>ENA-ORRO01001007-ORRO01001007.1-human-gut-metagenome-genome-assembly--contig:-NODE-1007-length-21259-cov-4.552584_pt1 | contig 21259 bp, 19 predicted proteins | sample MGYA00242176_ERZ509136 | MGnify/ENA primary metagenome ERZ509136 (study PRJEB26280, sample SAMEA2338644) | human gut metagenome | biome: human gut; feature: human-associated habitat; material: faeces...
TCACTCGGTGAAATCCGCTCCCTCTGTAAATTAGCATCTATCATTGAAATAATTGCATCCTCGTCAAGCATGTATCTGATAATGACCGGAACCTTCGTATATTTCAGTTGCTGTGCTGCATACTTTCTTCTATGACCAGAAATAATTTCATAAAATCCTTCCGGTCTCGGTCTCACAATCAGAGGATTAAGAATCCCATATTTCTTGATGGATTCCTGTAACTCTTTCATCTGACTATCTGCCTGTACCTTAAATGGATGATTTTTAAAATCCCTGAGTCGTTCAATTTCTATCTCAACGACTTTTTCATCCTGATCTCTTTGATCTTCTTTTCGTACTTCCATGAATCCTCCTTTTCTCCTGGACGAAAAAATGCCCAGACTAGACTTGTTACATCTAATCTGAGCATCTATCTTTCTCAGGTCTGAATCGTACAGACAAGAAAACCAAATTTGCATCCATTGACAACCCTTTTTCTTTCTTACACCATATGCCACACATCTGGGTGGAAAATCATAATTTTCAAATGGGTGGCAAAATCTTATTTTGGGTGGATGAAATCCTTCTGTTTTTTCAATTCCGGGTGGAAATTTCCACCCAAGATACAAAAAAAGCAGCAATGACTTTTTCAATCATTACTGCTTAAAATGAGCGTCTCCTATAGGAATCGAACCTACAATAGAGTCTTAGGAGGACCCCGTTATATCCATTTAACTAAGGGAACAAATACTTGTTTATTATATTCCAACTATCAGAGAAGTTCAATCTTTTTCTTTCATCAGATTAGTGATTTTGTAAAAATCACTAATCTCTGTAATTAATACTTCCCTGTAACCAGATGTTTCCTTTGAATCTTCTTCCAACTGCTGGTTCACCAATCAGATCTTTCTGATTGATGCAGATTGGAAATTCTACATCATTACATTTGATATCTATCGCATAAACATTTTCTTCTGTATACGAATTTTGCAATAGCCTGCAATCCATGATTTCACCAAGAATGGAATACTGATCACTTTCAATTCCATAAGGCATAAAGTAAGAATCCACAATACTCAAAATGTCTTCATGCTGTACACGTCTTGAAAGAAGGGAATAAGTGTCGATATCTTCCAAAGTCAGATTCTCGATAGCATCTTCATCTCCCTTTCTGGCTGCAGCGATCAATCCATTTCTTTCGTTCATAGTCTGTTCTGTCAGCTTCTGCTTATGTTCATCTTTATTAATAGGAAGTAAAATTTTTCCTTCTGTAGAAAGCGCAGCAAGCACTGTTCCATTTGCCTGACTCATGTAAAATTTATTATTTTTCACAGCAAGATAATCCGCCACATTCTGCAAATAAAAAATCAATGTAACGCCAAGTCTTACCTCATCACAGATTCCTGCATAAGACTCTTTTTCTGCATGTTTTTCAATATCAATCTGTTCCGTCGTTGAAATTTTATTACCACAAAAATAAGGATAGTAGTAGCTCATCTCAAAAGAATCATTCTCATTAAATGTTCCTCTCAAAGACAGTCCAAAGAAATCTCCAAACTCGATAGAGAGTTCTGCAAACTCATTACCTTCGGAATCCTCTGCCACTTTCTGCAGCATTGGTCTCTCTATTATTTTTTGAAAAATATCATTCAGCTCTTCTTTTGTGATTTTTGAAAAACCGACTGCTCTTAAAAATTTGTGCATACTACTATCCTCCTTTCCGATTTTTTAATTATGTAAACCAATTTTACTATTTACAAGACGGACTTTATTATATAATATGTCTTTCTATTTTGCAATGTTATTTTCCCCCATTGCGTTGTTTAATGCTTCCTGTTCTTCACCAGATAAAACAATCACTGAATTTCCATCAATGATTTCTTTAATATAAGTATAACAGCCCTCTCTTGTGTGCATCGCATTAATGATAAATCCATTATTTTTCACATCAAGCATTGCCAGAGAAAAACTCAGCTTGCCACCCATCTCATTAAATGCATCATATTTTACAAGTCCCATTTTCTGATATGTTCTCTGCATGTTCTGGAATAAGGTTTTTATATTTTTTTCGTTTGCGGAATTTGCATTTATCAGATCATCTACCTGATTTAACCTTTTAATAAGTGTATCCTCTAAGTTTTTTGCATTTTTTCCTTTCATAAAAATCTTATAGCTCTTTTTCAATTTACTCATTTGAACTACATTTATAATCATTAAAATAATAAGTATTAAAACAAGTGCTGCTAGTCCAATGATAATATAATCTGAATCAAATCCTAAATACTGTGAAATCATTTTTTCTCCTTCTGCTGTTTCATATAACGAACTTATTTTTATTGAATCGATTTTTATAAAAATACTCTATTATTTTTCTATAGTTCTGAATAAATCCATAATGCGATCCAGTTCATCCATGGAATAATATTCGATTTCGATTTTTCCTTTTTTGTTATCTTTCTGATTAATAGCAACCTTTGTTCCAAAAATTCCTTTCATCTTCTCTTCCAGGTCATGGCAGATTGCTTCTAATTTCGGATCTATTTTTTTATTCTTTTCCGTATCTTTCTGATTTTTTTCCTGCTGGATTTTTTTTACTAATTTTTCTGTTTCACGAACGCTTAGCTTTTCGTCGAATATCTGCTGAGCTACCGTGTATTGTTTTTCCAGATCATTAAGACCTAGCAGTGCTCTGGCATGGCCGGTAGAAATCATATCATCAATAACCATCTGTTGAACTTTTTCATTTAATTTCAGCAAACGCATTGAATTTGTTACTGCTGTTCTGCTTTTAGATACACGTTCCGCTACTTCATCCTGTTTTAAATTGAATTCTGTTAAAAGTCTTTTATATGCAATTGCCTCTTCAATTGGATTTAAGTTTTCACGCTGGATATTTTCAATAAGTGAAATTTCTACAACTTCCTGTTCTGTTAATTTTTTGATAATAACAGGAACCTCTTTTAAATTAGCAAGTTTGGCAGCTCTCCATCTTCTTTCGCCAGCAATGATCTCATAGTAATCATCTTTCTGTTGTACAAGTAATGGTTGTAAAACACCAAACTGTTTGATGGACTCTGCTAATTCCAAAAGTGCATCCTCATCAAAATTTTTTCTTGGCTGTTCTCTGTTTGGTTCTACTTTATTAATGTTAACGAGTATACCTTCCACTACTTTTTCATCTTTTTTAACAGCTGGTTTTGTTGTTGCTGTTGTTGTTTTTGCAGTATTTACTTTATTAGTAATAAGTGAATCAAGTCCCTTGCCTAATCCATTTTTCTTTGCGGTTGCCATATTTTAAATATCCTTTCTATCTATTACTTCTTTTGCAAGTAAACGGTAACTTTCTGCCCCAGCAGATTTGGAATCATATAAGTTAATTGGCAATCCATAAGATGGTGCCTCTGCCAGACGAATATTTCTTGGTATCAATGTATCATATATTTTTGCATCTAAATTATTTCTTACATTTTCAACTACCTGATTAGAAAGATTTGTGCGCACGTCATACATTGTAAAGACAACTCCTTCAATCAAAAGATTTGGATTTAATCTTTGTTGTACAAGATCAATGGTATGTATTAACTGGCTCAATCCTTCCAGCGCATAATATTCACATTGAATTGGAACCAGGACAGAGTTTGCAGTTGTCATTGCGTTAATTGTCAGCATATTTAAAGATGGCGGACAATCAATTACAATAAAATCATAATCTTCTTTGATATAATCAACAGCATTTCTTAATATGTATTCCTTTTCTGGAATACCTAATAATTCGATTTCAGCTCCGGCAAGATTTACATTTGATGGAATTACTTTCATTCCGTCTATAACCGTATCCGTCATACTTTCTTTAACGGAACATTCATCAAGCATTAACTCATAAACTGTATTTTCCACTTCATTTTTATCTACTCCAAGTCCACTTGTCATATTTCCCTGTGGATCAAGATCAATTGTTAATACTTTTTTCCCTGCTTCCGCAAGACAAGCAGCCAGATTAATTGCTGTTGTTGTCTTACCAACACCACCCTTTTGGTTTGCTACTGCTATAATTCTACCCATTATATTTTCCTTTCCCATAGTTCTGTTATTAGCTATTATGTTTCTTTATAATAATATAAATAAAGACTGCTCTGTGAATCATGTGTTTTTTCGTGTATGATATAATCTACCGAGCGAAGCGGGTATAGATAACGATCATAGATTTGTGCTTCATGATATGATCAATTTTCATTCCATAATAGCTGGATATTTTACTATTTTATAAGCAGATATTTTTGTTGTTTTTTTCTACGTTGTATATTATAACACTTCTATATTTCAAATGCTATGATTAATTATCCAAAAATGTTTCACGTGAAACATTCATATTTTTATTGTGTCACTTCAAACTATAGTATTTAATATTATAAGAGTCTACTAAATATTGTTAAAATATAACATAGACCGTAAAATGTTTCACGTGAAACATTTTACGGTCTTGACTATTTATTATTTGTCTTTTTTTCCAAATTATCAATCCATTTATATATAAGCAGTAATAGTATTAGACAACCGATTGTTACTATACCGGCTTTACTTAATTCATTATTTTTATACTCAGTTTTTGGCAAAACCGAATTAATTGTTGAACCATAATAATAATGATCCTTTGTATAAGCTGGGAACATATCTCCTACATTATATTGAGAATACTCTTTTTGATTTACTTGCATCCGCATATCAGTATCATATCCATAGTGAAAGAAATAATTCGTTGCACCTGATTCTGAACCATTATAGTCCTCTACAGTTTCTTTATCTGTTATTACTATATCTTCAATGTAATAATCAATCCCCTCAACCATTTCCGCAATCATTTTATGAAATGATATTTCCGTTACTATTATTTTCAAAAACAATAACACAAAGATAATTAATAATGCGATTAATGATATATTCACAAATTTTCCAAGTAATCTATTTTCATCTTTCATCTTACTCTTATATATTTTATTACTCATATGTGTTTTTCCTTTATATATAATTTTCTACCTAATAGATCTATAAATTTATTTTAATTTGGAAAAGTGTCTCTTTTAGAAATAAATATTTTAAAAATCCGATTCATCTTTTTCTTCAATCAGATCAGTAAGAATTTTCATAACAGAACTTAATTCCAATCTGCATCGAACTGGATCAATATCAATCAACCGGCTGCATAACTCCACCCGGTTTAAAACGTTCTTGATACCATCAAGTAAATTATCTTCCGATGATTTCTTTTCATCGTCACTTACTATATTCTGTTGTGTCATTGCCTCCGTATATTCCTGAACAATTTCAATTTCTCGGTTTTCTTCTTCCACTATCTGATCTAATTGTTCGATCTTACTAGAATATTCTTTGATAGAATTTTTCAAATTCTCTATAGACTCATTGATAGTTTTCTGTTCTTCCATCAGTTCATTAATTTTAGCTTTATTCTTTGAATTAACATTTCTAGGTGTAAATAGTTCATAGCACGAATCATTTGTTTCCTCCAACATTTTTATCATTCCAGTATTTTCTTTTAATTGAATTTCTAATAAATTTAACTGTTTTTCTAATGCATGTTTTTGTTCGAAATAAGAATCTTTTATTTGCTGTAAATATTCTATAACCATAATCACTTGTTCCTTTACTTTTGAGTAATCATTAATAAAGCTGCTATCCTGGCTGACGGGCATTCGCCGCTCGGCAGTCTTTATTATATCATGAAGCGCAGTCCGCCGTGCACGCCAGAAAAATCAAAGATTTTCCTGGCTGACGGGCATTCGCCCTATCATAGACAAATAAAATAGTTTTTTGCCTGCAAGCAGTCACAAACTATTTTCTCTGTCTATGGCACTGCTCATTGCATACGCACATTATACCATATCATTATTTTAAAAACAATTATACTACATTTATAGTTATTTTATTTTTCTAAGTAAACTAAAATTTTCAAAATATGTAAAAGAAATGAATGATTTTTCAAAAATTAATTTGTATATGTTATAAAAAGCGGATATAATATTATTAAATAAAGATTTATGATTATGAAATGGTGAAACGATTATTCAATTATATGAAATGCATCTTTTAATGATCATAAAATAAATAAGGAGGTTTCTATGAAAAAGAATATCAAACATTTTTTTCTGTTGACAGCTCTTGCCGCTGGAACAATCCATTTTGTTAACAGATTTATTAATATGACAGCTGATATCAAGAATATTTTGAAAGCAGAGAACGGCAATTTTTACGATTGGAAAAACGGACAGATTTATTATACGAAACGCGGATCAGGCAGTCCGTTATTGCTGATTCACGATCTGAATCCGGTCAGCTCTTCTTATGAATGGTGCAAAGTGATTCGAAAACTGGAAAAGAAACATACTGTCTACACACTGGACTTACTTGGATGTGGACGCTCTGCAAAACCGTACTTAACTTACACCAATTATTTATATGTTCAGCTTGTGACGGATTTTATCCAAAATGTAATTGGAGAAAAAACAGATATTATTGCATCGAATGAATCAATCTCATTTGTAACGTTAGCTTGCAATATGAATAAGGATCTGGCAAACTCTATTATTGCGATCAATCCGACTTCTTTGAAAGAGCTTCATATTACAACCGATAAATATGCATCTGTGAAAAAAACTTTATTGGAACTCCCTGTGATTGGAACCTTCCTTTACAATATCAAAGTGAGCAATACCAACATCACCAAGTATTTCCGTGAGGAATATTATGCAAGACCACAACTCGTTTCTTCCAAATTGATCGACGCATATTACGAAGCAGCCCACATGAATTTCAGTCATGGTAAATATTTAATGGCAAGCATGGAAGCAAATTACACAAAGAACAGTATCGAACATGCGCTGAAAAAATTAGAAACTCCAATTTATGTGATAGAAAGTCGAAACATGAAAGATGCTATCGCAATTGCTGATTCTTATAAAAAGACAAACTCCGGAAATGAAATCGTATACTTATCCAACTGTAAAAAATATCCTCAGTTGGAAGTTGCCGATAAAGTTGTGGAAGCAATTGATATGTTTTTAAAGTAGGATCATTTTTGAATTTAATAATAAAAAGAAAAAACTCCTGTCCTCCAAATGATGCATTAAAAACACGTTTTATAATAGAATGTAAAAATTTTTACATTTAAGCATGTTATTGCATCATAAAAAAGACAGGAGTTTGTGTATATGGTGATTTATTTTATCACCCAATTATTACATCACTCAGTAACTATTATTTTTACAACGGTGTCTTTGTCGGTGTTCCGGCTTTTCTCGGATAAGTTTTCGGTGTTCCCTTCACCTTATCGATCACGACAAACGATCTTTTCTGCTCATACAGATCAAATTTATAGACTTCTTTCATTTTTCCTCCAAGCAAAAATGTTGCATTTTTTGCATTAGCAACTTCCTCTTCAATTTCACCGGATTTGTAAGAAATAAAATTTCCACCTATTTTTACAAAAGGAACACAATACTCTTCTAAGGAAGAAAGGTTTGCGACTGCCCTTGAGACAACCAGATCAAACTTTTCACGGTATTCCTTATTTTTTCCAAGCTCCTCCGCTCTCGCATGAAGTGCTTCAATATCTTTTAATCCAAGTTTCTCTATCACTTCCTGTAAAAATAATATTCTTTTATTCAGAGAATCAGCAAGTGTCACCTTCAGATTCGGAAAAGCAATTTTCAAAGGAATTCCCGGAAATCCGGCGCCGGTTCCCATGTCCATCACTGAAACTTCTTTTTTGAGATCATACACTTTGATCAGGGAGAGACTGTCCAGAAAATGTTTTTCAATGACTTCATCAAATTCTGTGATCGCAGTCAGATTCATAACTTTATTTTTTTCCACCAGCATCTCATAATATCTGATAAACTGCTGTATCTGATTATCGCTTAATTCAATCTGAAGTTCTTCCAGACCTTTTAAAAATTTTTCTAAATTATATGTCATTTTATATTTCCTTTATGATATTTCATCTGCTCCATATAAACCAAAAGCACCGAAATGTCTGCCGGGGAGACTCCTGAAATTCTCGATGCCTGGCCAATTGATAACGGTCTGTAAAGTTTCAACTTCTGTCTGGCTTCAATACGGAGGCTTGGTACTTCATCATAATCAAAATCTTCTGCTATTTTTTTATTTTCCAGTTTTTTATAATGCTCTACCTGTTTAATCTGACGCACGATATAACCATCATACTTGATATTGATATTAACCTGTTCAACTACATCATAAGGCAGCTCAGGTCTTTCCTTATCGATCGGAGCTAATTTCTCATAATCAAGTTCAGGTCTGCGAATGAGTTCTGTTAAAGTTGTTCCTGTATTTAATGGAATACTTCCGTAACTTTCCAAAAGAGCCTGAACCTCTTTATTAGCACCGATCTTAACTCCGGCAACACGTTCAATCTCTTTCTGGATCAATACTTCCTTCTGACAGATCCATTCATAACGCTCCTGTGAGATCAAACCAATCTCATATCCTTTTTTTGATAAACGGAGATCAGCATTATCCTGACGAAGCAGCAAACGATATTCTGCACGGGAAGTCATCATGCGATACGGCTCATGATTTTCTTTTGTCACAAGATCATCAATCAAAACTCCTATATAAGCCTCGGAGCGATCTAATATCAGAGGCTCTTTTCCGAGAATGCTCATGGCTGCATTGATTCCGGCAACTAACCCCTGACAGGCAGCCTCCTCATAACCACTGCTTCCATTAAACTGGCCACCCGAAAACAGTCCTTTGATATTTTTAAATTCCAGAGTAGCATACAACTGATTTGGATTGATACAATCATACTCAATTGCATAAGCATTACGGACAATTTTCACATGTTCAAGTCCCGGCAGCGTGCGGTACATTTCATGCTGGACATCTTCCGGTAAAGAGGAAGACATTCCTCCAACATACATCTCATTCGTATTTATTCCTTCCGGTTCAATAAAAATCTGATGTCTGTCCTTATCCGCAAATTTTACAACCTTATCTTCAATGGAAGGACAGTATCTTGGTCCTGTACCTTCAATAATTCCTGCATAAATTGGAGAGCGGTCCAGGTTATTCCGGATGATTTCATGTGTTTTCTCATTTGTATAAGTCAGCCAGCAGGAAACCTGATCGATCTGCACATCTTCAGGATTAGTTGTAAAGGAAAAAGGTACAACTCTCTCATCTCCCTTTTGCTCCTGCATTTTTGAAAAATCAACAGACCTTTTGTCGATTCGTGCAGGCGTTCCTGTCTTAAAACGGAACATTTCAATTCCATGCGCTTTCAGGGAATCTGTCAGATGGTTGGCTGCCTGCAGACCGTTTGGTCCGGTGTATGTGATCATCTCACCGGTCAGACATCTTGCGCGAAGATAAGTTCCCGTGCACAATACGACTGCCTTACAATGATAAACCGCACCTGAAAACGTTTTCACGCCTGTCATTTTCTGAATTTCTTTTCCGTTTTCCAGCACTGTTGTTTCCGTGATAATTTCAGAAACTTCTGCCTGACGGATGGTAAGATGATCGGTATTCTGTAGCGTCTTACGCATCTCCATACTATAATTCATTTTATCTGCCTGCGCACGCAGTGAATGAACGGCCGGACCTTTGGATTTATTTAACATCTTGGACTGGATAAATGTCTTATCGATATTTTTTCCCATCTCACCACCGAGCGCATCGATCTCACGGACCAGATGTCCTTTGGAACTTCCTCCAATATTAGGATTACACGGCATCATCGCTATACTGTCTACACTCACGGTAAAAATAATTGTTTCCAGTCCGAGTCTTGCACACGCCAATGCTGCCTCGCATCCGGCATGTCCGGCTCCGACTACAACCACATCATATTCTTCCTCTACATACGGAATCTTCTTCTCTTCCATTTTTCTGTCCTCAACTCATATAAGATTTTGAATGATTCTCTTTCACATTACAATCTGCAAATTATTTTTTATTTACCCATACAGAATTTACTGAAGATTTCATTTACCAGATCATCTTCCACAGATTCTCCGATAATATTTCCAAGTTCCTCGTAAGCATTCATCAGATCAATGGAATAAAAATCTTCCGGCATATCATCTGCAATACTCTGCAATACTAAATGTAAACTTCGTAAAGCTTCCTGTAAAGATGTTTTATGTCTGATATTCGTAATATAAACTTCATCATTAAATGTAACTTCCCCGGAGAAGAACATTTCTTTGATCGTTTCTTCAAGATCATCCATTCCGGTCTGCTCTTTTGCAGAAATTGAGATCATTTTTTTATCCAGATGTTTTCTGATATCTTCCACAGTTGTGACCGGACTTAAATCAGATTTATTTAACAAAACGATTGCATGTCTGTCTTTCAACAATTCCATGATCTCATGATCATTTTCGTCTAACGCTGTGGATGTGTCAACTACGTAAATGACAAGATCAGCATTATTCAAATATTTCTTTGCACGTTCCACACCGATTTTTTCCACGACATCTTCCGTGTCACGGATTCCGGCGGTATCAATGATATTCAATAAAATACCGTTTAAATTAATCTGTTCTTCCAGAACATCCCGTGTTGTTCCCGCAATATCTGTAACGATTGCCTTCTCTTCTCCAACCAGAGAATTTAAAAGAGAAGATTTTCCGGCATTCGGCTTCCCAATAATAACAGTTGAAATACCTTCTTTTAACATTTTTCCATTATCACTGTTTGCAAGCAGTTTATCAATTTTTTTTATCACATCCGATACTATACCGGATAGTTTTTCCGGATATCCATCCAGACTGATGTGCTCCGGATCATCTAATGCACTTTCGATAAATGCAATCTCATGTAAAACATTTCCGCGGATTTCTTTGATTTTTTCTGAAACAGAACCGGAAAGCTGGCTCAACGAACTTTTTAATGCAAATTCATTCTTGGAATTGATAACATCAATAACGGATTCTGCCTGTGAGAGATCAATTCTTCCATTTAAAAATGCACGTTTTGTAAATTCACCCGGCTCTGCAGGACGCGCACCATATTTGATAACTGTTTCTAAAATTCTCTTCATGACATAAACGCCGCCATGACAGTCTATCTCAACCGTATCTTCCCTGGTATAACTTTTCGGTCCTCTCATCAGAACAACCATAACTTCATCGATCACTTCATCTCCATCATGAATATGACCATAGTGAATTGTATGCGTTGGCATATCTTCTAACTTTTTCTGATTCTTCATTTCAAAAATACGGTCTGTGATAGAAACTGCCTCGTCTCCGCTGATTCTTACGATTCCGATTCCTGAACTTGTCATTGCAGTTGCAATTGCAGCAATGGTATCCGTTCCCATAGTGATATCCTTTCCATGTACAAAACTGCACGCCGCAAAACTTCATAAGAACCTGCCATATCATTTCCGGCATTTTCATAAAGCTTTGTAACGTGCAGCTTCTGGTCTTTTAAATTCTATACTTGAATTTATCTTTCTCTATCTCTTTTTAAAGTAACAACCACATGTCTGTATGGTTCTTCGCCCTCGCTGTGTGTTGTTACAAACTTGTCATTCTGCAATGCAGAATGGATAACTCTTCTCTCAAAAGGATTCATTGGTTCTAAAGAAACAGGACGTTTTGTTCTCTTTACTTTGTATGCAATGTTCTTTGCAAGATTCTCCAATGTCTCTTTTCTTCTCTTGCGGTAATCTTCTGTATCAATCTTAACTTTAATGTATTCCTCAGAATTTTTATTCACTGCAAGGTTTGCAAGATACTGCAGGGAGTCGAGAGTCTGTCCTCTTTTACCAATGAGGATACCCATGTCATCTCCTTTCAGTTCTACGTTGTAAGTATTACCATCTTCTGCTTTTTCAATAATGATCTCAACTTTAAGATCCATAGCAGCAAAGATTTTCTGTAAAAATTCTGTGATATCACCTTCTACAGAATATTTCTTACGAACTTTGATCACAGCATCTTTTCTTGCGATTCCTAAAAATCCTGTGCTTCCTTTTTCGATTACTTCATATTCAATCTGATCACTGGTAGCTCCAAGTTTTATAAGAGCTTCTGTGATAGCATCATCGACTGTTCTTGCTGATACTTCAATATACTCCATAACAATAACCTCCACATATACGTTATCTTACCAACACGTTTTTGAAAAATAATCTGTTAGTTTTTCTTATTATTTCTCTCGTTAAATTCACGGACCAGGTTTGCTTTTGCAGCCATACTTCCAGGTTTTGCATTCGCTTTCAATGCATTTGCCTTCTCAAGTTCAAGTTCCTTCTCTGCCGTTGTCTTAACGGAACTCTTGGAACTTGCTGTAACCTGTCTTGTGTTCATACGTGCAGCATTGGAAATCTGGTTTTCGGAAATTCCCATTTTCTCACGTTTTTTCTTTGCTTTTTCCTGATTCTTTGCAATAATATCATCCAGATCAATCTTATCAAAATGTTTATTTAAGAAGAACTGCTGGATACTTCTTACAACCGAACTTGCAATCCAGTAAATACCGAGACCGACCGGAACAGTAAAACACATTACCAGTGAGAATAATGGCATAGTACGGTTCATCATCTTCATCTGCTGAGCCATCTGGTCATTATCTCCGCCTGCTGTTGCAGCCGTTGGCATTAACTTGATATTTAAAACCTGTGTCAAATAAGAAATCACAGGAATCAGCAATGCAAGAACTGCCATCAGAATACTTCCACCTGCAAATGCAGCTTTGATGATCTGAAATGGAGTATCTGAAATATTTAATCCTATAAAGTTGTTTACATGAGAAACTACACCATATGTAGAATCAATGGAATCTGTGAGCGCCGGGAATGACTCTCTTAAGGAATCCCATCCGGTAGAACTCATTTTTGATAAAACATCTACTACATAATTCTGTAATGTTGTTGTATCTGTTGCCGTAAAATCAACCTGTACTGTGTTCAATTTTAATGTGCTCATCAGGTTTGTCATAATATCCTGATAGCCGCTTGTTGCCATGATCTTATCAACCAGATCAAGATAAACATCCTTCACACTGCTGATATAGGCAGGAACATTCATAAACACACGGTACAAAGCTAACAGTAAAGGCATCTGGATTAACATCTGCACACAGCTGCCTGTCGGTGAAACACCATACTTCTCATAGATCTGCTGTGTCTCAGTCTGCATATTCTGCATGGATACGGTATCTTTTTTATCCTTATACTTTTTCTGGACCGCCTGAAGTTCCGGGTTCATCTTCTGGGATAACTTCGAAAACTTCTGCTGTTTATAAGTCAATGGGAACATTAAAGCATAAATAACAATGGTAAATAAAATAATAGAAAGTCCAACGTTGGTAATTCCAACTTTTTCCATTAAAATATACATGCCATTCATTATCCAGCCAAGTAATTTTGCAATTGGTCCAAGAATGGCACCATTGTATGCTGTTAATAACATCTCTGACACTGAAAATACCTCCAATTATGGAACGGGATCATATCCGCCTTTTGAAAAAGGATTACATCTTATAATTCTCCAAAGCGCTAACGCCCCACCTTTGACAGCTCCATACTTTTCGACAGCCTCTAACCCATAGGTGGAACAGGTCGGGTAGTATGGACATTTTGTTGTTTTCATCGGAGAAATATACTTTCTATAAAATTTAATCAAAGCAATCAATATTTTTTTCAAAATGATTCCATCTTCTTTTCTAAAATCTTTACTTCAAAATTTTATGAAGACCTCCAAGATGTAACAAAGCACTTTCCACTTCATGATATGAAATGTCTTTTGCTGTATTTCTTGCGATGACTACAATGTCTAAACCACTATTAAACATGTCTTCCTGTAGCCGGTAACTTTCTCTGATCAATCGGGTTACATGATGTCTTATAACACTATTTCCTACTTTTTTACTCACCGATATGCCTAACCGGTTTCTGTCTGTATCATTTTCCAGAACGTACATCACCAGATAACGGTTTGCATATGATTTTCCTTTTTTATATACGTTCTGAAAATCTCTGTTTTTCTTTAATGATTCTGAATATTTCATCTAATATTCCTTTGCCAAAAATTGATCATAAAAGAAGAAAAGACCACAAATATGTGGCCTATGCTGATAATTTTTTTCTACCTTTTAATCTTCTTGCAGCCAATACTTTTCTTCCGCCTGCAGTACTCATTCTGCTTCTGAATCCGTGAACTTTCGCTCTCTGTCTCTTCTTAGGTTGGAATGTCATCTTCATGTCACATACACCTCCTCTACAATTCAAACATATATTTTACTCAATGTTATGATAAGTCTACTTCAATAGCGACAAAACATCATTTTTATTTATATCAAAATAATCGGACAAAGTCAAGCAAAATCTCATAAAATAAGGCCTTTGCCAATATTTAGTTTTCCACTTTCTGTCATTTTTGTTTTTTTACCACTATATATATAAGGAAGAAATGCATTTTATCTATATATGGTATAATGTTATACACATAGAAAATCAAAAATTTTTCCACAAAAAACCCAGTATTTATGCCGTTTACATAAGTTATCCTCAATTTGTGGATAACTTGTGGACAATTTCTTGATAATGTCATCATAACTTGTGTATAAATGTGTACAATCCTTATTTTTCCCGGTCTATAACTATTTTTCCATTATTAACAATAACTTCTAGTATATTCACATTAAGCGTTAAAACGCCCATATAGCCACTTTTTTATCAACGCCCTATCCCTATTCCTTCCACAATTAAACGTTGATAATTCCGCAAAAATAGTGTAGGATAGCATTATATAGATTTTTTTAAGCAGTTAAGATTAACTGCTATATTTTAGTGCTATCAGAAAACGGAGTTAGAAAATGGACAAGATTTTGGAAAAATGGGATGAAATTTTACAGACAGTAAAAACAGAGCATGATGTCAGCGATATTTCTTTTGATACCTGGATCAAACCTCTGGAGGTTTTTGGCGTTGAGGGAAATACCCTCTATATCCTTGTTCCATCCGAACAGATGACTTTAAGTTATATTTCAAAAAAATATTATCTTCCTTTAAAAGTAGCAATTGCTGAAATTATCGGAACAGAATATGAGATTCAGTTTATTTTACCGGAACAGACCAGGAATATCAGACCTTCCAATAATAAAGGAAAGAAAACACCGGAACCAGAAGCTTCCAAACGTTCCAACTTAAATCCAAATTATACATTTGACACTTTCGTCGTCGGCAGCAATAACCGTTTTGCACAATCTGCCTCCCTGGCAGTAGCGGAATCTCCGGGAGAAGCTTACAACCCTCTTTATATTTATGGTGGACCTGGACTTGGAAAAACCCACTTGATGCATTCCATTGGACATTTCATCCTGGAAAGAAATCCAGAAGCAAAAGTTTTGTATGTTACTTCCGAGGAATTTACCAATGAAGTTATCGAATCTATCCGTAGTGGTAACGCCTCTGCGATGAATAAATTCCGTGAAAAATACAGAACCATCGACGTTCTCATGATCGACGACGTTCAGTTTATTATAGGAAAAGAAAGTACACAGGAAGAATTTTTCCACACGTTCAACGCTCTCCACTCCGCAGGCAAACAGATCATTTTAACATCGGATAAACCGCCAAAGGATATGGAAACGTTAGAAGAACGAATCCGTTCCCGTTTCGAATGGGGACTTATGGCAGACATCGGAGCTCCTGATTACGAGACGCGAATGGCAATCCTTCGCCGGAAAGTGGAATCTGATGATATGTCCTTAAGCGATGACATTTTAAATTACATCGCAAATAATATTAAATCCAACATCCGTGAATTAGAGGGAGCTTTGAACAAACTCCTCGCTTACTCGAATCTGGAAAAAACAGAGATCACCATGGAGATTGCCAAGAAAGAACTTCAGAATATTATCACACCGGACAAGCCAAGAGAAATCACTCCTCAGCTTATCATTGAAGTTGTTTCGGAACATTTCCAGATTTCACTGGATCAGATGATCTCAAAAAACAGAAGTAATGAGATTGCAAGACCAAGACAGATTGCCATGTACCTCTGTAAAACCATGACGGATATTCCACTGGATTCCATCGGTTCCTTACTAGGCGGAAGAGATCACTCGACCATTATCCACGGCATCAAAAAAATTGCGGATGAGTATGATTCCAACGAACAGACACGCAATTTAATTGAAACTATTAAGAAAAAAATCAATCCAAACTAAAGTTATCAACTTTTTTTCGAGTTATCAACAAATTTTTGTGGATAACCTGTTCAAATCGTGTTTAATTTATGTTTAAAGTTTTGGATAACCTACTTTTCAAGATGAATTTCAAATTTTTTCTGAGGAGGCTTAAAATTTTAATTCACATTTTATCCAAGGTTAATCCTCATGCTTTTCACATAGTTATACAGTCGGATTTTTCGGACAAGCCCTTATGTTTTCAAGGGTTGCTGGGTTATTCACTTATTCACACACACTAATACGACTACTTTTAATATCTTTTATTAATTATATTTATTTTGGCTTTCGCCAAGCAGGAAGGAGTTATTCACATTATGAAATTAATCTGTTCTAAATCAAATCTGCTTCATGGAGTTAACATTGTGTCCAAGGCTGTTCCAACCAGAACAACAATGGCAATCCTTGAATGCATTTTAATTGATGCTTCTGCTAATGAAATCAAATTAACAGCAAACGATATGGAACTTGGAATTGAAACTAAGATTGAAGGAGAAATTGCAGAGAGGGGAATCATTGCATTAGATGCTAAGATTTTTTCTGAGATTGTCCGTAAATTACCGGACAGTGATGTTGTGATCGAAACAGATTCCAATTTTAAAACTACCATTACCTGTGAGAAAGCAAAGTTTAACATTGTTGGAAAATCAGGTGATGATTTTTCCTATATTCCATTTATTGAAAGAAATGAATGTATTTCAATCTCCCAGTTTACTTTAAAAGAAGTGATTCGTCAGACAATCTTCTCAATTGCTGACAATGACAACAATAAACTGATGACGGGTGAACTTTTCGAGATTGAAGAGAATCAGTTAAAAGTAGTTTCTCTGGATGGACATAGAATTTCCATCCGTAATATTGAATTAAAGAATAATTACGATCATAAGAAAGTAGTTGTTCCTGGTAAAACACTTCAGGAAGTAAGTAAGATTTTACCTGGAAGTGCAGAGGAAGAAGTCAATATTTTCCTTTCAGAGAATCATATTGTATTTGAATTTGATGATACTACAGTTGTATCCAGATTGATTGAAGGGGAGTATTTCAAGATTGAGCAGATGCTTTCCTCTGATTATGATACAAAAGTTAAGATTAATAAGCGTGAATTATTAGACTGTATCGACCGTGCAACACTTCTCGTAAAAGAGGGGGACAAGAAACCAATTATCATGAATATCACAGATGGAAATATGGAATTAAAGATCAATTCTTTTATTGGTTCCATGAATGAAGATATTGATATCACAAAAGAGGGAAAAGATATCCTCATTGGATTTAATCCGAAATTCTTTATCGATGCATTGAGAGTCATCGATGAGGAAGAGGTTTCTCTTTATATGGTAAACCCGAAGGCTCCATGTTTTATCAAGGATGATGAAGGAAAGTTCATTTATCTGATTCTTCCGGTAAACTTTAACGCAGCCACTAACTAAGAAAGGCAGAAAGATGATCACAGTAAATATCAGAGAGACGGATGAATTTATCAAACTGGGACAGGCTTTGAAAAAAGCAGGTCTTGTAGAATCCGGAGTAGATGCAAAGTTTTTTATTCAGGATGGACAGGTAAAATTAAACGGCGAGACAGAGATTCAGCGTGGAAAAAAATTATACAATGGAGATGTTGTTTCCTTTAACGGCGAGACAATTCAGATTGTAAAATGATCATAAAATCAATTGAATTGCAGAATTTTCGAAATTATGAAGATTTAAATATTTCATTTGATGAGGGAACCAATATTTTTTATGGGGATAATGCGCAGGGAAAAACGAATATCCTTGAAGCTGCATACTTAAGTGGAACAACTAAGTCCCACAAATGTAGTAAGGACAAGGAAATGATCCGTTTTGGGGAGCAGGAGGCCCATATCAGAACGGTTGTAGTAAAAAAAGATAAAGAATATCAGATTGATATGCATTTAAAACACAATCGTTCCAAGGGAATCGCAATCAATAAAGTTCCAATCAAAAAAGCCAGTGAGCTTTTTGGAATTCTCAATATGGTATTTTTCTCGCCGGAGGATCTGAATATTATCAAAAATGGTCCGGCGGAGCGCCGCAGATTTCTGGATTCTGAATTGTGTCAGTTGGATAAAATATATTTGTCAGACCTTACAACTTACAATAAAATTTTGAATCAGCGCAACAAATTATTAAAAGATATGGTTTACAGACCGGATTTAAAGGATACACTTCCGGTATGGGATATGCAACTGGTAGAAACTGGCAGGAAAATCATTCGGCGAAGAAAACAGTTTGTTGATGAGCTAAATGAGATCGTGCATGATATTCACTATCGGATTTCCGGTGAAAAAGAAGATCTGCTTTTGCAGTATGAACCAAGTATTGAAGATATTTTTTTCGAGGATGAACTTTCCAGAGTCAAAGAGAGGGATATGCGGCAGTGTATGACATCAGTGGGACCGCACCGGGATGACCTTCTTTTTTCCATCGGTGAGGTGGACATTCGGAAGTTCGGTTCGCAGGGACAGCAGAGAACTTCAGCTCTGTCCTTGAAATTGTCAGAGATTGAACTGGTCAAACGGTCCATTCATGATACACCGGTTTTGTTGCTCGATGATGTGTTGTCGGAACTTGACAGTAACCGGCAGAATTATCTGCTCAACAGTATTCATGATACACAGACGCTGATCACCTGTACAGGGCTGGATGAATTTGTAAAAAACAGATTTCAGATCAATAAGATATTTAAAGTTGTACAGGGGACTGTGGAAGAGAGAAAAGAAATATAATTGCATTGTACATATTTTTTTATGTGCAGAATGGAGGAATAAATGGGTACAGAAAACGAATATGGTGGAGACCAGATCCAGATTTTGGAAGGACTTGAGGCTGTTCGTAAAAGACCGGGTATGTACATCGGTAGTACATCAGCCAGGGGCTTACATCATCTGGTATATGAGATTGTAGACAACTCAGTAGATGAGGCACTTGCCGGATACTGCAAAAATATTGAAGTGACCATAAATGAAGATAACTCTATTACCGTAGAAGATGATGGACGTGGTATTCCGGTCGACATCAATCACAAAGCTGGAAAATCCGCATTGGAAGTCGTATACACTGTACTTCATGCCGGTGGAAAATTTGGCGGTGGAGGCTACAAAGTATCTGGTGGACTTCACGGCGTAGGTGCGTCAGTTGTAAATGCACTTTCCACAAAGTTAAAAGTTGAGGTTTACCGTGAAGGAAAGGTTTATTTCCAGAGTTACAAGATCGGTAAACCGGATGAACCGGTAAAAGTGATCGGAGAATGCGGCGAGGACAAGCACGGAACCAAGGTTACTTTCTGGCCGGACGCATCGATTTTTGAAGAGACTGTTTTTGATTATGATACGTTAAAACAGCGTTTGCGTGAGACAGCCTTTTTGACAAAAGGATTGAGGATCGTGCTTACAGACTTAAGGGAAAATCCTGTTAGAACCTATGATTTTCACTATGCCGGCGGTATCAAGGAATTTGTTACTTACTTAAACAAGAGCAAAGAAGCTTTATACCCGGAAGTCATTTACTGTGAGGGCAGTGGAAATGGTGTCTATGTGGAAGTTGCCATGCAGCATAATGATTCCTACAATGAGTTGACGTTAAGTTTTGTCAATAACATTATCACACCGGAAGGTGGTACACATCTTGCCGGATTCCGTAATGCATTGACGAAGACATTTAATGCTTATGCGAGAGCAAATAAATTATTAAAAGACAATGAACCGGCATTGACGGGTGATGATATTCGTGAAGGATTGACTGCCATTATCAGTGTCAAGATCGAGGAACCTCAGTTTGAGGGCCAGACCAAACAAAAACTGGGCAACAGCGAAGCCCGCGGTGCGGTGGATTCCATTGTGAGCGAACAGCTTACTTACTTTTTAGAGCAGAATCCGACGGTTGCCAAGACAATCTGTGAAAAGTCACTTCTTGCACAGCGCGCGAGAGAGGCAGCAAGAAAAGCGAGAGATTTAACCAGAAGAAAAACAGCACTGGAGGGAATGTCTCTTCCGGGAAAACTGGCAGACTGTTCTGACAAAGATCCAAAGAACTGTGAGATTTTCATCGTCGAGGGAGATTCCGCCGGCGGTTCCGCTAAGACTGCGAGAAGCCGTGCAACCCAGGCAATCCTCCCACTTCGTGGTAAGATTTTAAATGTCGAGAAGGCAAGACTGGATAAGATTTATGGAAATGCTGAGATCAAAGCTATGATCACTGCGTTTGGTACAGGTATTCATGAAGACTTTGATATCAGCAAACTTCGTTACAACAAGATTATCATTATGACGGATGCCGATGTCGATGGTGCCCATATCAGTACGTTAATGCTGACATTCCTTTATCGGTTCATGCCGGATCTGATCAAAGAAGGTCATGTATATCTGGCACAGCCGCCACTATACAAGATCGAAAAAAACAAAAATGTATGGTACGCTTACAGTGATGATGAGTTAAATGCAATCTTAACGGAGATCGGACGTGACGGAAATAATAAGATCCAGCGTTACAAAGGACTTGGTGAGATGGATGCGGAACAGCTTTGGGAGACGACCATGGATCCGGAGAAACGAATTTTAAAACGTGTTATGATCGATGATGAGAGTACTTCTGAGATTGATATTACATTTACAACTCTCATGGGAGATAAAGTAGAACCGAGACGTGAGTTTATTGAAGAAAATGCGAAGTATGTGCAGAATCTTGATATCTAAGATTGCATGTGTTAGAAATTATATATATTACTGCAAATGTAGTTCAATAAAAAATAGAAAGTTTATTTATAATATAATTGCAAATGTAGTTTAATTAGAGAAATGCAGATTTTGAACCAAAAAGAATCTGCAGGAATGAGGTAAATAGAATGGATGACAAAATTTTTGATCAAATCCATGATGTCGATCTGAAAAAAACAATGGAGACATCCTACATCGATTATGCGATGAGCGTTATCGCCCAGCGTGCATTGCCGGATGTAAGAGACGGTCTGAAGCCGGTGCAGCGAAGAGTTTTGTATTCCATGATCGAACTGAATAACGGA
>ENA-ORRO01001009-ORRO01001009.1-human-gut-metagenome-genome-assembly--contig:-NODE-1009-length-21219-cov-15.818418_pt1 | contig 21219 bp, 17 predicted proteins | sample MGYA00242176_ERZ509136 | MGnify/ENA primary metagenome ERZ509136 (study PRJEB26280, sample SAMEA2338644) | human gut metagenome | biome: human gut; feature: human-associated habitat; material: faeces...
AGGAAGAGCACCTGCTGCATCTTCCAGAGCATGTCCGAGAGGCGCTTCGAGGCGAGCTCGTAGGCAAAGCAGCGCACGTAGATATTCGTCATCGACAGCCGGCGGAAGGCCAGCGCGTCTGTGAGCAGCACGTCCGTATCCTCTTCCGCGTCGATGTAGACGTCGAAGGTCACGGCGTCGAGCGTGCAGGCCGCCGAGAGGATGCCGATGTCGTCGGCGAACAGCCGGTAGAGCGTCACATCGCGGCCATCCTCCGAGAGCGTGTAGACGCGCAGCTGCCCCTTCTTGATCAGTAGCACACCGATGCAGTCGAACGGCCCGCGGTGGACCTGCGCGCCGCGCTCATAGTGGACGGCATGCGTATGGGCATTGAGGAGGTCTCTCTCCCGGTCCGAAAGATGCGGCCAGAAGCCGAAGTGGCGGATGAAGAGGTCCGTCACATTCTTCTGCTGCCCGAGTTCATCGGACTCCGCCCGCTTATCCGGATGATTCAAATGGGTCACCTTCTATCTTCTAGTTCCAAATTTTATATCGCATAGCAAAAGAGAGCCCTTCGAGAAGGCTCTCTTTTTTATGGCTTGTCCTTGAAGGACGCACGTATCTTAGCGAAAAAGCTGGCTGACCGAGCGGTGGCTCTGGATGCGCATCATGACATCGCCGAGTGCGTCGGCAAGCGACAGAACGACGAACTTGTCGGACTGCTTCTCCGGCGGCAGCGGGATCGTGTCCGTGATGACGAGCTTCTCGATTGGGGACTCGTTGATGCGCTGGACAGCCGGATCCGAGAGGATGGCATGCGAACACGAAGCGAAGATGCGCTTTGCACCGCGCTTCTCGAGTGCGCGGGCGCCTTCGCAGAGGGAGCCTGCCGTGTCGACGATATCGTCGATGATGACGGCCGTCTTGCCCTCGACATCGCCGATGAGGTTCATGACCTCAGCGCAGCCCGGTTTCGGACGGCGCTTCTCGATAATGGCGATCGGAGCCTGCAGGTGGTCGGCGAGGATGCGCGCACGCGTGACACCGCCGAGGTCCGGCGAGACGACGACGACATCGTCGAACTTCTGCGCGCGGAAATAATTCGCGATGACCGGAGCGGCTGCCAGGTGGTCGACCGGGATGTCGAAGAAGCCCTGGATCTGGCCGGCATGGAGGTCAACCGTCACGACGCGGGTGACACCAGCCGTCGTCATGAGGTTTGCGACGAGCTTCGCCGAGATCGGCTCGCGGCCGCGCGTCTTGCGGTCCTGACGTGCATAGGCGTAATACGGGACGACAGCCGTGATGCTGTGTGCCGAAGCGCGCTTGCAGGCGTCTGCCATGATCAGGAGCTCCATGAGGTTGTCGTTGACCGGATAAGACGTCGGCTGGATGATGAAGATATCCTTGCCGCGGATGCTCTCGCTGATCATGACCTGCGTCTCACCGTTGTTGAAATGACCGACATATGCATCGCAGAGGTTGACGCCGATATGGTCGGCAATCTTCTTCGCGAGATCCGGGTTTGCATTACCGGTCAGGATGCATAAGTTAGCAGTGTCTAAAGCCATTTTGTTAAAATCCTCCAAATCCTTACACCTAGATTATTGCTCAAAGAGGACGGGCTCCGCCCAGTCGCCTCTCTTTACAGTATAGCACAGATGGACGAAAAGGGACATATTTCCTTGCAAATTGCTAAAAAAAGTCACAGATGTACGGCTCACTCGTCGCGCTTGTCGTGCCAGCTCTCGATGACCGTCTGGCGTGCACGCGCGATCGAGAGCTTGCCCTTCGGTGCCGTCTTCGTGATGGTCGAGCCCGCGGCGATGTAGGCATCGTCCTCGATCGTCACCGGTGCGACGAGGTTGGAGTTGCAGCCGACGAAGGCGTTGTTGCCGATCTTCGTGCGGTGCTTCTTCTTGCCGTCGTAGTTGACCGTGATCGTGCCGCAGCCCATGTTGACGTTCTCGCCCATGTCGCAGTCGCCGATGTAGGAGAGATGCGGCAGCTTCGAGCCCTTGCCGATGTTGGAGTTCTTGACCTCGATGAAGTTGTCGATCTTGACGCCCTCGAAGAGATGCGTGTTCGGGCGCAGGTGGACGAACTGGCCGAGCTTGACATCGTCGTCGATCTGGCATTCGTGCGCGTAGATGAACTGGCCCGTCACGCGGTTGCCGCACTTGACGTCCTGGAAGCGGACATTCGGTCCAATCTCGCACTCCTCGCCGATGACCGTGCCATGCTCGAGCCACGTCATCGGGTAGATGATGGTGTCGCGGCCGACCTTGACGTCGTCATCGATGTACGTCGTCGCGGGGTCCATGATGGTGACGCCCTCGCTCATGAGCTCCTCGTTCTTGCGGCGGCGCAGGATCTTCTCGGCGCCGGCGAGCTGCAGGCGCGAGTTGATGCCGAGCGTGTCCTCGTAGTCGTCAGCGGCCACGGCCCAGATCTTCTCGCCTTTCTTCTTGAGGATCTCGAGCACGTCCGGCAGGTAGTACTCGCCCTGCGCGTTGTCGTTCGTCACGTGCGAGAGCGCCTCGAAGAGGTCCTTGGCGGCGAAGCAGTAGATGCCCGAGTTGACCTCGCGGACCTTGCGCTCCGCCTCCGTCGCGTCCTTGTGCTCGACGATCTTCTCGACCGAGCCGTCCGCCGAGCGGATGATGCGGCCGTAGCCCGTCGCATCCGGCATGATGGCCGTGAGGACCGTCGCCTTGGCAGCGGCTGCCACATGCTCATCGTAGAGTTTCTTGAGGAGCGCGCCCGTCAAGAGCGGCGTGTCGCCGCAGAGGACCATGACCGTGCCCGTCTCATCCTTGAGGAGTTCCTTCGTCTGCAGGACGGCGTGGCCCGTGCCGAGCTGCTCCGTCTGCGTGACGAACTCCGCCTGCGCGCCGATGGCCTCGCGGACCATCTCGCCGCCGAAGCCCGTCACGACGATGTTGCGCTTCGCACCGGCCGCCTTGGCCGCATCGATGACGTGCTGCAGCATCGTCTTGCCGCCCGCCTTGTGCAGGACCTTCGGCAGCTTCGACTTCATGCGCGTGCCCTTGCCGGCCGCGAGGATGACGGTTACTAAATCTGACATACTATCGTTCTCCCATCTCTATAATTCTTCATGCTGCTGACAGCATATTGAACGTAAATCCCCTGTCGAATTCACGCGTCCTTTTGGGTCGGGCGCGCTTTTTTCTTCTTGGCCGCTTTCTCCTTGCGGCTCGTCGCGATGTCCATCGCCTTGAGGAGGGTCTTCTCGGAGTTCTCCATGTGGTGCTCCGCCGCCTTGCTCGCGCCGCGGCCGTCACCGTTGGCGATGGCCTCGACGATCTCGCGGTGCTCCTCGAGCGTCGCCTCGAGGCGGCCCGGGTACGACATCGACAGCGTGCGGAAGCGCGTGAGCTGGTCGCGCAGATTCGAGATGATGCCGACGAGGCGGTTGTTGCGCGCCGCATGGTAGAGGAGGTCGTGGAACTCGATGTCGGTCTCGACGATCTTCTCCATCGCGCCCTCACGGTCCTTGCCCTCTTCGAACTCCTTGATGTAGCCGCCGATGATGACGAGCAGGCGCTGCAGATGCTCGAACTCGTCCTCCGTGATGTGCTCCGCCGCAAGGCTGTTCGAAAGCGACTCAAGCGCCGTGCGGATCTCGAAGATCTCGTTGATGTCGCGGATAGACATGTCGGCCACATAGGTGCCGCGGCGCGGCATCATGACGACGTAGCCCTCGAGCTCGAGCTTGCGGATGGCCTCGCGCACCGGCGTGCGGCTCACGCCGAGCTCCTCAGCGAGCTTGATCTCCATGATGCGCTCGCCCGGCTTCAGGACGCCCTTGCGGATCGCTTCCCGCAGCGACTCGCAGACGACCTCGCGCAATGGCTGGTAGCTGTCTAATTTGATTGGTGACAATCTTTGCTCCATTTGACTCCCCTCAATTCTTATCTCTTAGTGTATCGTATCGCAATTGGCACCTGCCGTCTGGCAGACGAAGATGTCCGCATCCGTTTGCTCCTCGAGGAATGCGGCGGCACGGCGCGCCTCCTCTTCGGCTGAAAAGAGCCCGAATACGGTCGGGCCGCTGCCCGACATCATGCTGGCAAGCGCGCCCTTCTCCATCATCCATTCCTTATACTGCGCGATGACTGGATACTGCTTTATAGTAACACGTTCCAGTACATTGCACAACAAGGAAGCGATGCCCGCGCGGTCGCGCTTGGCGATGGCCTGGATGATGGCCGCGTTGTCCGGATGCTGCTCTGCGCCCTGCTCGTCGTAATGCTTGTAGGCCCAGGCCGTCGAGACCGAGATCTTCGGCTTGGCGAGCACGACCCAGAAGGGCGGCACGGGGTCGAGCGCCTCGAGCACTTCGCCGCGGCCCGTCGCCAGCATCGTCCCGCCCACAATGGTGAACGGGATGTCCGAGCCGAGCTTCGCGCCGTACGCACAGAGTTCCGCCTGCGTCAGGCCGAGTTCGTAGAGCGCGTTGACGCCGCGCAGCACAGCGGCCGCATCGGCACTGCCGCCCGCAAGCCCCGCGGCGATTGGGATGCGCTTCGTCAGTGCGATGCGCACGCCGCCTTTGACGCCCTCGCCATCCAAGAGGAGGCGCGCCGCGCGCCAGGCGAGGTTGCGCTCGTCGGCCTCGAGGCCCGGCACGTCGAGCGTGAGCTCGATGCCGCTCGGGATCTTCGAGAGCGTCAGCGTGTCGTGCAGATTGATGGACTGCATGACCATCGCGACCTCATGGTAGCCATCCGGGCGCTTGCCCAGGATGTCCAGCGTCAAGTTTATCTTGGCATTTCCCTCTACTGTAATCAAATCGTCCCCTCCTAACGATACTCACGATAATCACAAAATTAACGACTGCCTGTCACCGATCCCGCTTTCACTTATCCAGCGGGAAATCGCGCTGTCCCGCAAACTGTGGCAGGAGCTCCAGCACGCCCTGCGGGCAGTGCAGCGCGCAGAGATTGCAGCCCGTGCAGGCCGTCGGGTCGACGTGCAGGGCTGCCTTCCCGCCGCGCGCCAAGGCGAGCGCCTGCGTCGGACAGACGACGGCGCAGAGGCCGCAGGCCGTGCAGCCCTCCTGCAGCGCAAGCCCGTTGAATAGCGCACAGGGCTCTGCCTGCTGCGCCTTGAGGAAGGCCGCCGCGTCGAAGCAGTAGCTGTGCTCGATCTGCGCCTCGGCGATCTCCTGCAGGCCCTCTGCCGTCGAGTGGAACAGCGCCTGGAAGAAGCCGCGCCGCTCGACCTTTTTTGTCTTCTTCGGCTTCGGCGGGGCCGGCTTGACATGGACGAGCGCAATCTCTTTCTTGCCCGCCTCTGCGAGCGCATCATTGCAGGCCGCGACCTCGCGCTCGAGATGCGCAAAGACCGCGGGCCGGCACGCTTCGCAGTGCGAGATGTCGAGCGCGAGCGGCCGCTTCGCTGCGAGCGCCCAGAGCAGGCGGCGCGTGAGGAAGCCGAGGCAGTGCACACCGCCTTCGCTGGCCTTCTCGCACATGAGGACCTGCGGTGCGAGCTCCTGCGCCTTCGTCAGTGCCCCCTCATAGTCCTCCGGCGCCACGATGGCCGCCGCAGGGCAGATGGCGCTGCAGAGGCCGCAGCCATCGCAGGCCGCCGTGTCCACCACATGGTCTTGGATTGCCTTTTGCGGGCAGATTTCCTCACAGCGGTGGCAGTCCGCCTTGCCGTCACGCACGAGACAGCGGCTCAGATCGATCCTTCGTTTCTCCACGATACTTCTCTCCTAAATTATACTGTATTCATTATAAGGCCATTGTTCCAGATTTTCCACAAGAAAATCGTCTCCATCTTTCTGCGTTTTTTCGGCGCGCCTTCGCGATAATTATTTTCTTTTACGACTCAATATAATTTTTCATTGTCTCCTCCGCCGTTTTAGGCTATAATGGAACCATAAACATAATGCATCACGATGCACTAATACCAAAGGAGGGCATGATACATGGATGCACTGATCCTATCCCGATGGCAGTTCGCCATCACAACCGTCTACCATTTCCTATTTGTCCCCGTGACGCTCGGGCTCTCGATCTTCGTCGCGCTGCTCGAGACGTGCTACGTCCGCACGAAGCGGCCGGCCTGGAAAGAAGCCAGCCGCAAGCTCGTGCGCTTTTTCGGGACGCCCTCCGTCATCACCTTCTCGATGGGCGTTGTCACCGGTATCGTGCAGGAGTTCCACTTCGGCATGAACTGGTCCGAATATTCCCGCTTCATGGGCGATATCTTCGGCGCGCCGCTCGCGCTTGAGGCGCTCACAGCCTTCTTCCTCGAGTCGACCTTCCTCGGCATCTGGCTCTTCGGCTGGGATAAGCTCTCGGAGAAGGTCCACTGCCTCTGCATCTGGATCGTCGCATTTGCGAGCAACCTCTCGGCATTCTGGATCCTCGTCGCGAACTCCTTCATGCAGCATCCGGTCGGCTTCGCCGTCCGCAACGGCCGCGCGGAGATGACGGACTTCTTCGCGCTCGTCACGAACCCGTACGTCATCGGCGAGTACACGCACACGCTGTTCTCCGCCATCGCGACGGCCGGCTTCCTCGTCATCGCCGTCTCCGCCTGGAAGATCCTGCACGACGAGGCCTCGCGCCGCGCCTTCACGCAGACGCTCAAGGCCGGTGCCGTCTTCATGCTCTTCGGCCTCTTTGCCACGATGGGCAGCGGCCACCTGCAGGCGCAGTACATCGCACAGGTCAACCCGATGAAGCTCTCCTCCGTCGAGGCACTCTGGGAGACGGAAGACCCGGCGCCATTCGCCATCGTCGCCGACATCGATGAGGACATGCACAAGAACAACTTCGAGCTCACCGTGCCCGGCGCCTTCTCCTTCATGCTCTACAACACGCCGACGGGCGCTGTGCCGGGCATCAACCAGATCCAGAAGGACTACTCCGAGAAGTACGGCCCCGATGAATACCGTCCGGATGTCACAGGTCTCTTCTGGAGCTTCCGCATCATGATCGGCCTCGGCGGCCTCATGATCCTCCTCGGCCTTGCCGCTGCCTACTTCGGCTTCACGGACCGCCCGCTGGCCTGCCCGTGCTACCTCAAGGTCCTGCCGTGGCTGCTGCCGCTGCCGTACCTCGCCAACAGCGTTGGCTGGTACGTCGCTGAGGCCGGCCGCCAGCCTTGGATCGTGTTTGGCCTGCAGAAGACGAGCTCTGCCGTCTCGCCGAACCTCACGGGCGCGGACGTCTGGCTGACGATGGCGGGCTTCACCGTTCTCTACCTCGTGCTCGCCATCGCGGCGCTCTGGATTGCCATGCGCTTCATCAAGAAAACACAGATTTCCTTCGAAGAAGGGAGGGACGCATGATGGACTTAACAATCCTTTGGTTCATCCTCATCACAGTACTCTTTACAGGCTTCTTCTTCCTCGAGGGCTTCGACTACGGCGTCGGCGGCCTGCTGCCGTTCCTGTCCTCCGATGAGGAGGAGCGCGGCGAGGTCCTGCGCACGATCACGCCGGTCTGGGACGGCAACGAAGTCTGGATGATCACGGCGGGCGGCGCGCTCTTCGCAGCCTTCCCGCACGTCTACGCCACGATGTTCTCCGCCTTCTACCTCGCGCTCTTCCTCATGCTCGTCGCGCTCATCCTGCGCGGCGTGGCCTTTGACCTGCGCGGCCGCCAGGAGAGCCGCTGCTGGAAACGCTTCTGGGACGGCGCCATCTGCTTCGGCAGCGTCGTTCCGGCCTTCCTCTGGGGTGTCGCCGTCACGAACCTCATCGCCGGCCTGCCCATCAACGAGAAGATGATCTACATGGGTGGCTTCTTCGACCTCCTGACGCCTTACACGATTGTCGGCGGCCTCGCCTTTCTCTTCGTCTTCCTGTTCCACGGCACGGCCTTCCTGACGCTGCGCCTCGCCAAGACGAGCCTGATTCTGCGCTGCCAGGAAGTCGCCCTCAAGACTGGCGCCATCGCCGCCATCTTCTTCGTGCTCTGCATGGCGATGACGCTCAGTTACACCGACCTCTTCACGAAGCCGGTCGCCGCCGTCGCGCTCGTCGGCGCCGCGCTCTTCTTTATCATGGCGATGCTGAGCATGAAGCTTGGCAAGGGCAAGGCCAGCTTCCTCCTGAGCTCCGCTGCCATCGTCGCGACGACCGTTGCCTTCTTCGCCGGCCTGTTCCCGCGCCTGATGGTCTCGAGCCTCAACCCGGCCTGGAGCCTGACGATCACGAACGCTTCCTCTAGCCCCTACACGCTCTCCGTCATGACGGTCGCCGCCGGCATCTTTGTGCCGATCGTCCTGATCTACCAGAGCTGGTCCTACTACATCTTCCGCAAGCGCGTCACCGCCAAGGATGCAGAAGAACACTATTGATGCAGTAACGATTAACGGATACAATCTACCATGAATATGAAGCAGACCTTTCTCTACAGCGCCCTGCACCGCGATGCGCGGGCGCGCCGCAGGCTCATATTGACGGAGCTGCTGCACGCGCTCGCCGTTCTCGGCGCCTGCGGGGCAGCCAGCCTGGCCATCGACCAGGTCTTCCTCGGGAAGGGCAGCCTCAGCACGACAGCACCAGTCCTACTGGTGCTGTTTGTCATGCTCGGCGCCCTCCACTTCATCGGCCTCTGGCAGAGCCGCCTGCAGCAATCGCTGTCGGGCGCCGTGCGCAAGGATGTGCGCGAGAAGCTCCACGCGCGGCTGCTCTCACGCGAGGGCCAGACCGACCAGCGCTTCACGCGCGAGCTGCTGCCGCTCGCACTCGAGAGCACGGATGCGCTCGACGCCTGGTACACGCGCGTCCTGCCCGTCGTGCTCGGCATCGCCATCACCATGCCCTGCCTGCTCCTCGCCGCCTTCCTCGTCGACCCGATGACGGGCCTTTTGATGCTCGTGACCGTCCCGATTGCGCCGTTCCTGCTCTATTTGATTGGCCGCGTGACGCGCGAGGCCAGCGAGGCGCAGTGGCGCGCGATGAACCGCTTCTCCGCGGGCCTCGCCGAGATCCTGCGCGCCCTGCCGACGCTCAAGCTCTTCGCGCGCGAGCGGGCCGAGCGCCAGCGCGTAAGGGGGCTCAGCGAGGACTTCGCCGGCGCCGCCCTGCGCGTCCTGCAGCTCTCCTTCGTCTCCGCCTTCGCCCTCGAGCTCATCACGACACTAGCCATCGCCATCATCGCCGTCAGCATCGGCCTGCGGCTGCTCTACGGCCAGCTGACCTTCACGGCCGCCTTCTTCGTGCTGCTGCTGACGCCAGAATTCTACCAGCCCCTGCGCCTCTCCGGCACCGCCTTCCATAGTGGGATGACTGCTCACACAGCGGAAACCGCCTTGGGCGCAATAGCGCCAAAAGGAGTCCAAGTCGCTCAAACCTCCCTAGGTACATCCTCGACAAGAGACGTTCCAGTATCCGGCGCGTCAGCGATCCAAGGAGCAATTGCCGTTCAGGACCTCTCCTTCCGCTACCCCGGCAGCCCGCTGCCCCTGCTCTCTGGCATACAGTTCACCGTCCCCAAGGGCAGCCTGACGGTGCTCGCGGGCCCGAGCGGCTGCGGCAAGACGACGCTCCTGCGCCTGCTCGCGGGGCTGCTGACCCCCGAGTCCGGCCATATCGCGCGTGCAGATGCCTGCAGCTACGTGCCGCAGGAGCCACACCTCTACAACGCGACACTATTCGAGAACATCACACTGTTCCAGCAGGATTGCAGCGAGCAGGCCGTGCGCGAAGCGCTTAAAGCGCTCTGCCTAAGCGAATGGACCGAGGCCCTGCCGCATGGCCTTATGACGCCGCTTGGCGAGGGCGGCCAGAGCCTCTCACAGGGCCAGCGCAAGCGCCTCGGCCTCGCGCGCGCCCTTGTGCAGGATAGGCCGCTCATCCTGCTCGATGAGCCGACCGCCGCACTCGACGAGCGGACTGCCGCCACAATACGCGAGGTGCTGCTCGCCCTGAAAGAGAGCGGCAGGCACACGCTCTTTGTCATCAGCCACGACGAGCGACTGCAGACGGCAGCCGACACCGTACTCGACCTTGACGCGCTCCAAGCGGATGGAGCGACGACCAGAAAGGGAGGTGATTGCCCATGACGAACTTATGGAAACTCCTGCGGCTGACCACGCTATTGGAGTTCCTGCCCGTGCTGCTCGTGAGCCTCATGGCGCTCTTCACGGGCCTCGCGCTGCTCGGCGCCTCGGCCTGGCTCGTGGCTTCGGCCGCCCTGATGCCGCCATTATACACGCTCGCGCTCGGCATCACCACCGTGCGGGCCTGCGGCATCGGCCGCGCCGTCTTCCGTTACGGCGAGCGCTACCTCTCGCACCGCATGGCCTTCCGCATCCTGACCGAGATACGCACGTCTTTTTACGACAGGGCCGCCAAGGTCCTGCCGCTTCGCAGCGGCCCCGCGCGCCAGGGCGAGTTCCTGCACGACCTCCTGACGGGCGCCGACGAGCTGCGCGACTTCTACGTCCGCGCCCTGCTGCCCATCGCCGCCATCGGCACGATCACCGCGCTGACCACCTGGCTGCTCGCTGGCGTCATCGGCCCCTGGGGCCTCGCCCTGCCCGCACTCTATCTCGCGCGGCTCGTGCTCTCCTGCGCCAGCCGCCAAACAGGCGAAGAAAGGCAGCGCACGCGCGACGCCGCCTACCGCAGCGCCCTCTTGGACGCCGCAGGCGGTGCCGACGAGCTCATCTGCGCCGGCCGCGAGCCCGCCCTCAAGCGCCTTGCGGGGCCAGCCGACCGCCTGCTGCAGGGCTCCCTGCAGCTCGCGCGCACCGATGCCAAACGCGATGCCGCCGAGAACCTGCTCGACACCACCGTGCTGATGGCCCTGCTCGCCCTCCTGATCCTGCGCGTCACCGACGGAGCGCTCAGCGGCATCGACCTCTGCGTCTACTTCCTCGTGCTGCAGACCCTGCTCGTCGAATTCCGCACCCTGCCCGAGGCCGTGCGGCAGGGACGCCGCAGCCTGCTAGCCGCCCGTTTTTTGCCAGAGCGGCAGACAAGCGAGGCAGCTGAGACGGATGAACCGGTCGAACAGCCGGAGAAGATTCCCGCACCCGCGCAGTCAGCTTCCCGCGATGCAGATGCGGCAAGCCAGATGCCACTTCTTGAAGCGCACGACCTCTCGTTCTCCTACCGGCAAGGCCAGGGCGTCCTTCAGGGTCTCTCCTTCCGCATCGCGCACAGCCAGCACACGGCCATCGTCGGCGCGAGCGGCGCAGGCAAGACGACGCTCGCCGCGCTCCTGCTCGGCGTCTGGCCGCCCGACAGCGGCATGTTGCGCCTCTGCGGCACACCCTACCATGAGCTGCCCGCCGGCACCATCCAGCAGGCCATCGCCGCCCTGCCGCAGGGCAGCGTGCTCTTCGCCGGCTCCATCCGCGAGAACTTCGCGCGCTACCGGCCGTACTGCAAGGAAGCAGACATCCTAGCCGCGCTCAGAGACGCCCAGCTCGATGAGGTCGTCGCCGCCCTGCCACAGGGCATCGACACCCCGCTCGGCGAAGACGCCTGCTTCCTCTCCGGCGGCCAGCGAGGCCGCCTGCTGACCGCCATCGCCATCGCAGGCAAAGAGCCCGTCATCCTGCTCGACGAGCCGACCTGCGGCCTTGACCAAAAGACCGCCGCCGCCCTGATGGCCGCGCTCTTCGCGAGAGTCCAAGAGACCGGCCAGACACTGCTCACCATCACCCACGAGCGCACGCTGCTGCACCATTTCCAGCAGACCATCGAGCTGCGCAAGTGAGACAATACCAGTCACGCAAGAAGGCCCTCGGGGACAGCCCCGAGGGTCTTCTTTACATCCTATCATTCTGTCACTTCATCTCCGCATCGTAGTCGTGCCCCTGCACCATGCGGTGCGCGCGCGGCTGGAACGCCGGGTTGATGACGCTCTTCCTGGGGTCGTACTCCGGCGTGCGGATGTCGAGGAGGTCGAGAAGCGTGTGGATGAAGTCATCCGTCATATACGGGCGGCCGACCGCCGCCTTGAGCGCCTGCCACTTCTCGGGATGGTGCGCGCGGTAGGCAGGCGACGCCCAGAAAATCATCGGCACCTCGAGCGTCTCCTTCGTCGGGTGCTCCTCGACGTGGCCCGAGAACGTGCTGCCCCTGTCGTAGAGCGCCTCGCCGTGGTCCGGGATGTAGACGACGATCGCATCCTTGTCCGCGAACTTTCCCATGATGCTCGTGACGATGAAGTCGTTGTAGTAGATGGCATTTGCGTACTGCGCGATCTCCGTGCGCTTCTCCTCCGAGAGCCCGTCCTGCGGCGGCGGCACGTCGGCTGCCGTGAACTTCGAGAAGATGTAGGGGAAGCGCATGTAGTAGAGCCCGTGGCCGCCCATCAGGTGAATCAGGTAGAAGTTCTTCTCGGCCGGCGCCTGCAATGCCTCATCGACGAGCGGGAACAGCGCCTCATCGTAGATGCCATTGTCCTCATGCGACTCGCGCAGCCGCGTGAAGCGGCTGTAGTCGCTGCGGCCCGCGAACAGCTGCGCGACATTGCCCCAGATGCCCGAGCTCTCCTGATTCGAGAGCCAGTACGTCCGGTAGCCCGCCGCCTTCATTGTGTCGATCATGTTGTTGTAGGTGTACCAGGGCTTCGCGGAATCCATGTCCGCAAACGTCAAGAGCTTCCGGAGCACCGCGACCGTCGCCGCCTCCGGCGAGATCGTATCGCGAAAGACCGCAAGCTCCCCTTTTTCATTGAGCTCATCGAGATTCGGCGTGTTCTCGAGCGGATAGCCGTAGAGGTGCATGCGGTCGCGCGTCGTCGACTCGCCGAGGATGAAGACGACGTACGGCGTGTCACTCTTGTTCTCCGTGACCTCGACGTCCGACGACGCCTCCTCCTTGAGCTTCTCGAACGCGCGGATATTCTCGACCGACGTCGTCGCCGCCCGCCCGACCCGCACGACCGGCACATCGAGTGAATCGTTGATGATGAACGAGTAGTAGCGCGTCAGGAGCACCCCACCCGCGACGAGCGCCGCAACGATGACGACTGGCAGCGAGAGCGACAGATGGTGGCGCGTCAAGAATGGGACCTTCACGAGGTGTAGCCTGCGGTAGGCAAAGACCCCCGCCACGACGAGCAAGACAGCCGCCGCCACGCCTTTCCAGCCCACGTACATGCGGATGAACTCCCCCGCCTCGCGCGGATTCGTCTGCAGCACCGCCGTCACGATGCCCGCGCCAATCAGCGAGCTGTACTGCACAATGGAGAAGAACTCCACACCGCCGAGCAGCAGCGAGACAAAGAACGACAGAGCAAAGAGCAAGCGCCGCAGCCGGCGCACGGGGATGAATCCCAGGATCAGGACGTAGAGCAGCACCCCGCCGAGCAGGAAGATGGCATCCGCCGCGAGCACCCCGAGCTGGTCCCCCTTGTACATGTGGATGTTGAGCCACGCGATTGGCGCGAAGTTCAAGAGATACAAGACGAGCAGCAGCCCCGCCTCATGCTCCACCACATGCGTCCCGCGCGCCCAAGCCCTGAGCACAAATCGTTTCAACGCGTCCAAATTCCCAACCTCCCGAAGAAATGGTATAATATAACTATTATACACGATTCTGGAGGTTTTTTTCATGACACAAGAAGAATTCCATAAGCTCGTCCACCTCGTGATGGACTCCCCCGCCCATCCGCCCGAGAAACTCTTCATCGGCGGCATGGACAGCTGGCACGCCCGCGCGCGCCTCGCCCACTTCCTCGCCATGAAGGGCATTGACAAGACGGATGAAGCCCTCGAGCTCTTCCACAGCGTCGTCGACGCCGAGATCGACGACGAGAAAGCCGAGGACGTCGAGGAAAAAGTCTTCGCCCTGCAGCGCCTGAGCTCCCTTGAAAAAGAGCTCGGCAAGAACGACGACGCCCTGCGCCACATCGACATGGCCATCGAACTCGCCGAGTCGACCGACTTCCTCTACAAGTACATCCTGCGCGGCGAACTCTGGGCCGACCGCTGGAACCTCATGCACAAGATGAACATGACCCAGGAGGCCGAAGCCGAAGTCGACGAGCGCATCGAAGCCTACAAGGACATCCCCATCCACCACAACAGCTACCTCTACTACGGCTACCGCTTCAAAGCCCAGCTCTCCGCCGAACGCGGCGTCACCCTCGTGGCCAAAGACTACATGCACATGGCCCTGCATGCCATGGAGATCCCAAAAGAATACGAAGCCGGCCTCGAAAAAGCCTTCGCCGCCACCCACGACAACGCCTCGTGGATCCTCACCGAAGTCGACAAAGCCACCCCGAACCCCGATAACCTGCACTGGGATATTTGAATATATTCGTGCGGACGGAGGGGGAAGACATTTCGGCTTCGTCGCTCCGTTAAATGTGCCCCATGATATCGATATTGCAGCCAAGAAAATCCGCCGCCTGCCGCGGCGTTCTCACATCAAATGGCAAAGCAATGCCTTCTCGGGGCACAGCCCTGCGGGCAGTCACTGCGCTCCTGCAGGCGAAATGTCTTCCCCCTCCTAAAGGCGCGTACAGCAGCGGAGCCTCTCCCTCGCCGTGCTCCTGCAGGCGAAATACAGCCCCCTCCTGAAGATACGCCCTACGACGAAGCCATTCTCCCGCTACATTCCTGCAAATAAAAGCCTCGACCGTTCATCGATGATACGACGAACGGTCGAGGCTTTTTGCAACCGTACCTTGGCCCGAGGGGCTGGATGAACAAAAGCGGAGCTTTTGATGTTCTGCGTTAAGAAAGGATTTTTTGCCTACCAAGACCCTTACAAAAAAGCGTCGTCCAAGCGAAGCGCGTTTAGCGTTTTGTAAGGTTGCATTAAAAGGCAAAAAATTCTTTTAGCAGAACATCATTGCGCAGCGTTGTTCAGCCAACCCCTCGGGCCTCCGCGTCATTGCACCGGCTATCCCCGACCTCGTTTAGCAGTGGTGCGCCGTGACGCAGCGTTGACCAGCCATCCCCGACTCGCTTAGCAGAACATCATTGCGCAACGTTGCTCAGCCAGCCCCTCGGGCCTCCGCGTCATTGCACCGGCTATCCCCGGCCTCGCTTAGCAGAACGCTGCCCTGCCGCGCGCTCGTAGGAGGGCAAAAGCCCCGATGCAAATGATGACCGAGACGACAGAGCCCGTCGCTGTGGCGAGCCCCATCGGGAACAGCGTGTCCGGGTACCAGATGGACGTCAGGTAGACGAGCGGGATGCGCGCCGTCACGATGGAGACGACGTTGTGCAAGAACGAGATTTCCGAGCGGCTGCAGGCGCAGAAATAGCCACTGAAACAGAAGTGGATGCCCGCGAAGATGCAGTCAAAGATATAGCCCTGCAGGTACGCGCCGCCCGCCACGATGACGGCCGCGTCATACGTGAACAGCCCGACGATGCCGTCCGCCGTGTACTGCGTGACGATAGAGATCACGATGCCGAAGCTCACCGCCATCGCCAACGCATAGCGAAGCGTCTGCTGCGCGCGGCCGACCTTGCCCGCACCGATGTTCTGCGCGCCGAGCGCCGAGACCGTCGAGAGCATCGACGACGGCACGAGGAAGATGAAGCTGATGACCTTCTCGACAATGCCGACCGCCGCCGCGTCCGTCAGCCCGCGCATGTTCGCGATGACCGTGATGACGAGGAACGCCACCTGGATGAAGCCGTCCTGCAGCGAGATCGGTACACCGATGCGCAGGATGCGGCGCAGCACCGCGAGGTCCGGACGGAAATCCTGCCGCGAAAGCGCAACGCCCGCCCTGCCGCTCTTCACATAGACGAGCGCGAGCACGACACTGACGGCCTGCGAGATGACCGTGCCCCAAGCCGCGCCAGCCGGACCCATCGCAAAAGCGCCCATGAAGAGATAGTCGAGCGCGATGTTGCAGAGACAGGCCACCGCGACAAAGTACATCGGGCTCTTCGCATCGCCGAGCCCGCGGAAGATCGAGGCGATGATGTTATAGGCCGTGATGAGCGGGATGCCGAGGAAGCAGATTAGAAGATACGCCTGCGTCCCAGATGCCGCCTCCAAAGGCGTCTCCATGACCCCCGTGATTGAGCCGCGCAGCGCGATCAGCACGACAGCCAGCACGATGGATACCACAAAGAACAGCACCGCCGTCGTGCCGATGGCCTTCCGGACCCGCAGCCCGTCCTCCGCACCGACCGCCTGCGCAATCGTAACCGTCGTCCCCATCGCCAGCCCCACAATCATGACCGTCAGCATGTGCATGACCTGACTGCCGATCGAGACCGCCGTGATGCTAGCCGCTCCCTCAAACTGCCCGATGATAAAGAGGTCCGCCATGCCGTAGAGCGTCTGCAGAAAATACGAAAGAAAAAACGGCAGCGAGAAATACAAGATATTCCTCGCCACACTGCCCGTTGTCAGATTCTTACTCAACAAAAATCCCTCCTTGACACCATAGTAAACACTACAACTATGGTAGAGTCAAGGGGAATTTGTGCGTGCCGACGGAGGGGATGGCTGAGCGTCGGCGGGACTACGTCAGGGGATAGTTGGGCATAAGCGAAGCGTTGGCGGGCTGCGTCAAGAAAGGATTTTTTGCCCACTAGAACCCTTGCAAAAGAGCGTCGTCCAAGCGAAGCGCGTTTAGCTCTTTTGTAAGGTTGCATTAAAAGGCAAAAAATCCTTTCAGCAGACTGCCATCGCGTAGCGTTGACCGGCTATCCCCGGGCCTCCATTGCAGCCACCAGCCTCATCCCAGCTGATGCTCCGCCGTCAGCCGTATCTCGCGGTCCGCGACTTTCCCTGCGATATCGGGGTGGTGCGACGTCACGATGATCGTCTTGCCCGCCTCCTTGAGCGCCTGCAAGAACCCCGTCAGCCACGCCTGGCTCTCAGCGTCGAGGAAGTTCTCCGGCTCATCGAGCGTCCAGACCGCCGGATTCATCGTGAAGATTGAGGCCAGCGCCGTGCGCTTCTTCTCGCCGCCCGACAGGAAATACGGTGGCTTCTCGCGCAGCTTCTCCAGCGAGAAATACCCGATCGCATCCTCCACGCGCCGGCGCACCTCATCCTCCGCCAGCCCCATCTGCAGCGGCCCGAACGCCAGCTCCTCCTCCACGCTCGCGCAAAAGAGCTGCGCATCCGGATTCTGCCAGACATAGCCCACGCGCTGGTGGAAGTACTTCGAATAGCGGTGCTCTCGCATCTTCTTCGCCGTGATCGCCGTGCCCTCAAAGCGGTACGTCCCCACCTCCGGGAACACCAACCCATTCAAGAGCCGCAAGAGTCGTCTTGCCCGAGCCATTCGGCCCCGTCAGCAGCACCGCCTCCCCCTTCTTTATCGTGAAACTGATGTGGCGCAGCACCGGCTCGCGGTCAAACGCACAGCAAACATCTTCAAGCGCAATCACAAGAATCCCTCCAAGCGCAGATACAAGAACGCATAAAACGCGACGAGCAGGCACGGGATGAGGCGGCCCAAGAGAGGCCCCCTTTCCCGCGGCCCCTCCAGGCGCGGGTACTCCCCCGTGAAACAGCGGCAGCGCATCGCCTCCGCCATCTCGAGCGAGAGCCGTTGCGAGCGCTGCACGACGATGCCCATGATGCCCGCCATCGCCTTGTGCTTGCGCGGGTTGCGGCCGACCGAGCGCAGCTTCAGCGAGGTAAGCAGCAGCGACGCCTGATCCCCGAGCACGACGAGATAGCGAAGCGTCGTATCGAGGATGAAGATGACCTCCGGCGGCAGATGAAAGCGCCGCAGCGCCGCCGTGATCTCATGCCACGAGAAATACTGCTGCAGGAGATTGAGCGCCGTCACACAGAGGAACGTCTTGAACGGCAGCAAGAGCGACGGCCCCGGCCCCCAGAAGACGACCGCCGGCAGCACGAGCAGCAGGCAAAAGAGTGCAGCCGTCAGCGCCCCCGCGATGATCTTGCGCAGCTGCGCCCCCGTCAGCGCCGTCATGAGCACGAGCTCCCCGCCGAGCACCGTCCAGAGGAACGCCGGCGTGCGCGCCGTCACGACAGCGAGCAGCAGGAGAATGAGCAGCGCGAGCGCCGCCCCCGCCTGCCCGCGATGGCGCCTTCCCGCCTGCGCGCGCAGCACCTTGAGCATCTCCATCATACGCAAAAGAGACCGGGAGATGAATGCATCCCGGTCCTTGTCAGGTCGATATGATTCTTCGCGCTTTGCCCATTCCGGCAAATCCTTCATGAAGAACACCTCAGATTCCAAACTCCATCAGTGATTCGAGACCGAATCGCCGTAATCCGTGTGCGAGGCGAAGAGCGGTGCCGCCATCTTGAACACGATGACGAGCAGCGCCGTGCCAATCAGCGCCGAGAGGATGTAGCCAAAGGCCTCCGGCATCCCCGCAATCGCATAGTCCGGGAACAGCGCCTCAAACGAGAAGCCCTGCTCCATGCCAGCCGGCGTGTAGCCGAGCGCCGAGCCGAGGAAATCCTGCTCCGCAAGCTCCTCAGGGTCCCACTCGCCCCAAGCTGTGCCAGCCGCGAGCAGCCCGAGCGGCGTGCAGACGATCAGCGCCGCGATGAGGCCGTAGAGCGCGCGGTTCGTCTTCATGCGGACCGACTGGAAGAGGTCCGGCGACGTCTTGCGCAGATACGCGAGCACCGCCGTCGTGAAGACGACCTCCGCGAGGCCGAAGATCGTCAGGTGGCCGACCATCATCGCCGGCACCGAGATCCAGAGCGGATACGGGCAGTAGAGCGCCTGGCCCGCCGCATCCGTGAACAGCAGCGGCTGCACGCCGAACTCAATGGCCGCCACGAGCGCCGCCGCATTGATGCCCGCATACGCACCGAGCCCCGCCGCGATGTACTCGCCCGACGGCGATTTCAGATGACGGCGCGCGAGCTGGTAGACCGCATAGCCCGTGAACGGCAGCACGAACGCCATGTTGAAGCAGTTCGCCCCGAGCGCGAGGATGCCGCCGTCGCCGAAGAACAGCGCCTGGATGAGCAGCGCGACGCTGACCGAAAGACAAGCCGCGTACGGCCCGAACAGGATTGCGATAAGCGTGCCGCCCACCGCATGGCCCGTCGTGCCGCCCGGCAGCGGCACATTGAACATCATACCGAGGAACGACAATGCCGCCGCAATGCCCAAGAGCGGCAGCTTCTCCTGCGGCACATGGCGCCGCACCTTCGCGACCGCCACGAACCAGACCGGCGCCATCGCCGCGCCCAGCACCGCACACGTCGCGGGGCTCAGGTAGTTTTCTGGAATATGCATAAGTTCAGCTCTCCTATAAATAAACGTGATAATCGATGCTTCCATTATACGTCATCTTCATGCCCCGCGTAAGCCTCCCAGGGGGATAGAAAGCCTTGCATTTTATGGCAAGAACCGATATAATGTATTTACAAGAAGGACAAGAGCCGCTAATTGCGACCTGTCTTGGCATTTTTATCGGGGATGAAAATGGTTTCGACGGGGTATTGAAGCCACGAAGTTCGCAGGCCAATGGTCATGAACGCCTGAAGCTTGACCGCTAAATTCAACTGACGAAGCTGAATACGCTTACGCTGCCTGAGCCTAGCTCAGATAGCCCCTCTGGAAGTACGAACCGTCAGCCAACCCGGAGGTTTTAAATAAAGACGGCAGTTTCCTGTTTTGTAAAAACAGGTGGTGGAGAACTCTGAATCCCAGAGTTCCGCTCCTATGATGCCCGCATTCTCGGGCTATTGCGATAATGCTTTGTGATGTGGATGTATTTCGGACAGGAGTTCGACTCTCCTCATCTCCACCAATCTGTACAATCGCCGCCAGCAAGCGGCTTCATACGCAATAGAGAAAGGCTCGGAGCTATCAGCGTCCGAGCCTTTCTCTATTCCTGCGGGAACTTATCCGCATCATTCGCAAGTAATCCTTCGGCGTACATCCTCAAATGAAAAAGCCGTCCTTGCCGCGATGACTTCTTCAGGATGTACGGTGGCCATCAGCGTCTGCAGCGCTGTTTGTATGGCCGAAATTTTCCAGCTATCAGATATGCCGAGCTGACCATCTTAGTTTCGCTCTTTTTATCTATGCAAAGCATACCATAAAAATAGAGAAAAGTCAATCGAAGCTCCAAGCCACACTCCCCAGCCGAGTCCACGGATCGCGCATTCACTCAGGCCGCATTCTCCCGCTGAGCCCATGGACCCCTTCCGCCTCGCAAGCTCGGCACCTTCCCCACCCGGGGAAGGCAACGCACCCCAGCCAGCCCTCGAAACCGACCACTCCCCCGAACCAAGCCTTCCCCGCGCACGGGGAAGGTGGCAGCCGAAGGCTGACGGAAGAGGTCCTCTCCTCCCTTACGATATGCGATGCAAAGGTTGATATATATCCGCTCAACAGGTATAATAACAGCATGATAGTAAGGTTTCGCGACAATGGGTCGCAAAAGTATATCAACAAGAATTCTCTAAGAAGCTGAGGTCTACCATTGAGTGGAAAATGATTACCATGAAAAATATGATTCCAACGCCTACCATGTCGGAAATCCTCTGGGAGGAGTTCATGGAGCCGATGGGGATCTCTGCGTACCGGCTGGCGAAAGACATCCATGTGCCGGTATCGCGCATTCAGGAAATCCTGCGCAACAAGCGCAAGGTCACGGTGGACACATCCTTACGCCTCGGCAAGTATTTCGGCGTCAGCGACCGCTATTTCCTCGATCTCCAGAACGACATCGACATCCGCAACCAAAAATCGACATGAAGCAAGAGCTCGATAAAATCGAACCATGCATTGCCTGAACAAAACCGTTTCGGATAACAAGAACCGCCCCGCAACACAGTAGTTGCAGAGCGGTTCTTTTGCTGCCATCCACGAAAGAGAAGTCAGGCGAAGGCACCCCCAAGCCACACTCCCCTAGCCCAGGAACCTCATCTGCTTTATTACGCAGATGTTTCCGCAATAACGAGTTCGCCTTTCAGCACACCGTCTCGTCGCTCCATCTGGATGGCCCGATGCGGGATAATCAGCTCCTCATCCAGTCCAATGGTCACATGCATCTTCCCCTGAGACCATTCTTGGACGGGATCGATGCACCGCCTTCCCAGAGGAGCCGCCATCATACGTGGATTGGTGCGATTCTGTACCCTACTGAATCGGTTCTCCGCATATGTTGTATAGGTATACACTGCCTTAATACGGATTCCCAAAGCTGTGCAGAGCGCCTGAATGTCGAGATAGCTCGCTCGGTTCTTCAAGCGGACATCAAACCACTTCCGATTGTCCATACGGCCTTTCATCTCAATCACTCAAACTTCGCAGTTGCTAAATCGCTGAGTTATTCTTAGCGGCAATCTGCAAA
>ENA-ORRO01001015-ORRO01001015.1-human-gut-metagenome-genome-assembly--contig:-NODE-1015-length-21178-cov-4.759930_pt1 | contig 21178 bp, 16 predicted proteins | sample MGYA00242176_ERZ509136 | MGnify/ENA primary metagenome ERZ509136 (study PRJEB26280, sample SAMEA2338644) | human gut metagenome | biome: human gut; feature: human-associated habitat; material: faeces...
GCCCAGACCGGCCGCGAATGGCAGGACCCTGCCGTCAATGAAATCAACCGCCTGCCGATGCGGGCTTCGTATTTCGCCTACGAATCCGCAGAAGCCGCCCGGAAGGGCGACCCGCGCGTCTCGGAACGCTTCCTCGACCTCGACGGGACGTGGAAATTCTCGTGGGTCCGCAACGCCGACCAGCGTCCCACGGACTTCTTCCGTCCCGGCTTCAACGACGGGGCGTGGGGCGAGATGCCCGTTCCGGGACTGTGGGAGCTGAACGGCTACGGCGATCCGCAATATCTCAACGTCGGCTACGCATGGCGCGAACAATTCGAAAACAATCCGCCTTACGTGCCGATAAAAGAAAACCATGTCGGCTCGTACCGCCGCGAAATCGAGATCCCGGCCTCGTGGTCGGACAAGCAGGTCATCGCCCGGTTCGGGTCCGTCACCTCGAACATCTACCTGTGGGTCAACGGACGGTTCGTCGGTTACAGCGAGGATTCGAAGCTCGAATGCGAGTTCGACATCACGCGCTTCGTGAAGCCCGGCAAGAATCTCTTCGCCTTCCAGGTCTTCCGCTGGTGCGACGGCACCTATCTCGAAGATCAGGACTTCTTCCGCCTCTCGGGCGTGGGCCGCGACTGCTTCCTCTATGCCCGCGACAAACGCCATATCGCCGACGTGCGGTTCGACGCGACCCTCTCGGAGAACTACACCCGCGGCCGGCTCTCCGTGGAGCTGGCTCTCCCCGCAGCGGCCAAAGGCTGCACGGCGGAGGTGACCCTCACGGACCCCGACGGCAAGGCCGTAGCTTCTGAAACGGCGAAACTCTTCGGTACGATAGCCCGTCTCGTGCTCGACGCCGGGCGGGTGCAGCCGTGGTCGGCGGAGATTCCCGCGCTCTACGGCGTCACGGTGACCCTGAAAGATTCGGCCGGAAAAACGATCGAAATCATCCCCCTGCACACGGGCTTCCGCGAGGTGAAGATCGAGGGCGGACAGCTGCTGGTGAACGGACAGCCCGTGCTTATCAAAGGCGCCAACCGTCACGAAATGGACCCCGACGGCGGATACGTGGTTTCACGGGCCCGCATGATTCAGGACATCCAGATTATGAAGCAGCTCAACATCAACGCGGTGAGAACCTGCCACTATCCGGACGACAATTTCTGGTATGACCTCTGCGACAAATACGGTATTTATGTCGTAGCCGAAGCCAACATCGAATCCCACGGAATGGGTTACGGCGAAGAGACACTGGCCAAAGAACCCAGCTACAAGAAAGCCCACCTGGAGCGCAACCAGCGCAACGTGCAGCGTGGCTTCAACCACCCGAGCATCATCTTTTGGTCACTGGGTAACGAAGCCGGCTACGGTCCGAACTTCGAAGCCGCTTACGACTGGGTCAAGGCAGAAGACCCGAGCCGTGCCGTACAATACGAACAGGCCCGCATCGACGGAAAGACAGATATCTACTGTCCGATGTATGCCGACTACAAGTGGTGCGAAGAATACAGCAAGAACGATAAATACCAGAAACCGCTGATTCAGTGTGAATATGCACATGCCATGGGTAACTCCGAAGGCGGCTTCAAGGAATACTGGGATTTGATTCGCAAGTATCCGAAATACCAGGGAGGATTCATCTGGGACTTCGTCGACCAGTCTATCCGTTGGACAGGCAAGAACGGTAAGATGATTTATGCCTATGCCGGCGACTTCAACCGTATGGACGATTCCGGCGACAAGAACTTCTGCGACAACGGCCTCATCAGCCCCGACCGCAAACCGAACCCGCACGCCTACGAAGTACAATACTTCTACCAGAACATCTGGACCACTGCGGGTGATCTGTCCAAGGGAGAAATCAAGGTGTACAACGAGAACTTCTTCCGCGACCTGTCGGCCTACGCACTGGAATGGGAAGTGCTGAAAGATGGAAAAGCCATCCGTAGCGGACGTGTGGACAACCTGAACGTGGCTCCTCACCAGACTGCCACCGTGAAACTTGACCTGGGCAAGACCTGCCAGTGCGGCGAATGGCTGCTCAATGTGAAATACATCCAGAAGAACCGCGAAGGCTTGCTTCCGGCAGGCTCCGTAGTGGCTAAAGACCAACTGGTACTCAATCCGTACAAAGCTCCGGCCATGGACTTGAAGAACGTAACAGCTACCAACCAGCAGGTGGTTGAACCGCAAATCAACCCGAACTATCCGGACTACATCGCCGTGGAAGGCGACGGATTCTACATGGAATTCAGCAAACGCAACGGATATCTGGACAAATATGATGTAAATGGAGTAAGCATGCTCAAAGAAGGGGAAGCCCTGACACCGAACTTCTGGCGTGCCCCGACCGACAACGACTTCGGTGCCGGCCTGCAAAACAAGTATGCGGCTTGGAAGAACCCGGGCATCAAGCTCACCGACTTCAACTACAAGGTAGAAAACGGACTGGCAGTGGTAAATTCCACTTACGACCTCACAGAGGTATCGGCCAAACTGTATCTCACCTACCAGATTAACAACGAAGGTGCCGTGAAGGTAACTCAGAAGATGGTGGCCGACAAGAACGCCCAAGTATCGCCGATGTTCCGCTTCGGTATGCAGATGGTCATGCCGAAATCCTTTGAAAAGATTTCCTACTATGGCCGCGGCCCGATAGAAAACTACAGCGACCGCAACCACTGCACCGACCTGGGCATCTACAACCAGAACGTAAGCGACCAGTTCTATCCGTACATCCGTCCACAGGAAAACGGCAACAAGACCGATATCCGCTGGTGGAGACAGTTGAACATGGCTGGCAACGGACTGATGTTTGTGGCTGAAGCGCCGTTCTCCGCTTCTGCCCTCCACTACACCATCGCTTCTTTGGACGACGGCACAGAAAAGAAACAGAGCCACTCCTTCGAAGTAGAAGAAGCCAACCTGACCAACCTGCTGATTGACAAGGCACAGATGGGTCTGGGTTGTGTCAACAGCTGGGGTGCCCTGCCGGAAGCCCAATACATGCTGCCTTACGGAGACTATGAATTTACTTTCATCATGACTCCGGTGAAAGGCTACATTGCATGCGAATAAAAAAGCATACATACGAATTACCGCAACGCCTCGGCCTCCCAAAGCCGGGGCGTTCGTTTTATCTGCCAACTGCTCCCTCACAACAGTTTCCTTATTCCAAACATAAAAACGCCCAAAAGATAAAGGAAGAACCTCTTGTCACTGTTTATGTCTTCCTACGCGGAAACATACGTCTACGTGTCGGAAGCCATATATCTCCGCAAAGGGAAACCTACGTTTTGCACAAGGAAACCCTAAAAAATAGACAACCGTTTGCGACAAAGGTCTTCATCGTTTCTACAAATCTCAATATCACCCATTTAAGCCATGGCAGACTTGTTTTACCTCAATCAAATTTTACATCCTACTCTAAACCTAATAAATGACCATATACACTTATTTTTTTACCAAGTAAGCTTAATTTATATAGGAAAACGGTTCTCTGCCATTGTTAAGGATTCTGAAAAATTTTATATTTGCATAAGAAAAGGCATGTTATAATCTATATCATAAAGAATTTATTCTATGTAAAATATATCGATATATGAAAAAGAATATCAAACATTTCTATAACCACCCTGCGTATATTTTATGTGGTCTGCTGCTATACATGTTTATCTCATGCACACCCAAACAGAACACCTACCACACACAGCGGAATGCAATAGACACCTTCCTTATCAATCGCTACGATTCCATTTATACATATCCAACACTCATGGAACAACGCTTCCGTACAGCTCAAACAGGGTTAACGGATAGCACATCCTATTACAAGTTGGAATTATTCTCCAGCTACTGCCTTTTTCTCCAAGGTTATGCAGACAGTGCTTTATGGATGAACCGGCGAGTGGAAAACTATTGTCTGACACATCCTCATAGCAATGCGCTAGCTGCCCAATGCTGGAACCATCGCTTCGCTATCCTTCAGGCACTATCCCAAAGAGATTCGGCTATCGCCTGCCTGCATCACGCGTATGACGCCCTGATGTTATCGGACGACCGTTCAGAACTGGAAAACATCTGCATCAACCTGGCAGACCAATACAGACAAAAGGGAGAATTAGCCAATGCCTCCCGCTATTATCGACGCGCCTTATGGCTGGTTGATTCATTGGGATCAGAACGTATCCGGTTCAGTATTTATACAGGACTGGCACAAGTGTATGCCGACTTGCATAATTTCCGGCAAGCCCATCACTATTTTGACATGGCTGAACAAAATCCGGAACCACGCCTCAGCTACGAGAACTACATCTATTACAATTCAAAAGGAAACTGTTATTACTTTGAAGAGAAATACCCCGAAGCCTTGCAATGTTTCAAACATGCTTATGAAGTGTGTCGGCAATTTAACCAACCCTCGTATGATGCGCTGATTGAAGCCAACATTGGAGAAATCTATACACTCATGAACCGCAACGATTCTGCACACTATTATTTGAATAAATCCTATGCCTACTTTCAAAACGATTCCACTACCAGTGAAGAAGTCATGTTTTATCTCAATAGTCTGCAAGCCGCACTGGCATTAAACGAAAACCGACTGGACAGCGTGAACTACTATCTGTCCAAGCCATACGACGCCTTGAAAATAGGTCCGCTTTACATGTATCTGCACAATAAACGCTTTATGGAATATTATGCCCGGAAAGGTGATTTTGCCCATGCTTACCATTATCGGGCAGCCATGAACCAATATGATGATTCCATGCGTAACCTGCGCCATATCAACAACATCACAGAAATAGACTACCGCTACCGCCAGGATACCACCCTGTTAAAACGCGATGTAATGATAGCCCACAACCGTGAACAGCTCTCTGCCCAACGCAACACACTGATACTCGTGTTGTCATTACTGGTTATCTCCATCTTGGGTGCAGCACTCATCATTGTGCATATCAACCGTAAAAACGAGCGTAAATTCAACCAGCAACTGGCACTTGTGTCAAGACTACGTATGGAGAACGTAAAGAACCGCATATCCCCACACTATGTGTTTAACGTACTCAACACCGTGATGCCGATTTTCAAACAATATCCCGACCTGTCTCACTTACTAAAGCTTTTTATCCAGGTACTACGCGGAAATCTGTTGGTCTTCGACCAAATCACTGTCACCTTACAGGATGAAATAGAACTGGTAAAGAACTATGTCGCCCTACGCCAGGAAACCACTCCCCACACGCCGACTACCAAATGGGAAATAAATCCTGCAGTCCCCATGCAAATGCTCATACCTTCAATGAGTATACAGATACCCGTAGAAAATGCACTCAAATACGCATTCGACGGTGAGCCCTCAGCAGATGCTTGCCTGCTGGTACAAATTGACGTAATCGAAAAAGGAATATTAATCCACATCCGCGATAACGGCTGCGGATACGACCCCGGACACGGCGACCACTCAGAAAGAGGAACAGGCAATGGACTAAAAATGTTATTCCGCACCATAGAGCTGCTCAACGGAAAAAATACGGAAGCTATGGAATTCCATATCGAAAATCTTTCCAACCAAGGCCAAAAAGGCACACTGGTAAGCCTTTACGTTCCATTCAACTATCAATTCAAACTTTAAACAAATGACTACAAGCATTACGACTATTATCGTTGACGATGAACCCAATTCCATCCGTAATTTGGCGGATGACCTGGCCGTTTATCCAGAAATAAATATTCTGGACACTCAGACTTCTCCACAAAAGGCCAAAAAGAGTATCATCCAATATCAACCCGATTTATTATTTCTCGACATTGAGTTTCCCACAACCAACGGAATCGAATTATTGCAGGAAATCAGACCTTATATGTACAACAATATGCATGTGGTATTCTATACCGCATTCGACAAATACATGATTGACGCATTGCGTGCCTCTGCCTTTGACTATCTGTTAAAACCTTACCAATCGGAAGAACTGCTCCAGATTGTAGAACGCGTAAAGCATGAAAAAGGCAACAATCCGATTAATTTTGAACAGGCCATGCACCAGCTACTCAATAAAGATTGCAAATTCGCCGTGCAAACGGTCAACAATCTGCTGCTGCTCCGTGATTCCGAAATACTCTATTTCCAGTACTCCAACGAAAACCGTTGCTGGAACATGATACTCACAAACATGAAACAGCATCGCCTGCGACTAAGTACCAAAGCACGCGACATCCTAAATTTACATCCTTCCTTCATCCGCATCAACACAGATTGCATCCTTAACATTGACTATCTGTCTTCCATTGAAAACAGCACGCTGCGATGCATCTTATATGCTCCTTTCAATAATCTGGAATTAATTGCCAGCCGACGTCATTACAGCAAAATAAAAGAAGCCTTAAAATTGCTGTAAAATTATAACCAGTTAAACTCCTTTTTCAACCGATTGAATGCCTCAATTACGCATTTAATCGGTTTCTTTATTTTTCACTATTTTACATTTATTTTCTGTTGTTTACTTTTGTGAATACAATAAGGCAGAACTCCATTCTTTTCCTATCATGAATAGAGTCCCTATCCTGTTATTGCATAATCAAGTTTATTGGTATACAAAGGTGAAATATGAAAACAGAATTCAGAATAAAAAATAAGCGCACTGAAATTCTATAATAAACAAACAGGAATGAACCCTAATGGAAAAATTAAATCTGCGCTAATTCAATTCTTCCAACAAGCTAAATATATTAAATAATGAAATGTAAAGGTAAGAAAAAAACTAGCATGATTCCAACGATATGTTGCGCTTCTATGCTCATGTGTGGAATGACTGTATATGGACAGAAATCTTCTTCCATAAATCCGATAAAAACCTCAGTCCTTCCCAATGTAGGTTGGCGGGATATCCAGTCAGACAAAGAAACCTCCTTTGATATGAACAATCCTAGCTGGCCCAAAGTCACTGCCAATCTGAAACAAAAAGATTTAATTTCCGTTTTACCGGAAAGTTACTGTGTGATTTCTGATTTTGGAAGAAAACCCAATCGAGGAATGATGACATTCTTACTTGAGGTAAAACTACAAAAAGGAAATAACATCACATTCAATGCAGAACAGAACATCGTATTGGAAATTAAAGGAAAAACCTATAAAGCCCTACCATCAAAAACTTTAACCTTAACAAAAGATGGCATTCTGAAAGGAGAAATCAATATACCACTCAGGAAATCATTAAAAAAGAATCGCACAGCCACTCTTTATGTCACAATTGGAAATGACAAACATCGTTTCGAATTAGGTGGACGTGCCTACGGACGTACCCAAGAATTAGCTTTGGTTCCCTATTATCCTTTATGGATGGACGTCAAGAAGAAAGAAGAGCCAAAGAAAGAAATAGCAATTGTTGAAAAAGCTGTCAAGAAAGCAGAAGATGTAACCAATGAAATCAAAGGAGACTTAAAAGAGCTTTTAGCAACCATGATTTCAGAGTTACGTGCACAGAAGAAATTGACAGAAAACACACAAGTAGATGTCAATGCGGAAGTAATGCCTGAAGTAAAAAAAGATGGACAGGTAGAATATAACATGAAGGTTCGTTATGATGTTCAAGTTCTTTCTGAACATTTAAAGAAACTGAGAATCGATGAAGGCACAGAAGACTGGCCATCAGGGAAATATCGGCTGAAAGATTCCCAAGCAGCCCTTCAAACAGCAGGTATTATTAAGAGTACAATTGAATCCAAACTGGAACAATATATCGCACCTGGAACAGAAGTAACAGTAAAGATTATTGGAAGTACAGATGCCAGCCCATTCCGTAACGCAGTTGCTTATGACGGAGCATTCGGAGATATTCAAGATGCTGAGTATTTTGTAAACGGTTCATTCGGCTATGTATCAGTCAATACCAAAGACGGAATCAGCAGTAATGAACAATTAGCTTATCTACGTACACTGGATATCAAGAATTTTATGCAAAAACATATTGGTGCATTCCGTGTAGCAAATGTACATTATGAGCATTTCGCAGAAGTAGCAGACAAAGTAGGAGCTAAATATCGCCGTGTAGCTGTAGAAGTAACCATCCATAATGCATTCCAAAAAGACTATCCGGAAATCGCATCATATAAAGAAAATGTATATGAACGAACATCAGAGGTAGATACAAACATTCCTGAAACAACAGCTAAATCAAACGCAGTAGCTGTAGTAATCGGTAATACCGATTATCAGGTAGCAACAGGAAAGCAAGGCAGCACGAAAGTTGGTCCTGTAAAATATGCAGTGAATGATGCGACTACCATGCGAGATTATTTGGTTAAAACCCTCGGATTAGACGAGAAAAATATTCTATTTAAAACCAATGCTGATAAAAAAAATTTTGATGATATTTTCGGAACAGACAATCAAGAAGGTGAATTGGCTAAATTAGTTGCATCCACAGGAAGCAAAGAAGTATATTTCTATTATTCCGGACATGGATATCCTTTCATGGGAGAACCCTATTTATTGGGAGTTCGTTCCAATCCGAAAAGTTGTAAAGAACAAGCCACCTCATTACAGAGCATCTACCGTATATTGAGTGCACTACCAGTAGATAAAGTAAATGTCATTACAGATGCTTGTTTCTCTGGACAGGAAATTTCCATGGAAGCATCTGCCACTGAATTCGTACGCCGTCCCAAACCTGATAAATTGGCTAAATTCGTGATACTTTCAGCGTCAGGTGAAGACCAATATGCCAATTGGTACAAGGAAAAGAAACATGGTTTGTTCTCTTACGTCTTGTTCAAAGCAATGCAAGATAAAGCAAAATCAGACTTAAATGGTGATGGAGTGCTTTCTTTCGATGAGCTATATAAATACTTATCTGATACTCAAAGTTCTGGCGTACCTTATCTAGTAAAAGAGCTGGAAGGCGATCAGGTTCGTCAAGATCCTGTCATTCAGGTTAGCGCACGTAAAAATGATGTATTTGTAAAATATTAAGTTCAACAAAAATAAGTTTGAAAACAATGAAGAAAAAATATATAAAAATCGTATGTATATTGTGTATGATATGGGCTTTTTCTTTGAATGCCAATGCACAATGGCGTTTTGGAATTGAAGGAGGAGGCGGGGTACACACTGCCTATCATTATGACTATAATGGATTTAATACAGGAAAAGACAATAAGGGGCGTACTATGTATCAGGCTAATTTTGTTGCTGATTATTTATTACCTCGCCATTGGACTCCCAATTGGCTTACTCTGTCATTACGAACAGGGATAGGCTTTATGCAAATTGAAGACAATAGTATGTTTAACCCCCATAATTATACATTTATAAGTGATGAAAACCGTACAGAAGCTTGGGAAAGAGGTGTGGATTTACTCTTTGAGGTGGAGGCAAAATACCTAATTTCAAATAAGACTCGTATTTATCTCAATGGAGGTATAACCCCTATCTTCGCCTACGATGGAACAGATGAGTATTTTGACAATGATTCTTACAAAGAATTTACTTATAAAGTAGGAAATATCGGATACCAGTTTGGTATAGGTATTGAAATCGGAAGCTTCCGCATAGGATATAAGAATTTTAACATGGCAAAAACAATCACGGAAGAAGAAAGAGGAAATAGATTGAAATCCGCTCACTGCCTTTCAATTGGCTTTTGGTTCAACGGAAGTCGTTTCTTGAAAAAACATTCTAGTTTAAATGCCTTCTAATCAATATATATGCGGCAATTAGCTAATAAAATAAAACTTTGGGCAGTGTGTGTAACAGTGTGGAGCAGTTACACACAAGCCCAAGTATTTCAAGGTACTCCTCCATCCGACTGGGTAGTAGTAGAAGGTACTACTTCTATTAAAGTTCCCAACGGAGAAGATTTCAAGCAATCAGATTTAATCAATATGGCCCAACAGGAAGCCATTGAGAAAAAATTCGGTACCTCTATCACATACGGAAACTTTATGAAAAGTTATGAAGGTGAGTTAGATAGTTATGAACATTATCTGGATTTAACCTCCCAGTTTCCACAAGGTATCTGGAAGGCAAATCTGGCAGAACCCAGTTTAACTTCCCATGAAACAGAAATTCTTCGAATGAATCGTTGGGGACGTTTAAAAAAGAAAGTTTCCGCAACGGAATGGACCTGCCGAGTTAAAGGATATGCGCAACCTCTTAATCAGATACTACCTCAATTTGAGTTTCAGATACTGAATGGACATAAGCAAATCATTGCAGAACAAAAAATTCAGGACTCTGAAACTCATCTGACGGTGGGGAATGATTCGGTCTTCCATCAAGGAGATATATTCATTACCCGCTTTCGGAGTACAAAATCTGGGCACCTTGTCTTATTTATGGATAATGGAGAGAATGCTTTTCGAATGTTGCCTTATGCTGCTTTTGACAAAGACGACGACGTAAAAATTGAGGCAAACCAATGGCATTCATTTTTTGATCTTTCAGCCGTTCCCTATAAAGACCGACAAACAGTTGACGAATTGGAACTGATGACCGACCAAGAATACGATGCCATACGTATTTATTACCTTTTCTCGGAAACTCCTTTTACAAAAGATTTCTTTTTCAGCATGGTAACAGACACAGGAAATGAAATTCCCAAAGGATATAGCCAACTTCCATCAATAACTTCTGCTCAGTTCGCAAAATGGCTTCAACAAAATAAAGTAAGAAAAACAGATTTGCAAATAAGCGTAGTTGATTTAATAATAGATAATTTAAACAAGCCTGAATATGAAAAATAAATTAATCTATTTAGCGTTTATGTTTCTAATATCGATACACTATGCATTTGCTACAGATGATAACAATAATGCATTTGTTTGTACACAAAGTGCAACCGCACCAAACGCAGCGATAGCCAGAAAAAAAGCTCTACTACATGCCCGCAATTTTTTGGCAACAATGGTTAACGGCAAAGTTAAAAATGTTTCGGAAAGCTATATAAGCAATAACTCACTCACAGGAGAAAGTATTGATGAATTTATAACCGAAACTAAAACTACAGCATCTGTCTTACTAAGTGACGTAGAAGTGTCGAACGAATCAGTTATTAAAGAAAAGAAAAACAAATATACTGTATATGTGACATTGAAACTTGACAAAAATAAAGTACTTAATTCTTTATGTAAGAATATCCTGGAAAACAAATCACTCAGCAAGAATTTTGACGAGAAAAAGTTTACTGAAGAATGGAATAAAAACGAATAAAAAATAACTTAATATGAAACAATTAATTTTTAAAATAGCTTTTACTGTATTATCAGTAATATTATTTTACGGATGTTCAACTGAACCATACGACTGGAGTACAACAACAACATTAGAAGTTATCACAGGGGAATGTACAGACATTCAATACAACTATGCTAAAGTAAATATGGAAATAATTGATTCATCAGGAAAAAGCAGAATCGGTGGAATATGTTACAGTAAAAATGAAAATCCTAGTATTGAAAACAATGATCCCTATATCCAATATGACGTATTGTTGGGCAAACAAGAAATAGAGATTTGCAATCTGACTCAAAATACCAAATATTACTATAGAGCTTTTATCTTTGATAATTCACCAACAAAGATAATATATGGAGATATTAAATATTTTACTACTCCAAAGAGTGAATACATAACAAGTGGTACGTATGATGTAGGAACAGGTGTATATTCATTTCGCCCAAATGGAAGAGTCTGGTACACCTACAATCAAAATCCAAACATTACTTCAGTTACAATCCCTGAAAAAATAACCTTTAAAGGATTAGAATATAAAGTTACTGGAATAAATGGCATGCAAGGTCTTACACAATTAAGTTCAGTTTATTGCCCGAATACTATTGATACAATAGCCGACGATGCCTTTTATTCCTGTACAAGCCTTAAAACCGTCAATATACCCTCATCTGTGAAATATATAGGTAACGCATTTACAAATACTCCATGGAAAAACGACATACAAGGATTTAAATATATAAACAACATCTTGTTCTATTACGGTAATGAAACCGGAAGTAATAACATAGAAATAAATGACGGAACCGTTTTAATATCTCCAAGTGCATTTTTTAAATATAGGACATATACCCAATTAACATTCCCTGCAAGTTTAGAAGAAATTGGAGAGAGTGCATTTGTTGGTGCACCAAATCTAACAGAAATAATATTCAAAGGAACAACTCCACCGACAGTAAAAATAGGAAACGATGGGTTTGACAATTTCTCAAGTACCAACAAATTAACTTGTATACTATATGTACCAATGTCATCAATAGATACATATAAGAAAGATTCTTTTTGGGGACAATTTAATACAATCAAAGGATATGAAAATTAAAACATCTCATGAAAAAACTACTAACATTCCTATTGGCTCTATTATTAATGGCACCAATGGCTGAGGTTCAGGCTCAGAACAAGGCACTGGAAAAAGCGTTGAAAAAAGAGTTCAAAGCCAAACAAAAAGAATTCAAAAAAGGTGGATGGAAAATCTACGGTACATCACGCAGTGAGGACGTTATTTTACTAAAGCATTTTGACAAACTTTCCAACATGGGAGAGGATGCGGTGGAGGTTGTAGGAGTAGCCTCCAATTTTAAATCAAAAAATGTAGGTGTACAGATGGCATACAATAATGCAGTCGTAACGTATGCACAACGTGCGGGCAGCCAGGTAAAAGGACGTGTGGTATCCGACATCTCAGGAGATGGAACCAACGCAGAAAGTGAATTTGAACATTTTTATGCAGCCTACGAACGTGAAGTAGAAAAAGAAATCAAAGGAGAACTTGAGCCCAGTTTTTCTGTCATACGTGACAACGGAAATGGTACATTCGAAATGCAAAGTTATTTTATTGCAAGCGAAAGCGCCGCTACTAAAGCCCGTATCCGCGCTTACGAAAATGCAATGAAAGAATCGGCCGCAGCACAGAAATATGCAGGAAAAATCAGTGAATTTATAAAAGAAGGAGTAAACGGGGAATAATCCTAACAGGTTATAAATTTAATTTATGCGTCGGGAGGTATTGAAACGTTTTTCTTAGAACAATCATACATCTCGACGCTTTTTTAATATCATAAAAATGAAGCAGAAGAAATATATAGGGATATTTATCATGTTATGTTTTATAGGAGAACTCTTTGCACAAACCCCCAATAACTCATTTCAGGAATTTCGCGAAGGTGTATTAGGACGTTATTCAGCCCATCGCACCCACGTTCTCAACGAATATGCTAAATACTTGAAAGGAGTATGGCAGGAATATCAAAGTTTTCGTGGTATCACCTCGGATTCTTGTCCCAAGCCTAACAGACAGCCCCAGTTCTCCCCCAAAGCACAACCATCCGTTCCAATACAATTGGATCCTGTCTCCTTTCAAATACCCAATCCAGACAAGCAACCTACACTTCCTATATCCCAACCAAGGAAACCTAAGCATGATGATTCTCAGAAATATTTCGAATTATCCTTCTATGGGATTCCCCTTCAATTACCAGAACCCAACAAACCTTTTTCACTAACCTCCTATACACCAGAAGCAATCAGTAATTACTGGGATAAACTTCTAAAAGAAAACGACTACAAACATTTAATTTCTGAACTGAAATACATAGCTGACCAGCTTGTCTTAAATGACTGGTTGAGAACTGAACTGATTCGCTGTTATATAGATCAATGGTTAGCTTCTTCCACTCCGAATACACGCATCATTTTTCGTCATTTTATACTCACATACATGGGATATAACATCAGATTAGGACTTACAAAAGAAAAACAACTCGTGCTAATGATACCTTTTGAACAAACTGTATATGCACGAACATATCTTCAATTAGGAGGAAATAAATATTATATATTCTACGATTCAAAAGCAGAAGAAAAAAAACTTCCTTCCATCTCTACTTGTAATCTTCCAGAACGATTTTCTACCAGGAAAAGCATAGATTTGTCATTTCAGACTCCTCTTGCTCTTCCCAATATTCAACCCATCGAATTCCAATTGACAGACGGCAATTTATCTGTTAACGGAACAATATCAAAAGCCTTAATCAGCATGTTAACACATTATCCTCAAATGCCGATACCTACTTATGCAACGTCCACATTACTAGATGATGTACGACAACACATCGTAGAACAACTAAAAACACAATTAGCCGGACTCGAAAAATTGGAAGCATTAAATGCATTACTCCATTTCGTTCAATATGCTTTCCGCTATGCAACCGATAAACAGCAATTTGGTTATGAAAAGCCCTTCTTTCTTGAAGAAATTTTATATTATCCAGCATGTGATTGTGAAGACCGTTCCATATTCTTTGCGTATTTAGTAAGGAATGTATTGAACATTGACTGCCACTTGATAAACTTCCCGGGACATGAATGTACAGCCGTTGAACTTTCATATCCCATAAAAGGTGTCAACTATTCATATAAAGGGAAAAAATATTATATTTCAGACCCAACCTATATTGGAGCTACGATAGGAATGTGTATGCCGGACTATCTGCAAATACAACCTGTAATTGAACTCTGGTAGGCTAACAACAATTACTATAAGCATAATGTACATAAATGCAGATTACATAGTCTTTACATGCACTTAAGAGAAGTAATTTGGGGATATATACCTCAAAACAAAATGGTCCATGAATGGATTTCCTCCTTCATGAACCATTTTTTCGTATAAACACATCAGTTAATCAACTGACCGTTCACTTCTGTTCTTCCATCGACTTGGCAATACCCATTTCCAGACCTCTCAACTCAGCCAGTCCTCTCAGACGACCCAGGCAAGAGTAGCCCGGATTGGTTTTCTTCTTCAGGTCGTCGATCATCTGATGGCCGTGGTCCGGACGCATCGGGATTGAGACCTTGCGACGCTGCTGCATGAGCAGGAAGTTCTTCATCACGTGATACATGTCCACATCACCCTCCAGGTGGTTGGCTTCGAAGAAGTTGCCTTCGGCATCACGCTGTGTGCTGCGCAAGTGTACGAAATTGATGCGGTCGCCCCAGCGCTCCATCATGCCTGCCAGGTCGTTCTTGGCACTGACGCCCAGCGAACCCGTGCAAAGGCACAAGCCGTTGGATTCGTTTGGTACAGCTTCCACCAACTTGCGGAAATCCTCTTCCGTACTCATAATACGCGGCAAGCCCAGAATCGTCTGTGGCGGGTCGTCCGGATGGATGACCAGTTTCACCCCTACCTCATCGGCCACCGGACAGATTTGTTTCAAGAAGAAAATCAGGTTGGAGCGCAGCTTTTCGGCGTCGATGTCCTTGTAGCGGTCCAGTTCATGCTGGAACTGTTCCAGTGTGAAGCTCTCTTCCGACCCCGGCAGTCCGGCAATCATGTTGCGGGTCAAGCGGTGGATTTCTTCTTCATCCATCTGCTCATAACGCGCCTTGGCCTTGGCCTTTTCTTCTTCCGTATAATCCTTCTCTGCTCCCGGACGTTTCAGGATAAAGAGGTCGAAAGCCACGAAGGCCGCCCGTTCAAAGCGCAAAGCCTTGGAACCGTCGGGCATGGTATAAGCCAAATCCGTGCGAGTCCAGTCGAGTACCGGCATGAAGTTGTAGGTCACAATGTAAATGCCACACTTCGCCAGATTGCGCAGACTTTCCTTGTAGTTCTCGATATATTTCATGAAATCGCCGGTCTGCGTCTTGATATGTTCGTGTACCGGCACACTTTCTACCACACTCCACTTCAAGCCGACTTCCTCAATCATCTGCTTGCGTTTCATGATTTCCTCTACCGTCCACACTTCACCGTTCGGAATGTGATGCAATGCATTGACGATACCCGTGGCACCGGCCTGCTTGATGTCCCACAAAGACACCGGGTCGTTCGGACCATACCAGCGCCAGGTTTGTTCACATAAATACATAACGTTTCTTTTTTTAAGGTTCGTACTCGATTAAATAGAGAAAGCATCAAAACCACCATCGATGACGGCTACCGTACCCGTCACAAAGCTGGATGCATCGCTGATGAGGTAGTGGATGGTACCATACAGGTCTTCCGGTTCACCGAAACGTCCGAACGGAGTGTGAGCCAGAATTGTTCTGGAACGATCGGTCAGTGAACCGTCCGGATTGGTCAACAACGTACGGTTCTGTTCGGTCAGGAAGAAGCCCGGAGCAATGGCGTTCACGCGCAAGCCGTCGCCGAACTTGATGGCCAGTTCACCAGCCATGTATTTCGTGAAGTTGGCAATGGCAGCCTTGGCAGCCCCGTAACCTACCACACGAGTCAACGGACGGAGGGCAGATTCAGAACAGAAGTTTACGATAGCTCCTTTTTTCTGTTTTACCATAACATCGGCAAAAACCATGGTCGGCAATACCGTACCGAAGAGGTTCAGGTCGACTACCTTCTTGAACGCATCAATCTGCAAGTCGAAGAAAGTCTTGTCCGGAGCGATGGTGGCACCTGCCATGTTTCCACCGGCTGCATTCAACAACACATCAATGCGGCCATATTTTTCCAGGATGTCTTTCTTGTTCTGTTCCAGCACTTCCTTCTGCATTACATCGGTATACCAGAAAGTAGCTTCGTGACCCTGTGCCACAATTTCTGCAACCAACGCTTTTCCCGCTTCTTCACTACGGTCAAGAATGACCATCTTTGCACCTTGTGCAGCCAAATACTTGGAAATACCTTTTCCCAACACACCGGCTCCCCCGGTCATGACGACTACCTTGCCGTCTACATTAAATAATTCGTTTGCCATAATAATTAGATTAGCAATAAATTCGATACTTTATTATAAAATTGATAATTCTCTTTCAACAAAATGTCTATTGGCAGCAGATTTACCACTGGCGGCCTTTCATCAAACAACAGAAAACGGCTCAAAGCCTTCACACCATTATATCCCTGCAATTCGGGACGCTGAGCTATCAGAGCCTGTACATATCCTTCATTCAGTAACCGTACATTGGGCTCTATCAAGTCATAACCCACCAGCCGAATATCTTTTCTATGATACTTTTCCAAGTATTCACCCAGAATGTAGCAGGAAGAATTAAATGCCACAGCCCCACGAATACCCGGATGCTCTTCCGATCTCCCGGATAATTCCGGAAAACCTCGTCGAGCACCTGTTCGTTGTGCGCCTCATCACCTATCCATAACTCTATTTCCACCAGCTGCATGTCACAGTTCTGCTGTTCCAGATACCGACGGAAACCGGAATGACGTTTCTCTCCTTGTGTAGACAAACATCCTTTTTCATGTTGAATACGCGCCACCAGAATGTCACCTTTGAAAGCCATGGAAGCCAACAACATCCGAGCTCCGATTTCACCTCCAGCTACGGAATCTGTACCATAAAAAGCCAACCGACCTTGTTCCTCAATATCCGAATCAACATATACATACGGAAGTGCGCGTTCATCCAATGCACTGGAAAGACGAATGACAGATTCTTTAAAGAGTGTGCCAACAATCACCCCGTCTATGGTATCTGGCATATCCAGCAGATGGGATGCCGTTTGTTCGAAACTGGTTCTGCTATACTGATCAAAAGTCAGTATTGTAACCTTCACTCCAAAACTTTCCAATTCCTCTTCCGCGCGACGAATGCCGTATTCCATGGCACTCCAGTAATTTCCTGTACAAAATTCCGGTATTAAAGCTATCAAATGGCAAGGTTTCTTTACAGCCAGTGAACGAGCAATCAGATTAGGCTTGTAATTCACCTGTTTCATGATTTCCTTGACCCTACGGACATTCTCTTCCGATACACGCCCTCGGTTGTGGATGACCCGATCGACTGTACCTACCGACACATTCGCCAGACGCGCGATGTCAGTCAGTCGTATGTTTTTGTTCTTCTGCATAGACTTAAAAAGGTTCTCCCCCAAATAGTGTGTGCGAGCACGCATTTACATAAAAAGAAAACGCGTTACCGCGCACACTTCTATAAAAAACATCTTGATTTGTTTGCAAAGAAGGGATTTATTCATGAAAAGCACAAACAGATTCAACCTTTTAACAGATTTTTTAGACCAAAATTTACACTTTTTCGTTCCTTTGTGCCATTTACGCAAATACAGATGTATGAAACCAGAAAACTACTACACAGAAAAACTTCTTTTGGCAGAAAACCAGTTAAACACGGTCAAACGGCAAATCTCGCGCATCAGTGTCCTACGCGTACTACTGTTTCTGACCGGACTTGTCGGAATCTACTATTTTTTCCATCAACACGTGCTACTGACAGTCAGTATCTGTCTTACCTTCCTTCCGTTTTTCATCCTCGTGAAACTGCACGGTCGACTGTTTCACCGCAAGAAATGGCTGGAAACACAAATATGTGTCCAAAAAGAAGAGTTACAGGCTCTTTCCGGCGACTACAGCAGCTTCGATGACGGAAAGGCCTACATCAATTCGTCACATCCTTATACCTTTGACCTCGACGTGTTCGGACACCACTCTCTGTTTCAGGCCATGAACCGCACCTGCACCATTTTCGGAAAAGATTGTCTGGCTCACTGGCTGCAACACCATCTTTGTGAGCCTGCTGCCATCCGGGCACGCCAGCAAATGGTACAGGACCTGAGCCAACGCCCCTTGTTCCGGGAACAGTTTCGGGTAACGGGCCTTGTACATCAGGGCACGGCGTCCGATGGAGAAAAACTACGTGCGTGGAGTCAAAGCCCATCACAATACCTGCACGCCGGATGGGTAAAAGCCTTTACGCGGGGAGTTCCTCTTATCAACGGACTACTCCTAATAACTTCGCTGGCCGGATGGACCTCCTTCACCTGGCTGGGACTCTCGTTCGGGCTTTTTCTGATTCTCAGTTTCGGCATTGTCAAACGGGCCACCTACGTACAGGAAACCTACGGCAAACAATTGAAAAGCCTGAACGGATATGCACAACTCATCGCACTGACCAAGAAGGAACAGTGGGAAGCCCCCGCCCTGCAACAACTGATGAACCGGTTGGACATGGACGGCAAATCACCCGTTGACGCCTTGCAACAGCTCTCCAATGAACTCGACCGGCTTGACTTACGCAACAACCAGTTTTTATATGTATTACTGGAGGGAAGCCTTTTCTTCCAGCTACAGGAAATTGTCCGCATTGAACGCTGGAAAGCCCGCTACGGACAGCACATCACCGGCTGGCTGGAAGCCATCGGAGAGCTGGATGCCCTCTGCTCACTGGGCACCTTTGCCTATAATCATCCCGCTTATACCTATCCCGAACTGGCCGAGAAATCGTTCTGTTTCCTGGCTACCCGGATGGGACATCCGCTCATGCCCCCTGCCCAATGTGTGAAAAACGACGCCACTCTCCCGTCGCGCCCCTTCTTCCTCATCATCACCGGTGCCAACATGGCTGGAAAGAGCACCTACTTACGTACTATCGGAGTAAACTACCTGCTGGCCTGTATCGGCGCTCCTGTGTGTTGCGACAAGCTGGTACTCTACCCTCATCAACTGATTACCAGCCTCCGCACGTCCGACTCGCTGTCCGACAACGAGTCGTATTTCTTTGCCGAACTGAAACGGCTGAAACGCATCATCGACCTGCTAAACGAAGGGCAACGGCTCTTTATCATCCTGGATGAGATTCTAAAAGGTACCAACTCGCTGGACAAGCAGAAAGGTTCCTTCGAACTGATTCGCCAGTTCATGCGCCTGAAAGCCAACGGTATCATCGCCACTCACGACCTCCTGCTGGGCAACCTCATTGAGCAGTTCCCCGATGAAATCCGGAACTACTGCTTCGAAGCCGACATCAAGGACAACGAGCTCACCTTCTCCTACCAACTGCGGGAAGGAGTGGCACAAAACATGAATGCCTGCTTCCTGATGCGGAAGATGGGCATTACCCTGCCGGAATGAGGCAAAAAGAAAACGGCCTTCCAAAAGTATATGGCATACTTTTTAGAAGGCCGTCCTTATCAAGAAAAGTTTATTAATCTTCTACTACCTGGAAATCTTCTTTTCCTACTCCACAAACCGGGCAAACCCAGTCTTCTGGAAGATCTTCAAAAGCAGTACCCGGAGCAATACCTCCGTCTGGATCACCCACTTCCGGATCGTAAACCCAATCACATACTGTGCAAATGTACTTTTTCATAATCTGTCAATTCTTAATTAGTTAGTATTTGTTCTTAGTTTAAAATGATAACAAATATAGAAAGAATTTGTTTACTCCGCTTCTTTCAATAACATTTTTTTTAATTCTTCCATTCCTTCGGAAGCTCCCTTGCGGATGACATGTACCGGACGTCCGGAAGCGATGCGCACTTCTTTGGGATCAATCAAATAAACCGGCACTCCATCGCGCACGTAATTCAGCAGACCTGCCGCTGGATATACATTCAGGGAAGTCCCGATAATGACAAAGATATCAGCCTTTTCCACATACTCAACAGCCGTTTCAATCATAGGTACTGCCTCACCGAACCAAACGATGAAAGGCCGTAACTGAGAACCGTCGGCTGCCTTATCGCCCATCTTCACTTCGTATTCTTCCGGACGAAGTTCCTTGATATAACGCGGATTGTTGGGCTGGTAACTGGAAGTCACCTTAGTCAGCTCGCCGTGCAGGTGAATCACCTCATGACTACCGGCCCGCTCGTGCAAATTGTCCACATTCTGCGTAATGACATTGACATTGAAATTATCCTGGAGCGAAGCGATGGCGCGGTGTGCGTCATTGGGCCTCACCCCTTCGAGCTCGTGCCTCCTTATATTGTAGAAGTCGATCATCAGGCCCGGATTCTGGTACCAGCCCTCGATGGACGCGACTTGCTGCGGGTCGTAATTATCCCAAAGCCCGCCATTGTCCCTGAACGTGCTGATTCCGCTTTCGGCGCTCACACCGGCGCCCGTCAAAACTACAAGCTTTTTCATTTTTCCTCCCCGAAATAAAATTTCCTGAGCCAATATTCGAACAGAGGGTCCTGAATGACCGGCTCATCTTTATCATTGAACATTATCACCTCTTTCTTCATGAGGGCATCTTTCAGACGCTTCACGTTGGCGGAAGAGTTAAGTCTGTATTTGTCAATGACTTCCGTCGTACTGAACTTCACATTGCCGTCCAGGACTGCCTTCAGCAGACGCTCCTGGAAACCGGTCAGGTCATCCATAATCGAGACGAACCTCGGTTCATTCACCGAAATCATGCCGGCGAGGGCGTCATTGAGGGT
>ENA-ORRO01001026-ORRO01001026.1-human-gut-metagenome-genome-assembly--contig:-NODE-1026-length-21054-cov-3.148912_pt1 | contig 21054 bp, 13 predicted proteins | sample MGYA00242176_ERZ509136 | MGnify/ENA primary metagenome ERZ509136 (study PRJEB26280, sample SAMEA2338644) | human gut metagenome | biome: human gut; feature: human-associated habitat; material: faeces...
GGTATGGTCGTGGGGAAGAAAGATGGACGGGTAGCGGTGAAAGCCACTTACACAGACCCGATGGGGAATACGCTGACATCTTCGTTTACGGCCTCTTCCACGTTCTTCCCTTGGGCGGATGAATATATCAATAAGACGCTTTTCGGAGAGGGTACATACTTGGAGCAGACCCGCGCCTTCTTTCCTGGTGTGAACGGACAAATGGGTTGGGTACGAGAATGGTGCTGATATGAGCGGTTATAAGTATTTGGTATTCAAGTTGGACAAAGTACAGAAAGTCAATGCAGCCATTAACATTTATCCGCAGAACAGCATTTGGGGAAACTGTTATAGCAAACCTATCGGGGATGCCACGATGGTGGTCATACCGCTTCAGGAGATAGAATATACCAGTGGGGATGCCATCGGTGAACCCGTCAACACGGCCAATATCATGATTGTGGCTTTGTATGCGGGAAGCGGTGGAGTCATAGATGTGTCTGATGCTTATCTGACCAACAATGACGATTATTCCCCCGAGGGCGTTTCAGTAGGTTCCATCCATATAAGGCCGACGGAAACGGATGGTCCGGTTTATAACCTGCAAGGCATGCGTGTGGACCGGATGACGAAAGGGGTATATATCCAAAACGGCAAGAAGATATTGGTGAAGTGATTGTTCCTGTCTAAGCGGGCAAAGGACGGCTTTCCTCGTGGAGGCCGTCCTTTTGATTGCATGAACGAAAGAAATTGTAAATATATATTAATCTTATAACAGCCTATCAATGAATCGGTTGTTAATATTTAGACTACGTGAAATTGTTTGGCGCAGATTGAAAAATCGTTTGCAGCCAGATGAAAAATCATTTGGCGTAGAATGAAAATCCGTTTGGCGCAGTATGGAAAAACGAATATAAAAGGAATAAGGCGAACCTTCGGGTTCGCCTTATTCGTTGTTTGTTTGAAAGAAGTATTTAATAGAAGTTGTTTATGCTTCGGCAGGAGTTTCTGTGGTTCCTTCTGCGGGAGCATCAGCAGGAGCTTGTGCAGCTTCAGCTTCAGCCTTTGCGGCAGCCTCGGCAGCTTTCTTCTCTGCTACTTTCTTAGCGATCTCTTCATTGACTTTCTTCTCGGCTTGCAGGCGTGCTTCAGCGGCAGCCTTCTTTTCAGCGGCTTTCTTGGCCTCGAAAGCTTCTAAGCCCTTCTGCTTGTCGTTTTTCCAAGCTTCGAATTTTGCTTGTGCGGCAGCTTCATCAAAAGCACCCTTCTTCACACCGCCACGGAGGTGTTTCATCATGTAGACACCTTCTTTTGACAGGATGTTGCGAACCGTGTCGGTAGGCTGTGCACCTACTTCCACCCAATAAAGAGCGCGATCGAATTTCAAATCTACAGTGTTCGGGTTGTACGTACCAATCTTTTCTGTAAACTTACCATCACGTGGTGCTCTTACGTCTGCAATAACGATGCTGTAGAAGGCGTAGCCCTTACGTCCGTTACGCTGCAATCTAATTTTTGTTGCCATAATTAATGTTTTGTTTTTAATATAGGTTTGAAATATGCCGTTAACTCGTAACGGCGGCGCAAAGTTACACTTTTTCTCCGACTTGCCAAAGGTTACCCCTTGTTTTTTAGGCGTTTTTTCTCTTCTCCGTCATTTCTTGATGCGCCTGCTTGCCTTTATCATATATATAATAAGGAGAACATACATCAGCAGGGAGAGCCATTCGCTGGCCGGATTGGCCCACCAAGCGGAATAGTCGAACGAGATTCCTCCGAAACGCAGGGCTGCGCTGACTACGCCCATCAAGGCTCCTCCGGCAATGAATCCGGAAGCGATGAGCGTGCCTTTCTCGCCCCGTTCCTTGTTGGTTTGCTCTTTGTTGCTCCGTGTGGTGACATACCAGTTGATGAGGCCGCCGACCAACAACGGCAAGTTCAGTTCGAGCGGAATGAACATGCCCAAAGCGAAGGCAAGGGCCGAAACATTGAAAAGTGTGAGCAGGATGGCGATAGCCGCACCGATGCCGTAAAGCAGCCAGGGGGCACCCGCACCGCTCATCAGCGGTTCGATGACGGCAGCCATGGCATTGGCTTGAGGTGCGGCAAGTTGTCCGCTTGTGAATCCGTAAGTGTCGTTCAATATCATGATGACTCCGGCCACTGTGGCGGCAGACACAAGGGTACCTAAGAACTTGAACGTCTCTTGTTTCTTGGGTGTGCTACCCAACCAGTAGCCTATTTTCAAGTCGGTGATAAAGCTTCCGGCCGTAGAGAGCGCGGTGCAGACCACGCCGCCCATAATCAGTGCAGCCACCATGCCTGCCGGGCCTTTCAGGCCGACGCCCACCATGATGACAGAAGCCAGGATGAGGGTCATCAGCGTCATGCCGGACACGGGGTTGCTGCCGACAATCGCAATGGCGTTGGCCGCGACCGTAGTGAAGAGGAAGGCAATGACGGCTACGAGAATCACACCGGTAAGCGTGAAGAGCAGGTTGCCTTCCATGACCCCGAAATAGAAAAATAAAAGGATGGCTATCAAAGTCAGGAGGGAGCCGATGGCTATGATTTTCATAGGCAAATCCTTTTGTGTCCGGGGAACGGCCGTGTCGCTCTTCCCCTTGCCCTTCATTTCTTGTGCAGCCAGACCCACAGCCCCCATGATGATTTTGCGGCTTTTGAAAATGCCGATGATACCGGCCATGGCGATACCGCCGATACCGATGCTTTTGGCATATTGGAAGATTTGTTCGGCACTGGCTTGGGAGGCTGTGACGGAAGAACTGCCGGCACTCACGACGAGGTCTGGGAACAACCATGAAATGGCCGGAACGATGACCCACCATACGGCCACGGAACCGCAACAAATGATGAGGGCGTATTTCAAGCCCACGATGTATCCCATGCCTAGCACGGCCGCCCCCGTATTGATTTTAAAGACGAGTTTGGTCTTGTCCGCCAACACTTGCCCCCATTCCAGACAACGTGACGTGACGCTCTCGTTCCACCAACCTACGGTGGCGATGATGAAATCGTAAATGCCGCCTACGACTCCGGCCACGAGGAGCGGTAAAGCCTGGTTGCCACCTTTTTCCCCGGAAACCAATACCTGCGTGGAGGCCGTGGCTTCGGGAAAAGGATATTTGCCGTGCATGTCTTTCACGAAATACTTGCGGAAAGGGATGAGGAAAAGGATGCCCAAGACTCCTCCCAACACGGAGGCGACGAACACTTCCATGAAGTTCACCGTCATTTCCGGATATTTGTCTTGCAGGATATAGAGGGCGGGCAAGGTGAATATGGCTCCGGCCACAATCATACCGGAACATGCCCCGATGCTCTGGATGATGACGTTCTCGCCCAATGCCCCTTTCCGGTGGGTGGCTCCCGTCACGCCTATCGCGATAATCGTGATGGGGATGGCCGCTTCGAACACTTGTCCTACTTTCAGTCCTAAATAGGCTGATGCGGCCGAAAAGACCACGGCCATGAGCACGCCCCACAATACCGACCACACGGTTACTTCCTTATACGTGCGATCCGGTGACATCAGAGGTTCATACTGCTCGCCTTTTTTGAGTTCCCGGAAAGCGTTTTCCGGCACTCCTGTCTGTTGCTTTGCGTTTTCCATTCAATCGTTGTTTTTATGAATTTTTATAATTGGAAGCAAAGATATATATTTCATGGCAGAATGCACTTTCTTCTTTTGTAGAATTTCTTTAAATAGTTTAATTTATAATGTGAATCCCTCGCTATTCACTAATTTTGCAATTCAATTTAAAAGAAATCGCATGCTGCTGAAGCTTTATCATAGATACATATTATTGTTTTTAGTCTTGATGTGCTTTGTCTCGCATACCCTGAAAGCACAGATTCGGGGACGGGTGACGGATGCCGACACGGGAGAACCTATTCCGTCGGTCAACGTATACTACGGAAAACAAAAGACTGTGGGAACCACAACCAATGACAAAGGCAGATACACTTTGCAAACACCGGATAAAGGAGACACCCTTGTGTTTTCTTATGTCGGCTACCAGACGTATAAGATATATATAAAGGCCGGAGAGAAAAAAACATTGAATGTCAAGCTTCAGAATTTGGACAAGGAGTTGTCGGAGTTACTGGTAAAGCCGAAAAAGAGACGATACAGCCGCAAAGATAATCCTGCGGTGGAATTGATGCGGAAAGTGATAGCGGCCAAAGAGAAAAGCGACTTGAGACAGAACGACTATTACCGTTATGACAAGTATCAGCGTATCACTTTCGGCTTCAACAATATCACGCAACACTTTATCGACAGCAGTTTTTTACGTAAATATCCGTTGTTGGTCAAACAGGTGGAATTCTGTCCGCAGACCCAAACCAATATCCTCCCCCTGACCTATAATGAGACTTCGTCGGAACATATATACAGGAAACAACCGGAGGCGGAACGGAATTTCATCCGGGGAACGAATTCGGAAGGGTTGAATGAACTGTTCGCTACGGGGGACATCGTGAACGTAGTCCTCCAGCGTTTCTTCGCCGACGTGAACATTTACGATAATTCGATCAATCTTTTGGAACGTTACTTCACCAGTCCTTTATCTTCTACCAATGCCATTTCTTTCTATCAGTATTACATCATGGATACTCTGGACGTAGAAGGAGACAAGTGCATCGAATTGAGTTTCATTCCTCAAAATCCGCAGGATTTCGGATTCTCGGGACGGTTGTGGGTCTTGGACGACGGGACTTATCAGGTGAAACGTTGTCTGGTCAACCTGCCGCTCCGTTCGAGTGTGAACTTTATCAGCAACCTAGTGATAGAACAGGATTTTTCTACACTCCCCAACGGTCAGCGGGTATTGGTGAAAGACAATATGATAGCAGAACTGGGCGCATTGAAGAAATACCATAATATGCTGATTAAGCGTACCACGACTTATACCGGATTCGACTTTTCTCCCATACCCGGCGAGAGATTCGACCAACGCGAACAGCCAAGGGAAGGTACACCGGTCATCAAAGACGAAGACTTTTGGACACAGCACCGGACGGACACCCTGACCCGTTCGGAAGCCAACATGTCCACCATGGTACGGGACATGACCCGCAAGAAAGGCTTCGGTTGGATTATTTGGATTGTACGGGCCTTCGTGGAAAACTACGTGGAGACTTCTCCTCCGGGAAAAAAGAATTATGTGGATTTCGGGCCGGTCAACACGGTTGTTTCGTCCAATTTTATAGATAAGGTACGTTTCCGGGCCAGTGCGCAAACCACGGCCAATCTGAGCCCTCATCTCTTCCTGAAAGGATATGCGGCATACGGAGTACGGGACAAGAAATGGAAATACGAAGGAGAAGTGGAATATTCGTTTTTGAAGAAACAATATTCGCCGGAAGAGTTTCCGCGAAACTCGATAGCGATTTCTCCCCGTTACGACGTAATGGCTCCCTCAGATGCCATGTTGCCTACGGACAAAGACAATGTGTTCACGTCGCTCAAGACGCAGACCATCGACCAGATGTCTTATTTCCGCCAATACAACATACGTTATGTGTATGAATTCGACAACCATTTCGGAATTACGGCACAGTTGCGCCATATCACTCAAAACCCGACAGGCACACTGTTCTATCGTACGGTGGACGGACAAATGGTGCCGGAACTGACGCAAAGCGAGGCTACACTGAGTTTGCGTTACGCGCCGGGCGAAAAGGTGGTAGTCACGAAACAAAGACGTCATCCGGTCAACCACAATTATCCTATTTACACGTTAATGCACACGACCGGCTTCAAAGATGTTTTGGGAGGGGACTATGCTTCCAACTACACGGAACTGTCCGTGACAAAGCGTTTCTGGTTGAACTCATACGGGCGCATCGATATTTACGGTCGTGCGGGAGCGCAATGGAACAGGGTACCGTTTCCGTTGTTGATTATGCCTGCGGCGAATAATTCATATATCATACAGCGCAGCATGTTCAATATGATTAACAACATGGAATTCATGAACGACCGTTTCGTCTCGTTGGATGTGCAATGGGATTTGAGCGGCAAGCTGTTCAACCGGATACCCTTACTCAAACATCTGAAATGGCGTGAGGTGATAGGTTTCAAGACGCTTTACGGCACGTTGACGGACAAGAACAACCCCTTTAAACAAGGAAGCCAAAGCGATTTGTTCGAGTTCCCGTCACGGAACGGACAACCGACCAGTTTCGTAATGGGGGACACTCCCTATATGGAACTGAATGTGGGTATTCACAATATCTTCAAGATACTTCGTGTGGACTACGTCCGCCGGTTGAATTATCTGAACGCACCCAATGCCAAGAAGAACGGCGTGAGATTCGTATTGCAGTTTGACTTTTAAGGAGGATTTGACATGGCAGCACCTTTGGCAGAAAGATTACGTCCGCAAACGCTGGACGATTACATCGGGCAAAAACATTTGGTCGGTCCGGATGCCGTTTTACGTAAGATGATAGATTCCGGTCGTATTTCTTCATTTATTTTATGGGGACCGCCGGGTGTCGGCAAAACGACTTTGGCGCAAATCATTGCCCACAGGCTCGAGACGCCGTTTTACACGCTGAGCGCGGTAACAAGTGGTGTGAAGGATGTCCGCGAGGTGATAGAAAAGGCTCGGAACAACCGTTTCTTTACCCAGGCTAGTCCGATTCTTTTCATTGACGAAATCCATCGTTTCAGCAAATCCCAGCAGGATTCCCTCTTGGGGGCTGTGGAGCAGGGGACGGTCACGCTGATCGGAGCCACGACGGAAAATCCGTCTTTCGAGGTCATACGCCCGCTTTTGTCCCGTTGCCAGTTGTATGTCTTGAAAAGCCTGACGAAAGACGACCTGTTGGAATTGTTGCATAAGGCTGTGGAAAGAGATGTCATACTGAAAACGAAGCATATCGAATTTCGTGAGACGGATGCCATGCTCCGGTATAGCGGAGGAGACGCCCGCAAACTGCTGAATATTCTTGAACTGGTGGTAGAGGCTGACGGAACGGACCAAGTGGTTATCACGAATGCCCTCGTGGCCGAAAGGCTTCAGCAAAACCCGTTGGCATACGACAAGGGCGGAGAATTGCACTATGACATCATATCGGCTTTCATCAAAAGCATTCGGGGAAGCGATCCGGACGCCGCCTTGTACTGGTTGGCACGAATGATAGAAGGTGGGGAAGACCCCTCGTTTATCGCGAGGCGACTGGTCATTTCCGCCAGTGAAGACATAGGTTTGGCCAATCCGAATGCACTGCTTTTGGCCAATGCCGCTTTTGAAGCTGTCATGAAGATAGGATGGCCGGAAGGGCGTATCCCTTTGGCCGAGGCTACGGTCTATCTGGCAACCAGTCCGAAAAGCAACTCGGCTTATAAGGGTATCAATGATGCCTTGCAGCTCGTACGGCAAACCGGGAATTTGCCTGTACCGTTGCACTTGCGCAATGCGCCTACCCAACTTATGGAAGAATTGGGGTACGGCAAGGACTATAAGTATGCACATGACTATCAGGGGCATTTCGTGGAACAGCAATTTTTACCCGACGACATTCGTAACAAAAGAATCTGGCATGCCCAAGAGAATGCGGCGGAAGCTAAATTGCATGAACGGATGCTGCATTTATGGAAAGACCGCTATAAATAATTTTTGCCTTGTCCCCTCTCCACGGAGTTTATGAAAACACCTTTCATCTTTCAGAATAAAAAGCAATCTGTTGACGTATAGTGTGTTACGGAATGAAGGATAAAAGAGTCATCTTTCAGTTTCCCTTCATGACCGTGAACGGTGGAAAGTTTGGCTTACGTTATTGAATCGTTCGGCTGAGAAAAAAAGTGTTTCTTCAGCCAAACGATTCTCCAATCTCAGGAGATTGAAATGACAGGTGGCTGAAGGATGACTGAAACATCTTTCAGGTTTCAATATATTCATTATGAATATGATAGACTCTATCCTGAAGGATGAAGGATGTTTTTGCAAATTCTATTGTGCTAATCTGTGTTTTTTGTGAGGTCGTTCCATGGAATTTTGCTAACTTTGTCTTTTCATATCTACATTGTTAAATAGAAAACGCTACAAATACAGATGAAAAGCGATATAGAAATTGCCCGCGAGTGCCGATTGAAGCCGATTGAAGACATTGCCCGCCAAGTACAGATTCCTGTGGATGAATTGGAACATTATGGGAAATACATTGCCAAAGTGCCGGAATCACTGATTGACGAGAAAAAAGTAGAAAACAGTAATTTGATTTTGGTTACGGCCATTACTCCCACGAAGGCCGGTATAGGTAAGACTACCGTTTCGGTAGGTTTGGCTTTGGGACTGAGCCACATTGGGAAAAAGAACATCGTGGCTTTGAGAGAACCTTCTCTCGGTCCGTGTTTCGGTTTGAAAGGCGGTGCGGCTGGAGGCGGTTATGCCCAGATATTACCGATGGACAAAATCAACTTGCATTTTACGGGGGATTTCCATGCCGTTACTTCGGCTCATAATATGATTGCTGCTTTATTGGACAACTACATCTATCAGCATCGGGATGAAGGTTTTGCCATGAAAGAAATTTTGTGGAAACGTGTGTTGGACATTAACGACCGAAACTTGCGTTATGTCGTAACCGGACTGGGAGCCAAGACGAACGGGGTCACGATGGAAAGCGGTTTCGACATTACTCCGGCATCTGAAATCATGGCGATTCTTTGCTTGTCGAAAGATGAACATGACCTGCGCCGCAGAATCGAGAACATATTGTTGGGCACTACAATCGAGGGAAAACCGTTCCGCGTAAAAGACATGGGAGTAGCTGGGGCAATATGCGTACTTTTAAAAGATGCCTTACATCCCAATTTGGTGCAAACCACGGAAAACACACCGGCTATCGTGCACGGAGGACCTTTTGCCAATATCGCACACGGGTGCAACTCCATATTGGCCACCAAACTGGCTATGACGTACGCTGATTATGTGGTGACGGAGGCCGGTTTCGGAGCAGATTTGGGAGCGGAAAAGTTCTTCAACATCAAATGCCGGAAGTCCGGCTTGAATCCTAAACTCACCATACTTGTCGCTACGACCCAAGGTTTGAAAATGCACGGTGGGGTAGCGTTGGAAGATATTAAGAAGCCTCATTCGGAAGGGTTGAAGAAGGGTTTTGAGAATCTGGACAAGCATATCAGGAACATGCAGGCCTTCGGGCAGACGGTAGTGGTTTGTTTCAATCGTTATGCAACGGATGTGGATTCGGAAATAGAGTTGTGCCGCGAGCATTGTGAGAATATGGGAGTAGGCTTTGCCGTGAACAATGCTTTCTCGGAAGGCGGAAAGGGAGCAATAGAGCTGGCTGAACTGGTGGTGGACACTATCGCCAGTCGCCCATCCCGTCCGGTCGTGTTCTCCTATACAGACCGTGATAATATCGAGACGAAAGCGGAAAAAGTAGTTCGTCAAGTGTATGGAGCCGACGGTGTCGTTTTCTCAGCCGTAGCCCGTAAAATGTTGGAAAGAGTACGTCAGTTGGGTATAGAGGATTATCCCGTCTGTATAGCCAAAACGCAATATTCATTTTCGGCAGATGCCCATGCATACGGAGTGCCGCACGGATTTAAAGTGCAAATTCGGGATATAGTAGTCAATTGCGGAGCCGAAATGATCGTACTGATAGCCGGGGATATATTGAGAATGCCCGGATTGCCGAAATCTCCCCAAGCGGAACGGATTGATTTAATCAACGGAAGAATAGAAGGGCTTTCTTGACACATTTGGGCGAATATCACGGGGCCTGATTTATAGGGTATATGAAAAAGCCGACGTTTTGTATAATAGGAAGAAAGAATCTTTCGGCTATATGCGTGTCTGTCATATTAGGATTATGTATAGGAGTCGGATATCATTGGTATGCCTCTTCCTGTCCGGACAAAACAAGAGTCGGAAAAGTAGATTCCCTGAATACTAAAGCTCGTTTGGTGCGCTACGTCCATCCGGACAGTGCATTATTGTTTGCCCGGAAAGCAGCCCGTATGGCCCGGAATTATGCGGACGGGCGAAGCGAGGCCTTAAATCATCAAATGTTCATTTGCTTCTTGCGAATGGACTTTGATGAGTGTATAGACTTATATAGTCGGATTCAGCAGTCCACCAGTAACCAGATAGAATTATTGGTGAGTGAAGTGAATATGATGATGATATGCCAACGTGCCGCACAAAACCGTTTGTTCTTCGATTATTATAACCGCGCACTTGAAAGGATTCAACGTATCAGAGAAGAATATGATGAAGTGAAAGGTCGTAATAAAGAACGGTTGGACTACGCCATGACGGAATTCAGTTTGGCCACGGCTACCAACTATATCAGTCTGATGCAAGAGCAAGAGGCTGAAAAGGAACTTTCGACGATTGATACGGATGGCTATATACGTCAAAATAAAGCTTTACTTATTTACTTTTATTACCTAAACGGTTTGATTTGCCAAAATCGCTTGGATCTGGGAAAAGAGCGTGTAGTAGATGCGTTCGATTATTTCTATCTGGCCTACTCTTACGCCGAACGCCTCGGTAACATTTACTTCTCCTCCATGTTGGAACAAGTCTTTTCGGAGATGTTTGCTCGACCGAAAAACTATGATATCATTAAGACCTACCGTAAAGTTGAATTGGATTATTTGTACAATTCATTAGTTACGGAGAAACTTAAAGAGGCCGGATTTCCTGTATCCCTGCGCCTTTCTACTGCATTGGCTCAAAAGGCATTGTCCAATGCCGAACAATGCGGAAATCTGTTACTAAAGATTAACGGATTCCGAGTGTTGGGAAATGCCATGTTTGCCAAGGGGGAATATTATAGGGCTTTGAATTGTTTCGAGACGGCTTTGTCTTATTTGAATCTTCATCATCAAATTTATTATCCGGAAGACAAAGAGCGATTGCTGACGTCTTTTGAAAGCCGGAAAGACTCGGCAGTAGACATGTTATGGTCGAAAGACAGTGAATTCCAAACCGTTCCGGGCTATTTGACTTACATTCGGGAGCGTTTAAGTGCAACGTACAGCGCGTTGAATGACAAACAGAAATCAGATTATAACCGAAATCTGTATCTGGATTTGATGGATTTTACCCGTCAAGACAAATCTCTCGAAAGCCGTGTAGACATGGTGGCACAAGACAACAAGATATTAAACACACTTTTGGGAACCATTATTTTGCTGACTCTTGTTTTTGGTTTTTTCCTTTTTTTATATGCACGCAAATGGAAACTGCGGGATGCCAAACAATATTCTTTATTGAAGGATATGTCCGAATGGTTTATGGAGGTAGCTTTCACCAAATCGGAAGAAGGACTGGAAGAAGTGCTCAATGCCTATCCTTGGATAAAAAAGGAAAAACGAATCCTTCATGAAATCCTCCGCTCTTATATCAAATGGACGGAAAAGAACCGCATCCTGTCCGACCAAATGGATGAGGAAAGGATGCAGCTTCGTGAAGAATATCTGCAAAGCGAAAGGCAAATAGCCCGCGACAAGAAGAAAAACATATCCAAACGGGCGAAAGTTTCTTTAGTACATTCCATCATGCCTTTTATCGACCGTATTTTGTATGTGGTACGCCGGATGGAAAGCAAAAATCAATATGATCGAGGTACTTTGACCTATATAGGTGAACTTGCAGACGAAATCAATTGCTACAATGATGTACTCGCCGAATGGATTCGTATGAACCGGGGCGAGTTGGAACTGACAATAGAAAGTTTTCCACTACAAGACTTATTCAAGTTACTGGATAAGGGCCAGTATAATTTCAAACGCAAAGGTATTGACTTTTTAGTGGAACCGACGGATGCATGGGTAAAAGCAGACCGTGCCCTTACCTTTTTCATGCTCAACACTCTGACAGACAATGCACGTAAATTCACGCCTTCGGGAGGGCAAGTCACAGTATGTGCAACAGAAATGACGGACGCTGTGGAAATTAAGGTCTCAGATACTGGATGTGGACTTACAGAGTCTGAGATAGCACTGATTTTATCTTCGAAAATCTATGATGCTCAACAGATAGGAGTCAATTCTTCAACCGTACGCCATGAAAAAGGAAGCGGTTTCGGCTTGTTGAATTGCAAAGGTATTATCGAAAAGTACAAGAAGTCGGGAGAGTTCTTCAAAGTATGCTGTTTCCATATCGAAAGTGAAGAAAATAAAGGAAGCTGCTTTTCTTTTCGCTTACCTAAAGGAATAAGACGAAAGAGCATGATGGTACTGACGTTTATTTTCTATTTACTCACTTACAGTCAGTATATGTATGCTTTCCGACCCAACATCAGTGCTCTTCCTCATGAAGAGGCAGACATGGATTACGGAGAACTTAAATGGGCGGTGTTTTATGCCGACTCGGTCTATTTTGCCAATGTTCACGGTGATTACGACCGCAGTATGCAATATGCCGATTCCACCTTTAAATATATCAACCGTTATTATGAAGACTTCTTGCCGGAAGAATGCGTAAGCCGCCAACTGACAGCTACAGGAAGCGGCATGGAAGAACTTGAATGGTTATCTTTAGGAGTAAAGGCCGACTACTTTCTGATTATGGGATTTCGGAATGAGATGGCTATTGCGGCATTGGCGTTACATGATTGGGAGAAATATGAATTCAACAACAGACAGTTCACGCATTTATATAAACTGTTGACCAAAGACGATTCTTTAGAGGAATTTTACATCCGGCAGCGTAACACACAGATAAACTTGTCGGTCAGTCTGGCCTTATTGGTTTTCATGCTCTTTATTTTTTCCGTCTTAATATACATTGTTTATTTTCGTCGTCGAATTCTGTTCCGTTTCAACGTAATGCAGGTTCTCGAGACCAATCATGCCATGCTGAATGTCATTGAAATGTATGCACGTCCCGAACGTACGGACGAATTGATGTTTCAGCTCCTATCGGTTGTATTGTCCCGACTTAAGGAATTGCATGAAATAAATAGCGTCCGTTTGTTGTTATATCGGGGAAAAGGAGAGAAGATAGGAACGTTTTTACAAGGCAAAGAAGATTATGGAGTTTTGGCAGATTCTCTACTCAGTCAGGCTTATGAAACGGAAAATGCCGTTTTTGATGAAATGTCCAACACACAAATTTACCCTTTGCTTCTTCGCCTAAACGGGAACGAACGTCTCTGTATCGGTTCTGTAGCAGTCAACTATGGGACTTACCGGATGCAAAAAGAAGATTTCATTTTTGAGAATTATATCGTAAACTATCTGGCCATTTTACTGTATGAAGCGGTCATACAGCGGGGGCAAGACCTGGAAAATGTGGAAAGTGCGGAGAACGAGAAACAACGTTCTTTGTACGAAAGAACACGTATCAAAGTACAGAATCAGATTTTGGATAACTGCCTTTCTACCATCAAACACGAATCGATGTATTATCCCAGTCGTATGAAACAAATCATACGGAAACTGGAAGAACAGGAGGAACATCATGATTTGAAAACATCCATCCATTCATTAAGGGAGCTTGCCGAATACTACAAGGAAATATACACTCTGCTGTGCGCGCAGGCAGACCGGCAGATTGACACAGGATACTTTAAATGTGAGAAACTCTCTCCGCACGTCATCGGGAAAGAGTGGATGAAAACCATAGAAGTTTGGAGAAAGAAAAAGGCCTATGACCTTCGCCTGTCTTTTGTCGATGAGTTGCAACAAAATAGTTTTATGAATGTAGATGCTACATTGGTACGCTTCATGTTGGAGACCTTGACGAAAGAATGGGCAACTCGATTGGCGGAACGAGAAAAAGGAGGTTGTTTGACTCTTTGTACATCGGAAGACGATGGTTTTGTCCGTTTTACGTTACAATCCTCCGTTCGGATTTATGATCCGGAAGAAGCTGTAAGGCTATTCCAACCGGATGTCAAGCATTATCCCTATTTGTTGTGCAAGGAAATCGTTCGAGAACATGATAAACTAAATAATTTTTGCGGTTGCCGTATCAATATCGAGACAGATGTACATTCTTCTGGATGCAGTATATGGTTTACCGTACCTAAATATAGATGAAATGGGAATGTATTCTTTTAAAGTCATTATTGTCGAAGACGTTAAACTGGAGTTAAAAGGAACTGAAGAAATCATCCGTACGGAACTCCCGGAAGCCGAAATTATCGGAACGGCAATGAATGAAGGCGAGTTTTGGTGCCTGATTAAGAAAGAAGTGCCGGATTTGCTGTTATTAGATTTGGGATTGGGCGGTTCCACGACCATCGGAGTAGACATTTGCAGACAAGTCCGGTTGACCTATCCCGAATTACGTATCCTGATTTTCACAGGAGAAATACTGAACGAACGCTTGTGGGCCGATGTATTGAAAGCCGGAGCGAATGGCATTATCCTGAAAACAGGTGAACTGCTTACGCGTAACGATGTACGCCAAGTGATGGATGGCCGTAATTTTGTTTTCAACGAGCCTATTCTGGAAAAGATCGTAAGCCGCTTTATGAAATCTGTGGAATCGGAACGTTTACATAAAGATGCACTCATCCATTATGAAATCGATGAATATGACGAACGTTTCCTTCGCCATCTGGCATTGGGTTATACGAAAGAAATGATAACCAACTTGCGCGGAATGCCTTTCGGCGTAAAGAGTTTGGAGAAAAGACAAAATGACTTGATTTCACGCTTATTCGACACCAACGAAAAGGGCGGAATCAATGCCACCCGCTTGGTTGTGAAAGCATTACAATTACATATTATAGACTTAGAACATTTGGAACCGGATGAGGAATAGATTCATGATATACCGGAAAGGGCATAGTGTGGCTTCCGCACTGTTGTTCGTTTTGTTGATTGCACATCTGCTTTTGCCTTTATTGGCATGGTTGGGAAGTGCGGCGGGATTTCCTTTGGGTAATCTGTTTTCCAGCGAGGGAATACGATGGTATTATCTTCATATTCAAGATTGTTACCGTTCTCCGTTCATGACCGTAGTCTTTCCCGTCGTTTTGGTACTTGGAGCGATAGAGCGTTCCGGCTTGTCTGAAATTATAGAGGATTCTGTCAGTAAAGGTGTGCTATCTCTGACTTATCGACAACGTAAGGCTTGCCTTATGGCTGGTACATTCCTGTTATTGTACCTAGCGGGAATGCTACTTTTGTTATTCGGACCATATGCCATATTGCTCAGTGTGACAGGACATCTTTATCCATCTCCTTTCGTGTCCGGCATCTTGCAAACTATGTCTTTGGGTTTTGTCCTGACCTCGTTATTATACGCTGTCCTGAGCTTTCATTTACGAGGCTGGCAGGAATGCTTGTCTGTACTGTATTGGGGAATCCAACGTTATGATGTATGGATTCTCATCTCCATGTTGGCCGTGCAACTCTACAATGCCTTATGCTATGTATGGAACGGAGCCTAAAGAGGATGGGCGGAAAGTTTTCAAGGCTTAAAGGAGCGTCATCCTTAGGCATTCAGGCGAAAATATCTATTTTGATGTAAGTATTAGAAAAAACATGATAAAAGATTTTTTGAAAAGGATAGAGGAAGAACTTAATGAAGAACAGCGTCGGGCCGTCTGTTACGACAAAGGCCCTTCGTTGGTGATAGCCGGAGCAGGGTCGGGCAAGACACGGGTATTAACCTATAAAATAGCCTACTTACTGGAGCGAGGATGGAAACCATGGAACATTCTGGCACTGACTTTCACCAATAAGGCTGCGCGGGAAATGAAAGAGCGTATCGCCCGGTTGGTAGGCCATGAACTTGCAGCCGGATTATGGATGGGAACGTTTCACTCCGTCTTTTCCCGTATCTTGCGGAAGGAAGCCGATAAAATCGGGTTTTCTTCCTATTTTACCATCTACGACCAGGCCGACTCACGAAATCTGATAAAGACCGTTATCCGTGAAATGGGGCTTGACGACAAAACCTATAAACCGGCAAGCATAGCAGCCCATATTTCCAACGCCAAAAACCGCTTGATACTGCCGGAAGCCTATCTGTCCGACAATGCTGTACGAATGGCAGATCAGGCGGCCAAGATACCGATGACGGGAGAAATCTATCTTCGCTACATGTCCCGTCTTCAGCAAGCCGACGTGATGGACTTCGACGATTTATTGCTCTATACTTATATATTGCTCAAAGAACATCCCGAGGTCTGCGAGCGATATGCGGACAAATTCGATTTCGTTTTGGTGGATGAGTATCAGGACACGAATTATGCCCAACACTGTATCATATGGGAATTGACCCACAAGAAACAACAGGTGTGCGTAGTGGGAGACGATGCACAAAGCATTTATAGCTTTCGTGGAGCAAACATTGATAATATCCTTAATTTCACGCAGAAATATAACAATGCGAAGTTGTTTAAACTGGAACAGAACTACCGTTCTACAAAGACAATCGTTTCGGCTGCCAACAGTTTGATAAGCCATAACGACCGACAGATACCGAAGGATGTTTTCAGCGACAAGGAGAAAGGTTCGCCCCTTCATGTGTATTCCGCTTATAGCGATATCGAAGAAGCCGAAATCGTGGTAAACCAAATCGCAGCATTGCGGAGAAAAGAAAAAATGGAATATGATGATTTTGCCATTCTTTACCGTACCAACGCACAGAGCCGCACTTTTGAAGAGGCTTTGCGCAAACGGGGTATGCCTTATCGGATTTACGGAGGACTTTCGTTCTACCAACGAAAGGAAATAAAAGATGTGATAGCCTATTGCCGTTTGACCGTAAATCCCCACGACGAAGAGGCTTTCAAACGGGTCGTCAATTATCCGGCACGAGGGATTGGCCAGACCACGGTGGATAAGATTGTATCCGCAGCCTCCACAGACGGGGTCAGCTTGTGGGAAGTGGTGTCTCGTCCCGAAGAGCATTCCTTGCCCGTAAACAAGGGTACGATGGGTAAATTGAAGGCGTTCACGGATATTATCTCCGGTTTCATCGAGAAAACAGAGCTGATGGATGCCGCCTTTCTCACACAGGAAATCATCCGTGAAAGCGGTATAATGAGAGAGATTTTTCAAGATGTGAGTCCGGAAGGAATGAGTCGTCAGGAGAATGTGCAGGAACTTTTGAGTGGCGTACAGGAATTCGTCTCCAGACGTTTGGAGGAAGGGCAAAGCACCGGACTCAGCGATTTCCTACAAGAAGTATCGTTATTGAGCGATTTGGACGAAGACGAAAGTGACGAACAACACAAAGTGACATTGATGACGATTCACTCGGCCAAAGGGTTGGAGTTTCCGGTGGTATTCATCGTTGGAATGGAAGAAAATCTATTCCCAAGTCCGATGGTGGGAAACAGCCAACGCGCATTGGAAGAAGAACGTCGTCTTTTTTATGTGGCTATTACCCGTGCCGAACGTTATTGTTCTCTAAGTTTTGCCCGCAGCCGCTATCGTTTCGGTAAAACGGAATTCAGTAACCCAAGTCGTTTTCTGCAAGACATAGACCCACGATATGTGGAAATGGATGCTCAAGATGGTTTTTCGTTCGGACAGACAAGGCGAAGGAATTTTGCGAGTGAGCGAGTGCAGACCGAGTTCCGATCGAGTCTGTCGAGCGTGAACAAATTATGCAAATATGAAGACGAAGATGATTACGGTACATCTTATCGGGAACGTCATCACCGCGCTTACGGAGAAGGTGTCGGGACAAGTTCTCCGATAGTAGCAAAAGTTTCCGGTTTGAAACCTTTGGGAAGCGTAAACCGACAAGTTCTCATGCAAGATGCAAAGCACGGAGACACAGAGCATCCCGTTGTTCCGTCGCCATCGGCATCAGCCAAGGGTAACAGTGAGCTACGGGCAGGCATGCGGATTGAGCATGAACGTTTTGGTATGGGAGTGGTGAAAGCTGTCGAAGGCAGCGGAGAGAACACCAAAGCCACCGTGGAGTTTCAAAATACGGGCACCAAGCAACTGCTGTTGCGGTTTGCCCGCTTTAAAATCATGTCGGCAGAATAAAGCGATAAAAAATAGTATTTGGATTTTCATTGCCGGAGAGTATTATAAGCGACAAATCGGAATTTAACGGGAAGAAAAAATGGAGAAGAAATTATCTGAAATGAGTTTAGAAGAATTATGGAAGCTATTTCCCATCTATTTGACAGAGCATCAGCCCTATTGGAAAGAATGGTACACTGATGAAGAAAGCTTTTTGAAAAACAGAGTTCCTAAAATAGAGAGAATAAGCCATATAGGAAGTACAGCTATTAATTCTATTTATGCAAAACCAATTATTGATATTCTCGTAGAGATTTCAAAAGATTATTGCTTATCTGACTATAAAGAAGTGATTGTAAAAAGCGGTTATACTTGTATGTCTGAAACTTCTGATAGACTTTCTTTTAACAAGGGATATACAGAAGAAGGGTTTGCCGAGAGGGTGTTTCACCTACACCTAAGATATATTGGGGATAATGATGAGTTATATTTTAGAGATTATCTTATTGAGCATGCCAATATTGCTATCGAGTACGAGAGAATGAAATTGAAATTATGGAAGAAATATGAATTTAATAGAGATGATTATACAAATTCTAAAACAGATTTCATTCAAAAGTACACCGAGAAAGCAAAGTTGGAATATGGAGATAGATATTAATCAAAGCCATAATCAATAAAAAAACAGCCGGAGGAAATGAGTTCCCCGGCTATTTTTATAAAGTCATTTCACGTCCGTATAACCATCGGCACCAAGCAGTTCCACTATACGCTGCTTCCATTCCCCCTGAATGATGATTTCACCGTCTTTCACGGCACCGCCTACGCCGCACTTCGTCTTCAGCATCCGCCCCAGTTCTTTCAAGGCGGCCTCTGCACCGACGAAGCCTTTCACCACGGTAACCACTTTTCCACCGCGATTCTTGCGTTCGATACCCACTCTCAGTTTCTGTCGGTTTTTGGGAGGCGTGTCAGCTTCCTTTTCCTCGCCGCTATCGAATGCGAAATCAGGGTTGGTGGAATACACCATCCCTAATCTCGATTTCCAGTCGTTGTCCTTTGCCGACATGGCTTAATCCTCCATCAGTTTCCGGTAACGGATGCGTTTCGGTTCTTCCAGTCCGAGACGTTTCATCTTGTTACTTTCATATTCCGAGTAACTGCCCTCGAAGAAGAATACATTACCCTCGCCTTCGAAAGCAAGAATGTGCGTACAGATACGGTCGAGGAACCAACGGTCGTGGCTGATGACCACGGCACAACCGGCAAATTCTTCCAGACCTTCTTCCAAAGCCCGGAGCGTGTTCACGTCGATGTCGTTCGTCGGTTCGTCGAGCAACAACACGTTACCCTCTTCTTTCAGGGCCATGGCCAAGTGCAAACGGTTGCGCTCACCTCCGGAGAGTACGCCGCATTTCTTTTCTTGGTCGGCCCCGGAGAAATTGAACCGGCTCAGGTATGCACGGACATTGATGTCGCGGTTTCCCATACGCATCAATTCGTTACCGCCGCTCATGACTTCATACACGCTCTTTTCCGGAGAAATGTCCTTATGCGTCTGGTCTACGTAGGCTAATTTGACGGTTTCACCGACTTCGAACGTACCGCCGTCTGCATGTTCCAACCCCATAATTAAACGGAAAAGCGTAGTCTTACCCGCACCGTTGGGACCGATGACGCCCACGATGCTGCCCTCGTCCACCTTCAGGGAAAGGTCGCTGACGGCCGTCACGCCGCCAAAGCGCATGGTCACGTTTTCAGCCGTCAGGATGGGCTGGACTTTGCTTGCACTCATGCCTTGCGCCTCCCCAGCGAAAAGATGGTTTTCCAGGTGATCTCACGGGTGCCCATGATGCCCTCACGCCGGAACAGGATGATGGCCAGCAGGATGAGCGAGAAGACCACCATACGCATGCCGGGGATGCCCGGGATCTCGAACACGCCGAAGTCCATGGGCTCCTCGATGGCGCGCAGCCATTCCAGCAGGATGGTGACGATGGTGGCGCCCAGCAGGCTGCCGGTCAGCGAGCCCAGGCCGCCGGCCACCACGAACATCAGCACGTTGAAGGTCAGCAGGAAGTTGAACATCTTGGGGTCGATGGTGGACAGGTGGCTGCCCAGCAGCGCGCCGCCCACGCCCGCGAAGAAGGCCCCCACGCAGAAGGAGAGCACTTTGTAGCGGAATACGTTGATGCCCATGACGCCCGCGGCGATCTCGTTATCGCGTATGCAGCGCAATACGTTGCCGAAATTGCTGAATATGAGCCGTGACAGCACCACCAGCGTGATGACTGTCCAGATGTAACAGGTCAGCAGGGTCGCCTCGCCGGGGATGCCCTTGATGCCCAGCGAACCGTTGGTGATGGACGTGGCGTTGACGATGACCACGCGGATGATCTCGGCGAAGCCCAGGGTGGCGATACCCAGGTAGTCGTCACCCAGCCGCAGCACGGGCACGGCGATGATGAAGGCGAAGATCATGGCCACCAGACCGCCGGCGATGACCGCCACCCAGAAGGGCGTGTGCAGCACCGAGAAAGGCCAGATGATGGGATCCAGGATCCACATGATCTCTTTCTGTTCCGGCAACAGGGTGCACAGGGCGCCCACATAGGCGCCGATGGCCATGAAGCCGGCATGGCCCAGCGAGAACAGACCGGTGAAGCCATAGATCAGGTTGAGCGACAGGGCCAGGATGGCGTTGATGAAGATCAGTTTGAGGATGTAGATCTGATAGTCGCCCATATAGGCCTCGGCCTGGGTCAGGGCCAGACCGAAGATGACGATAAGCGCGATGTTGAGCAGGGTCGTTTGATTGAAGCGCATTAGATCTTCTCCTCCATGCGCTCGCCCAGCAGGCCCGTGGGCTTGAACACAAGCACCAGCACCAGCAGGATGAAGGCGAAGGCATCACGGAAGCCCGAAAGCTCCGGCATGAAGGCCACGGTCATGATTTCCACAAAGCCTAGGGCCACACCACCGATAACGGCGCCGGGGATGGAGCCGATGCCGCCGAACACGGCTGCGGTAAAGGCCTTGATGCCGGGCATGGAGCCGGTGGTGGGAACCAGCGTGGGATATGCGGAGCACAGCAGCACGCCAGCGATGGCCGCAAGGCCGGA
>ENA-ORRO01001028-ORRO01001028.1-human-gut-metagenome-genome-assembly--contig:-NODE-1028-length-21029-cov-4.614618_pt1 | contig 21029 bp, 17 predicted proteins | sample MGYA00242176_ERZ509136 | MGnify/ENA primary metagenome ERZ509136 (study PRJEB26280, sample SAMEA2338644) | human gut metagenome | biome: human gut; feature: human-associated habitat; material: faeces...
TTTCCATGAACCATTATAATGTCAAGTTTGCAACGGTATAATTAACTAGAGCCAACCGTGAAATATAAATAATTGTCCAACAAAATCTTAAATCATCTATGAAAATAGAAAGAGCTACTCAGCTGCTATTCCTTTTGCTGGTATGTCAAGGAGGTAATGCAGCTTACGCCAACCTTCCGAGAGGAGCAAATGAGGCTTCGGTACAGGTGTCGGCACAAGCAAACAAAATCACAGTAAGTGGAACAGTCGTAGACGTCAACGGAGAACCGTTGGTAGGAGTTAGTGTGCTGGAAAAAGGAACTAGCAACGGTACGATTACCGACATCGACGGAAACTTTTCTTTGTCGGTTAGTGAAGGTTCTATCTTGGAAATTTCCTACGTAGGTTATAAAAGTCTGACGGTTTCTTCGAAAGAAGCATTGGGTGTGCTGGTGATGAAGGAAGATTCGGAACTGCTGGATGAGGTTGTGGTTACGGCTTTGGGTATCAAGCGTTCTCAGAAAGCTTTGAGCTACAATGTACAGGAAGTGAAGAACGATGCACTGACAAAGGTAAAGGATGCCAACTTTGTAAACAGCCTGAATGGAAAGGTGGCTGGTTTGAGCATTCAGCGCAGTGCTTCGGGTGTCGGTGGAGGTACCCGCGTAGTGATGCGTGGTAACAAGTCTATCAAAGGAGACAACAACGTGTTGTATGTGATAGACGGTGTGCCGATGGGTAATCAGGCAGACCGCTCGGGCGACGGTACAGGATTTGGAGCCGGACGTACATCGGGTGAGGGTATTGCCAGCTTCAACCCGGAAGACATCGAAAGTCTTTCTGTGCTGACAGGTCCTTCTGCAGCAGCTCTTTATGGAGCCAGTGCAGCCAACGGTGTCATTTTGATTACTACAAAAAAAGGTGCCGAGGGTAAAGTCAGTGTGAATGTGTCGTCTTCCGCAGAGTTCTCAAAGGCATTTGTGTTGCCGAAGTTCCAGCACACTTATGGAAACGTGAGTGGAGAAGCCGCTTCATGGGGTGAGAAACTGGCTGTGCCTACTTCTTATGATCCGGCAGACTTCTTCAATACGGGAACTACCTTTACCAACTCATTTAATCTTTCTGTAGGAAATCAGAAAAATCAGACGTATGTGTCGGGGTCGGCAGTGAATGCAAAAGGTATTGTGCCGAACAATAAATATCATCGTTACAATGCCATGGTGAGAAATACCACCAAACTGTTTAATGACAAGTTGACGATGGATGTTTCTGCCAGCTATGTACGTGAGTATTACAACAACATGCTTTCCTACGGTACATATTTCAATCCGATTCTTGGAGCATATCTGTATCCTCGCGGAGAAGATTTTGAGAAAGAAAAATATTTTGAACGTTATGATGCAGAGCTTGGATACAATGTGCAGTCATGGGCGCCCGGTGATTTCGGTATGGCCGTACAGAATCCTTATTGGGTAGCCTACCGTAACATTCGTCCGGAAGTGAAAGACCGTTATATGTTGTATGCTTCATTGAAATATGACATCACCGACTATCTGAATGTTTCAGCACGAGGCCGCTTGGATAACACCTATACTGAAAGAGAAGATAAACGCTATGCTTCTACACACGGAACCTTTGCCAGACCGTTGGGCCGTTACAATTATTCAAATGAGACCTTCCGTCAGAAATATGCCGATATCATGGCAAACCTTGCCAAGCCTTTTGCCAAGGACTTCTATGCAAATGTCAATGTGGGTGTTTCTTTTGAGGAATATGATACGAAAGGAAGAGGGTATGGCGGCCAGTTGCTCCTTGTTCCGAACAAGTTTGCGTATGATAACGTAGACCCTTCTACTGGCGTACCGTCTCAGACAGGAGGTGATAACCGGAAGATGAACTTCGGTGTGTTCGGCTCTGCAGAACTTTCTTGGAAATCGGCTGTATATCTTACACTTACAGGCCGTACGGATAAACCTTCGCAGTTAGTGAACAGTAAATCTCCTTGGATTTTCTATCCTTCAGTCGGATTGTCGGCTATTGTGACAGAACTGTTGCCTGAAAATCTGCGTCAGTCTATCTCTCCGGTATTGGGATTCTTTAAAGTACGTGCTTCTTATACGGAAGTAGGTTCACCGATTCCTTATACGGGATTGACCCCGGGTACCATTACCCATTCTGTAGAAGGAGGTGTAATCAAGCCGTTCAAGTATTATCCGCTTCCGGAACTGAAGCCTGAAAGAACCCGTTCTTATGAAATCGGTATCGACTCCAGATGGTTGAACAATACGGTTTCTTTAGGAGTAACCTTGTATAAGTCGAACACTTACGACCAGTTGCTCGAAGCAAAACTGTCGGAAAGTTCAGGGTATGACTATATGTTTGTACAGGCAGGTAATGTGGAGAACAAAGGTATCGAGTTGACTTTGGGTTACGATCAGACCTTTGGGGATTTTTCTTACAGCACCTCATTTACAGCTACAGCCAACCGTAACAAAATTATTGAACTGGCTTCTAACGTGAAGAATCCTGTGACCGGAGAAGCCATTGATTTGAGTGACATTAAGGTAGGGCGTTTCCGTCTGCGTGAAGGTGGAGAAATTGGTACCATTTATGCAGAAGAACGTTTGAAACGTGACCAGGACGGTTACATCGTCTACAATGAAGGACAAAATATTACTACTGAATCTACCGAACCTTATAAGCTGGGAAGTGTCAATGCGAAATGGAACTTGGGCTGGAGAAATGGATTTACGTATAAAGGTTTCAACCTGAACTTCCTTGTGACAGCCCGTCTGGGAGGTATTGTAATTTCCAAGACACAAGCCATCCTTGACCAGTTTGGTGTATCGCAGGCTTCTGCAGATGCCCGCGATGTCGGGAAAGTGATGGTGGGCAATGTAGCAGTACGTCCGAAGGACTATTATGAATCAGTGGTCAACTTGGATGCCTACAATGTATATTCTGCTACAAACGTTCGTCTTCAGGAAGCAAGTCTGGGATATACTTTCCCCAATTCCTGGTTTAAGGGAACCTCGTTCCATAACGTGAGCCTTTCGGTGTATGGCACCAATCTCTGGATGATTTACAACAAAGCTCCTTTCGACCCGGAACTGACTGCTTCTACAGGTACGTTCGGACAGGGATACGACTATTTCATGCTGCCTAGCCAGCGGACTTACGGAGTGAGCCTTAAATTTGGATTCTAATCAATCATGAAAAACAGAAATTATATGAAGATAAGAAAATATTTGATACCTGTATTATCTGTATTGGCATTGGCTTCTTGTGATTATGAGAAGATCAATACGAATATCTATGGTATTACGGAAGAGGAAATGAAACAGGGTGGTCTGTTGTATGGTGCACCGTTTATGGACATGCAGAAGCTTGTGATTCCTATCGGTTCACCCACAGAATCGACAGGACCGGGTAATGACTTGGCTAATACAGACGTGATGTCGGCTGGAAATTACATCGGTTACTGGGGTATGAACAATAACTGGAATTTCAATACAGAAGCTACCTGGAACTTTACGGATGCCCGTATGAACTATGCTTACCAGAACTTCTATTCAAAATTGTTCCGTGCATGGAATGATATTTATAAGTATACAAAAGATTCCCAGGATCCTGCAGACAAAGAAGTACAGGCTGTAGCCAATGTGGTAAAGGTGATGGGCTGGCTTCGTGCCACTGACGTGTTTGGGCCGATTGTGTATACGAATGCCGGAAACGGTGACATTGCTCCTAAACTGGATTCACAGGAAACGGTGTATAAGGCCATGTTGGCAGAATTGAAGGAAGCATCGCAGGTCCTGGCTGGTACAACGACAAAAGTACTTTCGTCATACGATGTGATTTATGATGGGAATGCACAGAACTGGACCCGTCTGGCTAACTCGCTGATATTGCGTCTGGCAGTACGTGTGCATTTTAAGGATCAGGCATTGGCAAAGGAATATATTACTTTTGCGCTTGATCAGGCTAATGGAGGAGTGATTGAGACCGTAGCGCAGGAAGCAAAAATACAGAATACCGCCAAGCTGCCGTTGATGAACTCTTTGATTCCGATTGTGGAGGACTATGGAGAATGTCGTATGGGGGCCACTATCTGGGCATACATGGAAGGATACGGTGACAAGCGCCTGAATGCTAACTTTGTGGCTGGTTCATATGGCTTCCAGGCACTTCCTCCTACAAATGACAAAGCTCTCAGCGCTTTTGCCAAGGCAGGGGCAGCGAAACCGAAGGTGGACTCATCTTCACCTTTGTTCTGGATGCGTGCTTCGGAAGTGTCTTTCCTGAAAGCGGAAGCCGTACTTTATCAACTGGCAACGGGTGATGCGAAGGCCTTGTATGAAGAAGGTGTCACTAAGTCATTTGAAGAAAATGGAGTGAGTGGAGCTGCCGCTTATTTGCAGAGTGACAAAAAGCCAAAGGATATCGAACGGAATACATTAATGTATAACCAATCTTATTCTTGTAAACTTTCGACCAACAATGTGTCTCCAAAATGGAATGAATCTGATCCGGATGAAGTCAAACTTCAGAAGATTATTACTCAGAAATATTTGGCACTTTATCCCAATGCCGTAGAAGCTTGGACAGAATATCGTCGTACGGGTTATCCTTACCTGCTGAAACCGGCTTATGTCAAAGCGTATGTCAGTATCGGTGCGGAGGCAGATGCTGTGACGCCCGAGAGATTCCGTTTTGCTCCGACTGAATACGGTACCAATCCTAATATGTCGGAAGTACCGACTTTGCTGGGAGGTGCTGACCAGGGTGCCACTAAACTATGGTGGGTTCGTGACGGCAGACCGAAACAGCCAAAATAAAAAAGAATCTGTTAAAATTCAAAAGACATAAAGTGATGAAAAGAATAATGAAATATATGGGTGCCTTGCTGGTAGTGGCAGGGTTTGTGGGCTGTTCTGACTGGAACATACCTGAAAGAGAAGTATTCGAAAACCAGAAGGATCTGGAAAAATATATTCCTTTGCTGGAAGCGGAGACAGAAGCTGATTTGACACCGACCATGCGTGACTATTTTGCGAAACTCAGAGAATATCGTAAGACGCCTCATGTGAAAGGGTTTGGTTGGTTTGGTAACTGGACCGGTAGAGGAAGCAATGCACAGAACTATCTGAAGATGTTGCCTGATAGTGTGGATTTTGTCTCATTGTGGGGTACACGAGGCAATCTGTCGGAAGAGCAGAAGAAAGACCTGAAATTTTTCCAGGAAGTGAAAGGTGGAAAAGCTCTTTTATGTTGGATTGTACAGGATTTGGGTGACCAGATGACTCCTCCGGGGCGAAGTGCGACTGAGTATTGGGTTACAGAAAAAGGAGGTGGCAATTTTATGGAAGGCGTAAAAGCATACGCTAATGCAATTTGCGACACGATTGAAAAATATAATCTGGATGGTTTTGATATTGACTATGAACCAGGATATGGTCATCGTGGTACAATGGCAAATTCTTCTACTATTAGTGAGAATTCAGGTAATACTCATATGTATCTTTTTATTAAGACACTTTCCGATCGTTTGCGGCCTGCAGGAAGAATGTTGGTGATGGATGGACAGCCGGATTTGCTTTCAACAGAAGCGTCTAAGTATATTGACCATTATATCTATCAGGCTTATTGGGAAAGTTCTACACAAAGAGTTATTCGTAAAATAACTCAGAATCATTTGGAAGATTGGGAGCGGAAAACCATTATTACCGTTGAATTTGAGCAAGGATGGCGGACTGGAGGTGTAAAAAGTTACACGAGTGTTCGTCCGGAAATCAATGCTTATCCTCAAGGACGTCAGATTTTTGACTATGCCACTCTTGATCTTCCCAGTGGGAAGCGTATCGGTGGTATCGGAACTTACCACATGGAATATGATTTTGCCAATAATCCTCCTTATAAGTGGTTGCGCGAGGCGTTGTATTTGGGAAATGTAGTTTATCCAGGAAAGTTAGATTAAATTTAAAATTATGAAGAAAATATTATATCTCGGAGTTTTAGCAGGAACTATGTTGGTTTGTTCTTGCCAGAATGAATTATATAAAGATCCGACAAGTGAGTTTCAGTCAGAGCAGGGGGCTTATATAAAGGGAGGCGAATTTGCACAGGTGTTTGTGGAAGAGGGACAAGAAGTGAACTTGAAATCGATTACTGTATCCTTGGTGCGACAGGAAGATCATGCACAGACAGTGTCGGTAGAAGTTGGTAATAAGGAACAGTTGGAAGCCTATAACAAGAAACACGGTACAGAATATTTGATGCTTCCTTCTGAAATGTATGAAGTGGGCAAGGAAGTTGTCTTTGATGCAAAACAGACTTCGCAGTTCTTGCCTGTGAAATTGAAGGATGTGAAGTTTTCTTTGCAGGGAAGCTATGCTTTACCTGTGAAACTGAACAACGGTACAGTGCCTGTCGTGTCGGGTGAGGCCGAATCGATAATTGTGTTGGAACAGCGTATCAATACGAAGTGTCTGCGTATGAACGGATCAGGAAGTGAAGATACAAATATGTTCCCGTCAGATTTCAAAGTGGATCAATGGACGATGGAGGTGATGATAAATCGTCATCTTTACAATGCGAATAACCGTTCTATTTGTGGAACTAAACTGGTGTCTAATTCAAGTACCCTTGATGAAATCTATCCTCGTTTCGGTGATGTAACCATTCGTCCGGACCAGCTTCAGATTAAGACGGGTAGCTCTCAGATTGATGTGCCGGCTGATGTGTTTACAGCTCAACCTGATACATGGTATATGCTGGCATTTGTGTACGATGGCAAGAAGAACTATGTGTATGTGAATGGTGAACTGGTGGCCGACCGTGAGATTAGAACGGGTCCTTATGGGCTGGTTGGTTTCTGGATTGGCGGTGCCAATGAACTGGTAAGAGAAGTTCGTTTCTGGAAAACGGCTCGTACGCAACAGCAGTTGAAGCAGTTCATGTGGAAGATGGTAGATGGAAATGATGAGAATTTGCTGCTGTATTATCCGTTGAACGGTAAGAAGCGTAATATAGAAACGGGTGAAATTACAGAAGACGAAAGCATGCTTTGGGACTGGAGTAACAATGAGAAGCATTTGAAGATGGCTCCTGGTGCCAAATTTGATAATAATGACGGAAAGGGGTTTGTATTCCCGCTTGTTGATTAGTTTTAGATTTTTATTAGGAAGAAAGGCTGTCTCAATTCTATTTGAGATGGCCTTTTCTCGTATTTATGCGATGATTTTTTCTGTTTATTACTAAGATTCCTTAAAGATTTTTTGAGGTATAGCTTTCTATATAAGAAAAAGGTTTTGGTTGATAAGATTCTGAAAAAAATATATATTTGTAAACCGATTGGGCTTATGAATCAAGTAAAGATAAGATGATATGCAAGCGGAAGAATTGAGAAATATGCGTAAAATGCGTGGGTTGACTTTAGATGAGGTCTGTCAGAAGTTAGGTCGATTGGTGTCTAAGCAGGCTTTGTCTAAATATGAAAGAGGAAAAATGCGTCCGTCAGTTCAGGTACTTGATGCATTGTTGAAGATTTATCAAGTATCTCCTGCCAGTCTGAGAATGAGTTTTCCTATGAAAATTGATGGTTGGAACTTTCGTCGTGGAGAAATATTGTCGGCAAAAGAGGAGGAGGCTGTTAAGAGTGAAGTGAATGTGTGTCTACAACGTTATGTGTATTTGGAACGTAAACTAGGCGTTTCGACTTCTTTCAAATCTCCTTTCTCTCAGAAACTCTATTCTTCCATTGAAGACATGGAGGTAGCGGCGGAAATTTTGCGTAGAAAATGGGAGTTGGGAACAGATTCTATTTCTTCTGTCTGCCGTATAATGGAAAATGCAGGAATAAAAGTGTTAGAGCTGGAAATAGATGAACGGATAGACGGATTAAGTGGATGGGTGAATCGACAGATTCCTTTTGTCGTGTTGAATAATCGGAATGTAACTGTAGAACGGAAACGTTTTACAGCTTTACATGAATTAGGACATCTACTTTTTCAGTTCTTGGAACGTTTGGATATACGTACTAAAGAAAAATATTGTCATCGTTTTGCTTCTGCCTTATTGTTTCCTGCTAAGAGAGTTTATGAGTCTTTTGGGAAAAAACGTTCATACCTATCCTTGGAAGAGCTCGTGGATTTAAAAAACACTTATGGTATGTCTGTCGCGGCGCTTGTACATCGGGCGAAAGATTTGCATGTAATCACGGCGGTTTATTATAACCGTATTTTTGACGAGTATGTCAAGAAAAACAAATTGGAAGAAGGATGGGGAGGATATCTTCTCCCAGATAGGGCAGAGCGTTATTGCAGAATGGTGCGTCGTGCTTTGTCTGAATCACTCATGACAGAGGATAACTTGCAGGCTTTGTGTGATGGAAATATGGATGAAATAATAAAAGAGATACATATATTATAACAAGGAAAGAAAGGTATGCGATTTAAATTACAATTAGAGGTCAATAAAAGAGCTTTTGGTAACCGGTTACCTATAAATTATCAATATGAACAGTCGTCTGCAATATACAGAATTCTGGCACGTGCGGATAAAGATTATGCTACTTGGCTCCATGAAAATGGTTTTCGTATGGAAAATGGAAAAACGTTTAAGTTCTTTTCTTATTCTCGTTTTGATATAGAAAGATATAAGATACTGCATGAAGAGGGGAGACTACTTATCTTGTCGGATACGGTAGAGTGGCAGATTAGTTTTTTGCCAGAGAAAAGCACCCAAAGTTTTATTCAAGGGTTGTTTATGGATCAGATATTTGAAATTGGTGATCGGAAGTCAACCGTACAGTTTATTGTGCGTAATGTGGAGGTGATGCCTTCTCCAGAATTTACGGAAGAGATGACGTTTCGGACTTTGTCTCCAATGTGTTTGAAGCTCCGCCATGAAGGTAGGAAGGTAGATTATTTATCTCCGACAGATTCTGCTGCTTCTTATATTCTTTTTAAAGGGCTTATAGAAAAATATTCTTTGTTTTATGGAACTGAATGTCCTTTTCATGTAGAAGGCTGTCGCCTAGAGGTTTTAAGTTCTCCCAAATCTGTATTGGTGAAGATAAAGGCTGATACTCCACAAGAAACTAAGGTACGAGGCTTCATGTGTAGGATGAGGATTTCTGCCCCTTTGGAATTGATGAGATTTCTTTATGAATCATCGGCAGGAAGTCTTTCTTCAATGGGATTTGGATTCTTGAAAGTTGAAAAATAACTCCCCAACTGTTTATTGGGGAGTATGGTGCGATTGTAATGTTTGACAAACCAAACATACTAAATTTCAATTCCTCTAAATGCAAAAATAAAATATTTGAAACCAATTCTTAAGGAGTTCTTCTTTGTTTTTGGAAAAATAACTTATATTTGCAAGTAGCTTTCAAACAAAACATACTAATGGAAAAATAACATTAGAACTACTATGAAAATAAAACCGATTTCGAATGAAGATATAATATGGAATTAATTACCTTGATATTGAAACCTTATTTAATTCAGTTATGAACATAATTAGTCATTATACAGGAAATCCGATGGTCAACAATGCTTTGATGACAATTAAAGCATTGGCTGGATTGGATGATGTGCGGGACATTACTACAGATGTTTTGAATACCATGATGAAAAGAGTGTGCGATGAACTCCCTTATTCTTTGATGAGTCTGAATCTGCGTTTCAAAAGTTATACGATGCTTTTTACGAAAAATGGGCCATTGTATAACGACAAGAAACTTGGTGAGAAGATATATGAAATGCTGTTGTGTAAGATTGTGGACGGTTTTGAAGCAGAAGGCGACAAACAATGTAACTTGACAGGATTACATTATACTAAAACGTTCTCTGATTTTATGCTGGAAACATTGGTTGATCTAGGAGTTCCAGAGAAAGAAGCGAAGAAAAAGGATTTGACTTTAAACAGATGCTGGTTTCCTTTATTGGGGGGATTAGGTTCCGATGCACAGTCTCTACCTATGGCGAGGGAGACGTATAATGTACATCCCATTTGCGTGGTATTGTTGCAGTTCCTGCCTTTTTGTGCTTACATTTATAAGAAAGGTATTCTGCTTGTTGATTCTACGGCTTTGGAGTTTTGTGAGGAGTTTGTGGAAGAGAAAGTAAATAGTTTAGTCGAAAAAGTAGCAAACGTAGTCATGACGAATGAGCCGATTGAAAACATGAAGGGGGCTACAAAAGGGAATTATATTTTGGAAGCCTTGGAAGTCATGGAAAAATGCAAGGCCGATTGTGAATATGCAGATGTGAACTTGTGGAGTTTTTCGAATTCGGGTGCAGGTGCCAGTTGTTCTATAGACAGGGTACCTAATGAATTACTTAGGCGGTTGGCTTTATTGCGTAAGCGTCATAAGGGAGAACTGGCACGTATATTAAATACTCCTGCATTAAGTTCAAGTTTTTTGGAATGTTTGTCTGATAACAGGGAATGGTCGGGCCTTTATCCGGCTAAAAAATATGAAGGGGTTAGTGTGGGGTTTTTCGAGTCTTATTGGAAAGCCATTCATCAAGAGAAAAAGACTGCAATGGCCCAGTATATTTCTGGCCTGATAATGAAATATAAAGATGCAAAAGATGACGCTGTGTTGGGCAAAACTGATGCTTATGATGCAAAAAATGATTATACATCGTTGCTGAGCAGAATACTATGGCGGGCAACAGAAAAAGGAGACTGGTCAATGAGTTGTCAGATAGCGATCTTGGATGATCCTGAGTCCTTGCCCATTTCATATCGTTGTTTTCAGATTTATAAATTGGTGCATTTTTACTATCAAAAAGGGGTATCCCTTTCTGATTGTCCTTCACTGAACGTCAAGGACACGATGGCATTCCGGTTTTGTGCGAAGATGATTCATCTGATGGAAAGTTCTTCTGATTATCCGAGGGAAAAAGATCGTATCCCGGAATTTCGATATGGGGAGCAAGCTAATGATGTAGATTCTTCTGTATTTGATAAACTATTGATAGAGAATGCTTGGAAAGACGGAATTTATCGTCTGTATTCCTTATTTTATACCACGAATGGCAAGAAAAACATATACGGAGTCTGTGCTTTGTTGAGATTGTATAATGGAAATAGAGAAGATTTATCCTTAGAGGAAGAAGACATAGAATTTCCTGTTCAGCCGTTGGATGCAGATATAAAGAAATGGTTAGACCGTATCAATGAATTTACTTGTCAATATGTATCGTATAGATTTCAGGATGCGGTGGATAAATCAAAATATGTAACGCTATGTAATAAGATTAAACGTTCAATCCCTCGTAGCGATTTACGATTACAGATGATATGGTTTTATTCTATCTTGCAACGTCTGAATGAAAGTGGCAAAGAATGGAATGAATACGATTTGATTTATGATCCTTGGGGTAATTATGCGTTCAAGACATTCTTGTTTGCCTTCAGACTCAAACTGAATGAAATTTCTTCAAATAATATTGAAAATAACTAGTAACCTTAAAAATAGAAAGTTATGTCAGAACAAATTAAAAACATTACAGGAAATGTGTTGTGTGATGCAACCGCTACTTTTTTGAATGGTGCCGGATTGGCAACTGGAGAAGATCAGAATACAGTAATCCCAAAGACTTTCAAGGAAACAGTGAATGGACGCAAGGAAGAAGTTCCTTACGTGTCGGCACAAGCATGGCGTCGTTGGCTTAGGAATACCGCAAATGAAGAAAATGGTTGGGAACCCAGCGAACTACATGCCATTGATACAAATACGAAAGGTTCTACCTCAAAAATTGCCACAGAATTAGACCCTGTTATTTATCCGGAGGATGACTTGTTTGGATATATGAAAAGTGGTTCTAAAGGTGAGGAGAGCATTCAGCGTACGTCTCCCTTCAAAACTTCCATTTTGAAAGGAATCCCCAAGATGCGTGCTTTAACAATAGATAATGCTTTTGTTTCTCCGAAAGACGGAACCCCTTTACCTTATTCAACTCGCTTTTATGCTACCCATTTGGAAGGATTCTTTAATTTGGAATGTTACCGTTTGGGTTGTTTCGTGAATACGCCGTCTCGTGTGGAGTTGTCAAAAGAGCTGGTAGAAAAGTATAAAGAATTTCTCGTGGAGGATTCTTCACAGAAAAATGTACAAGTCTATACGCTTCAGAATGCGGAACAACTGAGAAACGAACGTGCTGCAGGTTTGCTGAGAGGGCTGGTACATCTCCGTGGAGGCGCAAAGATGGCAGCATTTGGAGCCGATGTCTCTCCTAAAGTGATTGTATTTGCAGGAATGTCGTCTGCAAATCCTTGCTTTAATAACTTATATATAGGAGACGGCGAGCGTCCGAAGTTAAATGTGGACTTGTTGAAGGAATTAGCTGAAGATTATAAAGACAAACTTCAGACTCCCGTTTGCATTGGAATCCGAACAGGATATTTGGAGAATGAAGCAGAAGTAAAAGCGTTGAACGGGGATACCTTTATAGTGGATAGCCCTATCAAAATAGTCGAAATGTTTGTAGATAAATATTTGAAGTAATGGATAAAGTACTGGAAATACAGTTTGCAGGCTGGACTGCTACTCCTCGTCTTCCGTTTGTTCTTTCCGGAAATGCCCTATGTATGCCAGTACCTCCTTATTCTACTATTTTAGGAATACTAGGTTGCTGTCTAGGGCGCTTTGTGTCCTGCAATGAAGTGAAGGTCGGTTTCCGGTATCTTTATGATACAGTCTCTTTGGATATAGAAACCCGAAGAAGGTTGCAGTTTGATGGGAAGAAAATAAAGAACCATGACAAAGGGAGTGATGCATATACGCGTGAATTTCATACGAATCCTGATTTAACCGTCTGGATTGACCGTATAGACTGGAAGGAGTATTTTGAGTCTCCTATAGGAACTCCGGCATTAGGGCGTTCGCAAGACTTGCTCCAAATTAAAAAAGTATGTGTCAAAGAGGTGATACCTATATCGGAAGGAACTTTGAAAGGTTGTATGATTCCTTTTGATGCAAATCAGATTATACCCGGGCAGCTTGTGCAGATTGCAGAGTCTTATGCCGAAGGAGAGAATATTGGGAGTGGAAGAATCCCTGTAAATCCGATGATGTTTGTGGCTATTCATGGTGAGGGGGTACATGTGAAATGTACTAACTTATATCGAACTTTGGATGAGCAATTTACAGATTTTTATATGCATACGTTTACGATATGAATATAGAGGATATAAAGAAAGTAAGAGCTAAAAGTGATGGAATCACTTTGTATGAGCATACTTGTATGGTAATAGAGACAGGACTGAAGTTACTTCAGTCACTGTCTTTATCGGATACTGAAAGAACTTTCTTAACACAAAATTTTGTGCCAGCTGCGATTCTGCATGACTTGGGAAAGGTGCATCCGACCTTTCAGAAAAGGTTGAATGGTGACAAATATGCCAGTATCCGTCACGAATTGGTCTCTGTCTGGTTTGCAAAAACTTTTTTGGAGGTAAACGATGCAGTGCTGTTCGCTGTTGGAACACATCATAAAAGCGTAGAGTCAGATTCTTGTGAAAGGTCTTTGGAAATGCAAGATTTGAATGACATCAGTATTTCAGTGGATGAAGGAATTTATTTACCATTCTCTGAAGGAACCATGTGCTTGGAAACCTTACAGTCATGGCTCTCTTTATTTGCAGAAGAATTTGTTTACAGACAAGAGGTATTAGAAAAAATTCCGTCGACTTTCTGTTATATGTTCAGAAAAAGTAAGCAAGTAAAGGCAGTGCCTTGTTTGGAAGACCGGCAGCATTTCTCTCTGTTGAGAGCTTTCTTGCAAGCGGCAGATCATTTGGCCTCTGGAGGTCGGGCAGAAATTCCCGATTACCAGTTGATATCTTTGAATGATTTCCAGCCACACGACAAATCCACTAAATTCCCGTTTCGCCATTTCCAAGAGAAGTTACAACAATGGAAAGGGGATGCAGTTCTGCATGCACCTACAGGATCAGGCAAGACGGAAGCTGCTTTAAGCTGGGTATATGCCAATCAGTTGGAAGGCAATCGTTTGTTTTATCTGTTGCCTTATACGGCCTCTATCAATGCGATGATGAAACGTCTGTGCGATGTATATAATCGTTCGGAAGTAATGATACAACATTCTAAATCTTTGAATTTTATCTATAACGAATTGTGTGAGGAATCTTCGAATGTAATTCCCGATTATATAGAACTTGAACAAAATGCCCGGAGTTTGAATACCCTGTCGCGTGAGGTCTATTATCCGGTAAAAATTATGACTTTACACCAACTATTACGGGTACCTTGTCATGGAAAAGGATGGGAGTTCTCTATGTTGGAATGTCAGAATGCTCTGTTTGTCATTGATGAATTTCATGCGTACAATGCTTTTTTGACCGGAAAAATGTTGGGAACGGTTAAGATTTTCAGGAATATTTTTGGAGCCAAGTTCTTGTTTATGTCTGCTACTATCCCAAATTTTTTGTTGAAGGAAATTGTAGAACAGATTTATGAGGGAGATTATTCCCGAATCGTTCGTCCGGATTCTACATTTTCATCAGATGCCTGTGTGATGGGAAGACAACGTCATCATTTGATTTGTCATGCACAAGAAAATATAGGTCAGTATATTGGTCAGATTGAAGCTGATTTGGAAAGTGGCCTTTCTGTGCTGGTTGTGGTCAATAATGTAAAAACTTGTCAGCAGATTTATCAGGAAATAGATTTTGATGATTCAAAGAAGATGATGTTGCATGGCGGATTCAACCAAAAATCAAGGAGAGAGATAGAGCATTTTGTGACGCATGCAGATAGGAGCAAACGTCCTCAACTACTGGTAGCCACACAAGCGGTTGAAGTAAGTTTGGATATAGACTACGATACTGCTTATATCGAAAATGCTCCTATAGATTCCCTGATCCAACGTTTAGGCCGTGTAAATCGCACTGGAAAACTGGTGGATGTTTCTGGTCATAAGAAAATGGCCGATGTACATCTCTTTGAGGAAATAATAGGTAAAACTCCTTTTTATGATGAGCAGTTATTGCGAGATACCTGGATTGTAATGTTAGAGTTGGATGGTAAAAACTTGTCGGAGGATGATTTGATCAGGGCTTGCAATGACGTGTACAAAGATGGATATTCTGAACAACAAAGGAAGGATTTTGAACAGGGATTGAATTCTGTTTCTAATTTTGAAAAGAAGTGGATTGCTGGGATATGTGAAGACTGGGCTGATGAAATATTGGATCAGAATAATCAGAAAGTAGATGTGTTGTGCTATAATCTGAAAGAAGAATATTGTGGCTTGGTGGAACAGAAACGTTATATCGAAGCAAATGAACTGTTGGTTTCTGTATATCCTTATCATTTGAATAGAAAAAATCGATCAAAGGATATAGATGTATGGATTGCAGAGGAATTATTCTATGATGAGAAACAAGGTTGTATAGAAAGAAAGCCTGATTGTTATGAGATAATATAATGAATAAACATGCAAATTACTGGTACACACTTTAATTATTATCAAGTATGCAAACGCAAGCTTTGGCTATTTGCAAATGGCATTAATTTTGAACATACCTCTGACCTTGTGTTTGAGGGTAAACTGATTCATGAGGATTCTTATCCGCAGCGTTCAGCGAAATATGAAGAGATTGAGTTGGATGGAATAAAGGTTGATTATTATGACACCAAGAATAAAGTGATTCATGAAATCAAAAAATCAAACAAGGTAGAGAAGGCCCATGAATGGCAGGTAAAGTATTACCTATATGTGTTTGAGAAGAATGGGATTGAAGGGGTGACTGGTTTGCTTGAATATCCTGTTTTAAGAAAAACTCAACCAGTCAATCTAACGGATTCCGACCGCGGAAAGATAGAAGAAATGAAGGCAGATATCGAGAATATTATTTCTGATATGCAATGTCCGCCTTTGGTTCAAAAATCATGGTGTCGTAATTGCAGTTATTATGAATTTTGTTATTGTAAGGAGATGGAAGAATGAAGAAAACTTTTTATTTGTTTAATCCGGGTATTTTAGAGAGAAAAGATAACACATTAAAGTTTACTCCTTGCACGGAAGAGGGAGAAGATACTCCTGTTTCTTCTCAGCCCCGTTATTTGCCAGTGGAAGATATCAGTGAGTTTTATGTGTTTGGCTCATTGCGTGCGAATAGTTCGTTGTTTAATTTTCTAGGCCAGAAAGACATTGCTGTTCACTTTTTTGATTATTATGAGAATTACACGGGTTCCTTCATGCCGAGAGATTGTTTGCTTTCCGGTAGGATGCTGTTGGCACAGACTGCCCATTATCAGAATCTTAAAAAAAGAATGTGTATCGCTCAGAAATTTATTGAAGGAGCGGCTTATAATATGATTAAGAACCTTCAGTATTATAATCGGAGAGGGAAGGATATGGAAGAATTAATAGCTCTGATGAAAAAACTTTCTTCTCAAATACCTCAGACTGGTAGTACGGAAGAACTGATGGGAGTGGAAGGTCAGATAAGGCAATATTACTACACGGCATTTAATTTGATACTGAATGACTTTGAAATGGGTACTCGTACCAAACGTCCTCCACAGAATGAGGTAAATGCACTGATTTCCTTTGGTAATATGGTGTGCTATACGCTTTGCTTGCGTGCCATTCATCAAACCCAGCTGAACCCTACTATCAGTTATTTGCATACACCTGGTGAGCGTCGTTACTCCTTGGCATTGGATATTGCGGAAATCTTCAAACCCATTATCGTAGACCGAGTGATTTTTAAGGTTTTAAACCGAAAGGAAATTCAGGGAAAACATTTTGATTGGAAGTTGAACAAATGTTTGCTTAATTCCATGGGAAAGAAGATATTTGTAAAAGCTTTGGAGGATCGGTTGCAGGAAACCATTCAACATCGCTCTTTAAAGCGTTCAGTCAGTTACAAGCATCTTGTAAAATTGGAGTGTTATAAATTGGCCAAACATTTGTTGGGTATGGAAGAATATAAACCTTTTAAGATGTATTGGTGATATGTATGTAATTTTAGTGTATGATTTTGGAGAGCGGAGGGTAGGAAAAATGTTGAAATTGTGCCGAAGGTATCTGAACTGGATTCAGAATTCTGTTTTTGAAGGTGAAATATCGGAGGTTCGTTTAAAGGAACTGTTGATGTTATGTGATGCTTTTATGAAAAAAGAAGAAGATAGTATAATTATATTTAGTGGTTCTTCCCAATATACGATGGATAAGCGAATTGTAGGAAAAGAACGGTCTAATATAGATGTCTTTCTCTAAATAAATTTTGTCGATGAGGCTTATGTTTCTGTTTTCAGGAAATTTTATATGCCTAATAGTTATTTGACTTATTGAAATACAGATACTTATGAAAATGTCGATACCTTGGGATTTTTTTAGAATTAGGCATCGACATTTTTTCTTGTAATTTTTTTCTATATTTGCATTTTATAATGACTTTATTTTCAGTATATAATAAAAATGAAAATGAAGGCTTTTAATCGTACCTTATGGAATTGAAACTGTCCTCTGCGCCGATATAGTCTATAATCAGACGCTCTTTTAATCGTACCTTATGGAATTGAAACGCACCAGTATTATGTTTTGGATATTGCACAGCAGTCTTTTAATCGTACCTTATGGAATTGAAACACTTGCCGGGCTGTCGCTGTCGGCATACGATACGGACTTTTAATCGTACCTTATGGAATTGAAACCCGGGTAATTGATTGGATGCTGCACGGAATAAAATACTTTTAATCGTACCTTATGGAATTGAAACCAATTACCAGCCAGTGTTTGGCTAATGCCTGTACTACTTTTAATCGTACCTTATGGAATTGAAACGATATTATGGCGAGGTTTACAGATATTTATATTACACTTTTAATCGTACCTTATGGAATTGAAACTTGGCATGAAGATGACTTGATAGGTAGAATTGAACTTTTAATCGTACCTTATGGAATTGAAACGTGTGTTGAATTTTCAAGTACTTTGTTCACTCGGCTTTTAATCGTACCTTATGGAATTGAAACACTGTTGCCCCTTAGCGATTCTTGCCGCGTTGGCCTTTTAATCGTACCTTATGGAATTGAAACTTTGTTCCCCTCTTCATTTGCAGGTCTGATTGCAATTCTTTTAATCGTACCTTATGGAATTGAAACAAATCTTCGCCCCTTTCAGTGATAAACCAGTGCTTCCTTTTAATCGTACCTTATGGAATTGAAACGTAGTATTGAGGAAGATTTATTTCTTTGCCGTTTCTTTTAATCGTACCTTATGGAATTGAAACACAGTAAAAGTTTTGAGTACTTACTGTCTGCACCCTTTTAATCGTACCTTATGGAATTGAAACGTGGTAATTTTAATTTGACTGGTACACCCTCTGAGCTTTTAATCGTACCTTATGGAATTGAAACATGGTTGAAATAAGTAATTGCCCTTATGTTTTCCCTTTTAATCGTACCTTATGGAATTGAAACTTGTTATGAGAATTTTAGCTGAAAATGTGGTTACCTTTTAATCGTACCTTATGGAATTGAAACTTAATATCTTCCTGAGACTTCAATAGACTGATAACTTTTAATCGTACCTTATGGAATTGAAACACAAAAGTTTGGAGAGTTTGTCCAGAAGAGCTTTTTCTTTTAATCGTACCTTATGGAATTGAAACGGTATATTCAGCATCCTAGCGAGTTGAAAGCTTGGTCTTTTAATCGTACCTTATGGAATTGAAACTTATCACGGGTAGACTTTACTGATGAATCCGGAAGCTTTTAATCGTACCTTATGGAATTGAAACGCAGGATCGGTGGAATGTTTGGTGATATGCTGGACTTTTAATCGTACCTTATGGAATTGAAACAAAGTTAAAGTAATACTTTAAGTATACGAAAGGAATCTTTTAATCGTACCTTATGGAATTGAAACGACATCATCATGTAAGGATTTAAACCAGCTTCCTCTTTTAATCGTACCTTATGGAATTGAAACGGAGTATTCGCCTGATGCCGTAAGATAGACCGCATAACTTTTAATCGTACCTTATGGAATTGAAACTCGAGGAACTGAGACAGCTTAGACAATTCCATCCCTTTTAATCGTACCTTATGGAATTGAAACAAAGAAACATTTGCAGATATACCCTACGAAACAGACCTTTTAATCGTACCTTATGGAATTGAAACTACTTGAAAGGTACGACTACCAGCTTCCGCGAATAACCTTTTAATCGTACCTTATGGAATTGAAACCTCCTATCCATCACGTAGTAACAGAATTCGATGAACTTTTAATCGTACCTTATGGAATTGAAACGAAATTGTTGTGAAGCCATGAAATACTTACCATACTTTTAATCGTACCTTATGGAATTGAAACTAATTCAGGACGGGAAAGAAGTAACTTATCACACCTTTTAATCGTACCTTATGGAATTGAAACTTGCTCGGCCACGAAAGCCGGGCTGGACATCGGAACTTTTAATCGTACCTTATGGAATTGAAACACGAAACAGACGAAGGAATGCAAATTAACACAATCTTTTAATCGTACCTTATGGAATTGAAACCAAGTCGAATCTCTTAATATTTTCAGGTGTTAGGTCTTTTAATCGTACCTTATGGAATTGAAACTTGAATAAATGATGTTTGGTCAACACGTTTACAGGCTTTTAATCGTACCTTATGGAATTGAAACTCGATTGTAAGCGAACGGCCAACTTCTACCGTACCTTTTAATCGTACCTTATGGAATTGAAACTCCTTTTCTGAATTTCTCATTAGCAGGACGAGCCTTCTTTTAATCGTACCTTATGGAATTGAAACCGAACACGGGAAGCGACGAAGCATTAGGAACAATCCTTTTAATCGTACCTTATGGAATTGAAACTTGAAATATACACCGAAATTTGACTTGAAAGGAATCTTTTAATCGTACCTTATGGAATTGAAACTAAGCAACTTTGCATCTTATTAGTTTTGCATCCTTCTTTTAATCGTACCTTATGGAATTGAAACTCAGCTCACATGTTTATCTGACCAGCCCTTTGCCCTTTTAATCGTACCTTATGGAATTGAAACTTGACAAATCTTGCAAAAACTTCTCCCTTTTCATTCTTTTAATCGTACCTTATGGAATTGAAACATGATGTAATATGAAAAGGAAAATACTGAAAGCGTCCTTTTAATCGTACCTTATGGAATTGAAACCAGATAACAAAACATTAGGAACAATAGTAAGATTTACTTTTAATCGTACCTTATGGAATTGAAACCAATACACGAAGGGGAACAAAATAAAAATCATAGTCTTTTAATCGTACCTTATGGAATTGAAACGCTGGTAACGGAACGTATCAAGGCAGAAGCAGCACTTTTAATCGTACCTTATGGAATTGAAACACTGTTAGAATACTATCAAGAGCAAGGAAAGAGACTTTTAATCGTACCTTATGGAATTGAAACTGGTTTTCAGGTCGCTGTCCCATCGGTTTCCTTGCTTTTAATCGTACCTTATGGAATTGAAACAGACTAAAATACGTGCCAGCGAAATGCGGCAGGTGTCTTTTAATCGTACCTTATGGAATTGAAACACCGTCACAATGAAGTCGTTTTGTTTTTCGTTTGCTTTTAATCGTACCTTATGGAATTGAAACACGAAATGCGGGAAATGCATCGAATGCAGAAAACCTTTTAATCGTACCTTATGGAATTGAAACATAAAAATATCATTATGAAGAAGAATGCAACATACCTTTTAATCGTACCTTATGGAATTGAAACCTTTTCGGGCCTCTTTTCCTGCACCCTTGATGTCTTTTAATCGTACCTTATGGAATTGAAACAACGATGGGGTCTGGGCCTATCTGCAGGATATGGTCTTTTAATCGTACCTTATGGAATTGAAACACTTTATCACGGTGGACGAGAAGTCTGGTAAAGAAACTTTTAATCGTACCTTATGGAATTGAAACGCCAATAGCCGTTTTTGTGAAGTAGAGGGTTCAGGTCTTTTAATCGTACCTTATGGAATTGAAACAACGATGGGGTCTGGGCCTATCTG
>ENA-ORRO01001033-ORRO01001033.1-human-gut-metagenome-genome-assembly--contig:-NODE-1033-length-20954-cov-3.866022_pt1 | contig 20954 bp, 9 predicted proteins | sample MGYA00242176_ERZ509136 | MGnify/ENA primary metagenome ERZ509136 (study PRJEB26280, sample SAMEA2338644) | human gut metagenome | biome: human gut; feature: human-associated habitat; material: faeces...
CATTCTCTCCTCAGTCGATGAAGGTATGTTCAAGCGCCTCGGTATGAACGTTACGTTCGAGCCCGTCTATCAGTCACACACGCTCTACCACAAGTGAGGTATCGATACCATGGAACATCCCCGCAGTAAATTACCCGCCGTACTTGTTGTTCTGTTCTGCATTGCGCTGCTGGCCGGTGTCGGCGTGCTTCTGTGGAAAACGCTCCCGGAAAAGCAAGAGCCTGCCCAGGCCGAGGCAATCCAGACAGACGGCGTGTTTTCCTCCGAGCCAACGACCGTAGAGCCGGAACGTGAAGAACCCTATGAGGGTGATCTTCCCGGACAGGCCGAAGCCGCGCAGCCGGAACATAAGCACTTTGAGCAGATACCCCAGCAGCATCGGGATAAAATTCAAAACCAACATCAAAATCGGCTGGTTCTTGTAGGGCAGCAGAATGCTGTTGCGCCCGCTCTGGATGCTCTTAAACGGGTTGTAGCGCACCGCGCCGGTGGTCGCGCCGCAGATGTGGCGGCAGCGGGCCGTGGGGCAGTAGGCGTTCCTGTAGCCGAAATTGTTCGCACGCCAGCTCAAATCGACGTCCTCGTAATACGCGAAAAACAGCTCGTCAAACACGCCGATCTCGTCCAGAATCGACTTGCGGTAGAGCGCCGCGCCGCCGCACGCGCTGAACACACGGCAGGGCTTTGTATAGCGGCTGGCCTTTAAGCCGTCGCCGCGCTTGCAGGCAAAGCCCAGGATCGTCACGTAGTCGCCCGCGTCGTCGGCCAGCTCCGGCTCATAGTAGCGCAGCATCAGGCTGCTGACCGCAAAAATCTTCGGGTCGCTCTCAGCGGTTTTCAGCAGCTCTTCCAACCAGTTCGGTTCGGCAAAGGCATCGTTATTGAACAAGGCCATATACTCGCCTTTGGCCATGGCGATGCCTTGGTTGACCGCATGGGAAAAACCGGTATTCTCGGCGTTTTCAATCAGGGTGTAGCGGTCGCGGCCGCAGTAGCTGCGGGCAATCGCAAGGCTTTCATCGGTGGAGCCGTTGTCGATGACGATCAACTCAAAATCCTGCTCGGTCTGTGCCCAGATCGATTCGATGGAATCCCGCAGCCAGCCTGCGCCGTTCAGGTTCGGGATGATGACAGATGCTTTCATGGCGCCTCCTCAACGGTAATAGTAGTAGGCCAGCTGGCTGTGCAGCGCGGCGGTAAACACCATCGCGGCCACAGCCACAAACAGGATGACCAGCCCCGCCACGACCAGCGCACGGATCAGGTACGCCCGGGCCAGCCGCCTACGGGCAGGGTCCTGCGTGCCGCCAAAGCTCCACACCACCGCCAGCACAAACCCGGCGATGGGGATGGCGAACAGCAGCATGGCCGCCGTCGTCGCGCTCTGGCTCATGGCGTCGATGCGGTCCTCCTCCAGGTCCTGCTCGTACAGCGGCTCGCCGGTCTCAACGGTGCCCTCCGGGGACTGACGCATGGACTCCAACAGAGCCTCGCCCATCGGGATATGCGGCAGCGGTGCGCCGCACTTGGGGCACCGCTCGTCGTGCGGGGCAGTCAGCAGACCGCAGTTTTTGCAAAAATGTGCCATAAAAACCTCGCTTATTCGTCGAATGCCAGACCGCGATCCAGCTGGGTGTTCAGGATGATCTGGGTGTTGGTGGAGCCCATCTTCTGCATCTTGGTCAGCAGGTGCTCCAGCGCGTCAATGTCTGTGCAGCTTACCTTAATTATAAAGTTGTAGCTGCCTGTCACGCGGAAGCACTGCAAGACCTGCGGCTCCTGCTCGATCATGGTCAGAAAGCTCGCGCGGGTCGCTGCGTCCACCAGTACCGAGATCAGCGCCTCGACCCGGGCGGGCGCGTCGGGGTGGCGCAGCACAACAGTGTACCCGCCGATGACACCCTCCTGCTCCAGGCGGTGGATGCGGCTGGATACGGCGGGACTGGTCAGGCTGACCCGCTGGGCGATGTCCTTAACGGGCATACGCGCATTTTCCGCCAGCAGTTGTAGGATTTTGTGGTCCAAATCGTCCATGGATTGACTCCTTGTTGTTATTTTGTGTAATGCGCACAAAAAAATAAAGTGAAGTATACAATCACTGTTATCTTTAACAAAATTGGAAAAGTATGCTTTTTTGTGCGCTTGCTAAATAAAATTAAGTAGGAATGACTTTATTATAATCTTTTGAAAACCAAAATGCAAGTCTGACATTTGACATTTTAAGAAAACTTGCTATAATGATATTTGTAATCAATCAAGACATTCACTGACCTTTATATACTTTCCCACCCCTCTATGCACAAAGCCCCGCAGGTATCCCCTGCGGGGTTTTGTGTTTGTGTTGGCAGGACACAACGCGGGAAAGTGTGCAAGAATTGGGGGCTTTTTGCCTTCCCCCGCGGGGGAAGGTGGCCCGCAGGGCCGGATGAGGGGCGTGTGCACGGCAGCAGCCTGTAAACGGGCAGCATCTGCAAGGTCGACCCTCATCAGTCAGTGGTCGGGGCCACTGACAGCTTCCCCCTCCGGGTGGAAGCCATGCGCGCGAAAGGCTGCATTTTTACATTTTAAACCCCGCCCTATTTGACGGCGCCCGGACTGCCGTGGTATAATATAATTTCCGACACATAACGTGCATTTTTAACGGAGGAATCAATATGCTCATCCCTGTGCTGCTTTTTATTGTCGGCCTGTTGTTCCTGATCAAGGGCGGCGACTGGTTTGTTGACGGCGCGTCCTCACTGGCCCGCCGCTTCCACCTGCCGGAGCTGCTCATCGGCGCGACGGTGGTCTCCATCGGCACGACGCTGCCGGAGGTCATGGTCTCCACGATGTCCGCGCTGTCCGGCCATGGCGAGATCGCCTACGGCAACGCCATCGGCTCGGTCATCTGCAATGCGGCACTGATCGCGGCCATCACGATTGCGGTGCGCCCCGGCAGGGTAGACCCCAAAACGCTGAAAACCCCCGTCGCCTTCTTCTTCGCGGCGGCGGCCATCTACTGCATTGCGGCCTATGTTTTCGGCAGATTCACCCGCGTCATGGGCATCATCATGCTGGCAATGTTTGTGGCGTACATGGCCGCCAACGTGCTGCAGATGAAAAACACCCCCGCCGGTGAGCAAGAGGCGTCCGAGGAGGAGGAAATGCCCCTCGCCAAGACGCTGATCCTGCTTGTGCTGGGCGCGGTGCTGATCGCCGTCGGCGCAAACCTGCTCGTGGACAACGGCACCCTGATCGCGCAGGCCCTCGGCGTGCCCGAGAGCGTCATCGCCCTGACATTTGTCGCGCTCGGCACCTCGCTGCCCGAGCTGGTCACGGCCATCACCTCGCTGGTCAAGGGCCACAGCGACCTGTCGCTGGGCAACATCGTCGGTGCGAATGTCTTTAACCTTGTGCTGGTCAGCGGCATGTCGATCACGCTGGCACCCTTCACCATCCCGCAGAGCGCCACGCTGTTCGGCATCAATTCCAGCCTTGTGCTGGATCTGCCGGTCATGCTGGCCGTCATGCTGATCCTGACGGTCCCCGCCCTCGTCAAGGGCAAGCTGCACCGCGCCCAGGGCATCCTGCTCCTGGCGATCTACGCCGCCTTCTGCGCGGTGCAGTTTACGCTGTAAAGAAAAAGGCTTCATCGCCCATGCGGACGTCCCCGCCGACGTGCGCCGCGCCTTTGCACAGCTCCAAACCGTCTACGGCAAGGAGACCCGCGCCGTCAACCCGGCGTTCGCCACTCAAAAGACAGAATAGAATTTCCATGCCCGGCATACACTTCCGCGAGGTGGTGTGTATGCTGGGCATTTTTGGTTTGTTTTTGCAGGCGGCGGCAGGGCATATTCTGTATCTGGCGCTGCATCTCGAAAGCGGGTCCTTCCCGCGTCCGCTCCCGCCGGACAGGGAGCGCGCGGCCTTTGCCGATCTGCAAAAGGGCGGGGCAGCCGCCGCACAGGCGCGGGATACGCTGATCCGCCACAATCTGCGGCTCGTCGCGCATATCTGCAAAAAATACTATGCCGGGAACAGCGCACAGGACGACATGATCTCTATCGGCACGATCGGGCTTATCAAGGCGGTGGATACCTTCGACCCCGCCAAGGGAAAGCGCTTTGCCAGCTATGCGAGCAGATGTATTGAGAATGAGCTCCGCATGGATCTGCGGCGGGGGCGGCGGACGGGGGTGACGCTGTCGCTGCAGGAGCCGCTCGAGGCGGACGGGCAGCTGACGCTGGCGGACACCCTGCCCGATGAAGCCGACATGGAGGCCGGCTGCGAGAGCCGCGCCGACGCCGCCCGGCTGCGCGCGCTGGTGGACGCTCTGCCCGCCCGGGAACGCGCTATTATGCGGCAGCGGTATGGATTTGACGGTGCGCCCAAGACCCAGCAGCAGACGGCGCAGGCGCTGCACATCAGCCGCAGTTATGTATAGCGCCGCCACTAATGTAAACGATGCCCGGAGGGCCGAAAGGCTCCCCGGGCATCAGTGTTTTGATTATTAACTTTAGCGGCCACTCATCAAATTATTAGTTACGATCTGCATCTTCTACGATTGATTTGATTATCTCTAACGTAGGCCTAAAGCCTTCGAAAGAGAACATATCAAAACCAGGATCGTTATCGATAATATGCTGAACAAAATCATCTTACCGCATCCGACAATGCGGGACGGTTAATTTGCGTGTATCCGCATCCTTTTGAAACCATCTTATCAAAGCAAGGGGGAAGTGTAACTTTTTTCAGGAATGGGTTTGGGAGGTTCCTCTCCCCCTAACAACCCCCTCTCAGCTGGCTGAAGTGACAAATAGCCAGCTAAAAACAAATAGTCGTATCCTTGGCACCTTACCTATTTTGTAGGAAAGGTGCTTTTTTCATACAGAAACGGAGGTCACCCCCCATGGGAAAATACCAAAAGAACATCGAAGCTGCCCGCCGAATTACCGTGGTGCAGTATTTGGAAATCGATCACCCCGGCGAACTTGTGCGCAAAACGGATCGCGAGTACTGCACCCGGACGCACGATAGCCTGATTATCACGCCTGCCAATGGATTCTTTCACTGGTTTTCACGTCATGTAGGCGGCAACAACGCCATTGACTATCTGACCAAGGTGGAGGGCATGGACTTTGTATCAGCGGTTCGTCTGCTGAACGAGATGGCACCGGTCACTGTTTCTTTTCAACCGGCTAAGGCAGCGCCTGTAAAGCCGCACGAGCCTCGTCCATTTACACTTCCTACCCCGGATCGAAACGCCGAAGCCGTTGCCGCTTACCTGATGCACCGTGGCATCAGCCCTAAGGTCCTGCGCTACTGCGTGGGCAGCGGCATCCTGTACCAGACCACGCGCAGCAACTGTCGCAACTGCGTTTTCGTAGGCAAGGATGAGCATGGCGTGGCGCGCTGCGCATTCCAGAGAGGCTGTCAGGGCACTTTCCGGGGTGATGTTTCCGGCAGTCAAAAGCAATACGGCTTTTTGATTTCCGCCGAAGACCCGGAGTGCGATACCGTGGAGATTTATGAAGCGCAGGCAAGGCACGCCCAGAATAACCCTGCCGCCGATGCTGCATCTGCATCCGGGCAGGTGCGCCGCGAGGCATTCAGGCGCGGGCGCTTTCGTGCGCTGGCAATCGAAAAATCAAAACCAACCCCATCGCAAGCCACCGTGTCATCCGCTGCTATGCCTATGCAAACGCCGCAAGTATCTGCTCGTCAAAAGCTCAGGCGGCAGGTTCTGATCCAATATGCCGTCCGCAGATATTTCCAGAAAGAAACGGGAAATAAAGCTGCTTCCACAGCGGTAAGCAGCCGATTGCCTTTGTTCCAATATGCCGGTGCTGCGTCAAAGCGGGCAGCCACCACACAAATTGGCAGACTGTTTCAACTACTTATGGCAGCAGTCAAAAGGCTACTGGCGCAAACCGTGCAGCGCGCCGTTGCGGCGCTGCTGGCGCTCTTGGCATCCGGCGGCGCGGTGCTGGTGTTGGTCACGGTCATCGGCGCTGCTGCGGCGGTGATCGGCTCACCGATGGGTATTTTGTTTGCCGATGAATCCGGCGACCCGAACAGCATCCGCATTGCGGAAATCGTTGCGGAAACCAACGCCGACTTTGGTGAGGCCATCAACGAGATCGTAGCCGCTCACCCGGAGTGCAGTGAAACCACCATCGAATATGACTACGAGGACGGTCACACTTGGGCAAGCTACTGGCCCGAAGTGCTGGCCGTCTTTGCGGTTCACACCAATCTGAATTCCGACAGCGATGTAGTTGTCATCGACGAAGGCAAAAAGCTGCTGATCCAGAATACCTTTTGGTCCATGCACCAAATCGATTCAGAAATTGAAACCGTAACCACCACACCGGAGCCGACTGAAGACGAACCCGATCCAGAACCGGTCACAGAGCATATTCTACACATCACGGTCAGCAGCAAAAGTGTAGCCGAGCTGGCTGAAGAATACAATTTCACGCAAGACCAGCGCGACATTCTTGACGAGCTGCTGTCGGACGAACTGCGCCCTTATCTGTTGGCATTGTGCGGCGGTGTCGGCGACACGGTCGGTGACGGCACCCTGCAATGGCCGTTGCCGGGACACACTTATATATCCTGCCACTTCGGGGAAGTGGACGCCTTCGGCAATGCCGGGCATCGCGGCACAGACATTCCCGCGCCGGAAGGCACACCCATCCTGGCTGCCCACAGCGGCACGGTGCTGGTCAGCGGCTGGAACGACAGCTACGGCAATCAGGTGTTGCTGGATAACGGCGCTGGACTTTCCACGCGGTATGCCCATATGACAGCATCAGCCGTCACGGCGGGCGAAACCGTGACGGCTGGTCAAGTGATTGGTTATGTAGGCAGCACCGGCGACAGCACAGGCAACCACCTACATTTTGAGGTAATGCAGGATGGTGTGCGTGTGAATCCTATGGATATGGTTTCCGTGCGCTGATATAGGCCGGTACCCATTTTGTTTACTTGCGATTGGCTTTCCTGCGCAGTACGAAAATTGCCGCCAGCGCGGAGCCGCTGACAAACAGCAGCGCAAACCACAAAGCGGGGTTGGCGGTGTCGCCGGTGCTCGGAATCGGGGAAACGGGCTGCGCCGTCTGCTGGGGCTGCGCTGTGGGCCGCGGGTTCGTTGCTTCGCTCGTTGGCTTTTCTTTCCACTGTGCGGTGATCGTGATGTTTTCCGCAGGCATTGTTTCTGGAATTTCCTTGTCCCAACCGAGGAAGGTATAACCCTCTCTTGTCGGGTTAGCAGGGGCGGTAATCCTTGTGCCGTAGTCCTGTGTGATGGAAGCAATTTCACTTCCCCCTGCGGTATCAAAGGTAATCGTGTATTTATTTGCATTCCAAACAGGATAGAGCGTCAACGCTTCGTTTTGCGTATAAACAGCATCCAGCCCGTAAATCTTTTCGCCGCCGTCCACGGTCGCCCAGCCTACTTGCGTGTGCCCCGTGCGAGTGAACAAAGCGCCTCGCAGCGTGAGAGCATCGTTATAGAACTTAATATCTGTGACCGCATTGCCCGAGCCGTCTGTGCCGGGCTGATAGGTCACATCCCATGCGCCCGTGATACGCACATAGGTCTTGCCGGAAAGCTGTTGGAAGATGGCGTTGAACTGCTCTCTGAGCGCGTTGTTCAGCGCGGAAATCTCTTCATGTGTCAGCGTGTTGTCATCCGCCAGATAGCGCTTATACAGTTCCTGCATTTCAGCGGAAAGCTGCGGAATAACAGTTTCTGTGGCATCCTGCGCCGAAGAGCCCGTGAACAGCCGCACAGCGTCGCCCATATACAGATCGCCGATAGCTTGATCCCGCAGCGTAATGGCCTGCGGATCGCCCGTTACGGTAAGCGAGCCGCTGTCTATAGAAAGATAGTATGCTGTCAGCCCGTCCGTCATGGTGACGCTGCCGCCGCCATACTGGGTGTATTGGCTGAGCGTCAGTGCGCTGTTCAGCGTCAGCGAGCCATCGCCGAGAACGGAAAGGGTGTTCCTGCTCATGCTAATTCTGTTCAGGCTTCCGACGGTATTCTTTCCGTCCAGCGTGATAAAGAGCGGGTTTTCACGTCCGATAAACTTTTCGCTCAAGCGCACAGAGGTCAGGTCGGCATTTTTGAGCTTCAGATTCGGGAAAACACTGCCGTACTTTTCAATCTTGCCGGTCGAAAAAATTTCCAAAATATCCTTGGATGTCAGATTCACTGATTCCCCAAGTTCTGTAAGGCTTCTGCCCTTAGGCAGAACAAAGGACGCCATCCCGTCGCTGAAAATATCGGTATAATTGTCCGGTGTGACCTCGACCTCGCCGTTGCCCCGATCCAAAAACAGACCGAAACCGCTATAGAAAGCGGAGAGTGTCGAAACATCCGCCGGAACGGTATCGCCGGGCTTGTAGAAGTTCAGGCTTTCGTCTACCCACCACATGGGCGTGTCGGCAGAGATGCCATCGGAAAGGGGCAATCCCTCGGCAGAGGGCGCAGTGAAGCTCTCGCCGTTTTTCACGATAATATTGATCCAGTTCTGCTGCTCGCCGGGCATAAATTCACCTGTCCGCAGTTTGACCACCTTCAGGCTGTCGGCGGCAAGACCTGTCGGCAGTTCAAGGACGGGGCGGAAACCATTGGTATCATCGGATTGCGTAGACGACCAGCTGCCCCAAAAACGGGCAAAGGCACGCCCACGGGATGCGCGGAATGTGCGAAACCGAGCGGATGAGTCCTGCCCCCAACTCATGAAATCCATCCAATTCTTGATATAACCACCTGTTTGATTCGCCTTATCCAAAATCGTGTCCCACTCATTATTGGTCGGCGTTCCACACTCGTCTTTACCGTTAACGGTCCAATAGCTCCCCACAGATGGGGCGCGAAGAGTATAGTCGATACCGTCGCTTGTATATTCCTTGCCAAAGATCAATCCTTGGATGTTCAGACTGTCCCAACTCACAGTGTGGGTCATAGCGTAGTCAGCAATAAACAAGCTATGCTCGTAGGAGGTAGTATCTGTGTCGGCTTCATTTTTCAGTGAATAAGCATCCACCGTGCCCACATAAGTAAAGGGCACATAGTGCAGGGTGCTGTCCGGCAGATTGCTGTTTGCCGTCCCGGGAATATTCATCGCCGACAGGTCAAAATAGTATCTGCCGCCGGGGGTGAGGGAAAACTGCTCTGATAAAGCAAACTGCGCCGTGAGCTTGGTAACGTCTGCCGGAACGTTGGCACCAGGCGCGTAGAACTTACCGTCGCTTCCGAGCCACATGAAGTAGCTGCCCGTATCTCCGTCCGGGCGGGGCAGGCCCTCGGCAGCGGGAGCTTTGAAGCTCTCGCCTTTTTTCACGATGATGTTGATGCAGTTATAAGTCTCGCCGGGCATATAACCCTTCGTGGACAACTCAACAACCTTCAGACTGTCGGCGGCAAGATCTGTCGGCAGCTCAAGAACGGGGCGGAAACCAAGGTCCTCAATAGAATCGGTTGCAGGATGACCGTAGCAGAAGTGCGCCGAAGTGTACCCGCGGAACGTACGACTCTGCGTAGCATTGCTCCAGGTGTCCTGCCCCCAGGAAGACATCGGCCACCAGTTTTTGATATAACCGGTTGTGTTGTCATTTGAATCCTGACCGGATTTTTTCAAAATCGTGTCCCATTCATTATTGGCGGGAATACCGCTTCCGCCATAGGGGCCGTTATAGGCGGTTCCTGCAGACGGGGCGCGCATGGTATAGTCGATGCTTCCGCTTGAGAAAGTCTTTCCGAAGATCAGCCCTTGTTGCTCCAGTGCATCCCAACTCACGAAATGGGTCACGTTGTAATTCGCAATGAACAGGCTGTGTTCGTAGGAGGTGGTATCGGTGTCAGCTGCACTATCCAGCGAATAAGAGTCCACCGTCCCCACGTAGGTGAAGGGCACATAGTGCAGGGTGCCGTCTGTTTGGGTGCCGCCGTCAAGGGTGCTGTTCACCGTGCCGGGAATGCTCGCGCCGGAGAGGTCAAAGTAATAGGTGTCGCCGGGTTTGAGGGAAAACTGCTCGTCAGGCGAATCATTAGCCAATAGCATTGGCGCAGCCAGCGCCCCCAATGCAGCGGCAGCTTCCGCATACCGGGTCATATCCAGCTCGTCGGTTTCCTCGTCGGAGAGCTGCGCCTTTGCCTCGTCGATGGCCGCAAGCTGCGCCTCGACTTCTTCGGCGTTATCTTCAGTGATTTCTTCTGCGTTCGGTAAACCGTCAATCATGGCCTGTACCTGATCTGCGGCACTCAGCTCTGTGGGACCATTCGGATCATCGGCTCCCTCGGTGCTGCCGTTTTCGCCGGTTCTGTCCTCAACAGGGATGTATTGACTGCAGTTCTGCGGTATGGCATTCTCCTCTCCACAGACAGGGCATTCCTTGTTCATGTTGTCCGCCGTGCAGGCGGTTTCACAGCTGCACACGGGCGGGGTTTCCGTGCTTTCCTCCGCAAAAGCCGCTGTTGGCATAAGGCACAGCAGCATACACAGGGCAAGCAGGGTGCTTACGATTCGCTTTTTCATCTTGTCTCCTTCACTCTTTACTGCCCGCTGGCAGCACCACAATGATTATTTAAATTATGGGGTGAACCGGTCGAATTGTCAAGTGCTTTTTTCGGGAGAATATATCGTAAAGCCGAAGATAAGCGCGCTGCACGACCCCTTCAAAAGGACCAAATCTCATACTTTGGGATGATTTACTTTTCCCCTTCGGATGGTATAATTTAACTATTATAGTATGGCATTTCCCCGTCCTTCACCCAAAAGGAGTTAAAATTGAACGGAAATATTCTGATAAAGCCATCTGTGCAGCAAAAATTTGACAGCGTTATGCAAAGCGGTCGCATCCTTTTTTTCAGTGCGCCCTGCGGCTTTGGCAAAACGGCGCTGGCCAATGCGCTGCTGCGCGGGCATCGGACGCTGCGGCTGTGTGCCGATGCGCCGGATTTTACGCTCCGCACACTGCCGAAAAACTGGGATGTCCTTTTGATCGACGACTTTCAGCTTTTGCAGGAGCAGGAAACCGCGCAGACGCTCTGTGAACTGATCCGTGCCAACCCGGCACGCCGGTTTGTGTTCCTCTCCCGCGGGGTGCCGCCGTCGTACTTGACGGCCTTCCAGTACACGGGTCTTATGACCACGCTGGAGCCGGACGACCTTCTTTTTGACCGTGAGGATATACGCGGCTTTTTTGCCGCCCGCAAAGCAGCCGTGACGGAAAGCGAAATCAACGGCATCCTGAAAGAATCCATCGGCTACCCGCTGGGCGTCGCCGTTACGGCGCGGTGTATGTCCGGCGGCAAGCCGTTCGGCCCGGAAATCGTAGCGCAGGCTTACCGGGAGGTGTTCAGCTACTTCGAGGATGCCATCTACCGCCGGTTCGATCTTCCGATGCGGCATTTTTTGCTGGATCTTGCCCCCTTTGAGCGCTTTGATCTGGAAATGGCGCGGATGGTCAGCGGCGACCCCCGCACCGGGAATCTGCTGGACTGGCTGCTGCACAACACAACGATGCTGCGTTGTGACGATGTGCGGCACTTCCACTTCTGGCCGCAGTTCCGCGCCTTCCTTCTCTGGGAGATGGAGAAAGAATGCAGCGAGGAAAAGCGCCGCGCCGTTTTCAGCCGCGGGGCGCTTTACTACGAGCTGAAAGAGGATTATGCCCACGCGCTGGAATGCTACACCAAAAGCGGGGATCACGCCAAAATATCCGAGCTGCTGATCCGCAATTCCGAGCAGCACCCCGGCATGGGGCATTACAGCGAGATGGAAAAGTATTACCGCGCTCTGCCGGAAAGCGAAATCTTGGCTTCGCCTTCCCTGATGCAGGGAATGAGTATGCTTTGCGCCCTAGCAATGGACTATGAAGGCTCGGAACGGTGGTATGGGGCGCTAAAGAACTTTGCCGACTGCCGCAAAAAACAGGACCCTGCCGCCAGACAGGCTCGCAGCCGCCTTGCATGGCTGGATATTTCCCTGCCGCAGCGCGGTGTGGAGGGGCTGATAAAAACAATCCCGGCCGTGTTCCGGCTGCTGACCGATAAAGAAATAACGCTGCCGTCTTTTTCCGTGACCAGCACCTTGCCCAGCATTATGAACGGCGGCAAGGATTTTTCAGAGTGGAGCAAAAAGGACGACCTTTTGTATCGGACGCTCCGCACCCCGGTAGAGGCCGTGCTGAAAAAAGACGGCGTGGGGCTGGCGGACTGCGCCGTTGCCGAAAGCAAATTTGAAAAGGGCGAAAACATCACCGAGCGTATGCTTGCGCTTATCCCGCAGGTGAGTGAGATCCAGCAAAAGGGAACGCCGGATATAGAGTTTGCCGTGAACGGGCTGCTGGCGCGCTGCCAGCTGTCCAAGGGGCAGGCGGCAGATGCCCGCCGCACGATCGAAACGCTGCGTGCCCGGTTTGAAGCGCAGGGTCAGACCCGCTTTTTGCCGAATATGGACGCGATGCTCTGCCGGATGGCCCTGCACTGTGACGATCAGGACAGTGCCGACGAGTGGTACCGCACAAAAGCCCCCCGCGACCCCATGCACCTAAATGTAATGAAGCGGTATCAATACCTGACGCAAGCCATGGTTGAAATTGCGCAGAACCGCCCGGACGCCGCCCTGCTGACGCTTTCGCCGCTGGAACGCTACATACAGGGCTGCGGGCGGCATATTGACGGCATCCACCTGAACATTCTGTGCGCCCTTGCCCTGTACCGGAAAAAGGACGACGCATGGCGGGCGCGGCTTACGGCAGCGCTGGATACGGCGGCAGAGTACAGCTTTATCACGCCCGTCAGCGTGTACAGCGCCGCCGTTCTGCCCCTTTTGGAAAAGCTGAACCGGAACGATGATACAAAATGGGACAAGCGCCTTATGGCCGCCGTGCGGACACAGGCGACCTATTATCCGCACTTTCTCGCCCCGCGCATGGCGGCGGCGGAGGAGCTTACCCCTACGGAATTACAGATACTACACTTGATTTGCGCGGACAAAAGCAATGCTGAGATCGCGCAGATCATGAATATAAAGCTGCCCACGGTAAAGACCCATGTGAGCCATGTTTTAGAAAAACTGGATGTAAAGCGGCGCAGCGAAGCCAAAACCGCAGCCAAAAAGCTGTGGCTTATTTCCAACCACTGATGTCAAACGGAGGAAAACCTGATGAAAAAACGTGTATTGAGCCTGTTTCTGGCGCTTACCCTCTGCCTGACCCTGACCCCCACCGGGGCGCTGGCAGAGGAATCGCTGCCGGGACAAACGGTCGTTGCAACGCAGGAGACGGAAACCCCGACACCTGCGCCGCAAAAAGAGGAATCGACCGCCCCTGCGGAAAACGGCGCGGATGAGAATGCCTCGCCCGCAAGCCCCGACGAAAAACCGACAGAGAATACGCCTGCGGCTCCCGAAAAAAATCCCGCAGACGAAGAACCCGGCAAAGAAGCCGGGCAGAATGAGCCGACTGCGGAGGGGAAAAACGAACCCCTCGCCCTTGGCCTTGACGATCCGGGGCAGAACGCCGCAGAGGGTGAGAACGGCGAAGGAAGCGGCGGGACGCACTACGTCGCGGAGAGCGGCGGGAAGCGGTATGAAAAGGTGCAGGATATCTTGGACAATATGGAGGAAGAGATCACGCTGCTCGACAGCGTCACGGAAAACCTCACCGTCTGCGCCGCGACGACCATCAACATGAACGGGCACAGCATCACCGGCAATATTGATGCCACGGCCAGTCTGACGCTGAACGGCGGCACGGTCGATGGTACTGTGGAGGTAGACGGCGGCACGTTTACCATGACCGCGCCCGCCGAAGCGGAAGCGGCCATTACCGGCAGGCTGAAGGTGGTTTCCGGCTCTGCCTTTGTCAGCGGCGCGAAGGTCGGCGTGAAGGGCACGCTGTACTTCGATGGCACGGATATGCTGATCTCCGGCGCAGTGAAGGCGGTCGAGCTGGATAGCGCGGCAGAGCCTGCCGCCAAAACGCTCTACGGCTCCGCCACAGTGAACGGCGATACCGCTGCGGAAGCTGGCTTTGACGCCGATACCTATAAAGTAGGCGGCGAAATCGCAAAGAAGCTGACCAACAAGCAGGTGGGCAGCACCACACCCGCAGCGCCGAGCCTGACGCTGACCGAAACGAGCAAGAGCCTTACCGCGGGCAAGACCGCCGTGTTCACTGCCAATTATACCGGCACGGACACGCTGAACGCCTATGTTCAGGGCAGCGCGGTCAATGGCTACTTTACCATCAGCCAGAAGAACAACGGCAACGGCACTTATACCGTCTCCGTCAAGATCGATGAGGAAACGCCCGGTGGCACGTATACGCTGTTCGTTCACAAGCTGGGGAACACCTCCGTGCAGGCAAGCGCCACCATCACCGTCACCGGCTTGCCGGATGCAGCCGAGGTGAACGGCAAACAGTACAAGTCTCTCCCCAGGGCGCTGAATGCGGCACGGGACGGCGACACCGTCAAGCTGCTGGCAGACCATGTGACAGATGAAGACGCCCTCAATGCGCTCGGTGAAGATTTTACGTTCGAACAGTATGCTTCCATCGTACCCGTTGTCACCAAAACCCTGACGCTCGATCTGAACCACAAGACGGTCGACTACCTCGAGGTTGGATTCACAGAGACTAACGAGGAAACGCAGAAAAAAGAAACTCTCGCGACAGGCAACCTGACTGTTACAGGCGAGGGCGCTTACGGCAGAATTTCAAATCTCATGTTCATGGCCGGCGCGCTGAACATCCGGAGCGGCGAGATCGGCGGTTCAGAAGGCGCGGGACTTTTCTGCGACGCGAACAGTGGCTCTGTGACCGTCAGCAACGGCACAGTGTATGGTCTCACCGTATTCGAGGGTGCTTCCGTCACCGTCAATGGCGGCTCCAATCACGCGGGTGCATGGGTTGTCGCTTCCGGCGCTACGCTGAACATTACGGACGGCATGTTTGGCGATGTGCAGTTCACGCGCAACGGAACCATCGCCATCAGCGGCGGCACGTTCCAAAGCATTAAGAGCGACATCGCAGAAGAGTTGCAGCCGCTCATGTCCCTGTTGGATACGCAGAAGGTGCACGCTTTCTACAAGGGCGACGACGTGCAGGACGGCAATGCAACGGAGCTGACCGACGTAACTGTCAAGGAGCACACCCACACCATGGTGAACAACAAGTGCGCCTGCGGCCTGTCCTGCACCCACACGAACACCGAGGGCGCGAGCACCATCGGTGAAGACGGCAAGTGTACGGCCTGCGGGACGCAGTTTGCGGCCGGCATCGGCGAAACCTATTATACCGATGTGCCGTCCGCGCTGGATGCGGCAACTGACGGTCAGACCGTCAAGCTGCTGGCAAACTCGATGCTGCCCAGCGATACATATGTCAGCAAAACCCTCACGCTGGATTTGGACGGACACAGTCTGAGCGGGTACAGCTTGAATGTCGGCGGTCTTACGCCCACAAGCCAGGTTCGCACCGGCAACCTGACGGTCATTGACAGCAGCGGCGGCAACGGCGCGGTGGGCGTGACCGTGCGGGACGGCGGTACGCTGGTATTTGATCCGAAGAATGACAGCACCACCCTGCTCCAGCTGGAGGTTTGGGGCGGCACAGTCGAGCTGTACGGCGGAAGAATTTTGAGAAAAGGTCTACAGCTGCATGATGGCATCGTATTGGGCGATCTGCTTCCCCAGAAAGCGGGGCTTGCTTACTACTTTGGCGACACGCAGCTCACGCTGAAGGAAGCCGCTTCCCAGACCTGCGACCTGGTGGTAAAGTCGTGCAGCCACGGCGGCAAGAACGGCTTTGACAAAAGCGCCACTGCCTGCCCCTACTGCGGCGCGCCCGCGGTGGCTGAAACAGCCTTGAACGGTAGCGAGGGCAGCCGCCAGCAGCGAAGATTTGCTGATTTGCAGACTGCCCTGGACGCAGACAGAGACGGCGGCTCGACCCTTAAGCTGCTGGCCGACGTGACCGGCGATTATACCATCGACGGCACGAAGGACACGGGACTTGACCTGAACGGCCACTCCATCAAGGGCACGGTGACGGTCAAGACGGCTGCGGGCAGCAACACCACCACCTTAAGCAACACGAAAAACACGACCACGGTCAGCATTGATAAGGTCGTTGCCCACAAGGGAGCGAACCTTGCCGGGTCGGGTAAACCTGCCGTGATCGACACATTGACGTTGGCAGAGGGCGCGACGTGGAATAATATTCTGAATGGTACAGCACTTGGATACAAGGTGCTCAACACGGACGACACCCACAAGTGGTACGCCCCGAATGATGTCAAAGTCTCGCAGTTGAACAATGTTATCATCAACAGCCTGCCCATCACCTCTAAGACCCTGAATCTAAAGGTCAATGGCAAGAACCTGACCGGCAGATTGCCGAAGGTGGAGCGCGGCACGACCGTCCAGCTCTGCGCCAGCTGCAATGCGAAGGATGTGACGGTGACGTTCTCCGTCCTGAAGAAGGGCGAAACGACTCCCATCACCTTGACGGAGCCGAGCTATGCCGGTGGGAAGTATACAAAAGATTACTCCTTCGATACGATTGGAGAATACACCATCTATTTCACCGCCACCAAGGACGGCTATACGGTGCAGAGCAGCGAAAAGATGCTGACCGTCACCAAGCCGGACTTAAGAAATGCCGAGATCACCTTCCGCAGCAGCAACGAAAGCACCTATGAGCCTTATAACGCCACCACTACCGCGCCGAGCTTCACCGTAACGTACAACGGCAAGACGCTGAAATTGGGCGTTGATTACACCGCCAGCGGCACTGCTTCCTCTGCTGGCGTAAGCACCCAGACGCTGACCATCAAGGCAGTCGAAGGCAGCGACTACACCGGCTCGAAAACCGCCGAATGGAGAATCGTTCCGCACAAGGCGAAGGTCGAGGTCGGAGACGTGATCAAGGCTTACGACGGCACGACCGATCTGCCCGATGGCAAGATTTCGCTTGTAAGCGCAGCAGGCTCCGCAGGCCATCAGGCCGGACGGCCGCTTCCTCTGTCGGAGGGCAGCGGTTTCGAGCTGACCGACGCCAAGTATGATTCCGCCAACGCAAGCGAAACAGAAAAGAACATCTCCTTCACCGTCAAGCTGACAGATACGAACTATACCTTTGACGACGGCACGACGGAAAAGGCCTTTACGCTGAACGGCGCGGAACTGAATGACAAGACCTTCAAAATCAATCCGGCCACCATCGACCCGAGTCACAACCGGTTTGAGCAGACTGTTTTCAACGATTTGGCAAAGACCTACGAGATCGATTTGAAACAGTTTCTGGATACTATCCTTCCTGAGGGCGGCAAGTACGGCGATATCAAATATGGTCAGCCGAGCGTCAGCATGGGCTCCGCGTACTATACCGTAGGCGGTGCAAACATCGAAAACGGCAAGCTGAGCCTGTCCATCAACAAGGCCGCAAGCTCCAAGCAAGGTGATGAAATTGGCACGGTGACCGTCAAGGTCGAAACCACGAACTATCAGCCGTTCACGCTTACCATCCATGTCAGTTTGCAGGACAAACTCGTTCCCGTTCTGGCTGAGGGCAATACTGTCAGCGCAAGCGAGATTACCTATGGTCAGACGCTGGCTGACAGTAAACTCACGGTCATCGGCACGATGCAAGACCGCACCACGGGCAACGCAGTCAACGGCACATTCGCATGGACAGATGACACAATCAAGCCAGCTGCAAATGACAACTATAAAGCCGAATGGACGTTCACTCCGGCTGCGGGCTACGAGAAATACGCGACCGTGACCGGAACTGTGACCATCAAGGTCAAACCGGCGAAGCTGACCGTTTCCGTGAACGCATCCAGCATGTATTACAACGGCGAGGCACAGATCGCATCGATCATCGCGTCTGGAGAAAGCGTAGACAGCACTCCCGTGACGTTCACCTACAGCGACAAGGTAGACGGCAACTATACTTCGGGCGGACCGACATTCACCGACGCGGGCACATACACCGTTTACTACAAGGCGGAAGCCGCGAACCACGAACCAGCTACCGGTACGTTCACCGTGACCATCGACCCGCTGCCGATTCGCCTTCTCTCTGTTTCGTCAATCTCCAAGACCTACGACGGCAGTGCAGATGTCACGCTCACTGCGGACAAGCTGACGTTTTTCAGCAAAACGGCGAATATTAAACTTCCCGATACGGCGCTCTCCTTCTCTGACGCCCAATTTACCAGTAAGCAGGCGGACGGGAGTTATCTGCCCTCGCCGGAGGTCGGAGGCGGAAAGGCGCTTTCCTTCACCATGACGCTCACAAGCAATAACTATGTGTTTGATGAAGGTGAGTCGGGAGGTACCACAGAGGTCAGCGACGTTTTCGCGACCGATGATGCGAACTGGTTCACCATCACCAAAGCCACTGCGCCCACGGGTATCCAAACCGGCACGCTGAACGTGATCAACGGCACGACGCTGGAATACACCTATGATGCCAAGCAGATTCTGCCCGCCGCGCCTAATGGAACCTATGGCACGGTACTCTATAGTGGCGAACCTTCGTCCAACTTTGAATCCGGGTATACAGTCAATTCCTTCAAGGTGGGGATCAACAGCGGTGTTCTGACGTTGACGATCGATGCACAGAACGGCGGGAAAACCGGCAAGATCGGATCTGTCACGATTTATGTCACCACGGATAACTACGAGATCTTCAATCTGCCGCTCGATCTCTACGCAGTGAACCAAATCAAGCCCGTGCCGGACGGCAAAATCACCGCAAGCGAGATTACCTATGGCAACGAGCTGAGCGCGAGCACCATCACAGGCACGATGAAAGACCCCAACACCAGCGCACCCGTCGACGGCACATTCGCATGGAAGGATGGCACAATCACGCCAACTGCAAATGACCGCTATGAAGCCGAATGGACGTTTACGCCTGATGCACCAGAATACGCGACTGTGACCGGAACTGTGACCGTCAAGGTGAACAAGGCCGACATCCCGACCAAAGCGATCACCGCTCCCACGGCGCAGGAAAATCTGACCTATACCGGACAGGAGCAGGCGCTCATTATCGCGGGCAGCGTGACGGACCATGGCACCATGCAGTACAGCCTGACCGAGAACGGCACATACAGCCAGGACATCCCTACCGGCACCGATGCCGGAGCATATACCGTGTGGTATCGGGTGATTGGCGATGCAAACCACAACGATACCGCACCCGCCGGCGTGGCGGTCCGCATTGGGAAGAAGCCGCTGACGATCACCGGGGTAACGGCTGCGTCCAAGCCTTATGATGGCACGACAAACGCGGACATCTCCAGCGTGACCTTCGACAACGTGACCTTGAACCGAGGCACAGACTACACCGTGACCGCCAACTTTGACGATGCCAGTGTGGGCAACGGCAAGAACATCACTGCCACAGTGACCTTGATGGGGCAGGCCGCGAAGAATTACGCCTTGGAGCAGAGCAGCTTCCTCACTACTGGCAGCATCACCGCCAAGCAAGTTACCGTTTCCGGCATTACGGCAAACGGCAAAGTCTATGACGGCACGACCGATGCAGTACTGGATTACAGCAAGGTAGTTCTTGACGGTGTTCTGGAAAATGACACCTTAACCGTTACTGCTAAGGGTATGTTTGAAAAGGCTGATGTCGGTGAGCAGAAAGTCACGATTTCCGATTTGACGCTGGACGGCAATTCTGCCAACAACTATGTGCTGGCCGAAAGCGGCAATCAGACCGAAACCATTGCCACCATCACCGCCAAGGAAGTCACCGTCACCCCGGACAACAAGTCCAAGGTATATGAGGAAAAAGACCCCGAACTGACTTACATAGTCAGTGGTGTACTGAGTGGTGAAACGCTGAAAGGTATCACGCTGGCGCGTGCCGAGGGCGAAAATGCAGGCCAGTATGCCATCACCGCCACCGCCGATGCAGGCGCAAACCCGAACTATGAGGTCACGTTTGCCAAGGGTACGCTTACCATCGAGCCGAAGTCCATCAAGGGCGCAAAGGTTGTGCTGGGCAAGGGCCTTACCGCCAACGGCGCGGAACAGACCCAAACGGTGGAAAAAGTCCTGCTGGACGACAAGGAAATCCCCGCAGATTCCTACACCGTGGCGGGCAACACCGCCACCGCCCCAGGCAGATACACACTGACTGTCACCGCCAAGGGCAACTATACCGATTCTGTTGAACAGATCTACGCGATTGCCTATAAGGACACCGCCGTGCCGAGCAGCAGCAAACCGAGCAGCAACAACAGTTCAAACGACAGCGAAACCAAGAAGAACGAAGTTGCCGCTCCCACACCGGCCCCCACACCGGCAAGCACTTCAAAGCCGTCCACCATAACGGCAATGCCGCAAACGGGCGATACCTCCAACCCCACGCTGTACGTCGTGCTTCTGGTGGCATCCCTGCTCGGACTTGCAGTTGTATTTGTTATGATATACTTCTTCTCGGGAAAAATACTAAAGCCTGTATCGGAAAGCTATGAAAAGCAGAAGCGGTTCATAACTGATGCCAGCCATGAAATAAAAACTCCACTTACCATAATAGATGCAAATACAGAGGTCATTGAGATGATGGAGGGAGAGAATGAATGGACAAATAGCACCAGAAAACAGGTGGCACGCTTGACATCGCTCACGGAAAAGCTTGTATTTTTGTCGAGAATGGATGAGGAAGCAACAAAGCTTGAGATGCTGGAATTTTCATTATCTGACGCAATACTTGATACCGCAGAACCGTTTAAAGTGATAGCCCGGACCAAAGGGAAAAAGCTCACAATAGATGTGATAGATGGAATACTGTATACAGGAGATGAGAAGACTATCAGACAGCTTGTATCAATTTTGCTTGATAATGCAATGAAGTATTCAGGATGCAGCAGCGTAAGCCGCGAAAAGGGTAATATCAATAAAAAGAATCTTAATAAGACAAATTTT
>ENA-ORRO01001038-ORRO01001038.1-human-gut-metagenome-genome-assembly--contig:-NODE-1038-length-20903-cov-2.899175_pt1 | contig 20903 bp, 16 predicted proteins | sample MGYA00242176_ERZ509136 | MGnify/ENA primary metagenome ERZ509136 (study PRJEB26280, sample SAMEA2338644) | human gut metagenome | biome: human gut; feature: human-associated habitat; material: faeces...
TCTCTTCGGAATCCGTATTCCTTTTGGAGAGGGGCGGAGAAGAAGCGGACAAGGCATCTTCTATCTTTTCCAGAAGCATAGCCGGTTGCACCGGTTTGGCAATGTAGTCGCATGCCCCTTGTTTCATGGCGTTTACGGCATTTTGGACGTCGGCATAACTGGTCATGACGATTAAAGGAACAACGAGGCCGTGTTTTTGCATCCAGTCAAGCAGAGACAGGCCGTCGCCTTCCGGTAACCTCAGGTCCGACAGGATGAGGTCATACGACTGATGTTCCAATAACTTGTGTGCTTTGGATAAGTCTCCGGCCGTACTGATTTGGAATCCTTGTTTGCCCAACCACGTTTTAAGCATGGTGGCAAACGTCAAGTCGTCTTCTACTATGAGAATGGCTGCCATGTGGTCTTTATCGGATTAAGTTGACACAAAGATAATGCCTTTTGCAGTACGAAAGTATATGCGGAGCGGCTTTTTAAATGTTTTAATATTCATGCTTACGTGTCGGTTCACTGCCATTCTTTTCTTTCAGGGCACGGACGACGAGGTGGAAAGACTCGATGACTTCTTGTGCCGGGACGTTGTCCGCGTCGTTCCATTCCTGTTCATCCCGTCGTTGTTCCAAAGTCTGCAATGCTTTGATGCAGGGAGCGCCCACAAGGGTGAAGGTGGGAAGCAATTTATGGGCAATCCTGCATATTTCGGCCTTTTCCTTTTGTTCGTAAGCCCTTTTGAACGCTTCGGCATGCAGGAGGGTTTCTTGCAGGAAGGTATTCAGGATTTCTTGTGCGGCTTCCCGGTCGTCTCCTGCGAATTCGGTCAGTGGAGTAAGGTCGATGACGGGCGACGCTGAGGATGGCGCAGCTTCAGCTTTCTCGGGTTCTTCTTTTACTTCCGGCCGGACATCTCCGAGTGCTTTCCGGATGGCTTGAGCCAGATCTTTTTGGTTGAACGGCTTGTAAAGGCAGGTGGCGAAGCCGTGTTTCCTGAAAAACGCTTCCTGCATGTCGTTGCGTGCCGTGATGGCCACCACAGGGAGTTGTGCGTGGGCGTGAGGATTCAGGCTCCGTATGTTTTTCAATACGTCGAAACCGTTCATGGACGGCATTTGTATGTCTGTGAACAACAAATCGAAACGGTGTTGTTCTATCCGGCGGAACACTTCTTCCGGCGTACGGCAGGAAACAATCTCCCAAGCTGTTTTTTCCGGTTGGATTTGTTGTAACATCGCTTGGGTCAGTTGCATTTGGATACGGTCGTCGTCAATCAGCAATATATGGAGAGGACGTTCCGGAGATTCAAGGGGCACAAGAGAATCCTCCGCAGGAGCCTGATTGTTCTGTGTGGGTTGTAAGGGAAGCGTGATAAGGAAAGAACTGCCTTTTCCGGGAGTACTTTCCAAATGGATTTCTCCTTGAAGGAGTTGCACCAGTTTCAGCGTGATGGATAATCCTAAACCGACTCCTTCTTCTCCTTGCGCGCTGCTCAGGCGGGTAAATTCCTTGAAAATCATTTGCTGTTCTTCCGCAGTCATTCCGCATCCCGTATCGCGCACGGTGATGCAAAGCAGGCGGCCGTGCATTTTGGCGCGAAGGAGGATATGGCCCTGCTGTGTGAATTTTAGGGCATTGCTTAACAGGTTGTCCACAATCTGCCGAATGCGGAAGGCATCGCCGGTATAGGTCCGTCGGGTTTCGGGAGAGGTCTCACATTGCAGCTCCAATCCCTTCTTTTCCGCCATAGGTAAGAAACTTTGGGCAATGGTATGAAGCAGTTCGTCCGGATTGAAGCTGACCGGATGCAAATCCATTTTATGGGCTTCCAGCTTATGGTAATCCAACAGTGAACCGACGAGGCTGAGCAGATGTTCGGATGAGCTGCGGATGTTGTCCAAGTAGTTTTTGGGACGGTTCTCCCGGACGTGGGGGACCAGGAGTTCCGTGTATCCCATGATGGAACCTACCGGTGCCTTGATGTCGTGGGTCACGGTCAACATCAATTTCTCACGCGAAACCAGTAGGTCTTCGGCTCTTTTCTTGGCTTTCTCCAACTCGCGGCGGTAATGGTTGCTTTTAGTGATGTCGCGCCATACGATGACGAAGAAGACAATGGCCAAAAGGATGGCAGCCGTAGCAATGAGGCCGGTCGTGAGGGCTGCCTGTTTCCGTACCAGATAGGCTTTCCGGCTTTCTTCTTCCAATCGTTGCTGTTCTTCCTTCTCGATGCTTTCCAGGAGTTGCGTGACACGGTTGTTGAGTTCGAGACTTGTGTACCAAAGCCGTTCCGCTTGCGCGTTGATACGTTGTCGCCGTCGGCTGTTATACAGTTTCATGCTGCTTTCTATGCTGTCCAGAATGTGTGCAAGGGTGTCTCTTGCGTTGAACTCTTGATGAATCGTGTCCGTTTCTAAGATTTGCACGGTTTGTTTCACAGAAGTGGTGTCCGCTTCCGGTTTATGGAAAGCGGAAGCCAGTCGTTGGAAGAAATTCTTTTTCGGTTCTTTCACCGTGTATGATTTGTCTTTCTGTATGATTTGCCGGGTGATATGCGGCTTTTGGATAACGGTGTCTTGGCTTTTGACAAGCAGGCTGATTTGGTGCTGGTAAATTTGCGGGGCGGAGTTGTGCTCTAAAGCCAATACCAACCGTTTCATGTTTTCCTGTTTGTCGGCCAGTAAGGAAGACAGGGTGTCGAGCCTGGCTTTTTGCAAAGAATCTGTAAATAAAGTATCCAACGCAGATATGGTCTGTTGTACGTCGGACATGGATTGCACGTATTTGCGGTAAGCCTCCCATCTGCCGAAATGGATGGCTTGCCCGATGTTTTCCGTTTCAAAGAGCCGACTGACAAGCTGATGAGTCACTTTCCGGCGTTCGGCCAACGTTTGTTCATTGCCGGACATCCGGGTCAGTGAAGTGGTCTGGTGGTAAATATAGTAGATGGAACCTAACAGGAGACAGATTAATAAAAAGTATCCGCAGGCGATTTTGAAGGATGTATTTTGTTTCATAAAAGTAAGGCTATGGCCGTTCATTCCTTTTGCAAAACTAAGAAAAACTTCCGAAAAGAGGGAAGAAGACGGCTTCAAAAGTCCTTTTGCCGCAAAAATCGTATTTTATTGTGGGAATGTGTGATGTCTGGTAGGATGATGCCTCTTATCTTTGGCATCATTTTGTAGATACAACTTAACCTTTTAGAACCGATGAATGTATTAAAAGTAAGGCCCGTGGCCTTGGCGATGTTTTGCGCGTGCCTGTCCGTTCCTGTGGCCGGGCAGCTCAGACAGCAAAGTTTTTTGAGTGAGAAATGGGATTTCCGTTTGGATAAGGACGGAAGGGAGGACGTATGGGAGCAAGTGGACGTGCCTCACACGTGGAATGCGAAAGACGGCACGTCGCCCGATTATTACAGGGGCGACGGCACGTACCGTTACACCTTGTCCGTTTCGCCCGCGATGATGAAAAAACGTATCTTTTTGCGTTTCGAGGCGGCGAGCCAAAAGGCGGAAGTGAAACTCAACGGACAGGAGGTAGGAGAACATGTGGGAGGTTTCAATGCCTTTTGTTTTGAAATCACGCCCTACGTGCATTCCGGCGAGAACCTGTTGGAGGTCATCGTGTCCAACCGTAAGGAGTTGAACATCGCCCCTTTGGAGGGGGACTTCACCGTCTTTGGCGGCATCTATCGGCCTGTCTCGCTCCTGCTGTTGCCCAAGGCTTGCATCACGCCTTTGGATTATGCTTCTTCCGGGGTATATGTCAGCCAACAGGTCGGCGAGCGACGTGCGGACTTGTCGGTAGTCACCAAAGTGGACAACGGACTGAAACGGGTGAAAGAATTGTCCGTGAAGACGGACGTGTTCGACGCCGCCGGTAAACTGGTGGCGACGGCCACGCCCTCCCAAGCCACAGAAGGACAGGCACGGCTCGACTTTACGAACCGGTTGACGGTGGACAACCCCATGTTGTGGGACGGGCGTAAATCACCTTACCTGTACCGTGTCTTCGTGGAGCTGAAGCGGGGCAAGGAAGTGTTGGACACCCTGTCGCAGTATGTCGGCCTGAGGTCTTTCCGTGTGGACGCTGAAAAAGGTTTCATCCTGAACGGGAAGCCTTATAAGATAAAAGGAGTGAACCGCCATCAGGACCGTCCGGACAAGGGGTGGGCTATCTCTTCGGCCGACCACCGGGAGGACATGTCGCTCATCAAGGAAATCGGTGCCAACGGCATCCGGCTGGCACATTATCCGCATTCGGACGAGTTTTACACCTTGTGCGACCGCGAGGGCATGTTGGTCTGGGCCGAGATTCCTTTGGTCGGCAAAGCCTTGGACACCCCGGAATTCACGGAGAACATGAAAACGGAATTGACGGAACTCATCCGGCAGAATTTCAATCACCCTTCCATTTTCTGTTGGAGCCTGTGCAACGAGTTGTCCAAAGGGGATGTGAAAGGATTGATTTCGGAACTCAACAGCGTGTCGCACCGCGAAGACCCGGGACGGCTGACGGTGTTGGCCGCAAATGTGGAGAAGCGTCCGGAAAACGCCGTACCCGACATCATGGCGTTCAACACCTATCCCGGATGGTATTGGGCGGAGCCTTCGGAAATGAAATCCACTTTGGAGCGGTGGAACCGCCAGTGTGGGAACAAGGGTATCGCCGTGAGCGAGTATGGAGCCGGCGCAAACGTGTGGCATCATTGGCAGACGGGAAAGAAGACGCCGAAGGCCGACGGGGTGTTCCATCCCGAAGAATGGCAGGCCACGGTGCACGAACAGACTTACGATGCCATCAAGCGCAGCGGTTTCGCGTGGGGTTCTTTCGTCTGGAACATGTTCGATTTTGCCAGCGCGTCGCGCAACGAGGGAGATATGCCGGGGATGAACGACAAGGGGCTGGTCTCTTACGACCGTAAGATACGGAAGGATGCTTTCTACTTTTATCAGTCGGAATGGTCGGAAGAGCCGGTGGTTCATATCGCCAGCCGGAGGGATGTGGCCCGCCGGGATTCGTTGACGGATGTCAAGGTATATACGAATTGCGAGACCGTCCGCCTGAAAGTGAACGGGAAAGATTGCGGCAGTCCGGAGCGCAACGGAAGCATTTGCATCTGGAGGAAGGTAGGTTTGAAGCACGGGGAGAACCAAGTGGAGGCTTTCGGGCATCGGGGCGGACAGGAGTTTTCAGACCGTTGTAAATGGGTGCTTTTCTGAGTGGGATGAGGCTTTCGGTAGGTAAATGTTATTTACGGCAGAAAGCTTGAAATCGTTGTGCTGAGATTGGAAAATCGTTCTCAGCACAACGGAAAATCGTTCTGCGGCAAATGATTTTTCGTTTGGCGCAGAACGATTTTAAAATGATAAGTGTTTGAATTTTAATAGTTTGTAGGATTTGGATGGATGTTCCGGATATTTTACGTTTTATGCCCTCCGGATGATTTCGGACATAGCTTTTCAATATCCTATCGTGAAGCGTTCCCGATGGTGGTTTTCCTGTTCCAATTCATCCACCATGGCCATGGCATAGTCTTCTACGGAGATGAAACTGTCCCCCTTCTCGTCCACAATCAGGTCGTCCTTCCCGAGGCGGAACTTGCCCGTGCGCACGCCTTTCTGCAAATTGCCGAGGTTGGCGGCAGGGGAGAAGAACACCCAATCGAGTTCTTGCTCTGCGGTTAATGTTTCCAAAAAGAACTTGGACAGGGATTTCACGCCCGGGAGCCATGCTTCCGGCAGGGTGCCGGTATCCACCAGACGCAACCCCGGTTTGACGAACAAGCTACCTGCGCCGCCCACGACCAGAAAGCGTTTCACGCCGGAGGCTTTCACGGCTTCCAATATCAGGGGATAGACGCGTAAGGTGTCTTCGTATATTTCCGGGTTGCCCCATCCCGGATTATACGCGCTTATCACGGCATCCTGTCCGTGGCATACTTGGACGAGGGCATTCCGGTCTTCCACGTCCATGACTTCAACCTTCAGATTCGTGTGGGACTGCGTAAGTTTGTTGGGTGTACGTACGATGGCCGTGACATGATGCCCACGATTCAAGAGTTCTTCCAAAATGGCGCTTCCTACAAATCCGCTTGCACCAATCAATATTACATGTTTCATGACTTGTTCTTTTTTAGGGTTTATACTGTTTGTTCGGTTGATGCTGCAAAGTTCGTCCTTTACAGCCGTATATACAAGTAGGCACCGAATTCTCAGATACTTACCGGACGGAAACCAATGTTGTGCGTGAGGGGATTATCTTTGGACGGTTTAACTTGTTTTAACGCGGAAGGGTGGGAGTGTTTGTACCATTATGGGTTTTTAGTTACTTTTGTAGCGTGATTCAAACATAATGGGTTATGGAAGCAGATAAGCAGAAAGATGAAATCTTTGTCCGGGATTGCCCGATAAGGAACATCCTGTCCCGTATCAGCGACAAATGGTCGATATTGGTGATATTTACGTTGGAGCAGACGGCGGTCATGAGATTTGGCGAACTCCAAAGGGCTATTCCCGATATTTCGCAAAAGATGTTGACGGTGACTTTGAGGACGTTGGAGCAAGACGGTATTGTAAACCGCCGGGCCTATGCCCAGATTCCTCCGAAGGTGGAGTATTCGTTGACATCGCGCGGGCAGTCTTTGTTGCCCCGGTTGAACGCGCTGATTGATTGGGCCAAGGAACAAATGGATGCCATTATGGAAGACAGGGCGCGAAGCGGGCAGCCTGCTTAACCGGATGAAAAGGGAGAGTTTAGGTGAAAGATGTTCACCGGGTTTTTCCGGTTGATGAAAGAGATGGTTTGACAAAAAGGGCCTTTACAAAAGCAAAGGCCCTTTTTGTTGGTTTCAGCTCTTGGGGCCGGATTATTCCAGAATCACCAAGTCCTTGCCTTCCATGACCGATTCGCCCGGTGCGACGCAGATTTCCGCAATCTTTCCGGCGCGGTCGGACGTGATGTTGTTTTCCATCTTCATGGCATCCAAGATGACCACCGTATCGCCACGCTTGATTTCGTCGCCCGGTTTCACTTTCACGTCCACGATCACGCCCGGAAGCGGAGCTTTCACTCCATACTTCTTGGGTTTGTCGATTACGGCGGGCACTCCGGCAGGTTTTACTACTACGGGATGATGTGCCGGCTTTTCCGGTTCGGGCATCTTCACGGTATAGCTCTCACCGTTTACCGTCACGGTAGCCACGTAATTTTCTATCCCTTCCACGGCCACCTCATAATCGTTGCCGTTGATATTGTATTTGTAAGTCTTCATCTACTTGTTTGCTTTAAAATTTATGTTCAGGCTGTTGGCGTTGCGTGCGTAATTTGGAATTCCACTCCGTATCCGCGTTTCCCAAAGTCAGGACGCCGCTTTCCGACACGTGCATCGTGTAGCCCTGATATTCGTGCAGGGCCAACGTGATGGCAGCCAACACTTCATTGTTTTTAATTTGGTTCTGTTCCATGATGTTTCGGATGACAGGGATTACAAAGGAATATTACCGTGCTTTTTGGCCGGGTTGGTCAAACTCTTGGTCTTCAGTTGGGCCAAGGCACGGATGACACGGAAACGCGTGTTGCGCGGTTCGATTACATCGTCGATATAACCGTATTTAGCAGCCTGGTACGGGTTCGTGAAGAGCTTGTTGTATTCGGCTTCTTTTTCGGCCAGGAAAGCTTTCGGGTCCTCGGCTTCCTTCGCGCCTTTGGCATAAAGCACGGCCACGGCACCTTCTGCTCCCATCACGGCAATCTCGGCCGACGGCCAAGCGTAGTTTAAGTCGCCGCGCAACTGTTTGCAGCTCATGAAAATGTGCGAACCGCCGAAGCTCTTGCGCAAGGGTACCGTCACTTTGGGTACGGTGGCTTCGCCGTAAGCATACAGCAGCTTGGCACCGTGCAGGATGACGGCGTTGTACTCTTGTCCTGTACCCGGCAAGAAGCCCGGCACGTCTACCAACGTGACCAAAGGTATGTTGAACGCGTCGCAGAAACGTACGAAACGTGCGCCCTTGCGGCTGGCATTGCAGTCGAGCACACCGGCATAGCACTTCGGTTGGTTGGCCACCACGCCCACGCTCTGCCCGTTGAAGCGGGCAAAGCCCACGATGATATTCTTGGCATAATCGGGCTGCACCTCAAAAAACTCGCCGTTGTCCACTATCGCCCCGATGACTTCGTACATATCGTACGCTTGATTCGGATTGTCCGGAATGATTTCATTGAGAAAATCCTCCAGACGGTTAATCGGGTCGGTACATTCCAGACGGGGAGCCTCTTCCATATTATTCTGGGGCATATAACTGATGAGGGTACGAATCATTTGCATGGCCTCTTCTTCCGTTTCGGCCGTGAAGTGCGTCACACCGGATTTCGTGGCGTGCACGCTCGCGCCGCCCAAATCTTCTTGCGACACATCCTCGCCCGTCACTGTCTTGACTACCTTCGGCCCGGTCAGGAACATATAAGAGGTGTTCTCCATCATCAGGATGAAATCGGTCAGTGCCGGAGAATATACCGCTCCGCCTGCACACGGACCGAAAATACCGGAAATCTGAGGAATCACACCGGATGCCTCGATGTTACGCTGGAAGATATTGGCATAGCCGCCCAAAGCGTTGATACCTTCCTGGATACGTGCGCCGCCCGAATCATTGATACCGATACAAGGCGCACCCATTTTCATGGCCTGATCCATCACCTTACAGATTTTCTCGGCCATGGTCTCAGACAAAGAGCCTCCGTTCACCGTGAAGTCCTGGGCAAATACATAAACCAGACGCCCGTCGATAGTGCCGCTTCCGGTCACTACCCCGTCTCCCAAATATTGTTTCTTCTCCATGCCGAAGTTGGTGCAACGATGAAGCTTGAACATGTCCATTTCCTCGAAACTGCCTTCATCCAGCAACATGTCGATACGCTCGCGAGCCGTATATTTACCTCTCGCATGTTGTTTTTCTATGGCCTTCTCGCCTCCTCCCATGCGCGCTTTGGCACGGAGCTCCACTAATTCCTTGATTCTCTCTAACTGATTACTCATGATACTTAATATGATTTAAGAAATACTATCTGCTACCTGTCCGCCTCACTTTGGCGGTTGAGTATTGCCATGCTGCAACAAAGGTACTAAAAAAGAATTTCCATCAAGCCTTTTATGCGGAAAAAATTAGTCGAAAAAAGATTACCGACCTTACGGGCTTTTTTCGTACCTTTGTCTTACTTAAATTAACTTAATATGTCGAATCCCACTTCACCATTAGATTTAGGAACTCTTCCCGTCAGCAAGCTACTTAAACAATATGCTTTCCCGGCCATCGTCGCCATGACGGCATCGTCGCTCTACAACATGGTGGATAGTATCTTTATCGGTCACGGCGTGGGCCCTTTGGCCATCTCCGGCCTGGCACTCACGTTCCCTTTCATGAACTTGTCCGCCGCATTCGGGGCCATGGTCGGAATCGGGGCATCCACTTTAATATCCGTACGATTGGGACAACAGGATTACAAAGCCGCACAAGACATCTTCGGCAACGTGGTCACCCTGACCCTGATTCTGGGTGTCTTGTTCAGCATTGTGGCGCTGGTCTTTCTCGACCCGATTCTGAGCTTTTTCGGTGCCAGCCCCGCCACACTCCCCTACGCCAGGGAGTACATGGAAATTATTTTGCTGGGTAACGTCATCACGCACAGTTTCTTCACTTTCAACGCCATCCTGCGTTCTACGGGGCATCCTCAACTGGCCATGAATGCTACCATCATGGCTGTGGTGGGAAACACCATCCTCAATCCTATTTTCATCTACGGAATGAACATGGGCATACGCGGTGCCGCTACGGCCACGATTCTGGCACAGATCGTCTCTTTGTTGTGGCAGGTGAGCGTCTTTCGCCGCCCCAAGGAGCTCATCCAGTTCAAACGCGGCATTTACCGCCTGAAAAAGAAAATCGTCAAAGACACTTTCGCCATCGGCATGTCTCCCTTCCTGATGAACAGTTGCGCTTGTCTTGTCGTAATCCTCATCAACCGCGGATTAGGACAGTACGGCGGCGACTTGGCCATCGGTGCGTATGGCATCGTCAACCGCGTCTTGTTCATCTTCATCATGATTGTCATAGGATTGAACCAAGGCATGCAGCCCATCGCCGGATACAATTACGGTTCGCAGGACTACCATCGTGTACTCAAAGTGCTGCGCTATACCCTGCTTTGGGGTACGTTGATTACCACGACCGGTTTTCTCATCGGGGAGTTGCTCCCCGAATTGTGCGTCCGTGCCTTTACGACCGACGAAGAACTGACCGACATTGCCGTGAGAGGAATGCGTATCGTAGTCATATTCTATCCTTTAATCGGCATGCAAATGGTTACGACCAACTTCTTCCAGAGCATCGGGCAAGCGAGCAAGAGCATTTTCCTGTCCCTGACACGGCAACTGCTGTTCCTCATCCCCCTGCTTCTGACATTGCCTCAGTTCTGGGGTGTAAAAGGAGTATGGTTGGCCATGCCTATATCCGATGCCATCGCATGTATAGTAGCCGGAATCATGTTAATTACAGCATACAGAAAATTTAAAAAATTAGCCGTATAACGTCATGAAGAAACATATCATTATCAATGTAGGACGCCAGTTAGGTAGCGGAGGACGCATCATCGGGAACCGCATTGCGGAAGATTTCAACATCAAGTTTTATGATAAGGAACTTTTGGACCTGGCTGCAAAAGAAAGCGGTTTCAACAAAAAGTTCTTCGAACGTAATGATGAACACAAAGGCTTTCTCAAAGTATTGTTCAGTTCTTTTGCTCCCATCTTCGGCAATAGCGACCCATACGCCAACCAGCTCAGTGACGAATCGCTTTTCAAATTTCAAAGCGACGCCATCCGCAAGGCGGCCGAACAGGATTCTTGCGTGTTCGTAGGAAGATGCGCCGACTACATTTTGCGCGACTACCCTAACACCGTAAGTATCTTTATCACAGCCGACATGCCCGACCGAATCAAACGCGTCTGCGAGATGCTCCACATCACGGAAAAAGAGGCAGAAAAGAAATGTATCGAAGGTGACGAGAAGCGGTCTGAGTACTATAACTATTACAGTGCCAAGACATGGGGAAGCGCAGAATCCTACGACCTTTGCATCAACTCGTCTGCTTTGGGTATAGAAGCTACTATCGACGTGATTGAAAACTTCATATCCCAGAAGCTCAAATTATGAAACGTATCGGATTACTGTCGGACACACACAGTTTTTGGGACCCTAAATATCTGGAATATTTCGAAGAATGCGACGAAATATGGCATGCCGGCGACATTGGTTCCATGGAAGTGGTACAAAAATTATCTGCGTTCCGTCCTTTCAGAGCCGTATACGGAAACTGCGACGGTGGGGACATCCGTAAAATGTTCGGAGAAAAACTCCGGTGGCGTTGTGAAGATGCCGAGGTGCTGATGACCCACATCGGAGGATACCCCGGCAAATATGCTCCCGGCATTCGAACACAATTGTACAATCGTCCGCCTCATTTGTTTATCTGTGGCCATTCTCATATCCTAAAGGTTCAGTTCGACCCGAAATTGGGTTTGCTGCATATCAACCCGGGAGCTGCGGGTATCATGGGCTGGCACAAAGTACGTACGCTCGTACGTTTCACCGTAGAGGGGCAGGCCTTCAAAGACTTGGAAGTGATAGAAATACCCCGAACGGAAAGTTCATCCGGCATATTATAACAACCGCATCCTACGAATGGCGCCCGGTTTATCAAATAAACCGGGGGCCATTCGTATAGTTACACCATACGGCATCAGAATGTGCCGCAAAGCAACAGCACGATCAACTGTGCCGTCAGAATGCGCAAGAACATCGTTAACGGATAAACTGTAGAATAGCCCACAGCAGGAGCATCCGTACTGGACGCCTGATTGGCAAAAGCCAAAGCCGGGGGATCGGTCGTGCTACCGGCTATCAACCCCATAATGGTGAAGTAGTTCAACTTGAAACGCATCCGGGCTATCACACCTATTATTAATATAGGTATCACGGTTATCAGGAAACCGGTCCACACATACGTCAGACCGTCACCGGCTACTACCGTATCCACAAAATGCTCTCCGGCTTTTATCCCCACACTGGCCAGGAACAATGCCAATCCGAACTCGCGCAACATGAAATTGGCACTCGTTGACACATACGTAACCAGACGGAACTTATAACCGAAACGACCTATCAAAATAGCCACAATCAGCGGACCTCCGGCCAAACCGAGCTTCACAGGCGTGGGCACGCCTGGGAAAGCAAACGGAATACTTCCGAATATGATACCCACCAGAATGCCGACAAAAATCGTCACCAAATTGGGATGATCCAAACGTTTCACGGAATTACCCATCAGGCTCGCCACACGGTCGACTGCATCTTCCGGCCCGACTACGACAATCTTGTCGCCCACCTGCATGCGCAAGTTACGGTCGGCAAAAAGGTTCATTCCGGAACGGGAAATGCGCGTCACATTCACCCCATAGACAGAACTGAAATGCAACTGCCCGAAAGTCTTGCCGTTCATCTTAGGTTGAGTTACCACAATGCTCTTCGATACCATCGGCATGTCCTGCATATCCCAGTCGATATATTCTTCCGGTCCGATAAAAGCACGGACAGCTTCCGCATCGTCTTCGGCACATGTAATGAACAAGTGATCGCCCAAATAAAACTTCGTATCCTTGGTCGGGATACTTACGTGACCTTCATGCAAGGCACGCGAACAAACATAATTGCGTCCCAAGAAATCACGCACTTGCAGAAGCGTCTTTTCATGCAGGGCTGTGTTCGTGACCTTCAAGGTCATTTTGTGCGGTTTGGCATGCGGATTTTCCGCCTGTTGCGCCAATATACGATCCTCTTCATCTTTCAACACAATTCCGCAGATATAACGAATAGAAATGGTTGCAGCAATAATACCTACCACTCCGAGGGGATAGGCGCAAGCATATCCCGAAGCTATCTGAGGAACTGCCTGAGCGTTGGCAAACACTTGGGTCAGAGCTTCCGTCGCGGCACCTAACCCCGGTGTATTCGTCACCGCACCGCAAAGCACACCCACCATCATCGGCAAATTGCGTGGATCGTTCGTGTCGAACACACAATAATACAGCACCAACATCACCAGGATGTTCAGTGCCACGATACCACAAGCCAACAGATTCAACGTCACACCACCTTTCTTGAAGGACTCGAAGAACCCCGGCCCCACCTGCAAGCCGATACAATACACAAACAGTATCAAACCGAAATCCTGCAAGAAATTCAACGTGGAGACAGGACCGGTAAATCCGAAATGTCCGGCCAGAATACCTGCAAACAACACGAACGTCACTCCCAATGAGATGCCGAAAAATTTAATTTTTCCCAAATAGACTCCCAAAGAAATTACCGCCGTGTACAACAAGACGATATGGGCAATGGAATTTGAATCAAACAGCAATTGCTCTAACCAATTCATCGCTTTACTTTAATTTTATAAATAAATGATTTTTTAATTCTTCCAATTCGTCGGCAAAAGTACTCAAAAAAAGGACACCAACTGAGTTTTTCCACCTTATTTTTTTGTGCTTCTACAAAAGTTTTGTTACTTTTGCTCGATTGATAAAATTCTTTTTAACAGTATAGCTATGGCAGATAGTAAAGAAAAGCTTTTCTCTGACTTCATTGCACCTACGCGACAAGAATGGCTCGACAAAATCAACGTCGACCTCAAAGGTGCGGATTATCAGAAAAAAATGGTCTGGAGAACCAATGAAGGGTTCAGCGCAGAGCCGTTTTACCGAAAAGAAGATTTGGAAGGCATGGCGCAGACCGATGCGCTTCCCGGCGAATTTCCCTACCTGAGAGGGAACAAAAAGGACAATAACCGTTGGTATGTCCGCCAAAACATCCGAGTAACCGACCCTAAAGAGGCGAACGAAAAGGCACTCGACCTTCTGAACAAGGGAGTCACATCATTAGGATTTAAAGTTCCGGCCAAAGAACTGAATGCCACGTTCATCTCCACTTTGCTGGAAGGCATTAAAGCTGATGCAGTGGAACTGAATTTCAGTACGTGTCAAGGTCATACCGTGGAATTAGCCCGTCTCCTGACGGCATACTACGATGGAAAAGGATATGACCGCACCGCATTGGTAGGTAGCATCGACTTCGACCCGATGCAGAAGATTTTGACCAAAGGTAAGGATACGACCGCCCTGCTGAACAAACTGGCGGAACTGGTCAATATTCTCGCACCCTTCCCCAAAATGCGTTGCATTTGTATCAATGCCGACACGCTTTGCAACGCCGGCGCCTATATCTATCAGGAACTGGGCTACGCCCTGGCATGGGGGAACGAATACCTCAACCTGATGGTGGAGGCCGGTATCCCGGCAGCCCTCGCCGCCAAGAAAATCAAATTCAACTTCGGCATCAGCGGTGTCTATTTCATGGAAATCGCGAAGTTCCGCGCCGCACGCATGATGTGGGCCCAGATCGTGAAGCAGTACAATCCGGTTTGTCCGCGCGAAGACTGCACCAACACGGGTGAGGATAAGTCCTGCAACTGTGCTTGTAAAATGTATGTCAATGCGACCACTTCCACTTACAACATGACGGTGTTCGACAGCTACGTGAACATGCTGCGCACGCAGACTGAAGCGATGAGTGCCGCACTGGCCAACGTGGACGCTATCGTGGTGACTCCGTTCGACGCTCCTTACGAGGTTCCGACCGATTTTGCCGAACGTATCGCCCGCAACCAGCAACTGCTGCTGAAAGAAGAATCTCATCTGAACCGCATCGTCGACCCGGCTGCCGGTTCTTATTATATTGAAAACCTGACTGTCTCCATCGCGAAAGAGGCTTGGAAACTTTTCCTGGCCGTGGAAGAAGCGGGAGGCATGCTGCAAGCGGTCAAAGCGGGCAGCATACAGGAGGCTGTGAACCAGAGCAACAAAGCTCGTCACGAAGCGGTATCTAAACGGAAAGAAATTCTGTTGGGTACCAACCAGTATCCGAACTTCAACGAACTGGCTGGCGACAAGCGCCCGCTGGACGGATGTACAAAATGCGGATGTGGCGGTCATGAAGAAGAGGAAACGGCCTTGGTTAAATTGCAGACGGCACGTGCGGCCAGCGAATTTGAGGCTCTCCGTCTGGAGACTGAGAACTCCGGCAAACGTCCGAAGGCATTCATGCTGACCATCGGCAACCTGGCCATGCGTCAGGCCCGTGCCCAGTTCTCCTGCAACTTCCTGGCTTGTGCGGGGTATCAGGTCATCGACAACCTGGGATTTGCCAGCGTGGAAGAAGGCATCGAAGCAGCCATGAAGGCGCAAGCCGACATCGTGGTGCTCTGCTCCAGTGACGATGAATATGCCGAATATGCCATTCCGGCCTTCAAGGCCCTCAACGGACGTGCCATGTTTATCGTGGCAGGTGCCCCGGCCTGCATGGAAGAACTGAAAGCTGCCGGCATTGAGAACTTCATCCATGTACGCTGCAACGTGCTGGAAACTTTACGCGAATACAACCGCAAACTCTTATCTTGAATTGCACACTATGAGACAGAATTTTACACAAATCGATATATTTGCCGGCTTCCATCCGCAGAACGGTATGGAATGGCAAAAAGAGAATGGCATCACTGCCAACTGGAAAACACCTGAACAGATTCAGGTGAAGCCTGTATATACCAAGGAAGACCTGGAGGGCATGGAACACCTGAACTATGCGGCAGGTATTCCTCCTTATCTTCGTGGCCCGTACTCCATGATGTACACCTTCCGTCCGTGGACCATCCGTCAGTATGCCGGATTCTCTACCGCAGAAGAATCCAACGCCTTTTACCGTCGTAACCTGGCTTCCGGACAGAAAGGTCTGTCTGTGGCCTTCGACCTTCCGACTCACCGCGGCTATGACCCGGACCATCCGCGTGTAGTGGGCGATGTGGGTAAGGCGGGTGTATCTATCTGCTCGCTGGAAAACATGAAGGTGCTTTTCGATGGTATTCCATTGAACAAGATGTCTGTATCCATGACAATGAACGGTGCCGTACTTCCTGTACTGGCATTCTATATCAATGCCGGTTTGGAACAGGGCGCCAAGTTGGAAGAGATGGCCGGTACGATCCAAAACGATATCCTGAAAGAATTCATGGTGCGTAACACTTATATCTACCCGCCTGAATTCTCCATGCGTATCATTGCCGATATCTTCGAATACACCTCTCAGAAGATGCCGAAGTTCAACTCTATCTCTATCTCCGGTTATCATATGCAGGAGGCTGGTGCTACGGCTGATATCGAGATGGCTTATACGTTGTGCGACGGTATGGAATATCTTCGTGCCGGTATCAACGCCGGTATCGATGTGGATGCGTTCGCTCCCCGTTTGTCATTCTTCTGGGCTATCGGTGTAAATCACTTCATGGAGATCGCCAAGATGCGTGCCGCACGTATGTTGTGGGCGAAGATCGTGAAGAGCTTCGGCGCTAAGAACCCGAAATCATTGGCATTGCGTACACATAGCCAGACTTCCGGTTGGTCATTGACCGAGCAAGATCCGTTCAATAACGTAGGACGTACTTGTATTGAGGCTATGGCCGCTACATTAGGACATACACAATCTTTGCATACGAACGCATTGGATGAGGCGATCGCTTTGCCGACCGACTTCTCTGCTCGTATCGCTCGTAATACACAGATTTACATTCAGGAAGAGACTAAGATCTGTAAGGAGATCGACCCGTGGGCTGGTTCTTACTATGTGGAATCTCTGACGAACGAATTGGTTCATAAAGGCTGGGCTTTGATCCAGGAGATCGAAAGCATGGGCGGTATGGCGAAAGCTATCGAAACCGGTCTGCCCAAGATGCGCATCGAAGAAGCGGCTGCCCGTACGCAGGCTCGGATCGACTCTGGTGTTCAGACCATCGTTGGTGTTAACAAATATCGTTTGCCGAAGGAAGATCCGATCGATATCCTTGAAATCGATAATACTGCCGTTCGTAACGAGCAGATCGAACTGCTGAAAGAACTGCGTGCCAACCGTGATGAAGAAGCCGTACAGAAAGCATTGGCCGACATCACGGAATGTGTTCGTACGAAGAAAGGCAACTTGCTGGAACTGGCTGTCAAGGCAGCCGGCTTGCGTGCATCACTGGGAGAAATCTCCGATGCTTGCGAAGTTGTAGTAGGTCGTTATAAAGCAATCATCAGAACTATATCAGGCGTGTATTCATCAGAAACTAAGAAAGATGCAGACTTCCAGAAGGCTTGTGAGCTGACTGCCGAGTTTGCCAAGAAAGAAGGTCGCCAGCCGCGTATCATGATCGCTAAGATGGGTCAGGACGGACACGACCGTGGCGCTAAGGTTGTCGCTACTGGTTATGCGGACTGTGGTTTCGACGTAGATATGGGACCGTTGTTCCAGACTCCGGCCGAGGCTGCCCGTCAAGCTGTGGAGAACGACGTTCACGTAATGGGCGTTTCTTCTTTGGCCGCTGGTCATAAGACGTTGGTTCCGCAGGTTATCGAGGAGTTGAAGAAACTAGGTCGTGAGGACATCATCGTTATTGCTGGAGGTGTAATCCCGGCTCAAGACTATGATTTCTTGTATAAGGCTGGCGTTGCCGCTATCTTTGGCCCGGGTACTTCCGTATCGAAGGCAGCTTGCCAGATCCTTGAGATCTTGTTAGGCGAATAAATAGAGTTTAGGCCTTACGGTTTTTAAATAAAGAGAGGCTGGACAATTGATTTTGTCCGGCCTTTTTTAGTATTGTATGCGGGTTTATGTACTTTTGTAGCGATTATTCAATTAAAAAGGGAAAGAATCATGGGAATCGTTATAGGTATAGATGTGGGAGGTAGCACGACCAAGATCGTCGGCGTGGAGGATAAGAAGATCAAGAACCCGATGTTCGTGAAAGCTACCGATCCGGTAACCTCTTTATTCGGGGCCTTCGGTAAATATATTTATGATAATAACATCTCGCTCTCGAATATAGAGAAAGTGATCTTGACAGGTGTAGGTAGCGCTTATATCGATCAACCTTTATATGGCTTACCAACTGCGAAGACGGATGAGTTCCTTGCGAATGGGCTAGGGGCGCAATATAATACGGGACTGGACAGTCTATTGGTGGTCAGCATGGGAACGGGTACCTCCTTTGTCAAGGTACAAGGCTCCACGATCGAGCATATCGGGGGATTGGGTATCGGTGGCGGAACAATCCTCGGCTTGTCTAAGCTATTATTGAAAACGCATGACTTTCACCAAATAGCGTCTTTGGCCGAGCACGGTTCCTTGAATGATATCGACTTGCATATCCGGGATATTACGCCGCATCCGCTACCCGCTGGACGTGACAGCCTCTATTTTCGGAAAAGCGGACGCGAACGCTAAGGTTGAGGATATCGCTCTCGGTATCGTTCATATGGTCTTGCAGACCATCGGGCAAGGAGCTGTTTTCGCCTCGTTAAATGGCGATATCAAGAATATCGTATTGATCGGTAACCTAACTCGCTTGCCACAATGCCCGGATATTTTTCCCCGTCTGGAGGAGATGTGCGATGTCCATTTCAAGATACCGGAGTATGCCGAATATCGCACGGCTATCGGGGCGGCTTTATGCTATATCAGGAACCGGGAATATAAGGATATTTTTTGTGGAAAGTGTTAGGCTACATCAAAACTTTATGTATCTTTGCTACATGCTTTGTTCCCTTTCGGCAATCGCCGGATAGGGATTAAAAGGGAATCGGGTGAGAATCCCGGACAGTCCCGCTGCTGTAAGCTTCATAAACGGGTTGAGCAATACTGTTGCCACTGTTCATTCAAGTGAATGGGAAGGCGCTTAAGACCGGAAGTAAGTCAGAAGACCTGCAAGGCGTGTATATTTTCGACGGCTTCGAGGAAAGGCCGGAAGAGAACGCAAGAACCGTATCCGGTTTTTACTATTCTTTATCCAAGGTTTTCTTATCAAGTCGTCTCATGGTTTCGGATAATTATTTTGCCATAATAATTAGGGAAAGAAGCATGAATCTGACCGACGGGATGAGCTCCGTGTGTAAGATGCATGCTTTCTTTGCGTTTAAAGGACTGGGGTATTCCGTGAACACTCTATAGAGAATATTTGTTTATTATTAGAAAAGTGCGTTTATTTGCAACGAGTAATTAACAAAAGAAGTATGAATATGAAGAAAATTGTGGGACTTGTTATGGTTGCCTTGCTAGCGTTGATGGCGCTTCCGGCGAACGCTCAGCTTAAATTCGGTATCAAGGGAGGTGTGAATATATCGTCTGTTCATTTCAACTCGGACGTGTTGAAAGCGGATAACGTAACCGGCTTCCAAGTGGGTCCGATGATCGAGACGACCTTACCGTTGGTGGGTGTCGGGATCGATGCGGCAGTGTTGTATTCGCAAAAGGGTTTGGAAACGACCTCGGCTGGCGGGGTGAAGACTTCGATGAAGACGGATTATATCGATGTTCCGGTCAACTTGAAATGGAAATTCGGCTTACCGATCGTCAAGGCGTATCTGGCAGCCGGTCCGTATATCGGTTTCCGTGTAGGCGGTGATAAGTTTTGGGATATCCCGGGTTCCGTAGCGGATCAGGTGAAGGCGAAGAATTTCAGCGCAGGTCTTAACTTCGGTGCCGGCGTGGAACTGATCAGCCACTTGCAGGTGGGTTTCAATTATGGTCTGGGACTGACTGATAACTATAGTATTGAGAAGGTGAACCTCTCCGACGGTGCCGGAAAGAACCGTGGATGGTCTATCACGGCAGCGATCTTGTTCTAAATAGGTGAAAATAAAATGAGAGAGGCTGGGCTTTAGAAGTCCGGCCTTTTTTGTTATTTTTGGGCTCGTAATGAAACACCTGTTTGAATGAAATACGCGGACGTCATACTTCCCCTTCCTTTGGAGAATAGCTATACCTATCGGATACCCGAAGATCTGGAGAGAGCCGTGACTCCCGGTTGCCGGGTGATCGTGCATTTCGGGAAGAAACGATATTATACGGCTATCGTCATGGAGGTACACGACCGGGAACCGGTATCCGATTTTGAGACGAAGGAGATCTACGCTTTGCTGGATGCCACGCCGGTGCTCCGCCGTCCGCAACTCCGTTTCTGGAAATGGATATCTTCTTATTATATATGTAAGCTGGGCGACGTGTATAAGGCGGCCTTGCCTTCCGGCTTAAAGTTGGAAAGCGAGACGGCGGTTACTTATAATGAGGATTTCGAGGCCACCGCCCCCTTGCGCCCGAACGAGCAAGCGGTACTGGATGCTTTTAGCGGGGTTTTGAAATTGACGATCTCGGAGTTGGAGAAGAAGACCGGTCTTCGAAATGTTGTCCCGATCGTCTCTTCCTTGATGGTGAAAGGGGCGGTCGAGGTGAGCGAGGAGCTAAAGCGAGGATTCGTTCCCAAGACACAGGCGTTTATCCGTTTGGCCGAGGCTTACCGGGATGAGACGAAATTACAGGCGGTGTTCGAGGATTTGAAACGAGCGAAGAAGCAAGAGCTTCTGCTGGTCAGCTTCTTGGATTTAAGCCATACCTTGAATCCCGCTTTATCGAAGGAGCTTTCCAAGAAAGAGCTATTGGAACGCAGTGGTTATACCTCTGCGGTATTGGAGGGGCTGCTGAAACGGGGTATCTTGGAGAGTTACGAGAAAGAGGTGGGCCGTTTACAAGTATCCGTCTGCCGCTTGCAAGAGCCGAATCCGCTCAGTCCGGCGCAAGAGAAAGCCTATGGAGAGATCCATGAGGCTTTCAAGACGAAGGAGGTCTGCTTGCTTCATGGCGTGACTTCCAGTGGTAAGACCGAGATATACGTCCGTTTGATCCATGAGGTCTTGCGGCTGGGGCGGCAGGGTTTTT
>ENA-ORRO01001041-ORRO01001041.1-human-gut-metagenome-genome-assembly--contig:-NODE-1041-length-20865-cov-3.437434_pt1 | contig 20865 bp, 16 predicted proteins | sample MGYA00242176_ERZ509136 | MGnify/ENA primary metagenome ERZ509136 (study PRJEB26280, sample SAMEA2338644) | human gut metagenome | biome: human gut; feature: human-associated habitat; material: faeces...
TCTCCCCTTTCAAAAAACCGGCGCTGTTAAAATAACAGCGCCGGAAACACGTTTTGGACGAAAACCGATCAGGCCAGAGCCGCCGTGATGATGGACATCTGGTAGACTTCCTCGGCGTCGCAGCCGCGGGACAGGTCGTTGATGGGCGCGTTCAGACCCTGCAGGATCGGGCCGTAGGCCGCAAAGCCGCCCAGACGCTGCGCGATCTTGTAGCCGATGTTGCCGGCCTCGATGCACGGGAAGATGAAGGTATTGGCGTGACCCGCGACCGGGGAGCCGGGGAACTTCAGCTGGCCGACGACCGGGGAGACGGCAGCGTCAAACTGCATCTCACCGTCGAGCTTCAGCTCGGGCGCGAGCTCCTTGGCGATGACGGTGGCGTCATGGCTGAGCGCGACCGTGCCGCCCTTGCCGGAGCCCTTGGTGGAGAAGCTCAGCATGGCGACCTTCGGATCCATGCCAAAGATCTCGGCAGTCTTGGCGGTCTCGATGGCGACCTCGGCCAGCTTCTGCGCGGCGGAGAAGGTGACCTCACCGGTGGCCTTGTCGACGTTGTCCTGATAGTCGATGTTGATGGCGCAGTCGCCCATGGCGAGCATTTCATCGCCGCGGACCATGATGAAGCAGGAGCTCACGAGGTGGGCGCCCTTCTTGGTCTTGATGAGCTGCAGCGCCGGACGGACGGTGTCCGCGGTGGAATAGGTCGCGCCGCCGAGCAGGGCATCGGCCACGCCCATCTTCACGAGCATGGTGCCGAAGTAGTTGCCCTTCTGGAGGTTGGCGCGGACTTCTTCCATGGTCATTTTGCCCTTGCGCAGGTCGAACATGCACTGGGCCATCTCGTCCATCTTGTCATAGTTGGCGGGATCGATGATCTCGAGGCCCTCGATGTCAAAGTTGCCGGCCTTGGCCGCAGCTTTCACGTCCTCAACATTGCCGACGAGGATCGGCGTCAGGAAGCCGCCCTGCTTCAGGCGGGCAGCGGACTCGAGGATGCGGGCGTCGGTGCCCTCGGTGTAGACGATCTTGCGCGGATTGGCTTTGAGAACTTCAACCAGATTTTCAAACATGGTGTTTTCCTCCAATATGTTCATCTATTTTCTGTTTTTCTGTGAACATGGTTTCACAATTAAATAGTGTAACACCACCTCCGACGTTTTTCAACCCCCGCACACAATTTTAAAAAGAGGTTGTTGCCGTTTGTGCGCAGGCGTGGTAAAATACAGACCGTTATCAGAACGTTACAGGAGGTGCGGCATGGAACGCAATTTTGCTGCCGTCATGTCGGAGCTGCGCCACGCGCGCGGGCTGTCCCAGCGCAAGGTCGCGGCCGACCTGAAGATCAGTCAGGCGCTGCTGTCCCACTACGAAAACGGTGCGCGTGAGCCCGGGCTCGCGTTCGTGTGCAGGGCGTGCGATTACTACGGCGTGAGCGCCGACTTTCTGCTCGGCCGTGCGCCGAGCCCGACCTGCACGCCCGAACAGCTCGAGGCACTGCGCGCGCTCGTGCAGGACGTGCGCACAGCCGCTGACCGCGCCGAGGCCGCACTGGAGGAGATTTCCCTATGATCCCACAAGAAAACATCCGCAATTTTTCGATCATCGCGCACATTGACCACGGCAAGTCCACCCTGTCCGACCGGCTCATTGAGCTGTGCGGCGCCGTGGATCAGCGCGAAATGGAGGACCAGCTGCTCGACAACATGGATCTCGAGCGCGAGCGCGGCATCACGATCAAGGCACGCGCCGTCGGGCTGACCTATCACCGTGACGGCAAGGTCTACACACTCAACCTCATCGACACGCCGGGCCACGTGGACTTCAACTACGAGGTCAGCCGGTCTCTGGCCGCCTGCGAGGGCGCGCTGCTGGTGGTGGACGCCACCCAGGGCGTGGAGGCGCAGACCCTGGCCAACACCTATCTGGCCATGGACCACGACCTGGAGATCCTGCCGGTGTTCAACAAGATCGACCTGCCCGCCGCCGACCCCCTGAAGGCCAAGCAGGAGGTGGAGGACATCATCGGCCTGCCGGCACTGGAGGCCCCGGAGATCTCCGCCAAGCTGGGCACCAACATCGAGGCCGTGCTGGAGGACGTGGTGAAGAACGTGCCCGCGCCCAAGGGCGACCCCAAGGCGCCCCTGCAGGCGCTGGTGTTCGACAGCCAGTACGACCCCTACGTGGGCGTGGTGGTGTATTTCCGTATCAAGCAGGGCACTATGCGGAAGGGGCAGACCATCCGCATGATGGCCACCGGCGCGGAGTACACCATTCTGGAGTGCGGCTACCTCAAGCCCATCGGCAACGAGCCGACGGACGCCTTACAGGCCGGCGAGGTGGGCTATTTCACCGCCAGCATCAAAAACGTGAAGGACACCCAGGTGGGCGATACCGTCACCGACGCGGCGAACCCCGCCGCCGAGGCGCTGCCCGGCTACCGCCCGGCGCAGTCCATGGTATACTGCGGCATCTACACCGAGGATGGCAGCAAGTACCCGGATCTGCGGGACGCGCTGGAAAAGCTGCAGCTGAACGACGCCAGCCTGACCTTCGAGCCGGAGAGCTCCGTAGCCCTGGGCTTCGGCTTCCGGTGCGGCTTTTTGGGTATGCTCCACATGGAGATCATCCAGGAGCGTCTGGAGCGGGAGTTCAACCTGGACCTGGTGACCACGCTGCCCAGCGTCATCTACCACGTCTACAAATCCGATGGTACCATGGTGAAGGTGGACAACCCCCACAACTACCCCGACCCCGGCACCATCGAGCACGCCGAGGAGCCGTATGTCAAGGTGTCCATCATCAGTCCCCAGGACTATGTGGGCAACATCATGCCCATGTGCCAGGAGCGCCGGGGCGAGTTCAAGGATATGCAGTATCTGGACACCCACCTGGTGGAGCTGCACTACCAGATGCCCCTGAACGAGATCATCTACGACTTTTTTGACACACTGAAGGCCAACACCAAGGGCTACGCCAGCCTGGACTACGAGCTGTCCGGCTACCGCACCAGTGATCTGGTGAAGGTAGACCTGCTGCTCAACGGCGACGGCGTGGACGCGCTGAGCTTCATCGCCCACCGTGACAAGGCCTATCCCCGCGCCCGGCGGCTGTGTGAGAAGCTGAAGGAGAACATCCCCCGCCAGCTGTTCGAGGTGCCGATCCAGGCGGCCATCGGCGGCCGCATCATCGCCCGCGAGACGGTGAAGGCCATGCGGAAGGACGTGCTGGCCAAGTGCTACGGCGGCGACATCACCCGCAAGAAGAAGCTGCTGGAGAAGCAGAAAGAGGGCAAGAAGAAGATGCGGAACCTCGGTACCGTCCAGGTGCCTACCGAAGCCTTCATGGCCGTCCTCAAGCTGGACAGCGATTGATCTTCTTGCCCTCACCGCCGCCGGTGCGGCGTTACAAGCGTTTTGCGAAGCAAAACCTTGCCGCAGGCGGAATTCATTTCCGCCGAGGATGTCATGTCCTGAAGGGGTCCCCATGAAATGTATCCGCATTTCATGGGGCGGGCAAGAAGAAGATGCGGAACCTCGGCACCGTCCAGGTGCCTACCGAGGCCTTTATGGCCGTCCTCAAGCTGGACAGCGACTGACAAAAAAAGAAACCGCCTGCGGCGGTTTCTTTTTTTGCTCTATTCGATCGTGCCGAACAGCGCCCAGGTATTGCTGTCGGTGATCTTTACATCCCGGTATTCGCCCAGATCAGCCCGGTCGCCGGTGCAGTGGACCAGGCGGCCGCCGGCGGTACGGGCCGTCAGGGGCCAGCGGGCGTCGTCGCTCTCGCCGTCCACCAGACAGCGCAGCGTCTGCCCCACATACTGGCGGTGCAGCTCCTCGGAGATACCGTTCTGCACGGCGCAGAGCCGGTCAAACCACCGCTGCTTCTCCTCACGGGGGACGGGGTCCTCCATCTTCGCCGCCGGGGTGCCGGGGCGGGGGGAGAAGATAAACGTAAACAGGGCGTCGAAGCGGACCTTCTCCACCAGGGCCACCGTCTCCATGGCCTCGCTCTCCGTCTCACCGGGGAAGCCGATGATCACGTCGCTGGTCAGCACCAGGTCGGGCATGACCCTGCGGGCGTAGGTGATCAGGTCCAGGTATTTGGCCACATCGTAGGGGCGGTTCATGGCGCGGAGCACCCGGTCACAGCCGGACTGGACCGGCAGGTGCAGCTGCTTGGCCACATGGCGGCTGGCGGCCATCACGTCGAACAGCTTGTGGCTGGCGTCCTTGGGCTGGGAGGACATGAAGCGGATGAGGTAGTCGCCCTCGATCTTGTCCAGGTCGGTCAGCAGATCGGCGAAGTCATAGCCGGTGCCCAGATCCTTGCCGTAGGAGTTGACGTTCTGCCCCAGCAGGGTGATCTCCCGGAAGCCGTCGGCCACCAGCTCCCGCACCTCGTCGATGATCCTCTCCGGGTCGCGGCTGCGTTCCCGGCCGCGGACGTAGGGCACGATGCAGTAGGAGCAGAAGTTGTTGCAGCCGTACATGATGGACACCCAGGCGCGGGTGCGGCCCTCGCGGACCACGGGCATACCCTCGGCGATGGCGCCGTGCTCATCCTCCACGGAGAACACCCTGCGCCGCTGGGTATAGACCTGATACAGCAGCTCGGGGAACTTCCACAGGGCCTGCGGGCCGAACACCAGATCCACATGGCGGTAGGACTGGCGCACCTTCTCGGCCACCTCCGGCCGCTGCGCCATGCAGCCGCACAGGCAGATCACCTGCGCCGGGTTGGCCTTCTTCGTGTGGGTCAGCGCACCCAGATTGCCGTACACCCGCTTTTCCGCGTGGTCACGGATGGCGCAGGTGTTCAGCACCACCACGTCCGCCTGGGCCGGATCGTCGGTGAACGAGCACCCCATAGCCCGGAGCATACCCATGATATACTGGCTGTCGGCCACGTTCTGCTGGCAGCCGAAGGTGTCCACCAGGGCGCGGAGGGGCCGGTCGGCGTGCATTTCCTTCAGCTTTGCTTCAAAATCCCGCTGGCGGTCCAGCTGCGCGGCGGGGATCTGTACCTGTGTTCTTTCCAAGAGGACCTCCCTGCCCCCGGCGGGGGCGAAGTTAAAATATCGTGGACAGTATAGCACAGCCGGCGGGGAAATACAAGGACGGCGGGGCCATAGGCAAAAAGACGCCGCCCCCGGAAGGGACGGCGCAAGCGGGTGGGATATTGGAAAGCCTCCGAACCGTATAGTACACCGGGGCGAAGCGCTTGTAAATAGGAGCTTTTGCCGCATTTTGGCGGAAAAAGTCGAAGGCTGTCGAATTTGACCGTTCCGCGAATTTTTTGTGAACATTTCACAAATTCTTCCAAACCCTCTTTTCAACGCAAGACATATTTGCTATAATTAGTCAAGGATAAGGGGAAACCACTCCCCGACCCTTGCACCATTAGGCTGACGGGGCTTTCACCCGTGGTCAGCTTCCGGCGGCCTACCCGTTACGGAAAGGAGCAAACACTATGAAGTTCACATTCGCCTGCAAGAAGATCTCTCTCAACGACTCCATCAAGGAATACGCCGAGAAAAAGATCAGTAAGCTGGACAAGTATTTCCCGGAGGAGGCAGACGCCTTTGTGACCTTTGCTGTGGAGAAGAAAAACCGCTGTGTGGTGGAGCTGACCATCCGCGCCGCCAACGGCACGCTGTTCCGCGCCCAGACTGAGGATCCCGACGGCGATATGCGCAGCGCCATCGACGAGGCCGTCAGCTTCATCGACCGCCGCATCCGCAAGAACAAGACCCGCCTGGCCAAGAACCTGCGGCCCGACGCGCTGGTGTCCACCGTGCCCGCCGAGTTCGACGTGGTGGAGGACAACGACTTCGACATCATCCGCACCAAGCGCTTCTCCGTCAAGCCCATGACCACCGACGAGGCTATTTTGCAGATGAACCTGCTGGGGCACTCCTTCTATGTGTTCCGCAACATCGAGACGAACGCCGTGTGCGTGGTGTACCACCGCAACAACGGCGGCTACGGCCTGATCGAGACGGAGGAGTAATTCACATACACGACACGAGAGAGCACCGCCGAAAGGCCGCCTGACACAAGAAAACACACGGTTTTGCCTGTGTCTATCCGGCTGAAATCGACCGCAAAAACGCCCACATGCGTCAGCATGCGGGCGTTTTTGCAGCCAATTTCAGCTCGAATTTACTTTGGCAAAACTGCTTCGCACCGAAAAAGAGCGCGTTTTGTGCAGAGCCGAGGCGCGCCGCCGCAGGCATACTGGATGTCTGTCAAGGCGGCGCAACGATGGGGCTGCGCGAAACGCGCCTTTTGCGGCGTATGTTTTCTTATGCCAGGCGGCCTAAAGGCGGTGCTCTTTTTTTGCTGGCGGATCCCGTCATTTTGATGCAAATGACCCGCCGCTTTAGCCGATGCTGTAAGTATATTCACCAAAATCGCATATTATGCGAATAAATATTCAATTTTGCCTTGACATTCCCGGACTGTGGTGGTAAATTATGCAACATCAACGAGAGAGCTGCACCGGACGGCGGCAAGCCCATCCCAGGAAAACGCACACCGGAAAGGCGGTACGACCCATGAAAAATCACCACAGCAAAGGAGTTGGCACGATGGCACTGCCGCGACGACGACAGGTGCACCGCCTGCACCGCGCGGCATGAGCTCTCCCGACCACATACATTTTATACATGAATAAATATTCACCATATACAGAAGGATATACGACCATGAAAAAGTTTGTTTCTTTGCTTCTGGCGCTGATGATGGCGCTTTCTCTGGTAGCCTGCGGCAGCAAGGCTGATACGACGACCGACGACAAGACCGACCACGACACCGTGACCGAGCCGGCCAACGCGCTGGAAAAGATCAAGGCCGATGGCGTGCTGACCGTGGCCCTCAGCCCCGACTTCTCCCCCATGGAGTTCGTGGACTCCTCCAAAACCGGTCAGGACCAGTATGTGGGCTTTGACATCACGCTGGCCAAGTACATCGCCGAGAACCTGGGCGTGGAGCTGGTCATCGAGCCTATGGGCTTCGACGCCAGCCAGACCGCCGTGTACACCGGCTCCGTTCCCATGAGCATCTCCGGCTACTCCTGGACGGAGGACAGAGCCCAAAACTATGAGCTCAGCGATTACTACTACGCCGGTGAAAACGAGACGAGACAGGCCCTGCTCATCAAAAAGGAGAACGCGGATAAGTACACCTCCCCCGAGGATCTGGCCGGTCAGGACGTGGGCGCGCAGAACGCCTCCCTGCAGATGCAGCTGGTGACTGAGCAGCTGACGGGTGCCGATCCCATCTCCATCGGCGACATCACCGTGGGCGTCATGGAGCTCAAGAGCGGCAACATCGAGGCGCTGGCCGTGGCCTACGGCAATGCGGAGATGATCGTGGACGCCAACCCCGATCTGGTCATCTGCACCTGGGAATTCGACGTGAAGGCCGAGTATTCCGCCAACGTTATCATGATGCAGAAGGGTGAGACGGAGCTGCTGGACGCGGTGAACGCCATTCTGGCACAGGCCAAGGAGGCCAACCTCTACGACGGCTGGTACAAGGACGCCGTAGAGCTGGGCAAGAGCGAGAACGCACAGGAGCTGACACTGAACTGACACGGATATACACCGCGGCGGGTACGAAAGCCGTACCCGCCGTCGTATACACAGTAAAAGGAAATCACCATGAAATTTATTGACTTTGAAAAGCTGGCCGCGCTGTTCCTGAAATACTGGGACAAATTCCTCATCGACGGCGTGTCGTACACGCTGGCGCTGGCCGCCATCACCGTGGCCTTCGGCGCGGTGTTCGCCTCTGTGCTGGCACTGATGAAGATGTCGAAGATACCGCCGCTGCGGTGGCTGTCCACCATCTACATCGAGATCATCCGCGGCACGCCCATGCTGCTGCAGCTGTATTTTTTCTATTTCGGCCTGCCCATGCTGATCCCGGCGTTGAACAAGCAGAAGTTCCTCTGCATCGCCATCGCCCTGATTTGCAACAGCGCGGCCTACGTGTCCGAGGTCATCCGTTCCGGTATCCAGGCGGTAGATCCGGGGCAGAAGGAGGCAGCGCTGAGCCTTGGCTTCAGCGAGAGCAAGGCCATGTGGTTCGTGGTGGTGCCCCAGGCAGTGAAGAACATCCTGCCCGCCCTGGGCAACGAGTTTATCATGATCATCAAGGACACGTCCCTGGGCTCCACGTTCTTCATCGGCGACCTGATGACCCAGTACCTGGTGGTCAAGGGCGCCACATACCTGCCCATCGAGCCGCTGGTGATCGTGGGCGTCATCTACTTCATTATGACGTTCGTGCTCAGCAAGGTGTTCGGCCACTTTGAAAGAAAAATGAAGAAGGCCGACCGGAACAACGGCTATGGGCGCAAGCGGAAGCAGCAGCGGGAGGTGCATATCTGATGGCACAGACGCTTATCCAGGTCAAGGACCTGAAGAAATACTACAACGGCGGCGACGTCAAGGCGCTGGACGGCGTCACGGTGGACGTGTACAAGGGCGACGTCATCGCGGTGATCGGGCCCTCCGGCGGCGGCAAGAGCACATTCCTGCGGAGCCTGAACCTGCTGGAAACGCCCACCTCAGGCTCCATCATCTTCGACGGGGTGGACATCACCGGCAAGAAGGTGGACCTCCCCCTCCATCGGCAGAAAATGGGCATGGTGTTCCAGCATTTCAATCTGTTCCCCAACAAAACCGTGCTGGAGAATCTGACCATGGCGCCCATCAGGATCAAAAAAGTCCCCAAGTCGGAGGCCGAGCAGAAGGCCATGGCGCTGCTCCAGCGCGTGGGCCTGGCGGACAGAGCCAACGATTACCCCGCCCAGCTGTCCGGCGGACAGAAGCAGCGTGTGGCCATCGTCCGGGCGCTGGCCATGGAGCCGGAGGTCATGCTGTTCGACGAGCCCACCAGCGCCCTGGACCCGGAGATGGTGGGCGAGGTGCTGGAGGTCATGCAGGAGCTGGCCCAGTCCGGCATGACCATGGTGGTGGTCACCCACGAGATGGGCTTCGCCAAAGAGGTGGGCAGCCGCGTGCTGTTCATGGACGCCGGCAAGATCGCCGAGCAGGGCACCCCCGCCGATGTTTTCGATCACCCCCAGAGCCCTCGCCTTCAGGATTTCCTGAAGAAGGTGCTGTGAAAAAGGAGCAGACAATGAACGATGCAAAAAAGGCGGCGCTGGCCGCCATTGACGAGAAGAAGGAACTGGTGGCAGAGGTGGCGGACGCCATCTGGGACTATGCCGAGCTGTCCATGCAGGAGGTAAAGTCCGCCGCCCTGTTCGTCAAGGTGCTGAAGGCCGAGGGCTTTCAGGTGGAGGAAGGCATATGCGGCATCCCCACCGCCTTCTCCGCCTCCTTCGGCAGCGGTGGGCCGGTCATTGGCCTGCTGGCGGAGTACGATGCGCTGTCCGGCCTTTCGCAGGCGGCGGGCAGCACCGCGTACCACGAGCTGGTGAAGGGCGGCAGCGGCCACGGCTGCGGCCACAATCTGCTGGGCGCGGGGGCCATGGCCGCCGCCATCGGCCTGAAGCACTATCTGACCCAGACCGGAAAAAGCGGCACCGTCATCCTGTACGGCTGCCCCGGCGAGGAGGGCGTGGCGTCCAAGGCCTATATGGCTCGGGAGGGCCTGTGGTACGGCCTTGACGCGGCGCTGACGTGGCACCCCGGCGACAGCAGCGAGGTGACTACCGGCTCCACCAACTCCTGCATCCAGATGATCTACACGTTCCACGGGCTGGCGTCCCAGGCATCCACCGCGCCGGAGCGGGGCCGCAGCGCGCTGGACGCGGTAGAGCTGATGAATGTGGGCGTGCAGTTCCTGCGGGAGCATATGCCCCGCGACGCCCGGGTGCACTACTCCATTCTGGACGCAGGCGGCGTAAGCCCCAACGTGGTGCAGCACCAGGCCAGCGTCCTGTACATGATCCGTTCCAACTTCGTCAAGGACTGCATGGCCCTGCACCAGCGGGTGGACAAGATCGCGCAGGGCGCGGCGCTGATGACGGACACCACCATCGAGCGCCGCTTCGTGGACGGCCTGTCTGACACCGTGTGCAACCACGCGCTGGAGCAGGTGCTGTACGACAACTTCTCCCAGCTGGGCGTACCGCCCTGCACGGCGGAGGAACACGCTTTCATGGAGGCACTGTCCGCCACCTACGAGGGGCGTGATATCCCCGGCGGCGTGGGCGCGGAGAACGATCCCGCCTTCGCCGAAAAGGTGAAGGCCATGCAGACCGGCCACTTCAACGACTTCCTGATGCCGCTGTATCAGGGTCCCGCCTTCAACGCCGGCTCCACCGACGTGGGTGATGTCAGCTATCAGTGCCCCACGGCACAGATCCATGTGGCGGTGTGGCCCAACCACGTCCCCTGCCACAGCTGGCAGGTGGTGTCCTGCAACAAGACGCCCATGGCCCATAAGGCCACCGTGCACGCCGGCAAAGTGCTGTGCGCCGCCGCCATCGATCTGCTGGAGCAGCCCGCGCTGCTGGAGGCCGCCAAGGCCGAGTTCCGGCAGCGGACGGCGGGCGGGTACACCTGCCCCATCCCGGCGGACGCCGTGCCGGCGCCCCTCGAGCTGTAAAGAAAGAACACCCCTGACCTGCCGGTCAGGGGTGTTCTCTTACAGATGCAGCTCCTTCAGCCGCCGGAAGCTGCGGCTTGCCAGCAGCAGGCCCAGCGCCGCCAGCGGCAGCAGGAAGAGCGCGCCGGGACGGCGGAAGATCACCCACACGAAGCCCAGCAGGCCCAGGGCCGCGGCCTCGTGCCAGGGATGGAAATAGGCCAGCACGGCCAGCAGGCCAAGGTCCTGCACTTCGGTAAGGGCCTGCCCCGCGGGCGGATAGATGAGGGCCAGCGCCCCGCTGCCGCCCGAGACCTCGGCCTTCTTCATGTACAGGGAAAGCTGGTGGGTGATGGTCTGCAACAGTTCGCCCGACAGGAAGAGGGAGCCCACCCCCAGCCAGAGGAGGATGAGGACCCAGGGGCGGCACAGCCACTGGCGCAGACGGTACATCTGACGGGCGCGCGTCCAGCCCGCGGTCATGAGCAGGGCGCTGAAGCCGAAGAACAGGGGGCCGCCCAGCGTGGGCAGGGCGTAGGCCAGCGAGCCCAGCAGCAGGAGGTTGCGGCGGCCGCGCGGCGCCATGACCAGGCTCATGAAGGCCAGCAGACAGACATTGTAGCGGGTCAGATAGGGGAAAACCGAGTGCCATTCCTGCGTCCACCAGGAGATGACGCCGGAAACGCCCAGCAGCACCACCCACTGCCAGCGCAGGGGGTTGCCCAGGCGCAGGTCCTGCTCGGCCAGCGAGCTGCCCCAAAGGCGTCTGGCCGCGGCCAGGCCGGAACCGACGATGAGCTTTTTCAGGATCAGCTGGGGCAGGAGCATGTAGCGCATGGCCCAGCAAGCAGGCGCCAGGGTCATGAGCAGGGGGAAGAACAGGGTCACCAGGTCCGTGTCATAGTAGCCCAGCAGCGTGCGGGCCAGGAAACCCGGCGCAAGGCTGGTCAGCAGGCCCGCCGCCACACCGGTAAACGTCCGGGACACGTGCATGATGATGACGGAGTAGTCGATGAAGCCGAAGGCAAACAGGCTGATGCCCCCGATATACAGGAGGAACTCCTTCTTCATATGGAAGGGCACATACTCCCTGGGCTCCGGCTCAAAGTGCTCCGGGTTGGGGAATTTCCGCCGGGTCACCAGCAGCAGGATCAGCGTAATGGCCCCGGGGATCGCCAGCACGGCAAAGCAGGCGGCATACACCCGGAGCGTGGTGCCGTCGGTTTTCAGCAGCATCACCACATACAGCAGCACCGGCCCCAGAAACGCCCCGAGCTGGTCCAGCACCTCCTGGATGCCGAAGCTCTTGCCGACGCCCTCCTGCGAGGCGGCAAAGGACAGGATGGTGTCCTTCGCGGGCTTTTTGATGGCCTTGCCCATGCGCTGGACGACGAGCAGCGCGCACGCCCAGATCCAGCCGTGCTCGCCGACGAGCGCGAGCGCCGGCACGGCCAGCACGTCGAGCACGTAGCCGACGATCGTCATCGTCCAGTAGTGCTTCGTTTTATCCGTGAGCTTGCCGAACACGTAGCGCATCGAGTAGCCCACGAGCTCGCCGAGGCCGGAGATGAAGCCAATCGTCCCGGCTGATGCGCCCAGCAGCGTCAGATACGCGCCGCGAATGCTCGACGCGCCCTCATGCGTCATGTCGGAAAACAGGCTCACGATGCCGAACAGCAGCACGAACGTCATGGCCTGCGAGTATTTCCGCTTCTGCTTATTCTCCATCGGTTGTCCCCTCTTTCACTGCGGCCGCGCCCTTGTCAAAGCCCGTGATGCGGCACACGCCCGATTGCGTGATGCCGGGGTTTTTGCGGATCGCGTGCAGCACGTCGAACTCGCCCGGGCCGATGCCCTCGGCGCACAGCGTGCGCACGGTGAACTTGCTCACCTCGCGTGCGATCTTCGTGATCTTCCGTTCCGTAATGTCCATAGGCCCCTCCGGCGCGAAAAAGATGTAGCATCATCGAAAATAGATGATACCACATCTTTCTCATTTATCAAGCCCTATTTCAGCTCGGCTGTGAACACGATCGTGCGCCCGTCGGGGCTCTCGGCGCGGATCGTGCCGTGATGCCCCTCGGCGATGCTGCGCGCAATGGCGAGACCGATGCCAAAACCGCCGGTCTCGCCGCTTCGGGCGGGATCTGCGCGGTAAAAGCGGTCAAAGAGCCGCCCGAGCGCAGCCGGGTCGAGCGTGTCGCATGGGTTTTCCATGCGGATGACGACACCGTGCCGCCCCTTTTCCAGAGAAAAGACGATGGGCGCCTCTGGCGCAGCATACTTGACGGCGTTGTCGAGCAGGATCGACACGAGCTGCCGGATGGCATACTCGTCACCGCAATAGTGCAGTCCGGGCGTCACGCGCACGACAAGCGTATGACCGGCGGACGCCGCGAAATCGCGAAACGACTCCGCCGTCTCCGTGAGCGCATCACTGACCGGAAAGTCCGCCATCTGCAGGGGCGAGGTTTCCTCGTCCATGCGCGAGAGCGTGACAAGCTCGTTTACAAGCTCCGTGAGCTTTTCGGTCTGGCTTTCCGCCTTGTCGATCCATTTTTGCTGCCCGACCTCCATCTCCAGCACCTTCAGGCTCGTGGCGATGACGGTAATGGGCGTTTTGAGCTCGTGCGAGGCGTCGGTGATAAACTGCTTTTGCCGCTCGGCCGCCTGCACGACCGGCGCGATGGCCCGGCGCGAGCAGAGCACAATAATCACATACACCAGCACCACGCACACGGCCATCGCCGCCAGCGACATCCACGCAAACGTCACGACCGCGTGCATCTGCTGATAGCAGTCGAGAAAAACGGCCATCCAGCGGTCGGTATCCGTATGGACGACGTAGTATTTATACCCCGCCGTGTAGCCGAAGCCCGCGCCGTGGCGCAGCGCGGCGGTGAGATACTGCGCCGTGTCGCCCTCGGACACGGCGGCGATATGCGTCAGATCCGCCTGCTCGAGATCGCCGTCGCCGTTATAGCGCAGCACGAAGTAGCGCGTGGAGTACGGCGTCTCGGGCGTGAACGGACCGTCGGGCTTCTGTCCGTGCTTGCCGCCGTCGGGCGGAAAGTGCGGCACCATGCCCTGATTGTCGCAGATCATGCGCAGCATCTGCGTCAGCTGCCGGTCGGCGGAGATGTAGTTCGCCGCGTTTACCGTCACGCACAGCAGCAGCAAAACGCCCGCAACGGCCAGCGTTGCGATGCGGATGAAGCGTTTTCGCAGCCGTTCAATCATCTCCGGCCTCCAGCACATAGCCCAGCCCCCGGTTGGCGCGGATGGTCACGCACGAGCCGATGCCCTTGAGCTTCTTGCGCAGATTCGAGATGTGCACCCAGACGACGTTGATCTCCGCGTCGCTGTCCCAGCCCCAGACGCGCTCGAGAATGCGCTCTGCCGAGAGCACGACCTTCGGCGCGCGCAGAAACAGCTCCATAACCTGAAACTCGCGCCCGCTCAGGCGCACGCTCTGCCCCGCGCACGAGAGCATACCCGTGCTGCAATCGAGCGCCGCGTCGCCGAAGGTGAGCACCGTCGGGCGGTACTCGCCGCCGCGGCGCAGCATGGCGCGCACGCGGCAGATGAGCTCATCGGGCGCGAAGGGCTTGGGCAGGTAATCGTCCGCCCCGGCCTTGAAGCCCGTGATGCGGTCGTCCTTCTCGGCCTTGGCCGTGAGCATCATGACCGGCGTGCGCACCCCTTCGGCGCGCAGCCGCTCGAGCACCTCGACACCGCTCAGCTTTGGCATCATGACATCGAGCACGATGGCGTCATAGTCGCCCGTGACGGCGTATTCGTAGGCGTCGAAGCCGTTGTAGACGGTATCGACCGTGAATTGATTTTTCTCAAAAAAGACGCTCAGCGCCTCGGCGAGGTCGCGCTCGTCCTCTGCGATCAGCAGTCGCATGGTGCATCACCCGGCTTTATTTTAGAAGTTTTCTGCCCGGAACGCAAGCATTTTCACAGCGCCTCACCCATCTGCTCGCGCCCACAGGTGATGTTCAGGTTGCCGTTGCAGCAGCGCAGGGCGTCCGCCGAAGCCCGGGACGGTGAGCAGCAGCCTGAATAGAAGCATACGCCCCCTGGAACCGATTTCTCCGGTTCCAGGGGGCGCTTTGTGTCGATAGAAAGACGGTTATTCCGCCTTGGCCTTCTTTTTCTGGGGCATGGGGATCTGGGCCAGGATCACGGCCGCAAACATCAGCACGCAGCCCAGGTATTCCCGGGCGGTCATCTGCTGGTGCAGGACAACGGCACCGGCGATGACGGCGAACACGCTCTCCAGGCTCAGCAGAATGGTGACCACCGTGGGATTGGAGCCCTTCTGAGCCAGGATTTGCAGGGTGTAGCCCACGCCGCAGGAGAACACGCCCACATACAGCAGGGGCCAGATGCAGTCCAGCAGCACCTGGAAGCTGATGGTGTCGAAAAACAGGGCCAGAAGGGTGGACCAGGTGCCGGCAAACAGGAATTGCAGGCAGCTGAGCTTCACACCGTCACAAGTGGCGGTGAAATGGTCGATCACCAGGATATGTACGGAAAAGCATATGGCACATACCAGCACCAGCAGGTCGCCGGGGGCCAGGGAGAAGCTGCCCTTGATACACAGCAGGTACAGAGCGCCCACGGACAGGGCCACGGCGATCCACACCGGCAGGCTGACCCTCCGCCGGAAGAACAGGCCGAACACCGGCACCAGCACCACATACAGGGCGGTGATGAACCCGGCCTTGCCGCCGTCGGTACCGGCCACAAGACCTGCTTGCTGGAAGTTGGAGGCAATGGCCAGCACCGTGCCGCAGCAGAAGCCGCCCAGCCACAGCTGCCTGCGCTGGGCCTTCTTCTCCGCAGGGGAGAGCTGGGGCCGATCCTTCCTGAAGCCGCTTGAAACGGCCAGAACCACCAGCAGGGACAGCACGGCGATGTAATACCGGGTGCCGTTGAAGGTAAACGCGCCCATGGCGTCGGCGCAGACGTCCTGGGCCACGAAGGCCGTGCCCCAGATAAAGGCCGCCAGGATGGGAAATACCACCTGGCGAAGCTGATTGTTTTTCATACGAATGCTCTCTCTTTCTTCTTATGCTTGCGGGCCGTCCTCGCCCCCGGCCGGGGCGTCGACGTGCCAATGAAACTTCTTTTCGGTGCCGGACAGCAGCCGCTGGAGGTTGCCCCGGTGGCACCAGATCACAAGAGCCGCCACCGCCGCCGACAGGGCGGTATACAGCCAGTTATGGCCCATCAGCAGGAAAACCGACACCGGCATGCTGGCCGTGGCGGCGATGGAGCCCAGGGACACATACCGGGTGGTCAGCCACAGCACCGCAAACAGGCCCCAGGCGATCAGGGCCAACCGCCAGTCCAGCAGCAGCACCAGCACGCCGCCCGTGCCGTAAATCGGCAGCCACGGCCCGTGGAGCACACCGCGGTTGACGAACGTGCCCTCCGAAAGCAGATGCAGCACGACCTCCCAGCACCAGCCGATGATCGAAAACAGGAAGAACAGCAGTACCAGCGTCGTCACCGGGTATTTGCGGGTGAACAGCGCCGGTTCGTGATCCTTGTGCTCATATTGCAGCAGCGGGCTGAGCCGAATCGGATAGGAGAGCCCCTGCTCGCGATCCTTATGCTCATATTGCAGCAGCGGACTCAGGCGAATCGGATATGCCTTGCCCAACTCACAGCGGCGCATATAGCGCAGACGGTATTCCTGATCCTGTATCTTTTCCCGCTCGATATCCTGCTTGTTGACGAACAGCGTCACGCCGAGACATTCGCCGAAAAAGCGGGTCACCCTGTTGCCGTATACGCGCGCGGGCAGCTTTTCCGCCGGTCTGCCCAGATCGTTGTAGGCGCGGCGCAGCGTCTTTGCGCCGGCCTTTTCAAACAGATAGGTGTCGCGCAGCGCCTGCGCCTCGCCCTCCGCCTTGACCTGCGCGCGCACGGCGGCGTAAAACTCGCACCGCGCGGCGCTCAGGTATGCGCTGGAATAAAACAGGCTGCTCAGGCCGAACGTCGCAAGGCTCAGAAGGTGCCACGGCACGAAGGAAAGCTCCAACAGGAAGCACTCCCACTTGTGGCCGTTCATCATCTTTCGGGACAGCGCAATCGCGTCCCCGCCCTTCATGGTCGGGTTCTCCGCCAGAATGAAGCCGCAGAGATAATACGAAAACGTCTTGATTGCGCCGCCGATGATCGTCAGCCACCAAAGCCCCCGCTGGACGGCCACGCGCAGCAGCGCCAGCGACGTGCGTCCCCAGCAGCGCGCACTGTGCAGATAGAGCGCGCGATACGGCGGCACTTCCTCATAGACGCGCATCTCCATGAACAGACGGCGCAAAATGACGGCGAACGTGTGGGTAACCAGCACCCAATACGTCATCGAAACCAGGCTGCTCACCACAATGCCGAAGGACTGCCAGAACTCGCTCGATCCGGCCAGCGACATGATGGTGTTGTTCACAATGTTTTGAAGGGAACCGTCCGCAATCTTGTTGACGGCTATCGCAAACACGCCCCGGCTGTTCGCCGCCGCGCCCGGCCGCCCGAAGGACGCGAGGAAGTTCGAAATCACGTCCCATTTCTGCCGGGTGAAATGCAGGCTTTCCAGCGAGCCGGTGAATTCCGTGCCCAAAAACGCCGCGACCAGACAGACCATAATCGCCATCCAGTAATGGCTGAACACGGTCTTGCGCGCCGCGCGCTTCCAATCCCGGCGCGCGCCGCGGCCAAACGCGGCATAAACCCTTTGTTCCTTCTTCTGTTCCTTCCTTTGCTCCATACGCATCGCTCTCCCATTCGTATACAGAAACCATTATACCATAAAAAGGCGATTGCACAACTGTTTTCGGCGGACATACGGGCATATAAAGGGGCATATAAAAGGAGAACCGCCCGAAAAGGAACGATTCTCCCTGATTTTGTTTTCGCGCAAAGCGTTATTCCGCCGCCAGCGACGGCACAAAGTTATTCCACGTATTGAATTCGCCGCGGCTGCTGTTGTAGCGCAGGGTGCTGGTGTTGGCGATCATGTACCAGGTCAGTTCGTCATACATCGTGTCGCAGTCGGCCAGCGCCTTTTCCTGCTTCTCCACGGTGTACTCGGTCAGGTATTCGGCCGCCTTCGCCGGATCTTCGGCATAGAGCTTCGCCGTTTCAGCCAGCACGGTCGGATACTCCTCGACCAGCGCGTCCTCGACAGACTTCCAGTAGGCGCGCACGCCCGTGCCGTAGTGCTCACGGTCCTGCTCGCTCAGGGCGCACAGGCGCTTGAAGTGGGTGTGCGCATAGCTCAGATCGTAGCCGTAGCTGTCGGACGTGAAGCCCTCCGGCGTATGGTCGAACATCTCGGCCACGTCGGTCACAAGGTTAGAGAGCGGCAGATAGACGGAATGCTCCGCGTTCGCCAGCGTCGTCCACGTCACGGCGGACATGGCGGCGGGCAGGTCGTCGTAAATCTCGATGGCCGAGCAGTTCACCTGACGCTCGATGCCGATCACGCGGATATCCGGGCGGCCGGTTTCCTCCGGATCCCACTGCGTCCCCTCAAAGCGGGAGCGGGTCAGTTCGAAGATGTCGCTCAGGCTGACCTTTTCATCCGGCTGATAGAACAGCGGATAGCGGGTCGTCATCGCGTAATCCTCCGCGGTGGACGGCGCCAGCAGCTCGTGGCCATACCACGTGCGGCGGTTCGCGCCCGCGTTCAGGTTGCGCGCGCCGACATAGGTCGCGAACAGATCGACGTTGCCCGCTTCATCGAGCACGGTCTGACCCGCGGCCTCCGGCACGGAGAACAGCCCTTCGGAATGGAGCAGGCTTTCGCCCTCCACATAATCCGCGACAGAGCCGAGCATGCTCTCGTTGCCAAACACGGCGACAGCGTCCTCCGGCATCTTCACGGCGCACCACTGATGGCCGGAATAGCTCTCCAGATACCACGCCTCCTGCTGGTCGGCGATCATAAACGTGTTGGATTCGGAGCTGCCATAGGTTTCCATGATCTTGCCGTAGTTTTCAACCGCTTCGCGCGCCGTAGCGGAAACCGCCGCAATATAGCCGCTGATCCACGTCTCGGACGCGCCGTCCTCCACATACGGATCGGCCGCCTTCATCGCGTCGCTGATGTAGGTCGTCACCGAGCCGGTCATGGTCACGCCCATCTCGTTGGCCACGGCGCTATCCCACAAGCCCTCGATGAACGGCGTAGAGGTGTACTGATAGGTAACATCCGGCAGCGGTACTTCGTTCGCACCAACGGTTACGGTGCGCCCCGGCTCGGAGGCGGCGGCCACCACCTGGCCGCCGGGGCAGACGCAGAAGCTGAAGGCGCTACGGCCGTTGGGCAGGTGGCAGGACAGCTTGTAGGTGCTGGGGGGCAGAGCCGGGTGGCCCGCCAGAGAACGGTACTGAGCGGCATCGATAGCCGACTGGCGGTGCTCGATGCGGACACCCATGGCGAAGGGCTTGGGCTCCATGGCAAGCCCCGCCTGATACAGCATTTCAAAGGTATCCCGGGCGCTGTGACCCAGGGCCAGGAGCACATGGCGGGCGGGCAGGTCATAGGTCTGCCCGTTCTGGCAGACGGTGACGGCGCTGACCGCGCCGTCCTGTATCCGTATATGCTCCAGCCGGGCGTTGAAGCGTATGTCCGCCCCGGCCGCCTCCAGCTCCTGCCGCAGGGCTTGCAGGGCGATGTGGAGCTTATCGGTGCCCACATGGGGCTTGGCATCGGCCAAAATGGTATCCGGTGCGCCGCAGCGGACCAGCGTCTCCAGAATGAAGCGGTGGCGCAGATCCTTCGTACCGGTGTTCAGCTTGCCGTCGGAAAAGGCGCCGGCGCCGCCCTCGCCGAACTGGACATTGCTGTCCGGGTCCAGCGGGCCGCCGGACCAGAAGCGCTCAACGTCCGCCTGACGGTGTTCTACCGGCCGGCCGCGCTCCAATAGAATGGGGCGTGCGCCGCAGCGGGCCAGCACCAGGGCGGCGAACAGGCCCGCCGGTCCCGCGCCCACCACGATGGGGCGGACTGCCGGGGCCGTCACCGGCGACGGCAGGAAGTACACTTTCTGTTTGTAGACAGATACGTGCTTATCGCGGCAGCGGCGCAGGACCTGGGCCTCGTTTTTTACAGAGACGGACACCGTGTAGACAAGGGTCAGGTCTTCGCGGGCGTCGATGGCCTTTCGCAGAACGGTACAGGCGGTGATATCCGCCGGAGCCACGCGGAGCAGCTTGGCGCACCGGGCGCGCAGGAGCGTCTCCTGCTGGCCGGGGTGCAGGCGCAGTTGGTCGATACGGAGCATGGGTGCGTCTCCTTTTTATAGGATCGGGTGGGGGTTCGCCGCCGCGGCGGCGAGTTGGCTTTCCCCTGGCGGGGAGGCGGCCTCCGGCGGCCACATTTCTTTCTGCGAAGAAAGAAATGTTGGAAAGAAAGTCGCTTAGACCTACGGTCTAAGGGTCCCTTGGCGCGGGGCGGGAAAGTGCGAATTTGGCGGTGTGTACTCGCGGGCGGGGTGCAGCGGTCATCACTGTCGGTCAAAAGGACTGTGCCTGCGTTCACCGGCGCGGAGGCTTCCGCGACCGCTTGCCCAGCCACGGTAGGGGTATTTGCTTCTACCGGGTTGGCGATTATCAAATCGCGCCTTTGGCGCCGCAAGGCGGCAAAGGTAGGTGTGCCCGTCGGGCACAGGCAGGATATAATTATTTCTTAGCCTGCGACACGGCAGAACGAATAATTTTTACCATAGTAACAGGCAGCGGCAGCGGAAAGCTGTGCTGGCACAGTCGGGGGAACGACAACGATCAGAAAAACGCCGGTTACGTGAGGGAAAGCGCGGGTGGCAGTGAACAGGCGTTGCGCCTGCGGGCGCGGGATGGGGCGTTTCGTGCCCCGGCACGAGTAACTTTCTTTTTTTGTAAAAAGAAAGTTACCAAAGAAAACCACTTAGACCTACGGTCTAAGGGTCCCTTGGCGCGGGGCGGGCAAGTGCAAATTTGGCGGTGCTGGCTTCGCGGAATTGGTACGGCGGGTATCGTTGTCGGTTCGGGGGATCGCTTGTACCGCTTGCGCCGCTGCCGCTGACAGCAGTGAGGGTAGGGGTTGGTGCGCTGGTCGTTTTTGGCGATTATCAAATCGCGCCTTTGCCGCCGCAAGGCGGCAAAGGTAGGTGTGCCCGTCGGGCACAGGATATAATTATTTCTTAGCCTGCGACACGGCAGAACGAATAATTTTTGCCGTAGTAGCAGGCAGCGGCAGCGGAAAGCTGTGCTGGCACAGTCGGGGGAACGACAACGATCA
>ENA-ORRO01001044-ORRO01001044.1-human-gut-metagenome-genome-assembly--contig:-NODE-1044-length-20839-cov-8.479936_pt1 | contig 20839 bp, 18 predicted proteins | sample MGYA00242176_ERZ509136 | MGnify/ENA primary metagenome ERZ509136 (study PRJEB26280, sample SAMEA2338644) | human gut metagenome | biome: human gut; feature: human-associated habitat; material: faeces...
CGATCTGAGAACCCGGCAAGAATGCTTCGATACCGAATACGTCAACGATCATACCACCCTTAGTGCGGCACTTGATGTAACCCTTAATGATTTCTTCATTTTCAAGAGCTGCGTTAACACGATCCCAAGAACGAGTAGCACGAGCTTTCTTGTGTGACAGGATCAACTGTCCTTTTTTGTCTTCCTGGTTTTCGATGTATACTTCTACAGTATCACCAACTTTCAAATCAGGATTGTAACGGAATTCGCTCAACGGAATGATACCGTCTGATTTGTAGCCAATGTTAACTACAACTTCGCGTTTGTTCATTGCAATTACAGTACCATCTACAACCTCACGGTCGTTAACCTTGTTCAAGGTGCTGTCATAAGCTTTTTCAAGTTCTTCTTTGCTTACGTTGGTTACTGCATCACCGCTTTCATAAGCATCCCAGTTGAAATCTTCAATAGGAGCAATGTTTTTTAAGTTTTCCATTAAATTAATAAATTGTTTGTAAATAACTAATTGTGTTAGACTTTATATTGTTTATATAAATCGGCTGCAAAAGTACAATAAAATCCTGAATGATACAACATTTCATGATTTTTTTGATATAAACTTTAAGAGATATTGGGAATTTCTGGTTAGGCTGTGTTAGGTTATGCTTCCAGTCTTACTTTATGTTTATAGTTAGATTCTTGTATAAGCAAGTTTGGATGTTTTGCTTCTTCTCGTGGAGGAAGATAGGAGAGAAGTGTTGTGGGTTTATAAAAAAACTCGCGTGCAGGTGGATTGTTTTGCACGCGAGCTCTGCTTCTTATTCTTTTGATGTCTGATTAATCTGTTAATCTTCTAATGAATAATCAATAGTCGTAACTACACGCACTTTCTTAATATAAGGAGTATTGGCGTCACGATCTGTAATAGTGAACTGTCCTTGATTGGCGTGCCGTATTTTTCCTAGTTCGCTTTCCGAGTCTTTTGCAAATTTTTCCGCAGCCTGACGTGCGTTCTTGGTTGCTTCTTCTATCATTTGAGGTTTGATAGAATTAAGTCCCGTGTATTCATACTGCACATTGTACCGGTAGTCGCCTCCTGTTACTGCAATACCTCTTTTTAGCAATTCACCTTGTTCTGCTATAAGGCTTCTTACTAAATCCACTTTATTTGAAGTTACTGTAATGACTGTTGTAACGTTGTATCGGTAGGGACTATTGTCATTATTGCTGTATCGTTCAGCTTTTAGGTCAATGATTTCAGGGGCATTAATGCTGATTTCTTTCTCGTCTATACCTTTTTCTATAAGAAACTGAGTAATGATTTTATTTGAGTTCTTTATATTGTCGTATAGAGCATTCAAGTCGTTGCCTAAGCTTTTGTACATAAGTGGCCATGTGACCTTATCAGCCGGTACTTCCATTTCTGCAAGTCCTTTGACATTTACGCTTCGGTCGCGTTCTGCGAACGATTTAAATCCTTTTTGGATGCAAATTCCCAGCAATAACAATCCGATTGCAAGGATTAATGATTCAATTCTGAAGTTCTTCATAATGGTTTAGTCTTTAATAGTTGGTTAGATAAATTTCTAAACCTAAGATAGTGATTAAAATCGAAAGGTGTGCTTTCCGTTTGGTTTTATTAAATATTGAAGGGGATAAAATAAAAAAAGACCATGAGATTCATGGTCTTTTCAGAAGAGCGGAAGACGGGACTCAAACCCGCGACCCTCAGCTTGGAAGGCTAATGCTCTATCGACTGAGCTACTTCCGCAATTTTAGTGGGCAAAGATGGATTCGAACCACCGAAGGCGTAAGCCAGCAGATTTACAGTCTGCCCCATTTGGCCACTCTGGTATTTGCCCTTTCGCAACTGATTGACTAGTGTTTTTCTCAATTGCGATGCAAAGGTACAACTATTTTTTTAATTTGCAAACAAAATCTATCATTTTTATTGCAGTAATTGCACATTCATCGCCTTTATTGCCTAATTTTCCTCCTGCTCGTTCTTCTGCCTGTTCCATGTTATTGGTAGTGATTAGACCGTAAATCACTGGTATATCGGTAGTTGCATTCAGTTGTGTAATTCCTTGAGTTGCTCCGGCGCAAACATAGTCGAAATGCGGAGTATCTCCACGAACTACGCATCCTAAAGCTATTACTGCATCAACTTTTCCACTTTTTATCATTTGTGCTGAGCCGAAAGTTAGTTCGAAACTTCCCGGAACTGTTTGTACAAGTATGTTTTCGTCTTTTGTACCATGCTTTTTCAATGTTTTTACCGCACCTTCCAATAATGCGCCAGTTATATTGCTGTTCCATTCTGAGACAACAATTCCAAAACGCATTTGAGAAGCGTCGGGTACAGAGGTGAAATCGTAATCTGATAAGTTGTGATATGCTGTTGCCATAATAATTATGTATAAATGATTAGATGAATATGAAATAAAAAAATCATTCGGAGTAAAGTTTGAATCTCATGAGCATCCACGTTGATGTATCCGAGATTCTTCGCTTTGCTCCGAATGACAATACCTTATTATATATGTAATAAATATGCTAATTAATTATTTGATTGAAGCACGGTCAATGTATTTATCAATGTCCATTGCCTGGAATGAGTTTGCATATTTTGTTTTAATTTGCTTGTAAGCTTCAACAGCTTCTGCATTTTTACCTTGCTTTTCAAGTATCTGACCAGCCTGAAGCAAGTAGATTGGGCTTAAAGTAGTGCTGTTTGCTTTGTCTGCAGCTTTCAGCAATGTTGCAGCTGCTTTGTCAAGCTGTCCCATCTGAGCATAACAGTTACCCATTGTACCAATAATGGCAGGAGCAACCATATAATCATCTGCGCTGAATTTATCCAGATATTTTGCAGCTTCTTCATACTTTCCGAGCTGTGCATAGCAAATACCAGCATAAGCATTTGCCAAGTTTCCTGCTTCAGTACCGCTGAATTCATCTGCTATTTTCAGAAAACCTGCGTAACCCAAGCTGTCACCCTTCAGTGCAGTTTCATAATTGTCGTTGCCAAAATACTGTTCACCTTTGAAAAGTGCCTCAGAAGCTTTCAACTCTTTAGGTTCACCGATAAAATGTTTGTAAGCCAATGTGCCGCATACGATAACAACAATAGCTACTACAATACCTACTAACAGGTTTTTGTACTTTAAAAGGAATGCTTCAGAAGTACTCAGTGCTTCATCTACATTCAATGGGTCATGAGTGTGTTTTTGTTCTGCCATTTTATTTAATTGTTTTTTATTATTTCTCTTCTATTATTTAGCAATTTATATTTCGGTCAGCAAAAGTAGTTTATTTATGTTTATAAATGAAATTTGCGGGCATGTTTTTTTATCAATCGTGCTTTTATTGCTAATTTTGTAGTCTGAATTTAGGTTTTGAACTATGTGGCTTAAACGCATCTCTATATTAAACTATAAAAATCTGGAGCAAGTAGAAGTTGCTTTTTCACGTAAAATGAATTGTATAATAGGCAAAAATGGGATGGGAAAAACCAATTTGCTGGATGCAGTTTATTATCTTTCGTTTTGTAAAAGTGCTACCAATGCCATTGATTCACAAAATATATTGCATGATCGTGACTTTTTTGTTGTGCAGGGGTTTTATGAAACGGACGAAGGAGAACCCGAAGAAGTATATTGTGGGTTGAAACGCCGTCAGAAAAAGCAATTCAAACGTAATAAAAAAGAGTATTCACGCTTGTCAGACCATATAGGGCTGATTCCTCTTGTCATGGTTTCACCGGCCGATTCGTGGTTGATTGCAGGTGGAAGTGAAGAGCGGCGCAGATTTATTGATGTCGTCATTTCGCAGTTTGACCGTGAATACTTAGAGGCTCTGATCCGTTATAACAAAGCCCTTCTTCAGAGAAATTCATTACTTAAAGCAGATATTGAACCGGAAGAAGAGCTGATGTTGGTGTGGGAGGAGATGATGGCTGCTTCCGGTGAAACGGTATATGCCAAGCGTAAAGCCTTTATTGATGAATTTATTCCCGTTTTCCAGTCGTATTATTCTTATATTTCCCAGGACAGGGAGCAAGTAAGCTTGTCCTATGAGTCGCATGCTGCCAAAGGAAATCTTCTTGAACAGCTGAAGGAGGTTCGTCAGCGTGATCGTATTTTAGGATATTCTACCCGTGGTATCCATAAGGATGATTTGATAATGCAGCTGGGAGATTTCCCCATTAAGCGGGAAGGCTCTCAGGGGCAGAATAAAACGTATCTGATAGCGTTGAAGTTAGCTCAGTTTGAGTTCCTGAAGCGTACCGGAAGTCGTACCACTCCCATCGTATTGTTAGATGATATTTTTGATAAGTTGGATGCTTCTCGTGTTGAGCAAATTGTAAAATTGGTTGCTGGAGACAGTTTCGGACAAATATTTGTGACCGATACGAACAGAGATCATTTGGATAAAATCTTACGTAAGATCGAAGGGGATTATAAACTCTTTGAAGTTGATGGTGGAGTTGTATCTGAACGTTGCAATGAAGAGGAGGAAATATGAAGCGGAATAATACAGAACAGGTAGGAGAGGTGTTGCGGCGTCTTCTCAGACAGGAGGGACTTGAAACTCCTTTGAATGAATATCGGCTGGTTGATGCCTGGAAGGATGTCGTGGGGGAAGCTATTGCTCGTTATACGACTAATATATACATTAAGAATCAAGTACTTTTCGTACATTTGTCTTCATCCGTTCTTCGTCAGGAGCTGATGATGAGTCGTCAATTGTTGATTCGTAACCTGAATTCACAAGTAGGAGCACAAGTTATTGTAAATATCATTTTCCGTTGATGATATTCGGTGGGATTTTGCATACTCTTTTATTTGTTTACTATGAAAGATTCCTCTTCACTCCACACTTCATCCATAGGCTTGTCGAATATTTCGGTAGGGATATGCGTACAAATCTGAAAGTGAAAACAGATACCTATTTTATATGCATTAAGTTGCTTAAGCAATCGGTCGTAATATCCCTTTCCTCTTCCCAGACGATTACCCTGTGAGTCGAATGCTACACCAGGGATAATGGCAAGGTCTATTTTGTCATAGTTGCTTAAAAGTTCACCTTGAGGTTCTTCTATATTGTAACTGCCTTTTTGAAGATCCTGTTTTCCTGTATAATATCGTAGTTCGAGTTCGTCACCTTTTACAACAGGCAAGATAATGTTTTTACTATGACTCCATTTTTCGATGAAATCGTGCGTTTGTACCTCATCAGGCAATGAGTAATACATTAATATTGTTCGGGCTTCAGCAAAAAGTGGATGCCTTTCCAATTTGCTTAGCAGCAACGTAGAGTATGTAGCCAGTTCATGATTAGTATACATTTTTTTCTTGTCTGCGATGCAGCGACGTAGTAAACGTTTTTCTTCTTTTAACATATTGAGTGAGAGGATTAAGATCAACTAAAAGTAACCGTAATAATTATCTATTATAGAATCTAAATATTTAGAGCCTTATCAAACCCCAGTTTCTGGATAATGATAAGGCTCTTTTATTGTAAATAAGTAGTCAAGTTTCAGACTTTAAATTCCTTTTTATGGAACTTGAGTTTTGACATACTCTCTTATTCTTTGAATATTCGTTGAATTAAGACGCTTCGTTTATTTTTCTGAAGTTTTTTCTGGAGCTTGAGGGAATGATTCTCCTTTTTCCAGTACTTCAAGAGCCTTTTGTACAGTCTTATCTGTCAAGTTTGAATAAGTAATGTATGCCTCTATGCCTAACATGTTGTAAATGATGTTTCCATATAAGCTTTCTTCGAACAGCTGTTTCGATTTATACATCAGGATATTCCGGCGTTTTAGTCCTTTCTTCTCTGCATATTCAGCGAACTTCTCTAACAGATTTTGAGTTTTTAAATAAGCTTCCATCTTTTGTGGAGTATCATACTCTTTAAGCTTGTTACGGTTTTTATCTGTATAGTCGAGCGTATAACGAACAATTAAGCCGCGTGTAGCAGCCATTCTGTAATATGAAGTCATACCTGTTGTATCTTGCGGAACAAAAATATCCGGCATGATACCACCACCTCCATATACCGTACGTCCTAAGCTTGTATGGTAAATTTCTTTTATATTCTGCTTGATACTGTCGGCCGAGAAAAATTCTCCATGTTCGTAACGGGTGATAATGTCCATTTCGTATTCTGCATCATTTCCTTTTTCATAAGGTTTCTGAATACAACGTCCGGAAGGTGTATAATAACGTGCGATAGTCAATCGGATAGCAGAACCGTCGCTGAATTCGATAGGCTGCTGTACAAGACCTTTTCCAAAAGAACGGCGGCCGATAATGGTTCCTCGGTCATTATCTTGAATTGCTCCGGCAAAAATCTCGCTGGCCGATGCAGATCCTTCGTCCATTAAGACAATAAGTGGCATAGTCTGGCTGCTTCCTGTTCCGTTTGAAGTATAATTTTCACGTGGCGACTTTCTTCCTTCCGTATATACAATAAGTTTATTGTTCGGCAAGAATTCATTTACCATCTGAATGGCAGCTGCCATATATCCTCCAGTGTTTCCACGAAGGTCTATAATCATACCTTTGCAGTTTGCCTGAGACAATTGTGCTAATGCAACCAGCAGCTCCGGATAGGTTGTCTCACCGAATTTGTTGACTTTGACGTATCCGAATTTGTCATTAATCATGTAAGCTGCATCAATACTTTTCACAGGTATATCTCCACGTACCACGGTGAAATGAAGAATTTCTTTTTCTCCCGGTCGGTATATACCTAATTTGACTTTGCTTCCTTTTTCGCCTTTCAGACGGCGCATGGCTTCCGAATTGGTCACTATTTTTCCTACGAAGCTAGAATCGTCTACCTCTACGATACGGTCGCCGGCAAGAAGGCCGACTTTTTCAGACGGACCACCTTGAATTACACTGTTAATATGAATCGTATCATCTTGTATCGTAAACTGAACTCCGATACCACTGAAACTTCCTTTCAGATCCGAATTAACAGCTTCCAGGTCTTTTGCCGGAATATATGATGAATGCGGGTCCAACTCGGCAAGGATTTGCGGCATGGCTTCTTCTACCAGATTGAACATACTTACAGTATCTACGTATTGTTCATCGATTATATGCAGCAGGGCATTCAATTTATTAGAAGACGTATTGATGATTCCCAGCTTGTTGCCAGAAAAATGATTCGTGTAAAACGTTCCTATCAGGATACCAGCTACAAGACAGATAGCCAGTAGGAAAGGCATTAGTCGATTCTTGTTACTACTCATATCTTTTATTCGTTAGGAGTTAAATAAACTAGTTCTATATTTGCACGTTTTAGGAGTTCCAATCCATCTTCCAGCCGATATTTTTCAGCAAAAACCACACGCTTTATTCCAGCTTGGATAATAAGCTTGGCACATTCTATGCAAGGAGATGCTGTGACATAAAGGGTTGCTCCCTCACTGCTGTTGTTCGATCTTGCTATTTTTGTGATAGCATTGGCTTCTGCATGCAGTACATAAGGCTTAGTGATGCCATGTTCATCTTCACACACATTTTCAAATCCCGCCGGAGTACCATTGTATCCGTCAGAAATGATCATTTTGTTCTTTACTATCAAGGCACCTACTTTTCGTCGGTTACAGTATGAGTTTTCCGACCAGATGGTAGCCATTTGCATATAGCGCTTGTCAAGAATCTCTTGTTTGTTTTCCGTATTTTCCATAATATATTAATGTCTGAATTGCATACATGTGGTACGTTCATTGGGTGCAAGGCGCAACATGATATTGTCGCCTTGATAAAATTGAACGTTTTTCAGTTTATCTATAAATTCTTTGTTCTTTCCAGAAAGACTTACCGTACATTCTATCTGAGTAATTCTGATAGAACGGTCTTTGGCATTGGCCTGCCATTTACCGCTATACGTACCATTCTCGATATTACCCTGAACCGTTCCGTCGTCGTTGAACATAATGCTGAAAGCGTTTATTACTTTCAAATCTTCAGGCTTGGTATATGTAGGTTTGGCATTGGCATTATAATTATTCCAGTCTATGCCTGTATAATAATTTACCAGTTGCCACTGGCCACTGACAAAAATTTCATTTATGTCATCTTCCTGATTGCAACTGCTCAACAAGAAAGGCAGTACAAATAGCAGACAGCGTATATATTTTCTTATATCTAGCTTCATTTTATTCCATTTCGTTTTAGTAATGCGTGAATGGTCGGTTCTTGTCCCCGGAATCGTTTGTAAAGAGTCATCGGGTGTTCAGTTCCTCCTTTTGATAAAATATTGTCCCGGAACGATTGGGCAACATCCTGATTGAATATTCCTTTCTCCTTGAAAACAGAGAAAGCATCGGCATCAAGCACTTCAGCCCATTTATAGCTATAATATCCGGCAGAATATCCTCCCGACATGATATGTCCGAATTGTACGGTCATGCATGTTCCCTTTACCGGAGGTAATAATTGCGTGCGTTTCCATGCTTCACGTTCATATTCACGAACATCACCGTCGAACGCCTTATCCCGGGTGTACCAAGCCATATCCAGTAATCCGAAACTGATTTGTCGCAGACAAGCGTAGGCAACATTAAAGTTTGAAGCATCTATAATCCGTTGCAACAATTCTTCCGGAATAGATTCGTTTGTCTGATAGTGACGTGCAAATGTATTAAGAAAATCTTTTTCAATGGCAAAGTTTTCCATTATTTGCGAAGGCAGTTCTACGAAGTCCCAGTAGACATTTGTCCCACTCATGCTTTTAAAGCGAGTGTTGGCGAATATACCATGCAGCGCATGTCCGAATTCGTGAAGGAATGTATTTACTTCCGAAAAAGTGAGCAATGCAGGCTTATTGGCTGTCGGTTTGGTAAAGTTCATGGTTACAGAAACATGAGGACGACTGTTGGTTCCGTTTGCTTCTATCCATTGCTCTTTGTAGCTTGTCATCCATGCTCCAGAGCGCTTTCCCGCACGCGGATGGAAATCAGTATACAGAACAGCCAGATAACTACCGTCTTTATCATATACTTCATAAGCCTTTACGTCCGGATGATATACCGGGATGTCTTTATTCTCTTTAAATGAAATACCATATAGGCGGGTTGCCAGTCCGAATACACCTTCCTTGACTCTGCTTAACTCAAAATAGGGGCGAAGTGCTTCCTCGTCGAGATTGAATTTCTCATTTTTCAGTTTTTCTGCATAATATGAAAAATCCCACGGCATCAGCTGGAAGTCTTTTCCTTCTGTACGTTGTGCAAGCGCTTCAATTTCTTTCACTTCTTCTCGGGCGGTTGGTGTATATGCTTCCAGCAGCTGATCGAGTAACTGATATACTCGCTCACTGTTTTCTGCCATACGTTTGCGAAGTGCGTAGTCTGCATAATTCTTAAATCCGAGAAGCTGTGCTAGCTGCATGCGCAGATTTACCAATTGTTTTACAACATCCTCATTGTTCTGCTCATTGTCGTGTATACATTGGGTATTGTAAGCCATATACAGTTTACGGCGCAATTCGCGGTTCTCACTATATTTCATGAAAGGAACATAGCTGGGTGCTTGCAGGGTAATTATCCAGCCATTTTTCCCTTTTTCTTTTGCTGTATGAGCCGCAGCTTCTATAATACTTTCAGGGAGTCCTTTCAACTGCTCTTCAGAATCTAAAAGCAACTCGTAGCTATTTGTTTCTTTCAAATGGTTTTGTGAGAAACGCAGAGTCAGTGAACTTAACTCTGTACTTATTTTTCTGAATGTTACTTTATCTTCTTCTGACAGGTTAGCTCCGTTTCGTACAAAACCGTCGTATGTCTTTTCAAGCAGTCGCAATTCTTCCGGAGTAAGCTTCAGGTTCTTTCTTTCTTCGTAAACCTGCTTTACGCGTTCAAAGAGTTTTTCATTTAAGCTGATATTGTTGCTGTGCTCCGAAAGTAAAGGCATCATTTTCTCTGCAATTTCATCCAGTTCATTGCAGGTTTCAGCACTCATCAGATTAAACATCACTGTAGTTACCTGATCCAGTAACTTGCCTGACTGTTCCAGTGCCAGTATTGTATTTTTGAATGTCGGTTTTTCCGGATTCGATATAATATCATTTATCTCTTTATCTTCCTGGCTGATTCCTTCCCGGATAGCAGGCTCGTAATGTACAAGCTCTATCTTGTCAAAAGGAACGGTTCCGTGCGGCGTTGTATATGATTGTAAAAACGGGTTTTCCATAAATAAAGTTTTTTTATTCTCTTTGTAATTACTCAATGTTTCCATGTCGGGTATATCGATAATTCTTCGGCTCAACCGGATAACTCCTCCGTCTTTTAGTTCGTTCAGCACTTTCGATACATTAATTCTTGTATCGTCAATCTGTTCTGCAAGGTCTTCCATGCGAATCTGGAGTTTTTTCTCCCCAGTAGGAGTAATGCACCGGAGTTGCATGAAATTCACTATTTTATCCAGTGTGTCACTTGCATGTGGACTTTTCAGCTTACGGTAGACCGTTTGTGCCCGGTTACTCAACATGTTTAAATAATTGAGCTGAAATATCTCATATTTATTAAGCTCCGACAGAATATAAGCTTTGTCTATGGTTATGGCATTTACATTTGTATGTGCATAATACGATGCCGTATATTGCGGATACATGCCAAACAGTGAGTAAGGCTCAATGATTTGAGGGCTTTCCAGTGTTTCGTGGATAGTATAATGGTAAGTATGGTCTACAGACTCAGCGCGTATTTCACCTTGTAAAATGAAAATGATATTGTTACAATAATCACCTTGTTTTACAATGCGGCTTCCGGCTGTATACTTCTGAAAATGCAATCTAACTTTTTCCAGTATGGATGTAAAGTCTTCCTTGCATAGTCCTTGAAACAGAGGTAGCAATAAAAGCTTATCGTACATAGTGCTTTGCATCGGCATTTAACTTTATTAAGTTATATTTTAACGTACAAAAGTAGCGAATATTTTGAATGTTTTTCCGGCTTTTACCTTTTTTATCGTTTCTTTCCGTCTGATAATGTTTGCCTGCTCCCTTGCATTATGGTTATTTTTGCATAACTTTGCGTAACATTAATCGTAATGAAGAGAATATGGGAACTTTAAATTTTCAAGAGCTGATCAGTGCTTTTATCGTATTGTTTGCAGTAATTGATATAATAGGTGCTGTGCCTATTATTTTAGATTTAAAGCAAAAAGGTCGTGCGGTAAATGCTGTTCAGGCTACTTTAATTGCTGCGGCATTATTGTTAGGGTTCTTTTTTGCCGGTGATATGATGCTGAAGCTATTTCAGGTTGACATTGCTTCGTTTGCCGTTGCCGGAGCGTTTGTAATTTTTCTAATGTCGCTGGAAATGATTCTTGATATAGAGATATTTAAGAATACAGGACCTATAAAAGAGGCGACACTAGTCCCTTTAGTTTTCCCTCTGCTTGCCGGAGCCGGTTCGTTTACTACCTTGCTTTCACTAAGAGCCGAATATGCTTCCATTAACATTATTATCGCGCTACTGCTAAATATGGTGTGGGTATATATCGTACTGAAGATGACCGACCGTATAGAACGCATTTTAGGGAAAGGTGGTATTTATATTATCCGGAAATTCTTCGGTATAATTTTGCTTGCTATTTCCGCTCGCCTGTTTACTGCAAATATAACTTCTTTGATAGATCAGTTCCAACAGTTAAAATAATAAAATCAGGACAAGCCATGCAGGAGAAAAACTGCAGCTTGTTCCCGATTTATCCAGATGTAGAGAGACTTTATTTTCGTATTTCTCCACTTCCGATACATAAATGGGCGTCTTTGTCGTAAATAACCCCAAACTGACCGGGAGCGATACCTTGTATTTTTTCAGAGCTTCTGATGTGGCATATGCCATTCTTTAATATGAGATTTCCCTGATGAAAGCCGTCTGTGTGGCGGACTTTAAAGCAGACTTGCTGTTCTTTTTCCGTAAGCCATGGATTGTCTGTAATGAAATGAAAGTCTGTTAATTTGAATTCATTGCTGTATTGCTGTTCTGTGTCATATCCATGCGATACATACAATATATTGTTTTCTGTATCTTTGTCTACAACAAACCACGGACCTCCACTCAATCCCAGTCCTTTACGTTGGCCGATAGTATGAAACCAGAATCCGCGATGTTTGCCTATTTCTTTACCCGATTCCAGTTCTATGATACTTCCCTGGCGTTCTCCTAAGAAGCGCCGTATAAAGTCGTTGTAATTGATTTTTCCTAGAAAACAGATTCCCTGACTGTCTTTCCTTTGTGCGCTGGGCAGTTTTGCCTGAGCTGCAATATGGCGTATCTCTTTTTTCATGTAACCGCCTAACGGAAATAGCAATTTGGAAACTTGCAGATAATTGATTTGAGCCAGAAAGTCAGTCTGGTCTTTAATCGCATCTTTTGCTGTTGCCAGCCAGGTTTTTCCATTCAGCTCACAAGTTGACGCGTAATGTCCTGTCGCTATTTTATCGTAAGCATATCCAGCCTTTTGCTCAAAACAACCGAATTTGATCAGCTTGTTGCACATTACATCCGGATTGGGAGTAAATCCGTTTCGAACCTTTTCTATTGTATATGCTACCACCTGATCCCAATATTCTTTCTGAAGGTCAATAATCTCCAGTTGAAGGCCGTAACGGCGTGCCGTAGCAGTAGCCAGTTCGATATCCTCTTCTGCCGTACAACTAAGTTCGTTGTCGGTGTCCATTCCTATCTTAATGTAAAATAAGTCAGGTTTGTATCCTTGCTCGCAGAGTAAATGTACGGCTACGGCACTGTCTACTCCGCCTGAGATAAGTGCAGCTATATTCATGGGCGATATTTTGTTTGCTGCAAAGATACCGCCTGCCGGCTTTGAAGCAAATACCCTTTTTAGGGTATTTTGCATTTACTACCTGCCATATAGCTTGTCGATCAGGTCACTTCTTCCTATTTTCTTCAGCTCATTGATGATAGCACGTCGTTCTTCTGGCTTGTACCAGAAGAAAAACATACGCTGTGCCAGTTTGTCTTTCTGAGTTTTGGCAGAGAATACAGGTTCCAGTGTATAAGGATGATAGCCTGTATACCATGCCTCTGTAGCTACAGTCATAGGAGTAGGAGTAAAGTCCTGTACCTGCTCCAGGTGGAAATCCAGCCGTTTGGTGATAACGGCAAGTTCAGCCATATCTTCTTCAGTACATCCCGGGTGACTGCTGATGAAATAAGGAATGATTTGCTGACGCAGGTTCAGCTCCTTATTTATTCGGTCGAAGATACGTTTGAAGCGATAGAACTGTTCAAACGGCGGTTTACGCATGATATAAAGCACACGGTCGCTGGTATGTTCCGGAGCCACCTTCAAGCGTCCGCTTACATGACGTGCTATCAGCTCCCGAGTGTATTCCGCCGTACTCTTGTTTACTTCAGGATCCTTGCTCTCGTGCAACAGTAAATCATATCGGACACCGCTTCCGATAAAACTCTTTTTAATCTTAGGGAGCGCATCGACAGCATGATAAATATCCAGCAGCGGGCGATGATCGGTATTCAGGTTCGGACATACCTTAGGATGGATACACGACGGGCGTTTGCACCGGCGGCACATACGTTCATCACGTCCGTGCATGCCATACATGTTTGCCGAAGGTCCTCCCAGATCACTTAAGTAACCTTTAAAATCAGGCATTTCCGTAATAGCCTTTACTTCCTTTAAAATACTTTCCTTGCTCCGGCTCACGATAAATTTTCCCTGATGCGCAGAAATCGTACAGAAAGCACATCCTCCGAAGCATCCCCGATGAATATTGACCGAGAATTTTATCATGTCGAAGGCAGGAATCCGCTTCCCTTTATACTTAGGATGAGGCAAGCGGGTATAAGGCAAGTCGAACGACATATCAAGTTCTCCCTGTGTCATTGGAGGGTATGGAGGATTCACCACTACCACATCGTTTCCAACTTCCTGATAGATGCGTGCAGCTTCATATTTATTCGATTCCTCCTCAATATGGCGGAAGTTTTGTGCCTGTTTCTTTTTATCCTTCAAGCACTCCTCGTGTGAAAACAAGCGCAAATCGTTTTCGCTGGAAGCAAACTTAGCTTTCCGGCACAAATAAGCCGTTTGAGGTAAGTCGTAGGGGATAACACCGTCTGTTTTCAGCCGTTTGCATAAATCTGTAATGGGCTTTTCTCCCATTCCGTATATCAACAAGTCGGCTCCTGATTCAGTCAGGATAGAAGGACGGACTTTGTCTTCCCAATAATCATAATGAGTCAACCGGCGCAGGGAAGCCTCAATTCCCCCCAGGATGACTGGTACGTCCGGATAGAGTTTTTTCAATATCTGAGTATAAACAATGCTTGGATATTCCGGCCGCATGTCATGTCGTCCGTCGGGAGTATATGCGTCTTCACTGCGCAGACGTTTGTTGGCCGTATATTTGTTGACCATACTATCCATACATCCGGCAGAAACACCGAAAAACAATCGTGGTCGTCCCAGCTTTTTGAAATCGCGCAAATCGTCACGCCAATTAGGCTGGGGAATAATGGCCACTTTTAGTCCTTGTGCTTCCAGCATACGACCGATGACGGCAGCACCAAACGAAGGATGATCTACATATGCATCTCCACTGAACAGGATAACATCCAGTTCATCCCATCCTCTCAATTCTACTTCTTTTTTGGTTGTAGGCAACCAGTCGGTTAGTTTATACTCTTTCAAATTTCAATATTTTTAGTTAGTCACAGGCATTGCCCTTTTCTTAAATTCCTTGTCAGAAAACAAGGAAAGAGCCTGTTTTAAAATTTCGGATATGTGTTTTTCCGGCATTTTTACAGCTTTCTTTTATGGAAAACTAAAAAAAATAAACCGGTATGAAATTTAAAACAGGCCCTTTCTTATTATTCTTCTTCTGTTTCTTCTTCTGTTGTCTGTTGTTCGTTTTCCCACTTAATGTAAAGCAGAATCAACTGATGAAGTCCGAATGCCTTCATATTATTGTGGTAAATAACATCAATGCAAAGATCTAATAAATCTTTACAATTCTCTGTCATGGATGCGATAAGCGAACGGACATTCAGTTTCAGCTTGTCAAGAACCGATTCATCAACAATACCGTTGCTGTCTATCAATTGTTGGAACAAGGCATATTTTTGAATTGTTTTCAGATGTTCTTCCGATATCTCCATGCTGCGTGTGCCAGATACGTTTGTTTGTATTGTGTACATAGTCTTGATTATTTTTAACGTTTACATGAGCAAAGATAAAAAATTAAATGAATAGAGAGCATTATTTCTCCTCAAAAAAGTGCAGCATGGCTTTCATGACATGTGTCCGCTGGTCAGCATTCACGATACTTTCGAAAGGGAAGCCCAAAACAAAAGTACGGTACGCTCCTTTATAAGCCACTCCGGCACACTGGTTTCCTTCTGTATAACAAAATACAGGGAAAGCTTGTTCAGCTGGAAGAATACAGTCGGGGGCAGGAACAGCATACGTCTGCTCATTGGCACCACGTGGAATCTGAAACCTGATATTCGTTCCGAAAATCTCTCCCGAGCGTACATGTTTCATGCTTCCTCCGTATGTGTATTTCAAAACATTGGCGGTGAAGTTTGTATCGCCTAACTTATTACCGATATAAGAACCGCTGATAAACAATTTTCCTCCACCTCGACAATAATTGGTAAGAGCCTGTTGCATACGGTTGCTCAAAGTGCTGTTTTCTGCTCCATAAATAATATCTACCATGTAATACGGACTTAAATCAGTAGAACCACTCTCAACAGTTTCGCTGCTGCATGACACAAACGAATAGCGTCCGGCTGTCTGGATAGCCTTACCGTGCACAAACGGATAATCGAATGTATTTCCGGCAATCTGCATTCCTTCCAGCTCATTGCCGCTATAACCTAAACCATCTTCAGTTTCAATACCGGCTTTTGTGCGGTTAAAATTCTGCTGGTAGCCGCAAAATGCTGTCGTGCTGATGTATGGCAATCCCGGGTCGGACTGAATATCAAAACCTTGCATCATAAGGTTATTCATTGATTCCGGTCCACTTGTGCGGTGAAATGCATTTACAATGAGTACTGTACCTTTACTTCTCTTTGCCTTGTAAGCCGACAAAATTTCTGAAGGGAAACTTTCACCTCCCTTATTTATAGCGGTAACCTTGAAACTATAAACCAGCCCAGGTTCTGCTTTTACAGTAAAACTGGTCCCTTTTACGTATGTTCCGTTGTCGAATCCACCATATCCGATACGCGTATAAACCACATATCCTTGAGCTTTTGATGTTGGTTCCAACGGGTCTTCTGTTGGAATCCAGCGCAGTTCGAATGTATTTTTCTTCTTTCCTTCAGTCACTGCAAAATGGCTGACTGGCAACGGCTGAACTGTATAGTTGCTATGATGCATTTCTGCGAGGTATTTCAATATCGATTTGTAAACAGAACGTGCTACCGTAAATTTAAATTCCGGTTCATAGCCCAGTTTCAAATCGGCGAAATTCTGATGCGAAAGTGTTTCGAGTATCATCGAAGGTACAGCCGGCAGGCGAGTTTCGCTATAGTTCCGGTTCCACATGCTGCGTCGTGCCCACTGTATGCCAAAGCGTGAACTGATATCTTTTTGCAATCCGGTCAGTACCATGTCTGTCAAGTCGCGTGATGCATAACGTGAAATCCCGTTGTTTACCTTTCCATCGTTGAAATTGGTTGTATAGATACCCAGTGAGCCAACCAGCGCATCGTCAGTCTTGAATCCGGCATCACTATGCATGGCAAAAGTCAGTTCGAAAGGAACTTTCAGACCTTTTTCCGTGGGATTGAACACCGAACCTCCACTTAGGTAGTTGGTCATCAGTGAACGTGCATTGATATCATCATTATAATCGTTTTCCCCCTGACTCTTGCTGTATACCTCGTATGGCATTCCTGCCCATTGCCCCCAGTAGCGCGCTCCTTCCAGGTAACGTGGCACTCCGCTGACGTTTCCGCCGCGAATGATATTTCCCATACCACCTCCAAAGCGGACAGCATCTGCGCAAACTACACCTTTTTGCGAACTTTCGTTACTCAGCACTACCATGCCGTAATCGTTCACCCCTTTGTCGAATTCGAATGTACCCAGATACACCCACGTTCCGCCACCCATTTGCTGGTTGACTTTAAATTCGGTGACGCCTCCTTTATGGAATACCAGATATTTGGCATCCGAAACACTCTGAGGCAAAGTTTGATAACTTACATATACAGCATATTTTCCTGTTTCAGGAATATTGGGAATCCATTCAGCAAAAGCTTTTTCTGGTTTTGAGAGGGTAGAGATAAAGCGTGCCGTGCCGTCGCGGAACGGATTATAGTTGTCAGGATATCGGAGATATTTTTGGGCAAACCCCGGTTGCGAGGTGGTCTTCCATACGTTTTTTTTGTAATTCTTTTCGAAGTATCGGCTACCGGGAGTACATGTATTATTGTCCACTATCACCTCATTCTTTTGCCAGTCGCGCTCACGTGGTGTAAAAACAACAGCTCCGGCGTTTTCGAGCATCGGAATAAGATAAGGTACTACGATAGACTGAGTATACAAATCTTCGGTAGTACCGAACAAGCGTGGACGCTGCCAGCGCCATTCGTTACGGTCGTTCTTATAAAATTTTCCGTGACTTTGCCATACGGCAATATGCCGGTCCTGTAATCCCTGACTGATTTTGAACGGTTTCGAGATATTCTGCGTCCATGCATCACCTTTATATTCTATTTTCCCATACAGACGTTCTTTGTCCTTTCCCTTCTTGCGCAGAAAGTTAGGTATCAGATTTTCTATAGGCTGACCGTCAGCATACAGAGTTATCCGATAGTAATTTACGGGTCCAGGCAATAACTGTTTCAGAGAGCGGTAAATAGCCTGTGTGTTTTCTTCTGTAAAAGGCTGGTAACCAAAATTATCATTGGCATATACTTGTAAAGTCTTGTGCTCATGATCGACTGTAAAATGGTCGAGTTTGCATGTACCGATATTTGCATAACTCGTCTGGTAATTAATGAAATAGTCCGTCAAGCGTTGTTCAATATTTTTTTCCAAGCTTTGAGCCGACAAATTACCTGAAACACAAAGCAACAGGCAGATATATGCAAGAAAAAATCGTTTCATAATGTAAGTTTTTATGTTGAGGGACAAACTTACGGAAAATCTGTGGAATAACCTTGTGAAACGGGGGAAATGATGCTAAAAGTCTTGATGTCAAAGTTGATATGATGTAGCATCAATCGGTTATTCTGTGTATGGTTATGTTATCAATAATAGTTTTAAACTCGGCTTCAGGTTAGTTTTTTTATTGCTTGTGTAAGTGGAAAATTAAATTTCATATCCAGTATTTGGACTAACATACACCACACATCTACGGATAGTGACGTGAGAATACAAGAAAGCCAATACCGTACGTCTGTATGCTAACATGTAAGAAACTCGTTACCTACCACGACAGTTACGCAAAAGCAATGGAAAAATACGGTTTTGCAACGAGGTGTACGTGGCTCAGAAGCACGGCATACGACAACAGCTCAATACTACCGTGATTTCTTGTACTTTGCATCGAAGGGAAACCCATTGGAGAGTGGCTCAAGGAGCAGTTCGACAAGTTGTTTACAACTATACGGAAAAAGCCTTATACAGTTTTAAGACAGAAAAGGAATCAAATATAAGAATTAATTTCCTTAGTCTTAATCGAAAAGGAATAGTCAAAAATTGGTTAGGTTATTTATTATCAGTATCTTTGAGTGTCATCAAGATGAAAGATTATGAAAAAGTTTCTGTTCATATTGTGTTCATTGGTCGTTATCAGTAAGCTTGCCGCACAAAACAGCGATTATACAGACATATCCGCATTGCTGGAAAACAAAATTTGGAAGGTACAAGCTCCCAAAGACAAGCAATATGCCATGGAGATGGAATTTCGTGATGCAGGATGGAAAAAGACTTTTTTATCTGATGAGAAGAAAACAGAAACATTTTATTCTTATTCTTTATGTGGAGATACAATCAAGGTTTTTGAGTCAAGGAAAAAGTATATCATTCAAGAACTGACAGACAGCACTTTGGTTTTCCAATATCTGCCGGATAGCTTGACGAGGGGAGTCGGCTCTGTCAAATGTGTAACAGACAACAGTATTGAAGGACAGCGTAAGAACGAAGAACGGCTGGACAGTATCTGGCGTAAAGAGGAAATTTGGAACATGGGTGTTACAATGATAACCGGAGAACCTGTTAAAGATTTATCCACGATAGAACCTCCACGATGGGCTGTTTGGGATTATGATCTGACAAAATACTATGTTGCCAAGATGAAATACCCGGAAGAATTGCTGAAAAAGAACAGGGCGGGGTATTCTGTAGTGATGTTTTCCATTGATACTTTGGGATTGCCACGTGCTATCAATATTTTGACAACCAAATATAAAGACTTCGACAAGGAAGTCATTAGATTGACCAAAGAACTTCCGCACTGCCTACCATGTCGGGACAAGAACGGGAAGCGTATGGAATGTCTATACACAGTATATGTCCCATTTCTGCCACAACACTATAAAGACAGAGTAAGAAAAGACAGTATTTGGGAAGAAGAACAGAAACATTGCTTTGTGGAATGGGAATCACCATCTCGTTTCATGGATGGAAATCCAAGGACTATACAAAATTATATAGACGAAAGACTTGTGTACGATCCGAGTTTGTTAGGTAATAAAGAACAGGTGAGAGGATTTTATAAAGTAAAAATAAATTCGTATGGAGAGGTATCCGAAGTTGATGTTTTCCGTAGCTGCGGCATACATGAGTGGGACGCGCAAGTAGTGGATATTATCAAAGGTATGCCCCGATGGACACCTGCCATCAGTTATTATGGCAAAAGCAAATACCGGGAGTCTATATGGACCATGAACGTTTTCTTCAGGAAGACAAAAGGCAAGCTGATTGCTCATACATTTGAGAAAAATCTTGAGACAGGTGTTCCCGTATGCTTCCTGAATGAACGGGGAGATACCATTGTGCCATACGGCAAGTATAATTACTGTCAAATAAATCGCGTCAAAAATTTAGTTTTCGCATACGAAAACAAGCAAGATACCCGGATTGTCTGCTTGAATGGTCAAGGCGAAGAACTGTTCTACGTCTTTCAGTATGACAATGGACCGGATAAACTTCGGGAAGGACTGTTTCGTATAACGGATGAAAACGGACTGATTGGCTTCGCTGATTCTTTAGGGAATATAGTTATAAAGCCCCAATTCAAATTTGCCTTCCCTTTTGAGAATGGTAAGGCAAAGGTTACATTTTCAGGAGAAAGTAAGGTCGTTCCTGATTCTAAAGATGAAAAACATTACTGGGATAGTCCCGACTGGTATTATATAGATACGAATGGCAAAATTTTATAGGGTTTATTGCTAACTTTAGCCCTTACCTCAACTTTTCTTATCTAATGCACCGAATACCATATAGACCTTGATTCTTATAAAATCACATTATGCTGATTTTCTGATTGTCTTCTAAAAATCTGTGCTGCGATGCTGCCTGAAAAGTTGTGCCATACCGAGAACATGGCTCCAGGTACGGCTGCCATGGGAAACAAGGCAAAATGAGTGGCGGCAAGTGAAGTCGCCAGACCGGAATTCTGCATACCGACCTCGATGGCAATGGCCGAACGTTTAGACGGTTCGCTTTCGGTTATGGCAGAGAGGCCGTATCCTAAGACTAGTCCGGATACATTATGTAGAATTACCGCTACAGCTACTATCAGGCTGCATGTAAGGATGCTGGTCGCGTTGTGCGCTACGATGATGCCGATAATAAAGGCAATGGATAAGGTAGAAATCATC
>ENA-ORRO01001045-ORRO01001045.1-human-gut-metagenome-genome-assembly--contig:-NODE-1045-length-20824-cov-5.823776_pt1 | contig 20824 bp, 20 predicted proteins | sample MGYA00242176_ERZ509136 | MGnify/ENA primary metagenome ERZ509136 (study PRJEB26280, sample SAMEA2338644) | human gut metagenome | biome: human gut; feature: human-associated habitat; material: faeces...
AAAGCCCACCTACTGGGAAAAGCTGCGGGATGAGCGCGGCTGCCTGTGTGTGGAGATGGAGAGCTTTGCCCTCTTCGCCAACGCTCAGGTCCTGGGCAAGAATGCCGCCTGCCTGCTGACCATCTCCGACAGCTTTGTCTCCCCGGAGATCACCACCGCCGAGCAGCGTCAGAACAGCTTCACCAACATGATGAAGGTTGCACTGGGCGCGGAGTACTAAGTTTATTTTTGAGAGCGAAAGAGGGCTGTTGCCAAAAAGCAACGGCCCTCTTTTTAGGTGTCAGTATAGTGCCCGAAGCAATCTCATTTAATCTACCTCGATCAAATCGTGCTCAGTGAGTTTGGCTTTTCCGGTATCGATGTCGTGGACGATCTGGCGGAGATGATTGATGTTGCTTTCCGAGTAGAACGGGTCGGCGGAAACCTCAAAGGGAATGCGGTGCTCCCGGGAAACTTTTTTGGCGAAAATCGTGAATGCCGTTGTCATAGAAAGTCCCATCTCGGCGCAAACCTCTTCCATGTTGCGTTTCAGGTCTGGGTCCATCCGGAAGTTCACATTGACTGCATTTGCCATTCTAATACACCTCCTTCTTGATTCTATTATATGCGTCTGTAATGAAAAATGCAAGAACTTTCGTTACATGATAAATGAATAACGAGAAATCTCTTGAAGAATTTGAGAACACGCCGTATAATTGAAGTGCAAAAGAGGGGATGAAAGATGAATGACTTTCAACCAAATCAGGATATCTGCCTTGTACCTTATTACCCGGCCTATGAAATTGCCCTTCCGTGGTATCAGGACGCAGAACTGTGCCATCATGTAGATAATCAGAATCGCATTTATGACCTGCCTATCCTGAAAAATATGTACCAGTATCTGGATAGTCATGGTGATTTGTTCTACATTGGATATAAGGGCATTCTGTGCGGAGATGTATGCTTGCAGACAAGCGGAGAAATTTCGATTGTGGTCTGCAAAGAGTATCAGAATCGGCACATTGGGAGAACAGTGATTGGGAAGATTCTTGCACTGGCAAAAGAGAAGAAATATCCGCAATGCTATGCAGAAATTTATTCCTTCAACAAGCAGTCCCGCAAAATGTTTGAAAGTATAGGATTTGTTCAGAAAGACGCAGAAACGTTTGTTTATACTTTAGAATGAAAAGGAGGCCCCTATGACCAATCTGACTTTAGACGAAAAGAAAGCCCTGATCCGGATGGCACTGGAAGCCCGGGAGCAGGCCTATGTGCCTTACTCCGACTTTATGGTGGGTGCTGCCCTGCGGGCCGAAGATGGCCGCATCTTCACCGGCTGCAATGTGGAAAACGCTGCTTTCACCCCCACCAGCTGCGCTGAGCGCACGGCCCTGTTCAAGGCGGTGAGCGAGGGCGTGACCCGCTTCACCGACATTGCTGTGGTGGGCTCCCGCCGCGGCGAGGTGAACAAGCAGATCACCTCACCCTGCGGGGTCTGCCGTCAGGCGCTGTTTGAGTTCGGCGGGCCGGAGCTGAATGTCATCATGGCAAAGACCCCTGATGATTTCATCGAGCGCAGCATGGACGAGCTGCTGCCCTTCGGCTTTGGCCCCTCCAACGTGGCGGGCAACAAAGCCGTGGAAGAGTGAGGCAGGAAGCGGAGATTTTGCTAAAATTGGCGAAATAGTACGACTTTTACATGAATTTTACAAAAAATCTGTAAAGATTTTGTAATCGGAAATGCCTTGCTTTCCTCACATGACCCGGCTATACTTGGGTCAGTAAATGTGCAAGTGTGCGCATTCCCTTTGTAAAGCGCAATTTTTAATGTATAAAAAGGAGAGTTTTCTTATGATGATTTCTCGTCGTAATTTCTTGGCCGCTGCAGGTGTTGTTGCTGCAGCCGGCGTTCTGACTGCATGCGGCGGTTCTTCCAACAGCACTGCTGCTTCCGCCTCTGCCGCAGCTTCTGGTGCCGCTGCTTCCGGCGACACCATCAAGGTGGGCGTTCTTGGACCTCTGACCGGTGATGTTTCCGTTTACGGTCAGGCCGTTGTCAACGGCGCTACCCTGTACCTGAAGCAGGTCAACGAAAAGGGCGGCATCAACGGCAAGCAGCTGGAGATCATCGCCATGGATGAGCAGGGCGATGCAACTCAGGCTGTTACCTGCTTCACCAAGATGTGCGATCAGGGCATCACCGCTCTGGTGGGCGACGTTACCACCACCCCGACTCTGGCAGTTGCTGCCGAGAGCGCAGACTACAACATGCCCATGGTCACCGCTTCCGCTACCGCTGAGGCTGTCACCTACGATGCCGAGACCGACACCGTGAACGAGAATGTGTTCCGCGCAACCTTCACCGACCCGTTCCAGGGCATCAAGATGGCTGACTACGCTTACCAGCGGTTGGGCTACACCAAGGCAGCCGTCATCTTCCAGAAGGGCGCTGACTACAACGAAGGTCTGGCAGAGAACTTCGTCAACGAGTTCGAGAGCCTGGGCGGCACCATCGTCGATCAGGAGACCTACTCTGAGGGCGATGTGGACTACAAGACCCAGCTGACCACCATTCTGGGCAAGGCTCCCGAAGTGGTGTTCTGCCCCAACTACTATCAGGAAGTCGGTCAGATCCTGGCTCAGGCTGAGAGCATCGGTCTGGCAGTTCCCTTCCTGGGCGGCGACGGCTGGGATGGTCTGGAAGGCTACGCAACTGCCGACCAGCTGAAGGATGCCTACTTCTGCGCAAACTACGCAAAGGGCTCCAACCCCGACTTTGAGGATGCCTACAAGGCTGAGTACGGTGAGGAGTACCCCAACGGCTTCGCTCCTCTGGGCTACGATGCTGCCATGACCGTTGTCTACGGCATTCAGGCTGCTGAGGATGCCGGTCTGGCTGCTGGCGATGACGACTACAAGCAGGCCGTCATCGATGCTATCGCAGGCGGCACCATCGATGGCATCACCGGCACCTTCACCTTCGATGAGCACCACAACCCCGTCAAGCAGACCGCTATCCTGTGCTTCGACGGTGCAACCCCCGTTCTGAAGGAAATGTTCTGATCTGCTTTGATCCTGCGCACCGGTGTGCGGCATGAAGGCAGTACTCAGAAATAAATGACCCATTGCGGAGACCGCCGGAACAGGTTTTGCTCGGCTGTCTCCGCTTTTTTGGTAAAAAAGTGTATCCCAAAAGGCGGGTCCTCCGCCGCAAAGAAAGGAAGTATCAGTCCATGACAGTGTTTTTTAGCCAGCTGATCAACGGCCTGTCCCTTGGCAGCATCTATGCACTGATCGCACTGGGTTACAGCATGGTGTACGGCATCATCCTGCTGCTGAACTTTGCCCATGGCGATGTCATTATGGTTGGTGCGTACATGTCCTGGTTCGTGATGAATCAGCTGGGCCTTGGCCCGGTCACTGCTGTGTGCGCCACCATCATCACCTGCACGCTGCTGGGCGTTGTGATCGAGAAGATCGCCTACACCCCGCTGCGCAACGCACCCCGTATCTCCCTGCTGATCACGGCAATCGGCGTGTCCTTCTTCCTGGAGTACACTGCAGAGCTGATCCTTGGTTCCGGTGCAAAGGTCATTCCGGCCTACTACACCAACCAGACCTTCCACATCGGCTCTGTGCCGCTGGGCCTCACCTCTGTCATCACCCTGCTGGTCACGGTGCTGTCCATGCTGGTGCTCACCTTCCTTGTGCAGAAGACCAAGCTCGGCAAGGCCATGCGTGCCGTGTCTGAGGATATGGACGCTGCCCGCCTGATGGGCATTAACGTCAACAGCACCATTTCCTTTACCTTTGCGGTGGGTTCCGCACTGGCCGGTATCGGCTCGGTGCTGTACTGCTGCAGCTACCCGCAGGCGACCCCCACCATGGGCTCCATGCTGGGCCTGAAGGCCTTCGTTGCAGCCGTTCTGGGCGGCATCGGCTCCATTCCCGGTGCCATGATCGGCGGCATCGCCATCGGCCTGTGCGAGTGCTTTGTTTCCGCCATCGGCCTTTCCGCATGGAAGGACGCTGTTACGTTTGCAATTCTGATCATCGTGCTGCTGGTCAAGCCCACGGGCTTCCTTGGCCGCAAGGTGCAGGAAAAGGTGTAAGGAGGGCATGAAGATGAATACCAAACGCAAAACGCTCAAAATGCCCGTGCGCTACCTGATGAACGCCGTGCTGGTGGCTCTGCTGTTCGTGGGCCTGTCCTTCCTCACCCAGAACGTGCTGTCCACCTACCAGAACAAGGTGCTTCTCACCGTGGGCATCAACATCATTCTGGCTGTCTCGCTGAACGTTGCCACCGGTTATCTGGGCCAGCTGCCGCTGGGCCACGCCGGTTTCATGGCCGTGGGTGCTTACACCTGTGCCCTGTTCACGAAATACAGTAATCTGCCCTCCGGTGTCGCTTTTGTCGTGGGTCTGGTGCTGGCCTGCATCGTGGCGGGCCTGTTCGGCGTGCTGATCGGCATTCCTGCTCTGCGCCTGACCGGTGATTATCTGGCCATCCTGACGCTGGGCTTTGGCGAGATCATCCGCATCACCCTGAACAACATCGATGATGTGCTGGGCTTCAAGCTGTTCTACGGTGCCAAGGGCCTGAAGAACATCCCCAAGTATTCCAACTTCGCCAATGTGTTCATCTGCGTGGTCATTACCTGCTTTGCCATCCACGCCATGATGAAGAGCCGCCATGGCCGTGCCGTGCTGGCCATCCGCGACAACGAGATCGCCGCCGAGAGCTGCGGCATCCAGACCACCTACTATAAGGTCATGGCCTTTGCCTTTTCCGCTGCCTTTGCGGGTCTGGCAGGCGGCCTGTATGCCTGCTACATCGGCGTGCTGAACCCCTCCACCTTCGGCTTTATGAAGTCCATCGAGATCCTGGTCATGGTGGTTCTGGGCGGCATGGGCTCCATGCTGGGCTCCATCCTGTCCGCGACCGTGCTTACCATCCTGCCCGAGGCGACCCGCAGCTTTGACAGCTACCGCATGGTAGTCTACTCGCTGGTGCTGGTCCTCATGATGATCTTCCGTCCGGGCGGCCTGCTTGGCAGCTACGACTTCTCCATGAGCCGCATTGTGGAAAAGATCATGAACGGCGAACTGTTCCAGAAGAAAGCAAAGGAGGGCAAGGACCATGAGTGAATACCAGACTAAGCTGCACAGTGTGCCCTCCGGCGGCTTTTTGACCGACCGCGACAAGGACAAAAAGCCCATTCTGGACGTGCGTGAGCTGGGCATCGACTTCGGCGGTCTGACCGCCGTGGATGGCTTCAACCTGATGATCGGCCGCAACGAGATCACCGGTCTGATCGGCCCCAACGGTGCCGGTAAGACCACCGTGTTCAACCTGCTGACCAACGTCTACCAGCCCACCCGCGGCTCCATCCTGATCGATGGTATGCCCACCGCCGGCAAAAAGACCTATCAGGTCAACCGCATGGGCGTGGCCCGTACCTTCCAGAACATCCGCCTGTTCAAGGAACTGAGCGTCATCGATAACATCAAGGTGGGCCTGCACGAGTCCATGAAGTACAATCTGGCCTCCTCCCTGATCCGCCTGCCCAACTACTGGAAGGAAGAAAAGAAGTGCACCGAGCGTGCTCTGGAGCTGCTGGATATCTTCCACATGGCAGACCTCGCCAATGTGCAGGCAGGCAGCCTGCCCTACGGCGCACAGCGCCGTCTGGAGATCATGCGTGCACTGGCCACCAGCCCGAAGCTGCTGCTGCTGGACGAGCCTGCTGCCGGTATGAACCCCTCCGAGACCGCGGAGCTGACCGAGACCATCCGCCGCATCCGCGACGAGTTCAACATCGCCGTGCTGCTGATCGAGCATGATATGAGCCTGGTCATGGGCATCTGCGAGGGCATTGCCGTGCTGAACTTCGGCCGCATCATCGCCAAGGGCACGCCGGATGAGATCCGCAACAACCCGCAGGTCATCGAAGCCTATCTGGGCAAGAAGGAGGGCTAAGCCATGGCTGATACGTTACTGAAAGTTGATAACATCAACGTTTATTACGGCAACATCCACGCTGTCAAGGATGTTTCGTTTGAGGTGAACGAGGGCGAGATCGTGACCCTGATCGGTGCCAACGGTGCCGGTAAGTCCACCACCCTGAAAACCATCTCCGGCCTGCTCCACCCCAAAACGGGCGATATCCTGTACAAGGGTAAGAGCATCAAGGGCGTGCGCGCCCATAAGATCGTGGAGGCCGGTCTGGCACAGGTGCCGGAGGGCCGCCATGTGTTCCTGCACATGACCGTGGAGGAAAACCTGGATATGGGTGCCTACACCCAGCCCGCTTCCACCATCGCCGCCAACAAGGAAAAGGTGTTTACCCTGTTCCCCCGCCTGAAGGAGCGCCGCAAGCAGCTGGCCGGTACCATGTCCGGCGGCGAGCAGCAGATGCTGGCTATGGGCCGTGCACTGATGAGCAACGCTTCCATGCTGATGCTGGACGAGCCCTCCATGGGCCTGTCGCCCCTGCTGGTGCAGGAGATCTTTGACATCATCCGCGACATCCACAAGGAGGGCATGACCATCCTGCTGGTGGAGCAGAACGCACAGATGGCCCTTTCCGTGGCCGACCGCGCCTATGTGCTGGAGACCGGCCGCGTGGTCATGGACGGCACCGGTGCCGAGCTGCTGACCAACGAGCGCGTCCGCAACGCCTATCTGGGCGGGTAAACGGAAAAATAGTTTGATTTGCAGTTCCGAAACGCCCAAGGGCGTTTCGGAACTGCTTTTTCCTGCTATCACTTTACTTTCGTAAAAAATTGTGCCATAATGGGTGCAGTATTCCGGCTTTGCAAAAGCCACGCCCCGGCTAGGGAAAGCGGGGCGCAAACCACACAGAATGAGGGGTAAACGTTATGAGCAAGATCATCATCCCGGCAAACTACACACCCGCGCTGAACCTGTATGACACCCAGCGCGCTATCGGCACGGTGAAGCGGCTGTTTGCCGATACCCTGTGCGCCACGCTCAACCTGTACCGCGTGTCCGCACCGCTGTTTCTGGAGGCTTCCACCGGCCTGAACGACGATCTGAACGGCGTGGAGCGCAAGGTTACCTTTGACATCAAGGACAGCGGCACCGAGGCACAGGTGGTGCAGTCGCTGGCAAAGTGGAAGCGCAAGGCCCTGAAGGACTACGGCTTCCGCGTGGGCAAGGGCCTGTACTGCGACATGAACGCCATCCGCCGGGACGAGGAGCTGGATAACCTCCACTCTGTCTATGTGGACCAGTGGGACTGGGAAAAGATCATCACAGTGGAGGACCGCAACGAGACCTACCTGAAAAACGTGGTGCGCTGCATCGTGTCTGCGGTGTGCGCCACCGAGATGAACCTGCACGCCATGTTCCCCCAGCTGCAGGATCTGCCCCTTCACACCCCCAACGTGACCTTTATCACCACCCAAGAGCTGGAGGACAAATACCCTAACCTGACCCCGAAGGAGCGCGAGAACGCCTTTGTAAAGGAGAACGGCACCACCTTCCTGATGAAGATCGGTGCTCCCCTGAAGAGCGGCAAACCCCACGATGGCCGCGCCCCCGACTACGACGACTGGGACCTGAACGGCGACCTGCTGTTCTGGAACGAGCCCCTGCAGTGCAGCTACGAGCTGAGCAGCATGGGCATCCGCGTCAGCCCCGAGAGCATGGACCGGCAGCTGACCATGGCAGGCTGGGACGACCGCCGCACCCTGCCTTTCCACAAGGCAGTGCTGAACGGTGAGCTGCCCTACACCATCGGCGGCGGCATCGGCCAGAGCCGTCTGTGCATGCTGCTGCTGGGCAGCGCCCACATCGGCGAAGTACAGGCAAGCGTCTGGGACGAAGCCACCCGCGCGGCCTGCGCAAAGGCCGGGATCCCCCTGCTGTAAGCAAAACACGAGAAAAGGCTCTCTGCCAAAACCGGCAGAGAGCCTTTTTGCATCTCAGCTTCTGAAAAGCAAGCCCACATTTCTCTTTTTGCGGCAGTTCCCGCCCAGCCGCCAGACAAGCCAGGCATAGAGCAGGTTCATGGCCAGGATGGCCGCACACCACAGCACCGTCTGCCGGGTGGTCTGCTGATAGACCAGCAGGAACGGGTAAGGCCCGGTGATGAGCCGCTGGTAATTGGCCCAGAGGGCCACAGAGCCATAGAGCATCGTGGGAACCAGCGCCAGCGGAACGCACCGCGCAGGCAGCTTTGGCTCCCGTTCCAGCAGGACAAAGGAGACAAAGGCACACAGCGGGTTGAGCAAGTGGTGGTAGAGCATGGAGCTCTCGGTCAGCAGAAACACCACGCCGCCCTGGTCGGCACAGTAGGGCCCCAGCACGAACACCACGGTCAGGAAGGTCATGGTCAGGCAGCAGGTGGCAATGTACTTGAGCGTCTTGACCCAGCGGGGCAGCTGCCGCCCCGTGAACAGGCAGATCACCTGACACACCGCCACCAGCAGGCAGACGAAGAACGCAAAGACATTGGAGTTCTCGGTGTAAAAGGTGAAGGTCTGGTTGCCCACCGCTTCCCAGGTCATCCGGATGGCCACCGGCTCCCACCGCACGATGCAGAGGTTCAGGAAAATGGAACAGAGAATGGCGATCTTCTTGATCATTTTGCGGTATTGATGAAGCTGCGGTTGTCCCACAGGTACTTGATGCCGGAGATGGCAGTGGCAATGGCCACCAGCCAGCACAGCCAGTAAGAGAGGAACACGCAGTCAGCGCCTATCATAATGGAATTGCCCCAGGTCAATGCGGTGCCGAAGTAGTAGAAGATGATGGTCAGCATCTGCAGCACGGTCTTGACCTTGCCCCACATGTTGGCGGCGATGACCTTGCCGTCCTTGGCACCGGCGGCCACCATCCGCAGGCCGGACACGGCAAACTCACGGGCCAGGATGATGCAGAGCACCACCGGGCTGCACACGCCGTCCCGCAGCATGTAAATGAAGGCCACAGTGGTCAGCAGTTTGTCGGCCAGCGGGTCGGCAAACTTGCCAAAGTCGGTGACCATGTTCCACTTGCGGGCCAGATGGCCGTCCAGAAAATCGGTAAAGCTGGCCGCGGCAAAGATGATGCCTGCCACCAGATACCAAGTGGGGTTGAAATCTTCCGTGCCGATCTGGGTCAGAGAAACGAAGACCATGAACACCGGCACCAGAATGATGCGGGTCAGGGTGAGCTTATTGGGCAGATTCATATAGATTCCTCCAATTTGTTATTTTGCAACCGTGCCGTACAGATCGTAAAGGTCACTGTCCTCCACCAGCACATCATAGAACTGGCCGGGATAGAGCGGCTCCTCGCTGGAAACGCAGACATTGCCGTCCACCTCGGGGGCATCGCCGGTGGTGCGGCAGAGGTACAGGCCGTTTTCCTCGTCGATGCCATCACACAGAACGTGCACGGTCTGGCCCACCTTTTCGGCCTGCTTCTGCGCCATGATGCCGGTCTGGATCTGCATTACCAGCTCGGCGCGCTTGTCCTTGACTTCCTGCTCGATCTGACCGTCCATCTTGGCTGCCACAGTGTTCTCCTCGGCGGAGTAGGCAAAGCAGCCCAGACGGTCGAACTGCACTTCCTTGACGAAGTTGCACAGATCCTCGAACTGCTCCTCGGTCTCGCCGGGGAAGCCTGCGATCAGGGTGGTGCGCAGGGTGATGCCGGGGATCTCCCGGCGCAGCTTGCCGATGACCTCCAGCAGCTCCGCACGGGTGGAGCGGCGGTTCATGTTCTTGAGGATGGTATCGTTGCAGTGCTGGATGGGCAGGTCGAGGTAAGGCACCACCTTCTCGTTCCGCTTCATGGCGGCAATAAAGTCATCGGTGATGCGCTCGGGGTAGGCGTACATGATGCGGATCCACTCAAGGCCCGGCACCTTGTTCAGCTTGTCCAGCAGCTCACAGATGCTGCCGGGCTTGCCCCAGTCCTCGCCGTAGGCGGTGGGGTCCTGCGCCACAACAATAAGCTCCTTCACGCCCTCACCGGCCAGCCAGCGGGCTTCGGCCACGCAGTCGGCCATATCGCGGCTGTGCAGCGGGCCGCGGATGCCGGGGATGGCGCAGTAGTGGCAGCGGTTGTTGCAGCCTTCAGCGATCTTTAAGTACGCATAGTGGGCAGGCGTGCCGATGACACGCTTGCCGCCCAGCGGAAAGTCCTTTTTGGCACCGTAGCTTTCCAGATGGTCCTCACCATGGAACAGGCGGGCCACGATGGTGTCGATGGCCTTGTTGGAGGCACAGCCCACCACCGCGTCCACCTCGGGGATCTCTTCCTCGATCTGGCTGCGGTAGCGCTCGGCAAGACAGCCGGTGACGATGACCTTCAGCTCCGGGTTCTGCTGCTTGTAGGAGCAGGCTTCCAGAATGTTTTCAATGGCTTCGGTCTTGGCGCTCTCGATGAAGCCGCAGGTGTTCACAAGGATCACATCTGCTTCGGCCAGATCGGCCACGGTCTCGTGGCCGGCAGACAGCAGGATGTGCACCATCACATCCAGATCGACCTGATTCTTGGGGCAGCCAAGGGAAATACACGCAATTTTCATAGGGGATGATACTCTCTTTCTCTTTTGAGGGGTGCTTTTTATTCTTCTTCCGCTCTTTTTATCGCTTCTTTTATGACCGAATACGCAAAGCCGCGGCGCTGCAGGGCGGCCACCACAAGGTCGCGGCGGCCATCGGCCAGCTTTTTCATGTAGCGGCTGCGCACCAGAGCGGCGGCAGCTTCCAGCTCCGGGCTTTCGCCGTCTGCGTCCGGGGCATAGACGTTTTCCAGCGCCTGCTCGATCTGTGCGCCGGAAAGGCCCTTCTGCCGCAGATTCTGGGCCGCCGCACGGCGGCTCTTGCGGGCGGCAAGCAGGCTGTGTGCCCGGGCTTCGGCATAGCGGTCATCGTTTACGTAATCCAGCTCCACCATCTCAGCCACAGCAACCGCTGCAGCCTGCTCGGTAAAGCCATAGCACAGCCGTTCATACAGCTGTGCCGAGGACATCTCGCGCGAGGCCAGCGCATCCAGTGCGCGGGCGCGGGCCTTGGCCGGGTCGGCGCACTTTTCTTCTTCCTGCTTCGGGCGGCGGCGTTTATAAAAGGACATTTAGTCCTCCACCATGATATCCAGTTCGCTCTCGCTGCTGCGGGCAGGAGCCTTGACCACCGGCTCCTTGGCATCTGCAGCCTTGGCGGGTTCCTCGGCCTTGGCCGCAGCGCCCTTGCCTGCCGGGCGGCGGGATGCGTACAGCTTATCGGCATTGGCGCGGATCTGGCCCTCGATGTCGTTTGCGATCTCGGGATTGTCCTTCAGGAACTGCTTTGCGTTGTCGCGGCCCTGACCCAGACGGACATCGCCATAGTTGAACCATGCGCCGCTCTTCTGCACGATGCCCAGCTTCACGCCCACATCAATGAGTTCGCTCATCTTGGAAATGCCCTCGCCGAACATGATATCGAACTCTGCCTCACGGAACGGAGGTGCCACCTTATTCTTGACGATCTTGGCGCGGGTGTGGTTGCCGATGAACTGGCCGGAAGAGTCCTTCAGGCCCTCCACGCGGCGGATGTCGATGCGCACCGAGGCGTAATATTTCAGGGCGCGGCCGCCGGTGGTGACCTCCGGGTTGCCGTACATCACGCCCACTTTTTCACGCAGCTGGTTGATGAAGACGCAGACCGTGTTGGTCTTGCCGATGACCGAAGTCAGCTTGCGCATGGCCTGACTCATCAGGCGGGCCTGCAGGCCCACATGGCTGTCGCCCATTTCGCCCTCGATCTCAGCCCTCGGCACCATGGCGGCAACCGAGTCCACCACGATGGCATCGATGGCACCGGAGCGCACCAGTGCTTCGCAGATCTCCATGGCCTGCTCGCCGGTGTCCGGCTGGCTGACCAGCAGATTGTTGATGTCCACGCCCAGCGCTTCGGCATAGGTGGGGTCCAGTGCGTGCTCCACATCAATGAAGGCCACTTCGCCGCCCTGCTTCTGGGCTTCGGCCAGGATGTGCAGAGCCAGCGTGGTCTTACCACTGGATTCCGGGCCGTACACCTCAATGATGCGGCCGCGGGGCACACCGCCCACGCCCAGAGCCAGATCCAGACCCAGACTGCCGGTGGAAATGGCATCCACCTGCATGGAGGCGTTATCACCCAGCTTCATCACGGCACCCTTGCCGAACTGCTTTTCGATCTGGGCCAGCGCAGTGGCCAGCGCATCCTTTTTGGCCTCCGGCTCGGTCTTTTTGGTCGCCGGGGCAACGGTGTTGTTGTTCTGATTTTTTGCCATAGCGTGCTGCTCCTTTTCTTCCTGCTGCCCGCCGTGCGCGGGCTGTCCGTATACTTTCCAGTATAGTATACCACAAAATCAAAATATTACAACGAGAAGTTGTTTCTATTTTCACTTTTATTTTTCGGGTCTGTGGGCGATCATACACCGGTCATTGCCGCCAAAATCCTTGCGGCACTCAATGTCTGCCCAGCCGTTTGCAGCCAGCAGTGCCGCCACAGCCTGCCGCTGCTGCCAGCCGATCTCCAGCACCAGTGCGCCGCCGGGCCGCAGTGCATTCTGGTAATGCTCTGCAAGGGCACGGTAGAACACAAGGCCGTCCTCCCCCGCTTCCAGCGCCATGGCCGGTTCCTGTGCCACCTCCGGCTGCAGGTGCCGCATCTCCTCGGCGGTGAGGTAGGGCGGGTTGGATACGATCAGATCAAGCTGCCCTTCCGGCAGGCCCTGCCAGTAGGTGAACAGGTCGCCCTCCACCGGCTGCACCGCATAGGCTGGCTTTGCCTTTGCGCGCAGAGCGTTCAGCGCCGGCCCCCAGTCAAAGGCCGGGGCATCTGCCTGCTCAAACGCGGTAGGCTCCAGCAAGTCCTCCGTCTGCCCGCCCTGCCCTTTCAGGGCGCAGCGGCAGTTCTTTTCCAGATAAACAAAGGCTTCCGGGCTTTTTTCCACACAGGTCACCTGCGCCGCCGGGCAGAAGCGCTTGATGCCCAGCCCCAAACAGCCGGTCCCCGCGCAGAGATCCAGCACCCGGGGCGCTGCAATGCCCGTCAGGGTATTGGCAGCCCCGTCCGCTACCACCTCAGTGTCTGCCCGGGGGCAGAGCACACCGGGGCCAACGGCAAGGTCAAAATCCAGAAAGCTCCAGATCCCGCACAGGTATTGCAGCGGTTCCCGCTGCTCACGGCGCGTGCAGAGGGCTTCCAGCTTTTCCGCTTCCTCCGTGGTCAGCACCCGGTCGGAAAGGCGGGCATCCCGCCCGGCTGCCACGCGGAACAGCTCCCGTGCATCGTAATCGGCATCCGGACACCCTGCAGCGGAAAGCCGGGCTTCCACGGCCCGCACCGCTTCGCGCGGGGTCAAACCAGCAATTACCATCTGCCATCCTCCGGGTCCTCGGGCAGCACAGGGGTCACAGCGGCAATAGCCACCTCGATCATGCTGTCGTCCGGTTCAAACACGGTCAGATGCTGCACCCAGATGCCGGGCTGGCGGATGATGCGGGTGGCAATGTTATCGGACCGGCCGCACCACTTGAGCAGCTCATAGCTGATGCCCATGACCAGCGGCAGAAGCAGCAGCTTGAACAGCACCCGCAGGCCGATGCTGCCCCACGGCAGCACGCTGTAGAGGAACACGCTGACGATGACCACCAGAATGAGGAAGCTGGTGCCGCAGCGCGGATGGAACCGAGTGTACTTGCGCACATTCTCCACGGTCAGCTCATCACCGGCCTCATAGCAGGCAATGGTCTTGTGCTCGGCACCGTGGTACTCAAACACGCGGTGGATCTCCTTCATCCTGGAGATGGCCACCATATAGGTGAGGAAGATGCCAACTTTCAGCACCGCTTCCAGCACCACCTTGGCCCAGCGGCCCAATGTTACAAAGTGGTTCACACCGCCCACGATGAGGGTGGGCAGCACGGTGAACAGCAAAATCGCCAGCAGACCGCCCAGTACGGCGGCACAGGCCAGCAGTGCGTCCTCTGCCTTTTTGCCCAAGTGGTCGCCCACCCATTTTTCAAAGGCAGTCTCTTCCTCTTCGGGGTCGTAGTCGTCACCCATGCTCACCTGAGCCGAGTACATCATGTAGCGGTAGCCCACGATCAGGCTTTCGATCATGGAGATGGCACCGCGCACCAGCGGGATCTTTGTCCAGATGCCGTGGTTCTTCACAGGGTCGATCTTGGTCTCAATGGTGCCGTCCGGCTTGCGCACGGCGCAGCAGATAAGCTTCGGGCCGCGCATCATGATGCCTTCCATCAGCGCCTGACCGCCGACGCTGGTCTTGAAACGTTCCTTTTTTGGTTGATTCATTGGGTTCTCCTATCGGATCATATTTTTCCCGGTTATTTTACCACAGAATTGTGACAAAATCTTCACGCCTTATGGTACAGCGGCAAGCCCAGTGTGACCACTGTGCCGCGGCCCAGCGTGCTCTTGATGTCCATGGTGCCGTCCAGTGCAGTCATGATGGAATCCACCAGCGCAAGGCCGATGCCGCTGCCCCGCACCGAATTGCTGCCCTTGTAGAACTTGGTCTTGACATTCTCAAGGTCTTCCGGCGGGATGCCGCGGCCCTGATCGATGATCTCCGCAAAAGCCTTGTATTCGCCCGCCCACAGCTTGACCGTGATGCGCCCGCCGGGGGCCGAGTACTTGATGGCGTTGTCCATGATGTTGATGAACACCTGCCGCAGACGGTCCGGGTCGGCATAGACCGGGATCATCTCCTCCGGCTCGGTGTAGCTGAGCACAAGGCCCTCGCGCTGGATGCGTGCTTCACAGAACAGCACCGCATCGGTCAGCTCTGCCACAAGATCCAGCGGGCGGCAGTCCATACGGATGCGGCCGTTCTGCAGACGGCTGAAATCCAGCAGCTCTTCCACCATGTTGTACAGGCGGCCCGTCTCATTGTTGATGATCTCAAGGCCCTTGCGGTAGTTCTCGTCTGCCGGGTCGTCCAGTGTGCGCAGGGTCTCCACCCAGCCCCGGATGGAGGTGAGCGGCGTGCGCAGCTCGTGAGAGACGGAACTGATGAACTCGTTCTTCATCTTCTCGGTCTCTTCCAGCCCTTCGGCCATCTGGTTGATGGTGCCGCGCAGGCGGTCCACCTCGTCGTGCTCGTTGCCGGTGACCGGCAGGCGCACATCCAGCTCACCCCGGGCGATGCTGGCTGCGGTGCGCTCCACCTGTCCCAGCGGCACCACGATGCTGCGGATGAAGTACAGGCCGGACATCACGGTGAAAGCAAGGATCACCGCCGCGATCACAACACTTACCGCGATGGCGTTCTTGATCTGCGCTCCCACAAGGGTCAGGCTGGTGACAAGACGCATCGCCGCCACATCCTCGGCGGCATAGGGCACCAGATAACAGGCCGCCATCACCAGCTCGCCGGACTGGGTGCGGTAGACCGCCACACCAAGGCCATCAGAAGCCTCCTGCGCCTGCTCAAAGTCGATGCCGGTCACAATGCCGTCCGCATTTGTGCCGCTGGAGGACGCAATGACCCCGCCATAGCTGTCCAGCAGCATGAACTCGTATTTGTCCTTATCGGCAAACTGCTCCACCATGCGGCGCAGGGCCACGCTGCGGGTAGCCGCCGTGCTCTGCACCGTATCGCCGGTGTACATTTTCAGCTGGCCGGACACCGAAGAGAACCGCCGGTACATGGTCTGCTGCACGCTGTTATAATAGCTGCGTGTGTAGTTGTACAGGAACATGGTTTCGGCCAGCAGCACCAGCAGCACGGTGATGAGCAGGTTGCCCCGCAGCCACCGGCGGGTGATCCCGCTTCTCATTCTTCCCATCTGTAGCCGTAGCCCCACACAGTAAGGATATGGGTGGGATGGCTGGGTTCATCCTCCACCTTCATGCGCAGACGGCGGATGTTCACATCCACGATCTTCACGTCACCAAAATAATTCTCGCCCCACACACCCTTCAAGATCTTCTCGCGCACCAGCGCAATGCCGGGGTTGCGGAAGAACAGCTCCATGATCTGGAATTCCACCTGCGTCAGCTCAATCGGCTGGCCTGCCTTGAGCAGCACGCGGCGGTTCTCGTCCAGCACAAATTCGCCGCTGGTAAGCATCCCCAGCGGGTTTTCCTTTTCTTTTTCGTCCCCGCCTGCAGTACGGCCGACGCGGCGGCACAGCGCTTTCACACGGGCCAGCAGTTCGCTTACGCTGAAAGGCTTGGTCATATAGTCATCGGCACCAATAGAAAGGCCGCGGATCTTGTCCTGCTCCTGTCCCTTGGCGCTGAGGATGATAATGCCGATCTTCTGATCGGTGCGGCGGATGGTCTCGCACAGGGAGAAGCCGTTCATGCCCGGCAGCATCACATCCAGAATGGCCGCATCGCAGCCCGGCTTCTTCTCCAGCAGCGGCAGAGCCGCCTCGGCGCTTTCGGCCTCCACAGCCTCCATGCCCGCAAGGCGCAGGTTCAGCGCGATCATCTCGCGGATGTTGGCTTCATCTTCAACGACAAGCACTCGTACCATGAACTGTTCCTCCGTTCTTTAGTTGAGCAGATACAGCGCCTTGGACAGGCGGTAATTTTTATCACGGATCTCCACATCCGGGGCAAGCTTCGCCTGCATCTGGCGGGATGCCACGATGCCAAGGCGGGTCCAGCCCTTCAGGCTGGAGGTGGTGCGCACCAGACGCAGGGTCATTATCAGCTGGTCTTCGTCCACCGTGCGCAGCTCCACTGCACCATCATATTGTTCGCTGTCGGTCAGTTTGAGGTTGCCCTCCCACTCCATGGGCAGCTCGATATAGCAGTTGGTCTCTTCGTCCAGCAGCCCGAAGCTTTTTTCCGGGTGCGGGCTGGTATAGTCCATCCACACGATAAAATCCATGCGGCGGCTCTGGCTCATGTTCAGCAGGCCCGCTTCGTCCGGCTGGGTGGGGATCTCCACGATGCCGTCGCCGTCCAGATCCTGACTGACCAGACTGGGCACATTGCGCAGGGATGCGGTGTAAAGCTTTTCGGTGCTGATCTGATCGGCAGGCACCATCTGCTGCGTGTCCTCGTCAAAACGCAGCAGCACGCTGGCCAGATTGTTGCCGGAAATACCGGTCCAGCCATCCAGCACCAGATAATGCCTGCCGTCCGCACCCACACCCGCCGCCACCGAGGCGCAGCCGGCGAACCGATTGGCGGAAAGGCCCATAACAGCCACCTGCTGGAAGCTGCCCTCTTTATCCACGGTCAGCAGTTCGATCTGCACGCCGCCGTCCTCCAGCGTAGACATCAGGATCAGGTCCTGATTGCCGCCGCCGGTGATATCCTCCACCAGATACTGCTGGTACTGCTGCTCCAGGATCGTGGAAAGCACGCCGTCGGTGTAGGAATACACCGCCAGATAATGGTCGCCCTGTGCCGCTGTATAACCCACCACCAGTTGGGTGGCATCGCCGGGCTGCAGCTGGGCCAGCCCCACCGACTCTACCGTGTCTGCAAGGCCCTCTACGTTCTGGCGCACATGCCAGATGTCGGCATCATCCTTCTGCAGGATGGCAATGCACACGTTGGAGCTTTGGGCGGTGGTGTAAAGCACGGCGGCATCCTGCCTGCCGTCACCGTCCAGATCCTGCAGCAGGAAAGGCGAAAGCAGGTCGCCCTGCATGGGATATTTGAGCTGTGCGCTCTCCCCCAGCCAGTCGTTCAGGGCAGTCTGCACATCGCCGTAATCGCCGGAAAGCTTGGGCGCACGCAGAAGCTCTTCCACCTGCACCTGTTCACCGGGCATGCTGCAGCCTGCCAGAAGCAGGCACAGCAGCACGCAAGCCAACCACCGGCCAAAATGATTCGGATGTTTCAACCGCTGCGCCTCCTCTGTGTGGAAAACTTGTCCGGCCAAAGGCCGAAAACATGCTATTGTCAGTATACCACGGGCCGGGCGCAATTCCAACACCCGAAAACGAGAAAAGGGGCTGCTGCACCACATTTGGTGCAGCAGCCCTTTTGGGGTCCTGATTTTTATTCTTCGGTCTTGTCAAACAAGCCTTTTTCTTTTGCGGCGTTCCAGGTCAGGCAGGTGCGCAGCTTGCTGACGGGGAAGGCCGGGTGGAATTTATTGTTGTCCGCATCGTCCTTCATCAGATCCTGCTCCACTGCCCAGCGGGCGGCCTTTTGTGCGTCGGTATCGCCCTCGTCGATGTCGCTGTAGAGGGCGGTGCTTACAGGCTCAGGCTTCCCGGCGTGCTCCCACAGCAGCTCGGCCAGCTCGATGCGGTTGGAGGGCATGGGGATGCCGGGCATATTGATGACGCGGTAGATGCCGGTGCCGGCTTCATAGATAATAGCACCTGCGGCAGCACCCACGACCACAGCAGAGAGCGCGCCCTGAATGTTGCCGGTATCGCTGGGTCCAACCGGGTCGGGGCCATCCGGGCCAATGGGGTCATCCGCGAAGGTTGCCTTTACTTCCACGTTCTTATCCGGCATGGTAAAGGTCACCTTGGTGGGGTCGTTCTCGTCCGGGGTCGTCAGGAAGGTGTCTGCTTTCTGTTCCTCACCGCCTACCAGCACCGTCCAGCTGATGAAGTGCTGTCCATCCGGCACATTGGCTGTCAGGTGCACAATTTTATTCTTTGGCACGGGCACAGTGCTGTCGCTCGGTACGGACGCATCGCTGCCTTCAATGGTCGCCGTCACATGGTCGCCGACCCTCAGAGTGGGGTTCAGAGTGGGGTTGCTCGCAAAGTTTGCCTTTATTTCCACGTTCTCAGCCGGCATGACAAAGCTCACTTTGGTGGGGTCGTCCGCGTCCGGTTTCAGGAAGGTGTCCGTGTCTTGCTCAACACCATTCACCTTCACCGTCCAGTCGATAAAGTGCTCGTTGGCTTCCGGCTTCCTGCGCGTTGCTGTTACAGTATCGCCCTTAGCAGCTTCGGTCTTATCCACAGTGCAGTCTACAGCTTTGATGTTATACGGAATATTGCTATAATACGGTTCCGCCTTAACATTATAAGCGGGCATGGTCAGGGTCGCGGTGGTGGCGGTGCCATTCTCCAGCAGCTTGGCAAGCTCTGCTTCGTCGATAATTTCGGTCTCGGTGCCGTTTTCTACTTTATACAGCTTCCAGCCGTGGAAGGTCTTGCCTTCGGGGGTATCTCCAGCGGTCAGGGTCACTTTGGTGCCTGCGGCCACAGGAGCCTTCAGTTCTTCAACTTCGCTCTCAAGCTTTGCAGCGGCATTGTCTGTGGTCACAGTGTACAGCGGACGCACATAACCGCATGTATTGCAGTTATTGTCTTTTGCATTGTCGTAAACATGGGGGGCTTCCTGCGCATCCGTCAGACCCGGGCAGTTTGCAGTAATGCACTTCCTCCAGTGTTTGGTACCGTCATGTTTCCACCGGTAATTATGCCAATGCACATCCAGGTTAAAGGTTCTACGGCCGGTATAGGGGGCGCTGCCGGTATTGTACTTATAAGTAACCGTAGTGCTGCCCGGGGTAACTTTCAGTTCGGTTCCGTTCCGCTCGCCATTCGTCCAGTCACTGGTCTTGTTGACATCAAAATTTCCCGGCAGCTGACTCAGGTCGTAGATGCCATCTGCATCCACGGCAATCTGGTAACGGTTGTTGTATGTATTAATACTAGCAACCGGAGGCATTGCCACATTTTCATTGAAACTCAGCGAGGTCAGTTTATTATCGTTGCACCTCAGATCAGTCCACCTTGTGTTCTGACTTATATCCAACTCTGTCAGCTGGTTTTCATCGCATTCCATGGAGCTCACTGCTGAACCAAACTTTAGTGAAGTCAGTCCACACCTTCTGCAACTCAAGCTTGTCAGCTTATCGTTCTTGCTCACGTCCAGCTCAGTCAGCGGGTTTCCATCACAAGCCAGCTGTTCCAATGCTTTATTACTGCTTACATCCAATGATGTAAGACCATTCTTCGTGCACTCCAAGTGTTTTAGTGCTTTATTGTAACTCACATCCAGCGAGTTCAGCTCACTTCGCATATCATTCGTGCTCAGCCATTCCAGTGCTTCATTTTGGCTCACATTCAACGTCGTCAGGTAGTTGTCACCACACCGCAGATCTTTCAATGCCCTATTCTTGCTGACATCAAGCTGCTCCAAGCTGTTCCAAATGCACCACAGCGTTTCCAGTTTCAGGTTCTTGCTCACGTCCAGCGAGCGCATATGGGTATTAGAGCATTTCAATGTGACTAGTTCCGGGAAATACTCAATACCCTTCATTGTCGGGCAATATGAGTCATCTGGCAATTCGATCGTTATTACCTTATTTCGCTCCTCCAGGCTGAGGCTGTCATTTCCATCTTTGTCATACTGCTTGACATAGTTTTGGAAGTCCGTATCTTGGAAGTTTGTGCTATTGATTTCAACAGACTCCGGCTGTACAAATTCTTCCTCCGCCTGCGCACTTACGCCATTTTCTTGTTCTGCCGCCCCCGGCTCCGCCGCAAACGCGCCCACTGGCAGAACCGACAGCATCATGCACACCGCAAGCGCTGCACTGAGAAGTCTCGTACTCTTTTTTCTCATGTTCTCTTCCTCTTTTCGTTTGTTATTTTGCAGGCACCCACCCCAAAAGGCACCGTCTGCTCTTTAAGTTTACCCCCCCATACAACATATCAAGAGGCATTTTGGCCGAAAACAGGTTCGAGTTTTTAGTGGAATTGTTGAAATATTTGCGGTTTGGCCCGCTATTCCCGGGAACATTCAGAAGCAATGAAAATGCCACGCAAAAAAAGCCCTCTCCCATTGCTGGGAAAGGGCTTTTGAACACTGTATCAAACAGTCAGAGCAGATCAGACGAGCTCCAGAACTGCCATCTCAGCTGCGTCGCCGCGGCGAGCGCCGA
>ENA-ORRO01001049-ORRO01001049.1-human-gut-metagenome-genome-assembly--contig:-NODE-1049-length-20781-cov-33.748914_pt1 | contig 20781 bp, 18 predicted proteins | sample MGYA00242176_ERZ509136 | MGnify/ENA primary metagenome ERZ509136 (study PRJEB26280, sample SAMEA2338644) | human gut metagenome | biome: human gut; feature: human-associated habitat; material: faeces...
GGTTTTCGGCCGCGATGGACTGTATGAGCTCCTTCAATCTCACATCCACACCATTTACGAGTACTTTTCGACGATACTTAGGACAGAATACAATGTGATATTTACAGGAATATACGATATTACGGTTTGAATGATATACTCTGTTCATATTTGTATTATACTATGCTTTAGTAGTTAATACAACAATTAAGGAGGAAAAAGTTGTCCGCCTTCAATTGCTTACGCAAATTCGGCGGACGCGCCGTAAACCCCAGCCCTAAAGGGCGGGGGTTTACGGCGCTTTCGATAAAGTTCGACATGAAGTTCCTGCATCCGTTCACGGAGAAGAGCTGCAAGATCCTCAAGTACCTCGTCAGCATGGCCAAGGAGATTGCCACGGTGGACAAAGAATCGATCTACCAGGTTGGACTCTACAACATCAGCGCGGAGGAATCGCTCGACGATGCCAACGCGCACCGTTTCGACAGGCTCCTGCGCAATGTGCTGCTGACCTACGATGCCATCTGGTATCTGAGCCTCGACGAGAATCTCGTGGAGATCATCGAGACGCTGACGAGCATCCGCGTCGGCACGCAGTTCCATAATGTCGTCTCTGCCCTGCACCAGTTCGCCGGCCATTACGTGCATCCATCCGACCGCGAGCGCTTCCTCGCCTTCACGGACCCCGAGACCTTCTATGAGCGGGCCGCCGGCAGCATGCAGTCCTTTATCTCGGCGCCATTCCGCATCCTGCTCGCCGACGGCCGCTACGACTGGATCTTCTTCACGAGCATAGCGCTCGTCAAGTCGACTTCGCGCGAGATGCTCATCTGCCTCTGCAGGGATCTCATGAGCCGGCAGCCCGACCGTCAGACCATCATCCCGCAGATGCTCGATTCGTACGGCATCTCGAAGGATTTCTTCGCCGCAGGGACGGACACGCTGACGGCCTCCATCTGGCATGTCCTCATGGACGACCTGGGCATCGAGTTCTTCTGGAAGGACCGCCAGCACCGCTTCCGCGGGGCGAGCAAGGCGTTCCTCAAGGGGCGCGGCGTCAAGGATGTCGCAGAGATCCTCGGCAAGACGGACGCCGAGCTCGGCTGGCTGCTGCACACGACGCACGCGCAGGAGACCGAGGAGAAGGTCATGCAGACCGGCGAGCCGCAGCTCGACGTGCAGGAATACCTGAGCATCGGTCACCGCATCCAGGAGATCCGCACCTTCGAATACCCCATCCGCGAGAATGGTCAAGTCGTCGGCATCCTCATCCGCATCAACTCCCTCGAGGATGCGCCCGAGCGCCGCAAGCAGGACCTTTCCCTCGGCCTCATCGACGAGGAGACAGGACTCCTCAGTTACAGCGGCATGCTCATGGACGGCCTGCAGTATGCCGACGAGTACCGGCTGCATGGCGACGACTACACGGCGCTGCTGCTCGACATACCGGAGTACGACACCATCGGCATGAAGTACGGCAAGGCGTTCCGCCAGCACCTGCTGCAGGAGATCGTCGCGCTGGTGCGGCAGGCAATCCCCACGGCCTGCAGCCTTGCCCGCATCGGCAACTGCTGTTTCCTCATCCTCGCCAAGGCGGCACAGGACGTGCGCCTGCAGCAGGCCATCCTGAACCTCACGCAGAAGATCCACGCCATCGAGAAGGTTGACGGGAACGGCTGCACGCTCTTCCTGCACCACGCACAGGCGCACGGCTCAGAGGTCCGCAGCATCGACAGCCTGCTGCAGCTCTTGGTCAAGCGCCTGCACCGCGCCGAAGAGGACCTCTACGGCGTGACGCTCTACAGCAACGATAACCTCGTCTTCCCGCGCGAGCTCTTCGACAAGATTGAGTTTGGCGTGAGCATCACCGACCCCGAGACGCACGACGTCCTCTACCTCAACAAGGCCCAGCGCGACGAGCTCGGCATGCTCCCCGACACGCCGCTCACGGGCAAGAAGTGCTACTCGCTCATGGCGGGCAACAATGCTCCCTGCGAGGACTGCTATCTCGATAGGCTCGACCACACGAGCTGCATCACCGACATCTTCCACAGCCAGGTCCTGAATGCCGACATGCTGCTCTGTCACACGCTCGTCCCGTGGAACGGCAAGTCCCGCCGTTTCTGCATGAGCATCAACCTCGACCGCTACCTGCAGCGCCATGCGGCACACGAGAAGGTCCTCTATCAGGAGCTTTCCGTCAACGACATCATCCGCGCGGGCATGTACGAGCTCGACGCCGAGAACGGCATCCGCAAGATGATGCACCGCCTCGGCAGTCTGCTCGATGCCGACCACGTCCTGATCGCCGAAGAGGACGAGACGCTGCTGCGCGCGCTCGCCCGCTTCTTTTCCATCCTGCTGCGCAACCGCAATCTCATGCAGCGCATCGACCGCCTGAGCAAAGTCGACCCGCTGACCGGCGTCATGAACCGCCGCGGCCTGCTCGACGCCCTCAAGGACCTGCCGAGTGGGATGTACGCCTTCTTCTTCGGCGACCTCAATGGCCTCAAGGAGACGAACGACAAACTCGGCCACGATGCAGGCGACCGCCTAATCCAGTCGGCAGCAAGCGTCTTTGTGCACAGCTGCCCGACGAACGCCGTCTTCCGCATGGGTGGCGACGAATTCCTCATGATCCAGGCCGTGCAGGATGAGCAGGAGGCGAGCGCCATCAACGACAGGCTCCACGACCGCTTCCGCACCGCCGGCATCAGCATCTCCCTCGGCTTCTCCATGGCAGCTCTGCCTACCGCCAACATCGACACCGTCCTCGCCGAAGCCGACTGCCACATGTACAAAGAGAAAGTAGAGCACCATAAGACACGCCATCAGCATCAGGAAACGAATGCATGAACGCTGCCGGTCAAGCCGTGCCCATAAGAAGGCCCGAAAAAGTCCAATCCCCGACTTTTTCGGGCCACTTTTTTGTCCTGTACCAGATGTTACAGAAGAAGGTCCCCTTCTCCCCTTATACTGAAGATGTTCCAAGAACAGAGAACAAGAATCAAATGGGATTGATAGAAAAACACACACGGTAACACAGATACAGCGAAGAAAAAGGAGCGATAAACATGATCACGAAAGATATGACACTGGCCGACGTCGTCAAGGCGCACCCGAACACGATCGGCTTCCTCAATAACCTCCACCTCGACTACTGCTGCGGCGGTCACGACGCCATCTCCATCGCCGTCCGCGAGAAGGGGCTCGCTGTCGAGAAGTTCCTCGCTGACCTCAATGCAGTCGCTGCCCGTCCGACGAAGTCGAAGGACGTGCACGCCGACATCGAGTCGTTCAAGGACCTGACGGTCCTCGAGATGCTCGATGACCTCGAGGCGACGCACCACGTCACGGACCGCCAGCTCATGGCGGAGACGGAGCAGCTGCTCAACAAGATTCTCATCGTCCACTACCCGCACCACGGCGAGATGCTCACGCGCCTCCACCACCTCTATGCAGGCCTCAAGGCCGAGCTCGAAGAGCACTTCGCCAAGGAAGAGCAGCTCGTCTTCCCGCTGATGCGCCAGCATCCTCACCCGGACGAGAAGACGCTCGCCCTCGTGCAGGAGCTCGAGAATGAGCACACGGGCGCCGGCGACATCATCAAGGATATCCAGGAGCTCACGGACAACTTCACGCCGCCGGCTGACGCTTGCCCGACCTTCCGCCGCACCTACACGGTCATGGAAGAGCTCTTCGACGATGTCTTCATCCACATCTTCAAAGAGAACTCCATCGCCTTCCCCGAGTACGCAGAACAGCAGTGATACGTCGCCCGTCCAAAAAGTCCAGCACTGGACTTTTTCGATGGGCGACTCGCATAAAAGGCGTGTCGTCAGCCCGTCGGACTGTCAACACATCGGATTCTGAGAAAAAAAACGCGCCTTTTCAGCTGATTTCCTTCTGCGCGTCGTATCCTCAAGATAACAAAAAGATGCCGTAAGGCTCGACTAGCACCAATCGCCAATCCCCCGACTCTTCCGTCCGATTGCCCGATTGATTGGAGGGAATACCATGAAATCGTTCTTTCAGAAACTGAATGCCAATAAATCCAAGAAGCTCGCCATTGCATTGGCCGTCGCACTGTCGGCCACGGCGTTCGCCGGCTGCGGCTCGTCACAGACACCGTCGAAGAGCAGCGCCTCGAGCAGCACGCAGCAGACGCAGCAGGCCAACCTCGACAACCTGTCGGATGCGCGCAACACGCCGACCGTCCGCGCCGCGGCCGCCGTCGGCCCGTCCGTCGTCGGCATCACCAACAAGGCCGTCGCACGCGACTTCTTCAACAATCCAGTCGAGAGTCAGGGCGTCGGCTCCGGCGTCATCTTCAAGAACGACGGTGGCAAGAGCTACATCGTGACGAACAACCACGTCGTCGACGGTGCAAACGAGCTCATCGTCTCGCTCGCCGACGGCCGCAGCCTGCCGGGCAAGCTCGTCGGCGCCGATGCGCTGACGGACCTCGCTGTCGTCGAGGTCGATGACGGCAGCCTGCCGACGGCCGACTTCGGCGACTCCGATGCGACCGTCGTCGGCGAGTCCGTCATCGCCATTGGCAACCCGATGGGCCTTGAATTCCAAGGCAGCGTGACGAGCGGCGTCGTCAGCGCCCTCAACCGCACGCTCGGCGACGGCGACGCGCGCATCAAGCTCCTGCAGACGGATGCCGCCATCAACCCGGGCAACTCCGGCGGCGCGCTCGTCAACATGGACGGCAAGGTCATCGGCATCAACAGTGCCAAGATCGTCGCCAATGGCGTCGAGGGCATCGGCCTCGCCATCCCGTCGAACGCCGTGCAGAACATCATCTCTGCCATCATGGAGAAAGGCTACGTGCCGCGCCCCTACCTCGGCGTCTCCATCTTTGACCAGCAGAGCGCCGCGCGCTACGGCTACCAGCTGAACCTCAAGAAGGGCGTCTACCTCTTCCAGGTCGTCCCCGGCGGCCCGGCCGACAAGGCAGGCCTGCGCAAGGGTGATGTCATCACCGCCATCGACGGCACAGAGATCAAGGGCGTCTCCGACCTGCGCGCCAAGATTGCCGAGCACAACGTCGGCGACAAAGTCGAGCTGACCATTCAGCGCGGCAACCAGGAGCGCAAGGCAAGCCTGACGCTCGAAGAGATGCCAAAAGACAACAACTGACACCATACCATCCTTTTGTCCTACCGGATCCATCGACTTATAGACTTCATGGGAGCAGCGGGATCCCCCTCCCGACTGCTCCCCCGACAAAAACATGGCTCAAACGGGAGCAGCGAATCCCCCTCGATGCCCCGAACCATCCAAGAAAGGCCCGACTCGCCATCTCTCCCGGCAAGTCGGGCCTCTTTTTGAGAACAGGATCTATGGACCAAATGGATAGGGCAGCAGTCGGACTGCTGCCCATCAGTCGGCAGTCGGATGGTCCGACCGTCCGACGATCAGCCGACTTTCGGTCGGTTGGCATGCAGGTAGTCGATGTAGTCCGTCCCCCATGCCCGGATGCTCTCGAGCACCGGCGCGAATTTCCGGCCGATGTCCGTCAGGCTGTACTCGACGCGCGGCGGCACCTCCGGATAGACCGTACGGCGCACGATGCCCTCGCGCTCGAGCGACTTGAGCTGCGAGGACAGCGTCGCATGCGTGATCTGCAAGCCACGCTCGAGCTCATTGAAGCGCCGCGTGCCCTGACTCAGCTCGTGCAGCACAAGGATTGCCCACTTCCCCTGCAAGATCTTCTGCGACGTCACAAACGGGCAGATGCCAAACAAATCTTTCGCCATATGAATCCTCCAATACGCAAGCACTTGATACCTAGTCAAGCAAAATTACCTTCTTGTCAATATTCTACCCTATCCTTATAATATAAACAAGAGCGTAAGTACAGAAATCATACTTTTATAGAGAATCCAACGAGAAAAGAGGAAACGCCATGAAAAAGATGCCCGCTATTTTCGTCGGCCACGGCAGCCCGATGATCGCACTCGACCACAACGAATTGACCGAAACCTACCGCCGCCTCGGCGAGCGCATCCTTGCAGAGTTCGGCAAGCCCAAGGCCATCCTGATGGTCTCCGCGCACTGGTACACGCGCGGCACGCTCGTGCAGAGCGCCGCAAAGCCGCGCCAGGTCTACGACATGTACGGCTTCCCCAAGGAGCTCTACGAGCTCAAGTACGAGCCGGCAGGCTGCGCCGACCTGACGCGCGCGGTCACCGACCTACTCGGCGCCGATGTCGAAGTCGACGACAGCTGGGGCATCGACCACGGCACCTGGAGCATCCTCGTCCACATCTTCCCGCAGGCCGACATCCCCGTCGTCCAGCTCTCCGTCAACGGCCTCATCGACGCGCGCCAGTCGTACGAGCTCGGCCAAAAGCTCGCCAGCCTTCGCGAGAAGGGCTATCTCATCATGGGCAGCGGCAACGTCGTCCACAACCTGCGCCTCGTCGAATGGGAGAACGAGCACGGCAACCCCGCCGCCGACCGCTTCGACAAGGCCATCAAGTCGGCCATCGAGGCACGCGATGACGAAGCCGTCATCGACTTCCACCGCTACCCTGATGCCGACTACGCCGTCCCGACGCCCGACCACTTCCTGCCGCTTCTCTACATCCTCGGCGCCTCCCGAGGCGAGTCCCCCTACACCTTCAACAATGTTCGTAACCTCGGCTCCATGGCCCTGACCGGCTACGCCTTCGGCCTCTAAGCCGACAAAAAGCCTTCCCCGCGCACGGGGAAGGTGGCAGCCGCAGGCTGACGGAAGAGGCTATGACTTAATCGATAAGTTTACACCATACACCGAATTTGAAGAAAGCTGGAGCGGTGATTATCGCGGCGAATGTTCCCGTGAAATCATCACGCTCAAGTAAGAAAACGCCATCGGAATCGTTGCGTTCCGATGGCGTTTTCTGTTTGGTGCTATGTATGGACGTTGTCATTTCTGCCTGAGATGCGGGGCAGTTGGCTATAGTGGCGATTAGGATTGGCTGGCCAGCTGCTGGCAGAGCAGCAGGAGTTCTTCGAGCTTGGCGACGATGCGGTGCTGCTCGGCAAGCGGTGGTAGTGGAAACATTACCTTCCTGATTGCGTCAATAGAAATACTAGACTGAGCAGTTGCTTTCTTTGTTTTTGTAAGCTCAATATACCCTGTATAACTTTTCAAATATGCCAAAACATATTCTTCTAAGACATGAATCTCATTATTGTTAAATACTTCTATTTTTCCAACATTTGATCCTAAATGTGCTTTATACTTACCATTAAAAATAGCGATATTTCCAATAGTCCCTACATAAGGGACCAACAAACACTTAGATGAGATTTGACTACGAGGAAGCATATCGGAAATTTTTTCCGGTATATATGATTCGAAACGTTCTATCAAGTAGCCAGCTTGAATATTCTTTCCTTTAAATAAAGGAATCCCATTTTTTACTAGATTTGGATGTATATTTTTTGTATATTCAAATCCAGCTAATTTAGTAACAAAGGCTACATCATTTATATAACACCATGCCCAGCTATCGGGAATGTCGAAGGGCTTTTCGTCGTCGGTGATGGCGGGCAGGGGCTTGGATTTCTTGATTTTCTTCTCTTTGATGAGCTGTGCTTTCTCGGCGCGGATCTTGGCGAGCAGGTCCTTGGCATTTCCCTCTTCCTTGCGCTGGGGCACGAGCTTGCCTTCGATGGCGTATTGGAGCAGGCTCTTTTTCATGGCGTCTGGGAAGCGCTGCTCGATGGCTTGCAGCTTGGTCTGGGCTTTATCGTAGGCATCGATATCGGGCTGAAGTTCCGCTACTCTGTCAAGGATGCGCTGTTGTTCGGCTAGTGGCGGCATGGGAATCGGCATAATCGAAAAATCTTCAAAGCGTAAGCTATCGACTGTCGTAACTTGTTTGCGAAACTGCTTCAGGATATATGGAGAAAGGCCTTTCAGGCACAAAAAAAGATACTTTGAGATTCGTGAATCATAAATTTGAAAGGCTTTTATGTCCTGATTGATAGTTCCCGGATTCTCTAAGAATGAGACTGGGAATAATCGCTTTAATATACCACTCCGAACTACCATCAATATCGTGCCGACAGGATATAGTTGCAACCCATTAGCCGCTTCTTCAGAAATCAATATCTGTGACCTGCTAAGATAGTCCGACTTTATATCTTTCGAGGTGAACCAATTAACTGTTCCGTTTGTCCAATTTGATGGAACCTGTTTCGATGGTGTCTTGCCACTGCTGAATTGGCCTAAATCTTTCAGCCTCACCCACTCCCAGCTATCAGGAATATCAAATGGCTTTTCCTCATCTGTTATCTCCGGCAGTGGTTTACTTTTCTTGATTTTCTTCTCTTTGATGAGCCGTGCTTTCTCGGTGCGAATCTCGGCGAGCAGTTCTTTGGCTGTGCCTTCTTCTTTACGCTGTGGCACGAGCTTGCCTTCGATGGCACGCTGGAGGATGCTGTTCTTTAGGTCTTGTGCGTTCATGCGTTGTCCTCCAGTTTGGCAGTGATGCGGGCGAGGATTTTGTCGATATCGTCGTTGAGGGATTTGCGCTGTTCCTGATACTTCTGGATGAGCTCCATGGGCTCGAGGATCTCTTCTTCTTCGTGCGGGAAGCCGCAGAGGTCGAGGTTGTAGCCGCCTGCGACGATCTCGTCTATGGTGTAGCACTTAGCTTTGGGGAAGTCGCCCTCGAGGATTTCCTGACGGTCGTCCCACCATGCTTTGACGGGGTCGAAGTGCTCGAGGCGCATGGGCTTTGTCTTGCTGAAGTGCTTGTAGCCCTCGGGCATGTCGAGGCGGTAGAACCATGTCTTCTCGGTCGGGTGCGTGCGGTCGAAGAAGAGGATGTTCGTCGTGATGCTCGTGTGGGGCGCGAAGACGCTGCTGGGCAGCCGTATGATGGTGTGCAGGTCGCACTCGGCCATGAGCTTCTTCTTGATGTTGACTTTCGTGTTGTCGGTGCCGAAGAGGAAACCGTCGGGCAGGACGACGGCGGCGCGGCCCCCCTGCTTGAGCCGGTAGAGGATGACGCTCATGAAGAGGTCGGCCGTCTCGCTGTCCGCGAGGTCGTCGGGGAAGTGGCTCATGACGTCTTTCTTCTCGCTGCCGCCGTATGGCGGATTCATGAGGATCTTGTCGAACTTGTCTTTCTCCGTGTAGTCGAGGACGTCGTGGAGCAGGCTGTTGCCGTGGTCGATGTCGGGGTTGTCGACGCCGTGCAGCAGCAGGTTCGTGATGGCGAGCATGTAGGGGAACTGCTTCTTCTCGATGCCGTAGACGGAGTGGTTCCAGAGGGCGCGGTCGTCGGGCGCCGCAATCTGCTTCTCGAGCTCGCGCAGCCAGCTGACGAGGAAGCCGCCGGTGCCGCAGGCGAAGTCGGCCATGCGCTCGCCGAGGTGCGGCTCGATGCGGTCGGCCATGAAGTCGGTGACGGCGCGCGGCGTGTAGAATTCACCGGCGCGGCCGGCCGACTGGAGCTCTTTGAGGATGGTCTCGTAGATATCGCCGAGGGCGTGCATATTGTCGTAGCTCTCGAGATTGATATCGTCGATGACGTTGATGACCTGACGCAGCAGGACGCCGTCCTTCATGTACTGGTTCGTCTCTTCAAACATCGTCTTGACGATGCGCTTCTTCTTGGGCATGTCGGGTGTGATGGAGAGGTTCTTGAGCACGGTGAAGAGGTCGTTGACGAATTCGAGAAGCTCTTCACCCGTATAGGCCGTGCCCGTGCCGTCGTCGTGGGCCCAGTTCTTCCAGCGGTAGGGCTCAGGGATGATGGAGTGGTAGTCGTCTTCATCCATCTCCCAGTCCTCTTCTTTGGCATCGTAGACCTTGAGGAAGAGTGCCCAGATGATCTGCTCGATGCGCTGGGCGTCGCCGTTGATGCCGGGGTCGTTGCGCATGATGTCTTGGAGCCGTTTTACGAGTCCGCCTAGATTTGTTGCCATATTGTCTTAACCTGCCTTGTATAGTTCTTGTTCGAGGGCGCGCACGGCTTCTTCGTAGCCTTTCTTGCCGTTGAAGAGCTTGCCGATGTGCCCGGGTGTGCCGAATTTCTGGAAGTCCTTCATGCGCAGCACGTCGGCCTTCTCGATGTTCTTGATGCCGAGGTCCTTGTAGCTCTCGAGCAGCGTCTCGAGGACAGCGCGCGCGGCGCCGCTGTAGCGGCTCAGGAAGTCGCGCCGCTTGACGCCCTCGGCGCGCTCGCGGCGCGTCAGGGGCTTCTGGTCGTAGGCGACATGACAGATGAAGTCGAAGTCGTCGACATCGTCCATCTTCATCGCGTGCTTGAGCTTGTCGAGGTCGACGCCGCGCTTTGCGAGAGCGTCGGCGATGGCCTGCTTCTTCTCGGCGGCGTTCCACTCGTGGATGAAGCGGTGGAGGTCGCCGAACTGCTCGAGGATGTTCTCCTTCGTGTAGTCAATGACGTTCTCCTGCTTCAGCAGCTTGCCATCCGTATCGTAGACGGCGATCGTCTCCTGCACGGTGTAGACCTTGCAGCCGTCGGCGCGCACGAAGGGCTTGACGGCGGGCTCGCCGCCTCCTCCGCCGCCTTTTCCTCTGCCGCCAGTCGGCTTGCCCTCCCCCTCGCCCGACTCGAAGCCAGGGTCCTCGATGATGGGACCGTCCCAGTCGGGGTCGGCGAAGAGGCGCGTGACGCCGCGGAAGTCCATGATGACGAAGCTGCGCTTGCCCTCGTCGTAGCGCAGGCGAGTGCCACGGCCGATGATCTGCTTGAACATCGTCATTGAAGTAATGTTCTCGTCGAGGACGATGAGTCGGACCATCTTGCAGTCGACGCCGGTCGAGAGCAGCTGCGACGTCGTTGCGATGACAGGCGTCGGCGAGGCGACGGAGATGAAGTAGCCGAGCTGGCTCTTGCCGTAGGGATCACTGCCCGTGATGCGCACGACGTAGTTGGGGTATTTCTTCATCATGTCGGCGTTCTGCTGGGCGAGTGCGTGGCGCATGCGTTCCGCGGCGGCCTCGTCGGCACAGAAGACGATGGTCTTGGCCATGCGGTCGGTGTGGAGCAGATAGTTGGTGATGCGCGCCGCGACCTCGCGGATGCGGTCCTCGAGCACGATATTGTAGTCGTAGTCGGTGTTATTGTAGATGCGGTCCTCGATTTCCCTGCCGAAGAAATCGCGCTGGCCCTTACACGGGCGCCAGCCCTCGCCGATGTTCGTCTGCACGTTGATGACACGGAACGGCGCGAGGAAGCCGTCATCGATGCCCTGCCGCAGGCTGTAGGTGTAGACGGGCTCGCCGAAGTAGTCGATGTTCGAGACATAGGCCGTCTCCTTCGGTGTGGCCGTCATGCCAATCTGGATGGCCGTGTCGAAGTAGTCGAGGATCTTGCGCCAGCGACTGTCGGCCTTGGCCGAGCCGCGGTGACACTCGTCGACGACGATGAGATCGAAGAAGTCGGGCCGGAAAAGCTCGCGGAAGCGCTCTTCGTCGTTCTCGCCGAAGAGCTGCTGGTAGAGTGAGAAGTAGACTTCGTATGATGTGATGGTCGTGCGGTCGTCGGATGCGTAGTTGACCTTGTGGATGACACCTGCGAGCGGTCGGAAATCCTGCTGGATCGACTGGTCGACGAGGATGTTGCGGTCGGCGAGGTAGAGGATTTTCTTCCCGAGCCCCGCCTTGCGCAGCCGATAGATGATCTGGAAGGCCGTGTACGTCTTGCCCGTGCCCGTCGCCATGACGAGCAGCAGGCGCTTCTGCCCGCGGGCAATCGCATCGAGCGTGCGGTCGACGGCAACACGCTGATAGTAGCGCGGCGCAAACGTGCCCTCCGACACATAGAAAGGCTGCTCGATGACTCTGACCTGCTCCTCCGTCAGATGGCCTTCCTCCTTGAACCGTGCGATGAGCTCGGCAGGCGTCGGGAACGCATCGAGCGAGAGCTCACATTCGATGCCCGTCAGGAAGTCGTACTCGACGAAGCCGTCACCATTCGAGCTGTAGGCGAACGGAAGGTCCATCATCTGGGCATACGCCTTGGCCTGCTGCATGCCAAAAGAGATAGTATGGTTGTTGTCCTTCGCCTCGACGACGGCCAGAGGGTGGCCCGACTCTGTGTAGAGCACATAGTCGGCGAATTTCGGCCGCTCACGCGCCTCCATATTCCCCTTGATGTTGACCCGCCCCGCCGTGATCGCCAGCTCCATGCGGATGTCCGACGACGGCCAGACCCGCTCCAGCGCCGGCGTGATGTAGCGATGCTTGATATCTTCCTCCGATAAGAGAGACTTGTCCGTTTCCATATGATCACCACCAAACCATTCGTAATTTCTTAGATTATTATACCATTCTAGGGCCAGCTGTAATAGTCGGGAGTATTTTGTTTTCCCGGACAGACTGTAGTATAATGATCGTAGGCTAAGAAGAAGTCAACAAGCGTATCACACGCAAACGAAACGCCCCAGAGTTAGGCCCTCTGGGGCGTTTTGGGGTTGTTGAGAAAAATTTTCAAGTTTCCACTTGATATTCATTCTCAAGTATGCTATATTATATACATGCTTTCGTTAGCAGCTTCTTTCAAGAGGCGCGAAGCTCTCCTAAAATATAATACACATAGCAAATATCCCGGCGTACTGCTCATGCGCCGGGATTTTTGTGACTATAGGGTTTATGTTATTGTGCGGCCATAATTTCTTTCGGATACTTCAAGATAGCCTTTAGATAGGACGATGCTGTAGCATCTACCTTCCTTCTTCCCTGCTCCCAGTTCCGTAATGTAGCCAAAGGGATGCCAAAGGCCGAAGAAAATTCCTGCTGAGACATGTGCAAGCTTTCTCGCACGCTCTTTGGGTTCACACGATAAATAACGGTCTTCTTCAAGCCTTCTACTGGCATACCTTTTGCATCACACAATGCCTCCTGCAGACCATCCAAAATTTCCAAAGCCTCCGGTGAGATTTTCTTATCCATGATATTCACCATCCTTTTGGCGAAAAACGGCTTTCAACCGTTCCGTCATCTTTGTAAAAATCTTTTTTTCATCCTCAGACAAGTTGACCTGTACGTTCTTAGGATACGCATATAGGAGATAGATGGGATGATGCTCGTTGTACACGTAGTAGATGATGCGCACACCGCCGCGTTTCCCATGCCCAGATCCTTGCCAACGGACTTTCCTTATGCCTCCAGTACCGGGAATGACATCACCAGCTTCAGGATTCAAGCCTATGAAGTTTTTAAATTCCACTTGTGTCGAACTATCCCAGATGCGCTGTACAGCACGCTGATATGGTTGTGTCTCGACAATGACTTGTGGTATTAATTCCTTTTCTATAATTTTATTATACGCCAATGACGTACTATTGGCAAGAGTCATCCGACAACAAGGGCAACTGAGTCACAAGACAAGCGCGGCAAAGTGTGATAGAATACAATACAGGAGAGATTTCACTGCTAACGATGAAATCGAAAAGTCGCCCCGGTTGAGCAGAACCGAGGCGATTTTTGGTGTTGAGAAAAATTTTCAAGTTTTCACTTGATATTCATTCTCAAGTGTGCTATATTCTATGTAGGCTTTCGTTAGCAGCTTCTTTCAAGAAGCGCGCGACTCTCCTAAGATAAGATATTATACACAGCAAAGATCCCGGCGTACTGCTCATGCGCCGGGATTTTTGTGTCTTTGGGCATATGTCGGACTGATGCAACAACGCAGTGTCCTCATCCCATTTGATATTCTGCGAGCTCGACCAGATTCCCGTCGGGGTCTCTGAGGTAGATGCTCCGCATCGCGCCGCGAGCGCCATGCCGTCGCACTGGCCCGAGCTCGATGGGATAGCCTTTGCGCTCGATTTCCGCTTTCTCCATGTCCAGGCTCCCGTCGAGGATCAGGCAAAGGTCGAGGCTGCCATAAGTCGGATGCTCTGCGGCCGGAAGGAACTCGGCCTTTCTCGTGTGGATGTTGAACTTCTGACTGCCGAAGCGGACGGCATAGCGGCCGTTCCTCTGGTCGAGCTCCATGCCGAGGATGTCGACATAGAAGTGCAGGCAGGCATCCACGTCCTGTGTCGTGATGACGATGTGGTCGATATTCTTGAATCTCATAATTTCCTCGCTCTCAAGCGGATACGAACGTAATCTACATACCATGTACCGTCGATGAACAGTCGGCTGCGCAGTCGCTCTTCCGCTTCGTTGATGATTTCGTCGGTCTCTTCCTCTGGAATCCCGTCAAATGGCTTCAGGTCGAACATCCGGATCCAGTCTTTTATCGTCCCCTTTTGCGGAGTCGGTCGGTCAAAGAGTATCGCGTACTCCACGCGCATCCCGCATTTCTCAATCAGCGGCGCATATTGCCCGATCGTCGGGAAAAAGACAATTTTCTTATAGGTTCGCTTATGCTCACGGAACAATTCTTCCAATGTGCTATGAACCGCCTCTCCACAGCCGTAACCACCGAATTCACACACAAGTTCGCCGCCAGGTCTGAGGTTCCGAGAGACATTGCGCAGCAGCGTTTCCTGTTTATCGGCGTCAATCCAATGGAAGACAGCGTTCGAGAATATGGCATCCGCCGGCGTGTCTAGCTGGAAGCTGAGTGCGTCCGCCTGCTGGAAGGAAATGTTGGGATATTCTTTCCGCGCAATCTCCAGCATGGCCGGAGAGGCATCGATGCCCATCACTTGGTAGCCCAACAATTGAAGTCGGTCGGTCAGGCTGCCATTGCCGCAGCCTAAATCGACCACCTTGCTTCCCGGGCCGACTGTCAAGAGTTTCAGCACGTCTTCCCCGTATTTTGGCACAAAAGAAAAATTGTCACGATAGCTGTCCGCATCCCATGTGTTGTTCATCTTCATCACACTCCTGCATTCATTCTGTGAGCCGGTAGCTGCCCTCTATCCAAGCCATGATGGCTTCATCCGTCTGGGTGTCGTCCAGTACGACGGAAATCCAGGTCTTGTGGTTCATGTGGTAGGCGGGATAGACGCCGGGCAACTGGAGGAGGGCTTCTCCGTGCTCGGGTGGTATCTTCAGGTTGATGACGTCGACGAGCGCGGGGTTGCCGTCTTTGTCGAGCACGGCGCACTTCACGCGCATGATCAGGGCGAACCACTTGCGGTTGGATGCATGGCGGAATACGCCGTACGCCTGATAGCGCGCTTCTTTCTCCCACGGGAAGTCCGGCTCGACCTGAAAGCGCTCGAGGATGCACTGCGTCAGGCGGTTGGCCTGGTCGGACGCGAACAGCACGTCCTGACAGCAGGCCGCCGCAACGTCTTCCAGAAGCTGCTCGTAGCCTGCACGGACCGTGTTGACGTACGCGCCCGTGGCATTCTTCTGGCGCAGCTGGTAGTAGTCATCCTGAGAAATCGCGTCGATCACGCGCCCCGTGACCGCGCCCTTCTCCGTCACCGACAGGATCGCCTTGAAGTCGCCATCGAGAAAACTCCGCTCGAGCACATAGCCATCCCCGACTGGACGGAAGCCAAAAGCGCGCATCTTTTCCGGCACCCACCGCTTCCGCGCAAAAACGCTTTCTTCGATTGTTTCCATGATAACTCCTTCTATGAGAAAACGAAAAGGTCTTCTACGCTAGTCGCCGTAGAAGACCTTTTACTCCATAACTAGAAATACTGCTCAACCCATGATATACTGATATCGGCCGCAGGCGTGTCCACGCCCCTCTGGAAGGAGGTAGGGCCCATGACGAAATATCAGTTTGCCATGTTTATACTGGCAGTACTGCAAGTTCTGATTGGCGTTGCTACCTTGCTGAGATAGAGCAACGCCAGATGACGTTTTTCTAGCCAGAAGGGAGTGGTGACGTAGTCGTCAGTTCCTTTCAAGCAATTACAAGAGGGTGCTGGACGCTACCGACGTCTGCGGCTCTCTTTCTATCCCGATTTTATCACACTATGCAAAAGTTTACAACTGCACCCTCATGGATTTCAGTCGGACTGTTGCAACAGTCCGACTGAAAAAGTCCAGCGCTGGACTTTTTCAACGTATTAGAAGATGATATATGATGATATATTAGGGAAATAGAACCCCCCAGAGGTTGCAACTCTGGGGGTTCTATAGTCGATGCAAAGATGCTTGTATCCTTTTGCCTATGTATATCATAACGCAATGATTGCTGGCACGTCAAGCGCCTCTCTCCGTTGTCTGCGTCTGATTTCTTTAGATAACGACACTTCTGTCAATCGAAGTGTCAAAATGAGTGTCAAAATTTTTCCATTTATCAAAGCCGAACTTCTGTTGATTTTATTCGGTTCCTATGCTATCATTAAAAGCAACAGAACAATTCGCATGAAGATGTGCGAGACATGAAGATATAGAAAGGGCTCTTCGGTACTGGTAATACCAAAGAGCCCACTATATCACAGCTCGTATCGAGTTTGGCGACTCGGTATGACGCGCTCATCGGAAACGCCCTCCGATAAGTTGACTGTAACTTTCATACCCTTATTGTATCAAAGATATTTCTGGATATCAAGATATAGTCGGTATGAATTTTTTCCCCAGCCCTCTGGCTCGCATCTAGGAGTCGGGTGGCTCGGGATGGGATGGCATCCTCTCGGTTTTGCTCACGTTTGCGCGAGCGGACGAGGCGAAGTCACTTCCCGCAGCATCTTATCTGAATACGAGGGTCTGCCCGATGAGGGCAGGCCTTTTTTGATGCGCCATGAGGCGTGGTATTTGGATGAGCAGTCGGGAGGTGATCGCATGGGGAAGTCGGCTCAGCAGTATTTCAGTAACCAGGAGGACAGTCAGGCGAAGTCTGCCTATCTGCAGGCGCAGTATGCCGAAGTCAAGCCGCTCGCCTTCTACGATGCGATCCTTGGCGCGGCGGATGCCGATTTCCCGCTCTGCGTGGCGCACACTGAGTCCGCTGAGGGGCATCGTCTGGCAAATTATGAGAATGTGTTGGAGATGCTCGTCGCTTCGGGAGGACGGTCGGACTCGTTCGTCTATCCGGCAAAGTATTACAATGCCTATCCGAAGCAGAAGCTCATGCACGAGCTGCGCTGCCTCTACATCGACCTCGACAAGGTCAACGCGAAGAGCCTGCGCCGCCTCTGCCAGAAGGGGTTCTACGGCCAGCGCCCGACGTATCTCGTCAACTCGGGCAATGGCGTGCACCTCGTCTACGTGCTGACGCAGCCGCTTGCGGCCTACCACTGGGCCAAAGACCTGCTGCGCGAGATGCACAGCGGCCTGCTCCGCTTCTTCCGCAAGCATCGCTTCGCGGCGGATCTCGGCACGGGCCTCTCGCATGCCTACCGCATCGTCGGCAGCCTGACGAAGCTCGGGCAGACGTGCCGTGCCTACCGCGTCGGCAAGTGCGTGGAAGTCGGACAGCTGGCCGCATCGCTCGGCCTCTGCTGGCAGCGCCCCGCAAGCAAGTCCAGTAAATCGTCGTACAACTATAAAGAAAAACAGCTGCGCAAGGGCAGTCCGGCCCGCCGCGGTTTCTACGACTATCTCGTGCGCATGATCGAGGCGCGCACGCAGGAAGGCCACCGCTACAGTTCGCTCTTCGCGCTCGCCTGCGTCGGCCACAAGTGCCATCGGGCCGTCGAGAGCATCCTCGAGGATGCCGTGCGCCTTGCCGCCAAGCTCGGCCTTCCCAAACACGAGGCGGAGCACGCCGTCGCCGCCTGCAACCCCGAGAAGGCGCAGACCGTGCGCGCCGCAACGCTCGAAGGCTGGCTCGGCTGGTCCTTCGATCGCAAGACGAAGCGCAACGGCCGCACGCGCGCCGAACACCTCGCCGAGATTGCCGAGCGCCGCACGGCGGCAAGCCGCCGCCGCGTCACGGACTACCTCGAACGCCATCCCAAGGCCACCATCTCCGAGATTGCCCGCACCCTCGCTATGGGCCGCAAGACCGTCGCCAAGTACTTCCACGAGTGGCTCACGGCCCTACGCGACAAAGTCGTCCAGCAGGCAAAGGCCATGCTTAATGCGAGCCAACCCGCCAACACTAAAGCAGCCGATACGGCAACACTGGTCCCGACTGCCAAACCGTCCGACGGCCCCGGTCGTCGTGCCTTCCTCGCCTTTTGCACCCAGCTGCGTCATTCATTGCGTCAATACCTGCCCCTAAGGGCGAGCTCTGCTCCGCGCAATGCGCAGGAGGAGGAGAAGGGCATAAAGAAAGCCGACTTCCGGAGACCAGCAAGCCCATTCAGACTAGGAACCCCCTCCTCCCTGTGAGAAAAGCAGCTCCGCGGCGGGCCGCTTCGCATGTGCACGATTGCACGGCGAGTCGCTAGCCGGACGGCCATGCGGCGGCAGGACTTTCGCGCGCCTCGTCGAAGCAAGGCAGTAGGGTAAATGGTACAGAAGGAGAAACTCCCATGATCTACCTGACGGGGGACACGCACATCCCCATCGACATCGGCAAGCTCAGCTGCAAGTCGTTCCCGAAGCAGCAGGAGATGACGCGCAGCGACTATGTCATCGTGCTCGGCGACTTCGGGCTGCTCTGGAAGAAGGACGAGACGTACGACTATTGGCTCGACGTCCTGTCGAAACGCACGTACACGCTACTGTTCCTCGATGGCAATCACGAGAACTTCGACTGGCTCGATTCGCTGCCGGTCGAAACTTGGCATGGCGGCCGCGTGCATCGCATCGCCGAAAACATCCTGCACCTGATGCGCGGCGAGATCTTCGAGATTGGCGGCAGCACCTTCTTCACGCTTGGCGGCGCCGTCTCCTACGACAAAGTCTTCCGCGCCGAGGGCATCAGCTGGTGGCCGCAGGAACGGCCATCCTGGGCCGACTTCAGCCGCAGCATCGAGAACCTCGCCCGCCACGATAACCACGTCGACTATGTCCTGACCCACACCGCACCCGCCACCATCCTGCAGGTGCTGCGCCTCTACACCAGCTCATGGAACAGCGCCGCCGACCGCTCCGTCGAGAACGCCCTGCAGGCCATCGACAACGACATCCACTACAAAGGCTGGTACTTCGGTCACTGGCACCTCGATTTCGACTACAAGCGCTACCACGCCCTCTACAACCGCGTCGTACGGATTCTTTGATTCAATGCGTTGCTAGAAAAAACAGAGAAGATGTGATACAATCGAGATAGAAAAGCGGCCGATGTTCGCGTGTCGGAACCGCCATTCGTTAAAAACTCGAGACGTTCCGATCTTGCTTACTTGAACGGTTGGATGTTTATTTCAACAGAGCCAGGATCGCCGCGAGCAACTGCAAAAAAAAGCCCTTCACGATTTGTGGAGGGCTTTTTTTTGCAGGTTATCAGAGCTTTGCGTAGAACGAATTGTTGAATACCGTTACATTGCGATGTAGGTAGGAGTCGTACCAGGTGCGGGAGCCGTAGAACTTTTTCCCGTAGTCCAGATAGAAGGCCGCTTCACCGACATACATGGACATGCCCGACTCTGCGTTAGAGCCCGTCGGCTTGAGGTATCTCCAGTCCGACGCGCCGGTGTTGCGGTCGACGTACATCTTGCGGTCGTTCCAATTGTAGAAGAAGCGCATCGTCGTGACGCGAGAGATCTCGCGGTTGCCACGGTCAGCATCAGGAACGGTGATGACGTTGATGGCCAGCGTGTAGCACGGCGGATTGTAGTCCTGGCAGACGAGTGAGCTCTTATCCAAGTACGTTGCTACCCCCATGTGCGCCCAGATCAGCGGATAATTGTCGTCACCGTTGTAATAATCCTCGTACGTGGATGATGCCTGTGCGACCGAGGCAATCAGCAGAGCAGCCAGCAGGCAGAGTATAACAGTGAGTTTTTTCATGTGAGTCCTCCTTGTGTCTCTCATATATATGTTAGATTCTTCTCATTCTCTAATTCTTCGCGCTATAGCGCTTTTCCTGCTAACTTAGAGGGACTTGGCGCTACAAAAAAGAGCGGCACTCCAGCAGCAAGCGCATCGGCAGGATTTTCCCTTCTCTCGTCGAAGCGAAATGATAGGGAAAGATTGATCAAAACATCGAAGGAGATAAAACTATGGAATCAGGGAAGACTCGTTGGACGATTGACATCTCGGACCGGGATAGCGATGCTGCGGTAGCACGCATCAATGCGGAGCTGGCCGACATCTTTGCACGGCGTGGGGATACGCAGGCGGTCTATGTGACGTTTGACTTTGAGTTCTCGGCGTACTTCTACAACGTCGCGAAAATGACACTGCTGCCGCACCGCGGCCTTGGCTTAGAGGACAAGGCAGGCAAGCTGGTCGGTGTCATCTTCATCGAGGCGGACATGGACGTGATGAAGCTCCACGAGTACCAGGGAGCCGAAGGCATCGCTATTGATTTCTTCAAGCCGAAAGAAGTAGAAGCAGGTGTAGAGTCAGTGCCTTTGAGATAGAGCAGATGACATTCTGGATGATGGACGCCCATCGGATAAGGAAATGAAAGCATACCATGATCGCGTTCAAGAAGGACTAAACCTTTTTGCAAAGTATTTTCAGGATCTATGGGATTGATGGGACGCATCTTCGATGACGATTATGCTCACGGCCTCTAATGTACACGAAGCCCCTAGGGAGGACCATTCCCCGGGGGCTTCGTTTGTGCTGGAGGAACCCAACTCTTTTCTTACTTCACATTATATCACGTCTCATGACAAAAGAAAGGCTAGCATATTTATGGGAGCACTGGCACAGCAGTGTTAAGATAGAGAGTGAAAGGGGATGTTACGATGCGCATCATCATCACGGATTCGTACCGCCAGATGGGACGGGAAGCGGCGAATATGGTGGCGGGGCAGCTCTATCTGAAGCCGGACAGTGTGCTGGGGCTGGCGACAGGCAGCACGCCGCTGCCGATGTACCGGCGGCTCATCGCCCTGCAT
>ENA-ORRO01001054-ORRO01001054.1-human-gut-metagenome-genome-assembly--contig:-NODE-1054-length-20722-cov-2.500944_pt1 | contig 20722 bp, 14 predicted proteins | sample MGYA00242176_ERZ509136 | MGnify/ENA primary metagenome ERZ509136 (study PRJEB26280, sample SAMEA2338644) | human gut metagenome | biome: human gut; feature: human-associated habitat; material: faeces...
CGACGGCATTCAGGTCATCGCACGGCACATGAACTACGGCCTGTACCGGGTGGAGGGGAAGTCCGACTGCCCCAGAGACGCCCTGAACATCTGCCGGATGCTGTCGCTGAAGCCGGAGATCCTAGAGAAGATCGAGCAGGCGTATTAAGATGCCGGAGGCTCTCTGCGGTGGTTGGCCGCTGCTGCGTGCGGGTGGATCCTGCGGAGCGGTATGCGCTGCCGGAGGGCGGAGAAATGGAAAGAATGACCAATAAAGGCGGGGGGGATACTCTCCCGCCTTTGATGTACTCGTGAGATATTGCTTTGTGCATAACCCATAGAAAACGGCGCGGGAATTTTATCTCATGCACAAAAAATCTCTGTCTTTTTTGTCACAATGCTACCTTGACAAAGCCCCGGTGGAGACGATATAATGAGGACCGTAGAAGTTCATACCGCAATCAATAGAGGTGCGGGGGACAGGGTACTGCTTCGTGAGGACAGACACTCGCAGAGCGGGGCAGGAAGGGGTCCTTCGCCGAAAGGGCATGACGGGTCTGGTGTCATGGTCTTGGGGTCGAGGTGTAAGCGTCGGCACTGTCATGTCGAAAGACGTGGAGCGCTATTGGTCAGCCTTGACCGATAGCGTTCTTTTTATGCCCGAAAGAGCGGTATGGCCACAGCGGCGGAACTTCATGAAAACGACCCAAATTTATGAAGGAGGAAAAACTTATGGAAAAGATCACTTCTACCCTGCGGCTGCGTATGAGCGCAAAGGATGCTCACTACGGCGGAAATCTGGTGGACGGCGCACACATGGTGCACCTGTTCGGTGACGTGGCCACCGAGCTGCTCATCAAGTGCGACGGCGATGAGGGCCTGTTCTGCGCTTACGACATGGTGGAGTTCAAGGCTCCCGTGTACGCCGGCGACTACATTGAGGCCTATGGCGAGATCGAGAAGATCGGCAACACCTCCCGCACCATGCGCTTCGAGGCCCGCAAGGTCGTCGTTGCCCGCACCGATATCAGCGCTTCCGCCGCTGACGAGCTGGACGAGCCCATCGTTGTCTGCGTGGCTCACGGCACCTGCGTGACCCCCAAGGACTGCCAGCGCAAGAAGATCGAGAAGTAAGGGAGCGGCAAGATGGAGAAGCTGATTATTACTGCTGCTATCTGCGGCGCTGAGGTCACCAAGGAGCAGAACCCCGCTGTGCCCTACACTGTGGAGGAGATGGTCCGTGAGGCCAAGTCCGCCTACGAGGCCGGCGCCGCCATTCTGCACATCCACGTCCGCGAGGACGACGGCACCCCCACCCAGGATCGTGAGCGTTTCCGTGTTGTGATGGACGCCATCCGCAAGGAACTGCCCGATACCGACATCGTAATTGGCAGCGTTCTCGTGCCGGACGACAAGGCTCCGCACCTCATCACCAAGGACATGCTCAGGCTTATGGAGTCTGGCTCGGTGCTCGTAGACGTGGCTATCGACCAGGGCGGCTGCTTCGAGACCTCGCATCCTACTACCCATCAGGATCCAGTGTATGAGATTGACGGCATAGTTCACTATGCTGTGGCAAATATCCCTGGAGCCGTGGCACGCACATCAACGTTCGCGCTCACCAACGCCACAATTCCTTATGCGCTGAAACTTGCCGACAAGGGCTGGAAACAGGCATGCAAGGAAAATCACGACCTTCTTGAGGGCTTGAACATTGTTGACGGCAAGGTGGTGTATAAGGGCGTTGCCGACGCATGGGGCTTGCCTTACACACCGGTTGAGGAAGTGTTGTAGAGAAACACATATAGATAAGAAGACAGGCGCGTTTCGTAAATGCGCCTGTCTTTTTTTTGAGATGTTGAAGTGGCGTACCTCCGGCACGCTGATGGCGGATGCTGGCAGAGATCCCGGCACGCTGCGCTGCGCTCTGCGTACCGGGTTATTGCAGAGTGTCGTCGCTCCGCGACGAAGGGGGATAAAAAAAACAGGCGTGCTTCTAAACCACGCCTGTTCTTATTGATATGGGGTCTGTTTTATTTCACTTCCCAAGTTTCACCAGCCATAATCATGTCGCGCAGCGAACCGAAATGTTTGCGCTCCTCGACATTGTGAGTCTGTTTGTCGACCTCTTCGTCATAGACCGGTGCTTCGACGTCGCGTATAACGCCGATTGCCAAAGGCAACGACTTTCCGTCCATCATAGCAAGCTGCTGATGGAGGAAGTTGGACTGGCAGTGAGCATCGTGAGTAAGCACGTCGTCGATAGTGTATCCGTCCTCACCGATTGTCACCGCCTTCAAAAGGAATCCATCTTGAACCAACCCCTTGTTCATCTCCTTGCCGAAGAGCATTTTCTCGCCGTGGCGCAAGTGGATGGTGTGGTCAGGGCGCAATTCGCGGTCGCTGACAAAGCTGTAGATGCCTTGATTGAAGATTACGCAGTTTTGGAGCATTTCAACAACCGACGCGCCGCGATGGCGTGCGGCTGCAACCAAGACCTCTTGCGACGTTTTCAGTTCAACGTCAAGGCTTCTGCCGAAGAAAGTGCCTCTCGCTCCAAACACGAGTTCAGCCGGGATGAACGGATCCTCCGTAGTGCCGTAAGGCGAAGACTTAGATACGAATCCTCGTTCAGACGTAGGCGAATACTGACCTTTTGTCAAACCGTAGATACGGTTGTTGAGCAGAATCATATTCATGTTTACGTTTCGTCTGACAGCGTGGATGAAGTGGTTTCCGCCGATAGCAAGTCCGTCACCATCGCCGGAGATTTGCCAAACGGTCATGTCGGGGCGTGCCACTTTGAAACCAGTGGCGATAGCCGCCGCACGTCCGTGGATGGTGTGGAAACCGTAAGTGTTCATATAGTAAGGCAGACGCGAGCTGCAGCCGATACCAGAAATCACGGCAGTTTTTTCAGGAGCAACGCCGAGTTCCGCCATTGCTTTGTGCAGCACGTTCAGGATGGCGTGGTCGCCGCAACCGGGACACCAGCGCACGTATTGGTCGCTCTTGAAATCAGAGGCTTGATATTTCTTTTCTTCCATGATTCTTATTCCTCCATAATTTTAGTTACACCATCGACAAGCTCCTGCACAAGGAACGGTTGTCCCTGCACCTTGTTGATGCGTCTTATCAGAACGTTCGGGAATTTTGCCTGCAGGAAGTCGGCAAACTGTCCGAGGTTGAGTTCGGCAACGACAACGTGTTTGTATCTGGCGAGCACCTCCCCGGTGTTTTTAGGCAGCGGGTTGATGTAGCGGAAATGAGCCATAGCCACTTTTTTGCCGGCAGCCCTCAGATCGTCGACAGCCTCATGGATATGACCGAACGTGCCGCCCCATCCGATGACAAGCGTATCAGCGTCAGCGTCGCCGTAAGGCTCTACGTCGGGGATGTCGAAAGCCACGCGGTCTACTTTCTCCTGTCGCAGGAGTACCATTTTCTCGTGGTTTTCCGGGTCGGTCGAGATGGCACCAGTTTTGGAATCCTTCTCCAAGCCGCCGAGACGGTGGGTCAGACCAGGAGTTCCCGGAATAGCCCAGTAGCGCGCTTTGGTATTCTCGTCGCGGTCGTAAGGATGCCAGTCGGATTTGCCTTCCGGCACGAAACGCGGTTTGATTTCAGGATATTCACCCTCTTCCGGCAGTCTGAATGCCGACGAACCGTTTCCGATGAAAGCGTCGGATAGAAGCACAACCGGCGTCATGTGCTCGATTGCAATTCTTGCAGCTTCGAAAGCCATGTGGAAGCAGTCGACAGGAGAAGCGGCAGCCAAAACCACGATAGGGCATTCACCGTTGCGGCCGTAGATAGCCTGACGAAGGTCGGTCTGTTCGGTTTTTGTAGGCAGACCCGTAGACGGGCCACCACGCTGCACGTCGACGATTACAAGCGGAAGTTCAGCCATCACAGCCAGACCTATACCCTCGCTCTTCAGTGCCAAACCCGGTCCTGATGTTGTCGTCACCGCCAAATCGCCGGCAAAAGCCGCGCCGATAGCAGAGCAGACGCCTGCAATCTCGTCCTCCATCTGGCAAGCCTTCACCCCGAGGTCCTTGCGTTTTGCAAGTTCGTGAAGGATGTCGGTGGCAGGAGTGATAGGGTAGCTTCCGAGATACAATGGTCGTCCCGACTTTTCAGAAGCGTATATAAGTCCCCATGCAGTGGCCGTGTTTCCGTTTACATCGGTGTATGTTCCAGGACGAGTGTCGCCGGTTTCGATACGGTATGTTGAAACAGAAGCATGGATATTGTGTCCATAGTCGTATCCAGCGTTGAGCACTTTAGCGTTAGCCTCGTAAACAGCAGGCTTTTTTGCGAATTTGTTTTTCAGGAGGTGCAAAGCGGATTCAAGCGGGCGGTCGAACAGCCAGCAAACCAATCCGAGCGCGAAGATGTTGCGGCATCGCAGCATTGACTTCAGGTCGAGACCAGATTCGGCGAGCGCATTTTTCACCATCGAAGTCACCGGCACTTCAACGATTTGTGCAGTGTTGTCGATTCCGATTTCGTGGAAAGGATCGTTGGTTTCGTAGAGCGCTTTTTTGAGGTCAGACTCCTTGAATGAGTCGATGTCGACAATTGCGACACCTCCTTTTTTCAGGAAGCAGGCATGGCGTTTCAGCGCCGCAGGGTTCATAGCCACCAGGACGTCGGCGAGGTCGCCCGGCGTATGCACGCCCTTGCCAATGTGCACTTGAAATCCAGAGACACCGCTCAGAGTGCCTTGCGGAGCGCGGATTTCAGCAGGATAGTCGGGGAAAGTGGAGATTTGGTCGCCCACGCCCGCCGACACGTTAGAGAAAATGTTGCCGGCGAGCTGCATACCGTCGCCAGAGTCGCCCGAAAAGCGGACCACTACATTCTCCAAGGTCTTAACGTTTGTCTTTTCTAACATTTTTATTTAGGTTTGTTTTGCTAACAGCAAATTATGTTGTTTTCACGTCACAAATGTAGTGTTTTTTCCAAACTTAACGCCTCTGCCAATCAAAAAAATACTAAAAATTTGAATATAACATTCAAATTGTTGGGTTTCTTCGTAGCGGAGTCAAAATTCGGCAAACTCAATACTTCGGAAACGGGCCAATCTCTTTAATCACGTCGATGGTTTGGCTGTCGGAAGTGTAGCATCCGACGATGCCAACTCCGCCGTCTACGTTGCTGAATATTTTGACAGGGTCTGCCAATCCGAGGTCAAAGAGTCCGCCTTGTATGCCTTTGTCGTCGGTGCGGTTTATTATAGAGCTGACAAGATAGTCGTAGTATGGCTTTGAAATAGTATATAGCCAGAACTTGCGCGCCATCCGTTTTTGCCGCCAAGTGCCTGCCGACAGTTGTATAATCTCCCTTACTTCAATGGTGCGCTTTTGCCCGTCGAAACCTTTGTCGGAGAATGGCAGGCCGTATGGCGAATATGGCTCCCAACCAGGCAGTGTCGAATGAACTTGGTTGGCGAGTTGCTGGAACACGTATTCGTGCGTGAAGTTGCGTTCGCCCATCGAAAAGCCTCTTAACCCATCGGCGTTGTCCCATTGCAGGAAGTAGTAGCTGTCGCCGGGCTTGTCGGTGAACGTCAGATTGTAGTAGACCACGCAGTCGGCGTCGGTGTAGATTTGCATCGGACCTTGTCGGCTTACGGTGATTCCTTCGATGACGACAGGCTCCGGCATCACGTCGGTTGCCGTGACAGTCTTGTCGCGGTAGCGGGTGCTGACGGTGACGCTCTCGCCGGGAATCACTTTCGTGTTGGAGACGTAGAGGTGTCGGTCGGCGTCATACGTCATATGCTCTTTTTCCTCGCCGTTTATGCTTACGGCAATGTCGAGGTCGGTCACGAACGTGCGGCCTTTATGCACGTCGGAGAAGAAGTAGGGCTTTGTGGCTGCCACCTGCACTGTCGAATCCGCACTAACCAACGAGTTGAGTGTAAGCATGTTCGACAGCTCGTCGTTTCTGTATTGGTCGAGGTCCTGCTCCCGATAGCATGAGGCGAGGACAAAGATTAGGAGCGTTGCCAGAATGTATTTTCGGAGATGCATAAGCTTAGAAATAATAAGTGTAAGAAAAAGAAGGAATAATAGGGATGAAACTCAGCGTTTTGAATGCCCGGTGCCAATTCTCTTTATCAGGATTGAAGAACACATCGTTGATGTTGTCCTTCTTTATCGTGATGGCGTTCATATGGCAGTAAGCATTGTAAATGCTGATGTTCCACATCCCGGCATGCCCGTTCTTGTGGCGGACGTGTATCGTCATTCCGAGATCGAGTCTATGGTTTGCGGGTAGGCGTACGTTGTTGCGTGACGAGTATAAATCCACGCCTTCCACTTCGTCGTCGTCTCCCCACCCTGGAGGTCCAGGCGACGGTGCGTCGGGAAACATTGTGCCCGGCACGTCGTAGTTGTAGGTCGAGAGGGTCATGCGGTTGCCGGTGGTGAATGTCCATCCGGCGTTGAACTCTATCTTTTCGTTGAGCTTGTAGGATGCGTTGATGTTGATTTTATGGCGGGAATTTCACTCCCTGGTTGAGGTCGTCAAATTTGCGCCAGTTCCACAGCAAGCCGTAGCCGACCGTTCCCGTGATTTTGCCTACTTCGCGAGTGACGCTCAGGTCCACACCGTAGGACCATCCTTTGCCCGATGTGAGTTTGTCCTCCCATGCGAGGTCGGGATTGAGCACGGAGACGCCCTCGCGGTACTCCAACAGGTTATCCATATCCTTATACCATCCTTCAACAGAGAAGTACATATTCCATGGCAGATTGCCATAAACGCCAATTGAATATAGGTCGCTTTGCAGAGGCTTGAATCTGGCGGAAACAGGTTGCCAAAGGTCGGTTGGCAGGTCGATGTAGTTGGTTGATACTTGCTGTACGTACTGATGGATTCTTGCATACCCGGCCTTGACGCTGAAGTTGTCGCCCAAAGCGACTTTCAGCGACGCGCGCGGTTCAATGTCGGCAAACGTAGTGCCCTGCACTCTGTTGACCACGCCTCTGACGCCTACGCTGAAGGCAACTTTGTCGTTGAAGTTAAGAGTGTTGTCGACGTAGGCTGCAACCTCGTTCGACGTGACGTGGGGGCTGTTGTTGTTCTCGACAGTTTCGATGCCGTCGGTGAGAAAACTGTTTACAAGCCCCTCCGGCAGGTAGTTGTGGTTTGCGTATTCGACTCCGGCACGCAGCGTGTAGACCTTGCTGAAGTCGGCCATATAGCTCACCTTCGCACCGATGTCGGCTATCGAATTTGACGTATGGCTTTTGCTGTATTCGTAGGTTGATGGGTCGCTCGTGTCGGTTTGATATTCCCGTTCTTGCCGATAATTGGAGGAATATTTTGAATAGTAGACCGCAGCCCGAAGCATACCGCGATTCAGTCTATAATCGTAGTTGCCAATCACGCCCCAATTTCCCCAAGCCAAACGGTTTGAGTTCTCGTCGAAGAAGTGCGTATCCGATTCTGTCGTAGAGCCGTAGCTTTTGGCATCAAATTCGCGAAGTCCTAATTTAAGGCGGTCGTAGCCATAATATCCCACAATCTGGAGCGACATGTCACGATTGATTTTATGGTCGAGCCTCAAGTTCATGTCAGTGAAACTGTATCCAAGTATATGCTTTTTGCCATTCTTTTTGGTGATGGCGTTTACGATGGCAAGTGTAGGTGCCGACAGCAAGTCGATCCACGAGCGGCGCAGGCCGGCTGAAAATGCCGTGCGTCCTTTGATGATAGGCCCTGTCACGTAGACGTTGGCGTTGAGAAGCCCGACCGACACTTTCCCGCCAAACTTGTTGAAGTCAGGCTCGCGCATTGCAATGTCGGTGATTGACGATATCCTGCCGCCATATCTTGCTGGAAACGATGCTTTGTAGAAGTCAACGCGGTCTACTGTCTCAACGTTGAACGACGAGAATATGCCTCCAAGATGGCTTACGTGGTAGAGCGGTAGTCCTTGATACAGAAAGAGATTCTGGTCGTTGTCGCCGCCTCTGACGTATAGCCCAGTGAAGCCCTCCATTCCTTGCGATACGCCAGGAAGAGTCTGTAAAGCCTTAACGATGTCAGGCTCGCCAAACATCACGGGCAGGTTGGCAATCATATTGCTGCTTAGGCTCACTCTGCCCATTTCCGGGGCTTTAAGATTTCGCTCGGCGCCATAGCCTCTCACCACGACCTCCTTCAGCCGGTTTACCGTCTTGAGAGTGTCGCTTTGCGCAGAGGCATTCTGTCCAAGCAAAATGGTGGGAGAAAATGTTACCCCCGCCATTATTAGTAATGTCTTTAAATTCATCGAGAAATCAGTTGGAGTTCTAACCCTTGAAATTCGTGACGGTCAAGAATACTGCCAGTAAACTTTCCAAAGCAATCATAATACTCGGGATGTATATCAATACATCCTCTCAATTCAGCTAAACTGGAAATTGCGGGTATGGTGATGCGGTCTTTCTTACCTGGAAAACCTTTGATTATAACGTTGGTGACATAAATCGGATTTAAGTAGTGTTTCTTTAGAGTTTCCGAGTAAAGGGTGTCATTGCCAACTTGGCGAGAGCTAATCGTAACAGAATTTACCGTGCGGGGTTCTCCATCTACTGTAAATGTCAGATTGTCGCCTGAGTATACACCATCGCGATAATTTGGGGTGTAGTCAGAGGTTAATTCTTCAAATTCTTCATTGCATGACGCAAGAATCGCTGTAGCAACAACAATGAAAGAAAAAATTAATTTCTTTATAGTTATATGTTTTTTAAATAAAATATTCAAACTAAGATTGCCATAATTTTTGGCAAAGATACTAATTATTTATTTAACGAATTAATTTTGTCCTATTATTTTATAAAAGGCTTTCGCTAAACTGCTATATACGAGCATGGTGATGACTTGCCAACCCTCCATTGGCCGCGGTCTGAATAGCCTATACACTTAGACCGTGTCAATGGCATTCTTAGGCGCATAGCGCCGACCACAAGTGGGAACCGCATGCGAAGCCTGCGGCCGCTCTCTATATCCGCAGGCCGTAGTGGCGTACCTCCGGCACGCATATGGTGTTGACCGGTATAATCCCATCACGCTCCGCAGGCTCCGCGTAATGGGTTAGGAGTAAGTCTCGTGCCTCCGGCACGAAAGCCTCGCCTGCCGATGCTGTGGATTCCGCCACCCATGCAGCGAGCAACCGCTATGCGGCTGTCTGCTCTGCCCGCGCTACGCTGCAGGCCAAGGCCAGCAGTTCCGACTTGTTGCCGGCGCTATGCGCCTCATTCACCACGGCAGATTGCCGCGTATTTCCGTGGCGTCCAGGGGTACGCCACACTATTACGCTGCCGATATTCCGCCATCCAGTCGGTGCTTACACGATAGCTGCGGTTAAATCTACATCAGGAATGATTACGTCCGTAAGTTTGTCCTGTATCAGAAATCCCATATAGAGCGGGACTGTTAGTACGTCTCCATCGCGCCCTACGTTATATTGGCCAAGTTTGATGGCGTTGTTGACATGATATATCGCTTTGTTCTTTAGAATCGTATTCATGCTTTTTGCCTTGCCGGTTTTTGATTTGACTTCAATGACGACACATTCCCCTTTGAATCTAACCAAAAAATCGAGTTCAAGCCCACTTTCTTTATGAAAATAGTATAGCCGTTGCCCTGACTTGCATAAAAAGTCTGCCATTAGGTTTTCGAATATAGCGCCTTTGTAGCCTAAAAGGTTTCCTTTAAGGATGTCGGCCTGTGTGCCATAGTCCAACATTGCCATAAGAAGACCTATGTCGGTGGTATACAGCTTGAAGCAATCAGTAATGGCGTTGCCGTCCAACGGCAATTCTGTTATTGTCGTGTTGTAGCATCTTTGGGCTATTCCTGCGTCTTCCAGCCATTGGATGCATCCCAAATATTGCGAGGCACGCCCACCCTTTTTGACCACCGAATACTGGAATTTTTTGTTTTCTTTTGCCAGTTGCTTGGGGATAGATTCAAAGCATTCGCGAATATGTGGCTTGTCGGTATCAGCGGCATATTTAACCATATCTTCTTCATATTCAGATATAAGATTGCGTTGCTTATTGTATATGAGTTCGATGTTCTTAGTCTCAATGAAGCAGTTGACCACCTCTGGCAGACCTCCGACAATGATGTATCTATAAAGCAGTTCCATCATCGCGCGATGGATGCCTTCGGCAACGGCCTGTTCGTTGTCAAAACATGTCTTGACGTTGTCAATCACGGAGTCATTGATGCCGTTTGCCCATAAAAATTCTTCAAAATCCAAAGGAAACATCTCGATTACCGTCTCATATCCGACAGGTACGGAATCTTGTCCTCCATCGATGTCTTTCTTTGGTGTTTTGCCGTAACCTTTCACTCCCAACAGCGACCCAGTGGCAATGATATCGAATCGACCATCGATGCAAAACGATTTTAAGGAGGTTCTCGCTTCTTTGCACTCCTGAATCTCGTCAAGGATGATGCATGTTTTCCCATTGATGAAACGTGAACCGGGAATCAAGGCGGACAGGTTGAGGATGATGGTGTCGACATCGATATTGCCGTGAAACGCTGACTTCTTGTCGGGCTCGAGAATGAAGTTTATATAGACAACACTTTCATAATTCTCGGTCGCAAATTTCTGTACAATATATGTCTTTCCACACTGCCGTATGCCCTTTATCACAAGTGGCTTCCTGTCGGCGGCTTCTTTCCACTGGCCTAAATATTTCTCTATCTTTCTTTTAAGCATATCTTCTCCCGTTATTCTTTAATGCGAAATTACACTTTTCCAAGCGAATGTGCAAGGCTTAATTACACTTTTCCAAGCGAATTATGGGTGGTTCGTTACACTTTTCGGAACGAATCGCAGGCGGTTTGCTACACTTTTCCAAGCGAATCGGAGTTATTGGGCAGGCTTGGCGGCAGGTTTTTTGAGCTCGGGATATGAAATTCGGGTGTGGTACATTGTACGCAGTCGAGAAATAAACACCTTTTTCACCACCTCCACATCACGGAAACTCAGCGGCGAGTCTTTCATCAGCCCTTGTGCGATTTGCCCGTCGATAATCTTGTTGACAAGGTTTGAAATAGTCTCGTCGTTGTATTCCTTCAGGCTTCTCGAAGCCGCCTCGGTTGCGTCAGCCATCATGAGCAGCGACGTCTCCTTGCTGCGCGGGTTCGGGCCAGGGTATGTGAAAGGCGTCGGGTCGACCGGGTTTCCACCGTTGTTGTTGCAAGCTGTTGTATAGAAATATTTGGCAAGGTTTCTGCCGTGGTGCTCAAGGATGAAATTCCTGATTTCCATAGGCAGTTTTTCCTTTTCGGCACGTTTCAGTCCGTCGGTCACGTGTCGGATAACGATTTTCGCGCTTTGCTCCGGAGTCAGCACCTCGTGAGGGTTCACATCGTGCTGGTTTTCGGTGAAGAAAGCCGGATTGTCCATTTTACCGATGTCGTGGTACAGCGCTCCGGCACGCGCCAACTGCGAGTTCGCCCCGATTTCGCGTGCCGCCTCCGCCACGAGGTTTGACAATTGCACGGAGTGCTGGAACGTTCCCGGGCATTTTTCCGACAGTTCCTGCAGGAGAGGATTGTTGATGTCGGCCAGCTCAACGAGCGTTACTTTCGACACAAAACCGAACACACGCTCGAACACGAAAATAATCACATATGCAAACGACAGCATCACCGCGTTGATGGCGAAGCATGCAAACGTGTGTGGGTCGATTGCGGTAATGTTTCCCTCCTCGATTATTGTCAAAGCGGCATACATGATTGAGTATGACAGGAACACGCAGATTGCAGTGCGTATCAGCTGCGAGCGTTTTGTGAGTTCCTGCAGAGTATCGATGGCAACGATGCAAGCCACCGTGTGCATAATGATGAAGTTGCCTTGCGCCGCCCCCTCTTCGATCAGGCTGCAAAGGAGCACCTGCACCATCGACAAGAAGAAGGCAGTGCGCGAGTCGAAGAACGTGACCACGATGACAGGAATCAGCGTGATAGGCATCAGCATCGGGCCGTAGACCACGCGGTGCATCAGCGTGTAGGATGCGATGGTCACGGCAGTCAGCAGCGACAGCACGAAACTCAGTTTCCTCTTGTTTTCGAGAATCGCCTGCCGGCGGTAGATTAAGAAATAGAGGAAAAGGAGGAAGAACAGCATCAGCACCACAATCGTGTTTCCCACGATAGGATAGTGCGACTTTCCAGTCGTCTCGCTTTCAAGGATTTTCTCGCACGCCTCGATGGCCAGCGCGTTTTGCGGCGTCACTTTGGCACCGCGGGCAATTATCAGCTCACCCTTTTCGATAGGCGCCCGAATGCTTGCGCGGGCATATTCGCCCTGCAGGTATTCCTTGTTTCTCTGCGAGTCTTCCGCGTAATTCGGTTTTAGTAGTTCGGCGAGGTTCAGTGTCGACATCGACAGCACACCATGCACCTGCTTGTCGATGTATTCATAAGCCGCTTTTGCCGACCTCATTTTTGCGGTCGACAGGGTTTGCGCCCTGTTTTCATTGTCGACCACCTTCAGGCTTGGGAGTTTGTTGCTCTGAATAGAATCGTAGACTCTGTTGTCGACAATTCCGTCGGCATACACTTGGCGCACGGCATTGCTGATTTCGCGATGCATCAGCATAGGCGTCCGGCTGATTTTCGATTGGATTTCCGCCTCGATGTTCGTGTTGTGTTTGAAAAACGGTATGAAAGAATTGATTATGCTGTCCTTTATCGCCTTTTCCGAAGCCGCGTCGAGCCCAACGACCAGCTGGGCAGGAGCGTAGAGAGCCGGCGCCGTCCAGGGCTTTCCCACTTCGTAAACGAATTTCTTATGGGCGCGTCCGGGCACGAAATATAGGATAACCGCCACGGCAGCGACAAAGAACGCTACGTGAATCCAGAATTTTTTGGCGAAAACTTTTTTCAGTTCTTTCATAGACTCGTTTTTTTATTAACTGGTTCTTACAGCTGATTTCACACCGCCGATTTTCTTTATTTGGCGGCACATCCTCACAACAATGGCAGCGTCTGACACGCGCACCACAAGGTTGCACGTGAACACGCCCTGGTTTGCCTCGATGTTGAGGTTGCGGATGTTGATAGACATATTTATTGAAATCTCATGTATCAGCTCCTGCAGGATGCCCATCCTGTCGATTCCCTCGATGTGGATTGTAGCCATAAATGATGTGACTTGCGGCGACTCCTCCCATTGGGTAGCCACCAGACGGTTTCCGAAACTGCTCTTTAGTCTTGTCGCCGTCTCGCAGTCCATTTTGTGAACCACCACGTTGTTGTCGTCGTCGATGTATCCCACCACGTCGTCGCCCGGAATCGGGTTGCAGCATTGAGCAATCTTGTAGTTATGCACACCGTTCACAGATCGCAGCACGTATACCTTTTTCGTGTCGATTTCTTTCTGATGGGAATGGTCGGCAGCGTGTTGGGCAGAGTCGTCGGCAGGCTTTTTGCCGAAAGGCCACAGGCGGTTCAGCAACTTCAGATTCTGCTTTTTGCACAGCGACTTCACGATGCCCTCGTTGATTTCGATGTGTCCGCATCCGATAGCGAGATACATACCGTCGCGTGTAGTGATGTGGAAATGCGCCATCAGTTTTGATATAAACTGCGCATAGTCTTCCGGCGACACCCCTTCGACCGCTTTTCTCGCCATTTTTTCGCCTTTCTCAATCAGCATCTTCCGTTCCTTTCTTAGCGCCGCCTCCAGTCTTGTTTTCGCTTTGGCAGTGCAAATGAACGACTGCCATTCCGGGACAGGTTTCTGAGTTTTTGACGTCAGCACCTCCACCTGGTCACCGCTTTGCAGTTTGTAAGAGATAGGCACCAGCTTGTGGTTCACCTTACCCGCAATGGCGTGCGAACCGATTTCGGAGTGCAGGTTGTATGCAAGGTCGAGCACCGTAGCGTCTTTAGGCAGCGTCACGAGGTCGCCCTTAGGCGTGAACACGATAATCTCGGTGGCAAACAGGTTCAGTTTTATAGTGTCGAGGAAGTCGACCGCATTCGGACCCGGCTCCTTCAGCAGGTCGGTAATTGTTTTCAACCACGTTTCGAGTTCCGACTCCTCGTCGCTTTCACCGATTTTGTATTTCCAGTGGGCTGCAAAACCGCGTTCAGCGATGTCGTCCATCTTTTGGCTTCTGATCTGCACCTCCACCCAGTTTCCGTCGTTGCCCATCACCGTCAGGTGCAACGCACGGTATCCATTGGCCTTCGGCGTGCTTACCCAGTCGCGGGTTCTGGTAGGGTGCAGCTTGTAAATGTCGGTAATTGCAGAGTATATGCTCCAGCAAATAGTCTTCTCGTTGTCGGTTTCGCAGCAGTCAAACACGATTCTCACAGCGTATAGGTCGTAGACCTCCTCAAACGGCACGTGTTTGGTTTCCATTTTGTTCCAGATAGAGAAAGCCGACTTCACGCGGGTTGACAGCGAGTATTTGAGCCCCATAGCGTCAAGTTTATTGCGGATTGGTGCGGCGAAGTTTTCAAACACCATCTGCCTGTCTTTGTCGGTTTTTTTGATTTTCGCGATGATTTCCTTGTATTGTTCAGGGTGCTGGTATTTGAAACTCAGGTCCTCAAGTTCGGTTTTTATGGCAAACAAACCGAGTCGGTGAGCGAGCGGCGCGTAGATGTAGAGCGTTTCGCCAGCAATCTTATACTGCTTGCTCGGCAGCATCGAACCGAGAGTTCGCATGTTGTGCAGACGGTCAGCCATTTTGATAAGAATCACGCGTATGTCCTCCGCCATTGTCAGCAGCAGTTTTCTGAAATTCTCCGCCTGAGCCGAAGCCCTGTCGCCGAAAATACCGCCTGAAATCTTTGTCAGCCCGTCGACAATCATAGCAATCTTTTTGCCGAAGTTCATCTCGATATCCTCGACAGTGTATTCCGTGTCCTCCACCACGTCGTGCAGCAGAGCAGCGCATATCGACGTAGATCCGAGACCGATTTCCTGGCTCACGATTTTCGCCACGGCGATAGGGTGTAGGATGTAAGGCTCGCCCGACCGCCGGCGTATGCCCTTGTGCGCCTCCTTGGCGAATGAATATGCGCGCTTTATTATTTCCACCTTTTTGCGGTGGTTGCTGTGCAGGTATCCGTTGAGCACGTCCTGAAAGGCGGCTTCAATGTTCTGGTCCTCCTGTTCCGGAGTCAGATGTAAGGATTTATAGTCAATATTTTCCACGAGCAGTTTTTCAGTTTAGTTTGCCATGTAATACAAAGATATGTAAAATTTCTGATTTTTTCAAATCACCCCTTTTTGCCAGTAATTATTGCCTTTATGTCGTTCAGTTTGTTGAGCGCCGCCATTGGCGTAAGGTTGTTTATGTCGGTGTTCAGGATTTCGTCGCGCACCTGGCACAGAACAGGGTCGTCGAGTTGGAAGAACGACAGCTGTACACCCTTTCCACTGCCTTCGTCCATTTCCGAGAGGCATTGCGCCGCTGCATCCTTCGAGTTTGCCGATTCAAGATGGTGAAGCACCTCGTTTGCGCGGGTTACGATTGCCGGCGGCAGTCCGGCGAGTTTAGCCACGTGTATACCGAAGCTGTGCTCGCTGCCTCCCTCCACGAGTTTTCGGAGGAACACAACCTTTCCGTCGATTTCGCGCACCGACACATTGAAGTTTGCGATGCGTTTGAACGTTTTAGCCATCTCGTTGAGTTCGTGATAGTGAGTGGCGAAGAGAGTTTTTGCGTGAAACCGAGGGTTCTCGTGGATATACTCCACAATCGACCACGCTATAGATATTCCGTCGTATGTGCTAGTGCCCCGTCCCAGCTCGTCGAACAGCACAAGACTTCGTTCGCTCAGATTGTTGAGGATTGAAGCCGCCTCGTTCATTTCCACCATAAACGTCGACTCCCCGAGCGAAATGTTGTCGGAAGCGCCGACGCGGGTGAATATTTTGTCGACGATGCCGATTTTCGCGGCGTCGGCAGGTACGAAGCATCCAATCTGTGCCATCAGCACGATGAGAGCCGTTTGTCGCAGGAGCGCCGACTTACCCGCCATGTTGGGACCGGTGATCATCATGATCTGCTGCGACTCGTTTCCGAGAGTCACGTTGTTGGCGATGTATGACTCGCCCGGCGGCAGTTGCTTTTCGATAACAGGGTGTCGTCCCTCGACGATGTCAATGTCGAGCGACTCGTTGACATCCGGTCGGTTGTATCGGTTTTCTATAGAAACCCTTGTAAACGACATCAGGCAGTCGAGCCGGGCAACGAGCGACGCATTCAATTGGATTGCAGGAATGTATGTCGCCACGGCAGCCACCAGGTCGTTGAACAGTCGAGTCTCCAGCGAAAGGATTTTCTCCTCAGCGCCGAGGATTTTCTCCTCATATTCCTTCAGCTCCTGAGTGACGTAGCGTTCGGCGTTGACAAGAGTTTGCTTCCGAATCCATTCCGGCGGCACCTTGTCCTTGTGCGTGTTGCGCACCTCGATGTAGTATCCGAACACGTTGTTGTAAGCCACCTTTAGGCTTGGGATACCCGTCAGCTCGCTCTCACGTTGTTGTATTTTCAGCAGATAGTCCTTTCCTGAATATGAAATCTCGCGTAGCGAGTCGAGTTCGTCGTTGACGCCGGTTCTGATCACGTTGCCCCTGTTGGTAGCGTTTGGCGCGTCGGGGTTCAGTTCCCGTTCAATGCGGTCGCGTATGGAGGCGCATGCATTCAGTTGCTCGCCGAACGACCGCAGCACGGCATTGTCGGCATCTTCGCAATAAGCCTTTATCGGCGCCACCGCGTTGAGCGCATTTTTCATCTGCACCATCTCCCGTGGCGAGATTCTTCCCACCGCCACTTTCGACACCAGCCTCTCCATATCGCCGACCAGTTCCAGTTGGCGTTGAATCAGTTCCCGTCCCTCGCGGTCTTTGAAGAAATGCTCCACCACGTCGAGCCGGTCGTTGATTTGCTTCACCGACTTCAGCGGGAACAAAGTCCATCGTCGCAGCAGGCGCGCACCCATAGGACATACTGTGCGGTCAATCACGTTGAGCAGACTCTTGCCGTCCTCGCACATTGGTTCCACCAGCTCGAGGTTGCGCACTGTAAAGCGGTCGAGACGCACGAATTTCTCCTCCTCGATGCGAGCGAGCGACGTGATGTGTGAAATCTGAGTGTGCTGAGTCAGGTCGAGGTAGAACAGAATTGCACCCGAAGCAACAATTGCATTATGCATCTTGTCGACACCGAAACCTTTCAGATTTTTTGTCTCAAACTGCTTCAGCAGCCTGTCGTGAGCAGCCTCGCCGGTCATCATCCAGTCGTCGAGTTCAAACGTCAGATATTTAGCCGTAAACGACTGGTCGAAGCGTTTTTTGCACGACCGCTCCACCAGCACCTCCTTCGGAGAGAAGTTGGCGAGCAGTTTGTCAATATAGTCGATTGTGCCCTCGGCGGTAAGAAACTCACCTGTGCTGATGTCGAGAAACGCCACTCCGTAGGCGTTTTTTCCGAAATGCACCGCACCGAGGAAGTTGTTCTCGCGGTAGTCGAGCATATTTCCGTTGATGGCTACTCCCGGAGTCACCAGTTCGGTAATGCCGCGCTTCACGAGTTTTTTTGTCAGTTTAGGGTCTTCAAGTTGCTCGCAGATTGCAACGCGCTTTCCCGCGCGCACCAGTTTTGGCAGATATGTGTCGAGCGCATGGTGGGGAAACCCGGCAAGTTCGATGTGCTGTCCCGGGCCGTTGGCACGTTTTGTGAGCGTTATGCCCAATATTTCCGAAGCCGTGACGGCATCGGTTGAAAATGTTTCGTAAAAGTCGCCCACACGATACAGCATGATTGCATCGGGATGTTTTTTCTTCATCTCGAAAAACTGCTTCATCAGCGGAGTCTCAACAATTTTTTTTTCTGCCACAACAATAAATTTTAATAACACAAAGTTAATATATTTCTTTTTATCGGCGAAATCACTAACTTTGTATGTATCTATGGACATTGCGAAAACAGACATACGGCTCTCGGTTGTCGTTCCATTCTACAATGCGGAGCGGCATATCGGAGATTGTGTGCATTCGCTGATGCGTCAGTCGCTGTCGGGCGGCATAGAGTTTATTTTTGTCAACGACAGCAGCACCGATGCTTCCGAGGCGGTGCTGCAGGCGGTGGTTTCGAGCTATCCGCAGCGGCGCGACCAGGTGACGGTGCTTCGCAACGACATCAACCGAGGCAGCGCATATTCACGGCAGCGCGGTGTTGACGCGGCGAGCGGAGAATTCGTAATCCATTGCGACGCAGACGACTGGGTTGATGCCGAGATGTATGGCACGATGCTGCGCGTGGCTGATTCCACAGGCGCCGACGTGGTGTGCACCCCGTATTATTTGGAGAAGGGCAAGGGACGTTGTGACACGGTGGGTTTCCCTTCGCTCGACTATCCGCAGCTCAACGATATGCCTCTCGACACGCTTCATTGCTCATTGTGGAACAAGATTATACGCCGCAGCGTGATTGTCGACAACGGCATCCGCTTTTTTGAGGGGGTCAACTGTTGGGAAGATTTGGGGCTGTGGTTCAGAGTGGCTGTTGCAACGCGCCGCATAGTGATTTACAACCGTCCGTTCTATCATTATCGTAAAGAAACGACAGACTCGTTGTCGACCGAGCGTATGGACCGTGTGCTTGCCGACCATCTTGCGTTTGTCGACGGGATGGACCGTTGGTTTGCCTCGATGCCGCCGGCATACGCCGAACGCTATTCGCAATTCATACTGTTTGCTCGGTTTACGGCAAAGATAAAGATGCTCCGAGGCAGCCACCGCGACATTGTGCGTTGGCGGTCGACCTATCCCGAAACCAATGCGCATATCTGGAGTTTCAGCAACATCCCGTATGTCTACCGGCTGTGTTTTCTGCTCGCCGACCGTCTGCCTTTATGGATGGTGAAGGCAGCAATCGCCGTGGCGAGGATTTTCCGCATCTAAAAAATAGCAGCATTGCTTGTTTTTGGCTGATAAAACAAAAATAGCCGACAATCAAAAGATTATCAGCTATTCTGTGTACCCGAGATCGGACTCGAACCGACAAGGTTGTTACACCACTAGAACCTGAAACTAGCGCGTCTACCAATTTCGCCACCCGGGTATCGAGGTTTTAGTGGCGCAAAGTTACGGCAAATTTTCTGAAACGCCAAAACTTTTTTTTGAAAATTCCTCAATGGTCCACGTCGACAAGATTGAAGCGGTTGTCGAATTCCAGCTCCGTTCCGTTGCTCAGTTTCACCTCATAACCCTTTCGGCTGTATTCAATCTTCACAGGCTTAACGCCATGCTTCAGATAGCCGCGGTGTTTCATAAAGTTCATTATCTGCACTGGTATGATGCCGTTTTTCAAACCTTTAGGGCATTTCACCTCGGTCCATTCGCCTCTGCCGTTGAACTCAATCTCGCTTCCGTCGGTAAACTTCACATCGTAGTCGGTGTCGCGGAAACCGCGATCTTCCTTCACGAGCACCACCTTGTGCGGATTGAAATATTTTTTGACAAACGACTGTGCGCGTAGAGGCAGGTCGTGATAGGCAATGGCTCTGTCTGACGCTGCCGCGCCTGGGGCGCAGATAAGCAGCATCACGATGCTGAGCAGGGTTGTTGTAAAAAGTCTTTTCATCATTCTTCGTTTTTGTTTGTTGGTATCTTTTAGAACGAAGATGAGCGGAAAAGGTTTAATCCGTTAACCTTCTTTTTCACCGAACGCGAGGTCGCCGGCATCTCCGAGTCCAGGCACGATGTATTTGTGCTCGTTGACTTCGTCGTCGATGGCAGCCACCCACAGAGTGGTGTCGGCGGGAAATTTGTCGCGGATAAAGTCGATAGCCTGTTGCGAGGCGATTACCGACACGATATGCACCTTCGAAGGTTTGCCTTTTGTCAGCAGCGCCTCGTAGGCAAGCTCCATCGACGATCCTGTTGCGAGCATAGGGTCGGTGATTATCAGCACCTTGTCGTCGATGCGTGGAGCGGCGATATACTCGATGTGGATGCGGAAATCGTCTTTGCTCACATATTTGCGGTAGGCAGACACGAACGCGTTTTCAGCGCCGTCGAAATAGTTGTGCACGCCCTGATGCAACGGCAGTCCGGCGCGCAGGATGGTGGCGATAACCACAGTTTCGTCCACCACATGGCTTTTTGCCGTTCCGAGGCAAGTTTTGGTGTCGATGGTCTTGAATTCGAGTGTCTTTGAAATCTCATAGGCTGCAATTTCCCCAATACGCTCAATGTTGCGGCGGAAACGCAACATGTCTTTCTGGATTTTCTCGTCGCGCAGTTCGCGCATAAAAACGTTGACAAGCGAACGCTCGTCGGCAAAATTAATGATTTTCATATTCTGAAGATTGTGTTAATATATTTTCAATTGTTTTTCGGTCGAGTTGTAGTTGCCGGCGCAGGTCGTCGAGTCCGTTCATGCGTCGCTCGTCGCGCACACGGTCGACAAATTCAAGATTCACCGTCTTGCCGTATATCTCGTTGTCGAAGTTAAAGATGTTCACCTCAATGGTGCGTTGCGTTGCATGGTCGACTGTCGGAGTGCCGATGTTGAGCATACCACCGAATGTCGCTCCGTCGACCGATGCTTTAACGGCATATACGCCGTCGGGCGGCACGAGCAGAGGCATGCCGTCAAGGTCGATGTTGGCGGTGGGGAAGCCGATAAGGCGGCCGTTGCGTTTGCCGTCCACCACCTTGCCGGCAATGCAGTAGCGGTGTCCGAGCATC
>ENA-ORRO01001056-ORRO01001056.1-human-gut-metagenome-genome-assembly--contig:-NODE-1056-length-20708-cov-4.628335_pt1 | contig 20708 bp, 15 predicted proteins | sample MGYA00242176_ERZ509136 | MGnify/ENA primary metagenome ERZ509136 (study PRJEB26280, sample SAMEA2338644) | human gut metagenome | biome: human gut; feature: human-associated habitat; material: faeces...
GTGTATCTCTTCATGTCCGATGAGCGATGCGTACGATTCAAGTTGATTGTAACAGCAGAGAATTGCAAACGTGAAGATCAAGCATTTTGGGTGGAGGCGTCTCCAAATGATATTACTTACAAGCTTGAACTACTCGAAGAGTATGATGGTGCTCATCTTTCTGAACAAGAGTTGTGTAAACATGGTTTCAAAGGAGGTCAAGCACTTGAGGTTCCTAATTGTAATAATACAGAACTTATTTCTTACATTCAAACCATATTCTAAATATGAAAGGTGATGCACAACCACTAATAAAGTTCTTTGATGGATCTGACAAGCGATTCATCATCCCATTATACCAGCGTAACTACGACTGGAAAGAAGATAACTGCGAACAGTTGTTCCAAGACTTGATAAAGCTCCATAATAGAGACCGAAAGAGTCATTTCTTTGGCAGTATTGTTTCAAGCATACAGTCAGGAACAGAAGACAGATTTATCATTGATGGACAACAGCGAATTACTACTGTTTCGTTGTTGCTCATTGCGATGGTGAATGCCAAAAAAGAAGGACAGATTGAAGCTACAGATGTTAAACTTGTTGAGAAAATCTTCAAGCGTTATTTGGTGGATGAATACCAAGAAGACGAACGAAAGGTGAAACTGAAACCTATCAAGAAAGACATGCAAGCTTTCGATGCTTTGCTGTACAAGCCTAAAGACCAGTACATCAAAGAATCGAATGTTACTCGCAACTATGAATTCTTCTATGATAAGATTATTCATTGTGGATTGACCATTGATGAACTATTTGAGACCATCAAAAAACTGGAAGTCATCAACATCCGTCTTGACGAAGATGATGACCCGCAGCTGATATTTGAGAGTCTGAACTCTACTGGTCTTGATCTGAGTGAAGCAGACAAGATTCGTAACTATCTGTTGATGTCACTTGCACCAGTTGAGCAGGATGACTTGTACTCTCGATATTGGAACCCTATTGAAGAGTTTACAAAGTATGACCCATCTTCTTTTGTGCGCGATTACCTTACCATGAAGCAAGGAAAGATCGGTCGTATCGATAAGATATACTTTATCTTTAAGGAGTATGCCGAAAATATAAGTGTTGACAGGGGAACGCTCTTGAAAGATATGCATCACTATGCTGAGATTTATAGCCAAGTGGATAATGCAACGATTGGTACAGATAAACTGAATAGGAAGCTGAACCAGCTAAGAACGCTGGATTCAACCATTGCTTACCCATTCTTTATGGCTTTCTTTGACTATGCTTCGAAATTTGGATTAACTGAAAACGAGACCTATCGTGTACTTGATGTGATAGAAGCTTACTGGGCACGAAGAATCATCTGTAATCTCCCATCCAATGCCCTGAACAAAGTGTTTGCAACACTCCATAGAGATGTATTGAATCATGTCAACAAAGCAGGTGATGATAATGCACCTTCATATATAGATGTACTAACTTACGTCTTGTTGAAGAAGGGACGTTCTTCTGTCTTCCCTTCTGATGAAGAGGTGCGTGGAGACTTTAAAACTCGTCAGATTTATAAGATGCCTGCTAATGCCCGAATGTTTATCTTGGAACGTATGGAAAACCAAGATAACAATGAACGGCACGATGTGGTGAAGGAGCTGACAGAGAAAAATATCACAATAGAGCATATCATGCCCCAAACTCTGTCGGACAAGTGGAAAGCTGCTTTAGGAGAAGATTGGGAAAGGATTCATGAACAGTATCTGCACACCATGGCAAATCTTACGCTTACTGGTTATAATTCTCAATATAGCAATCTCACGTTTATTGAGAAGAGAGATATGGAGAAGGGTTTCAAGGATAGCGCTTTCCGTCTCAATAACTCTGTGAAATCGTGTGACCAATGGACAGAAACAGAGTTGAAAGCACGTCAGAGAGAATTACAAAATGTGTTTATGCGACTCTGGCCAATGCCATCAACTACTTTTGAGCCACAGAGGCGTGAAGCGGAATCTGCATCGCTTGACGATGAGGACTATGAGTTCACTGGCAAGAAGCTGCAAGCATATATGCTTCATGGGGTCAGATATACGGTTAACACTTGGAAGGAAATGCTCATTCAGGTTTGTGGACACATCCTACTTGAGAAGCGTTCTACCATTGAATGGCTTTGCGCAAACGAAAAGTGCAGTTTCTCAACTACACCGGAAGAATGGAGACGCGAGCTTGCACCGGGAATGTATGTATGGACGGACAATAGCACAGCCACCAAGATCAACATTTTGCATGGAATGTTTGAGGAATGCAATATTCCCGCATCGGAACTCGTTTTTGAATTCCGTTCAGAACAGGAGGGAGAAGACGAAGAGTAATTTCAAATATAGAAAAGAAAATGGCAACATTTAGGTCGATAAAAGAACTGACTCGTGCACTTCAACAGGGTTCAAAACTGCTGAGCAATATGTTCTTGCAGCGCAAAACAATTGCTGTGAAATATGACGATGCCCTTGACACCTTGGATGGAGACGAAAATAAGCTGAAACATCTTATAACCTTTGGGGTAATCGTACAGACAGGCGACTCTCTGGAATTGGATGATGCTTATCAGCGATTCTTCGAAGAGGTGTTGGCGGTGAACGAGGATATCAACATCTCATCGGTCAAGATGTACATCGACAAATTGAATCTTGGTATTAGATCATATCTTGCTGCTGAGAACAATGCCCGTCGTGAGAGTTTCATGAGAGAAATACGTCATACCTTCAAGAGCATTGACAATGCCACCCGACGAAATGTGATTGACCTGAAACGCAACGTGGATGACACATACAAGCAGGAACCGAACTTTAAGATTAAGGAACTGCGTCTGAAGGATTTTGATGAGAAAGCCCGATTAATAGGTGAGCTGATACACCAGACAGAGCGAGTGATGGATGAAGAGACCATTTTCTTTTCAAGTGTATCAGACTATGGGCTGAAGCAGACGGTCAGCGAAGTGCGTGACGGCTTGCGAGAATCGGCTCATGGACTGATTGCCGTAATGGCACAGATAATTGAATATCTGAACCGAATAGAATACCAGAGTCGTCTGGTCAAGCGTGTGAGACAGTTGAAATACCTGCGTGACCAGTTTATGATAGAGCAATCCACCAACGTGAAGGAGCTGATGGCGCAGACCAATGTCGTCTGGATGGAAAGCAAGCCCAAATATGTGACCAGAGTGTCGCTGGATTTCCTTCGCAATGAGGATGCTGCGCTCGAGATATTGGACAACATCCGAAAACGCCTTTCCAAGAAAACAAATATCAAGTCAAGACTCGCGGAGAAGATTGACAGACGTTTTCTTGAGGAACAGACTGAAACGACGAGGGCTTTTAATCATCAGGAATTGCTGAATGGCTTTATGGCACAAAGCGGCGACTTATTCTATTATATCTGGAACTACTCATTCACCGAGGAGCTTGATCAGGAGTTACGCCTGGTACTGTTCCTACAGATGGCGTCACAATATCCAGAGCAGATGCGCTATACCGCTGAGACAAAAGCAATTGACAATATAGAATACCCCGTAATATATCCACGATGAAATATACAAGTGAAGTTTTCCAACGCCTCAGTCGAGGGCAGTTCATATCAAGCAACAGCATTGATGCTGAGACCCGTGCTATCTACAGCGACATAGAAGAGAATCAGCAAGAGTATGAAGACTATTTCAGCAAGATAGACTTTCTGCTGAGCAGTGGTGACGGTTTCTATTATTTCAGCCGCAAGGAGGCAAAGGTCATCACCGAGAATAAGCTGCAGTCGCTGTTCTCCTGGATAGACTATCTGGACTTCCTTAAGACCTACGATACAACCTTTGATGCCGGGACACAATTCAGCTTGGTACAGATGGAGGTAAAACTCTCCACGATACCTGGGCTAAAGGAGAAACTTGCGCAGATGTTCCCGGACAAGTCAACGAACCGTCAGAAACTGGAGACACTGGCGGCTGCGATGGAGAGTATGGGCATTGCCGAAATGGTGAACGAAGTCGACGGCACCTATCAGGTGACCAATGCTTTCCATTATATCGAGCAGATTATTCTTTGTATTAACATAGACGATGACGTAAAAGATGAGATACCTCAATAAAATCATATTTATCAATAGTGCCCACGTGCCATACGCAGAGATAAAGCTCGATGGCAACGTGCATTTCATCGGTACACAAGGAGTAGGAAAATCCACGCTGCTCCGTGCCATCTTGTTCTTCTACAATGTGGACAAGAGCAAGCTGGGCATCAAGACACAGGCAGGACAGAAAGGCTACGATGAATTCTACCTGCCTCACCAGAATTCGTATATTATCTACGAAGTGTCCCGAGAGACAGGAAAGTTCTTTGTCATGACTTTCCTTTCGCATGGGCGAACAGCGTTCCGCATCGTGGACTGTGCATACGATAAGCGGTTCTTCGTAGAAGAAGACGGGAGCGCCCGTTATGAATGGGGGCGCATCAGCGAACAGATTGGCACAAGGGTATATAAGAGCAACATCATTCGAGGTTATGAGGAGTTTCGTGACATCATCTATGGCAACAGCCAGCAGGTGGCAAAAGAGTTGCGCAGATTCTCATTGATGGAGAGCACGAAGTATCGTCAAGTGCCGTTGACCATACAGAATATTTTCCTGAACCAGAGTCTGGAATCGCGTGTCATCAAGGATACCATCATCGACTCAATGGACTTTGCAAGCGACGACATTGATCTGAACCGCTATCGCGAAGAGGTGAAAAATTTCCGCCAGCAGTATGAGGATATCTGGAAGTGGTATAAGGTAGAGAAGAACGGCAAGGTAAAGGTGAAGACGGAGGCCGACACGGTTATTGAGAGATACACCAATTACGAGTATGTGCGCAAACTTATTTCAGAGCTTTGCGGCCAATTGAACTACACTTTAAGCCGCGATATCCATCGTATGCCTGTTTTAGCCGAAGAAGAGTCTGTCCGTAGCACGGAACTATCACGGCAACGGAGGTTGTTGGGTGAAGAAGAGACAAAGTATAAAGCGGATGAGGCCAGACTCAATCAGGAAGAAGGAGCAATCAAGTTCTTTCTGGAGCAGGTAAAGTCTAAGCGGCAGCACTATACGGAAATCGGCATTGAGAAAATTGCAGAGCGCATCAGTAAGGAGGGTGAGCTGAAGATTCAACAGCGCAGTCTCACCCATCAGGAAGACACTCTGACAAGCAAGAACCAGAGTGTCAAGTCGAAATATGACATACTTATTCAAGAGGTCGATAACCACCTGAGTGCGTTTGGCTTGCAATGCCAGAAACAGCTCAATGAATTGGATCGTCAGAGAATAGAAGCGGAAGGCCATTTGCAGGCAATAACTAACGAAAAGGCTGAGACTATCCGAAATCAGTATGATCAGAAACTAAAAGGAAATCAGAACTCGTTGGACGAAGCACGTCAAACCCAAAATGAACTGAAACTCCAGGAACAGCGTATAAAACAGTCCAATCCCTACAAAGAAGAGATGGACGAGCAGGAACGAAATATCAAGGATTTGCACGAGAAGCGTTTGGCTTTGTTCAAGGATTCTACCGGAAAGCAAAAGGAAATCGACCGCATCATCAATGATGTGGCAATGCAGCGCAAAGAATTGGAGACTGCATGTGAGAGGGAGGTGTCTGCTATCGAGAATGACATCAAACAGATTTCTGCGGACATCGCAAAATTAGATGACATGCTGGGTCGCCAAAAGGGTTCGTTTATTGAATGGTTAGGTGAGAATGTTGATGGTTGGGAGGAAAATCTCGGCAAGGTACTTGATGAAGATACCATACTGTATAATACTTCACTCAACCCTTACAAATCTACATCTACTGACACTATATACGGCGTAAAGATTGACACATCCAATATCGAGAAGACCATCAAGACCCCCGATGAATTGAAGTGCCAAAAAGCGTCGTTGGAACAGAAAGTGGAGGAACTGGAAAAGAAGATAACACTTCGCAAACAGCAGTTAGAAAAAGACATTGTAGAATTAGAGCGCCAACCCAGTTCTCAGCTGAAGCAACTTCGCAAGGACAAGATGAACCTTGATGCAGAATATAACCAGATTCCACATCGCATTGAAATGATTAAGAAGGACAAAACAGCCGCTGAGGGACGCTTGAAGAAATGGCGTGAAGGTGAGTTGGAGAAACTGCAGAAGAAGCTTGGAGAGACAGATAAAGAGATTGAGACGCTTAAAAAGCAGAAAGAAGCTCTGACTGCTCAGCGAGATAAAGAAATGGCTTCCCTTCAAAGTTCTTACAACAAGCAGAAGAAAGAACTGAAGAGCAATTGTGACCAACAAAAAGCGGCAGTCAACGCGGAGCTGAAACAGAAGGAACAAGTTGCCATCCAACGAAAAGCGGAACTTTTGGCTCAGATGGATGCAGAACTGAAAGGACTTGGAGTGGATGTGGACCAGTTGGCAGACATTCGTCGTCAACTTCAGAAGGTTACAGAAGACCTGAGATACATTGACGAGCATCGTGCAGACTTTATTTCGTGGCAGAATGACATCCGAGACTATTTCAATCAAGAGCAACAAAAGAAAAATGAGCGCAAAAATGTGCGTATGAAGATTGACGATCTTCAGGCTAAGTTCCAGAAACGCAAACAACAGTATGACGAAAAAATCAAGCTGTTGTCGGATGAGTTACACTCTCTGCAGGATGAGCAAAAGAGGTTGAAAGAAACCATTGAAAGGGTTCAGGCTTTTATGAATAATCCGTCCTGTCCTTCAGACATCTCTTCTGCAGGAGAGATGGAAACAGCGAAGTCGTTATCCGATATACTGGAAGAGTTGCGTGACCAGATTGCCTCCCAACAACGAAAGTTTGAGGAATTCAAGGATGCTGTCATCCGCTTCAAAAGTAATTTCTCACCCCAGAACACGTTCTTTTTCAGGACGGAGTTCAATACCGATGCAGACTATACGGATTTTGCCGCCGAACTGAATGAGTTTATCAGCAACAACAAGATTGAACAATACCGGGTGCGCACCAGCCGACAATATGCCACGATTATCAAACGTATAGCCAAAGATGTCAGTGATTTGAGTCAGCATAAGTCTGACATAGAAAAAACCATCCTTGACATCAATCGGGACTTCCGTGAAAACAATTTTGCTGGTGTTATTAAGGATATTGAGTTAAGGGCGGTGGAAAGCAACGACCGTTTGATGCAACAACTGCTGAACATTAAGCATTTTGACGACGAGCACGGTTTTGACATCGGACAGCTGAACCTCTTTACGGATGAAGATAATCTGAACCGTACAAACGATCAAGCCGTCAGACTTCTTATGACACTGATAGAAATGATGGATGCTGAGCAGAAACGCGAGCTGATAACTCTGGCTGATACTTTCAAACTGGAATTTAAGGTCAGGGAGAACGACAACGACACTAACTGGGTAGAGAAATTGTCCAATGTAGGCTCGGATGGTACAGATATTCTAGTGAAGGCCATGGTGAATATCATGCTTATAAATGTCTTCAAGCGGAAAATTTCGCGTAAGTTTGGAGATTTCAAGCTCCACTGTATGATGGACGAGATAGGCAAACTGCATCCGAACAATGTGGAGGGTATCCTGAAGTTTGCCAATGTCCGGAACATCAACCTAATTAACTCTTCACCAACCACCTACAACGCTCAGGCATACAAGTATACCTATTCTCTCAGTAAAGACGAGATTAGTAACACGATTGTTAAAACCCTGCTGACAATAAGATGAAAAAGACAGCCAAACTCATAGAGAAACTGATTCGTCTTGCCAATGGTGACGCCCTGCCAGCCAGTAGTTTAAAGGGCGCCTGGTTTGAACAGATGCAGAACGACGGCATCCTTCTGGCTACAGCACACGGTAGCCGCAAGAGTTTTAGGGCGTCAGACGGAATGACTCTCCGCCAGTATGTTGCCAGTCAGTTCGACATCCATGACTTAGAACAAACACGGTGCATGCTTTCTGACGAAGATGTCAGTAGAGCCTCTTTGGTGGCTGCAACTGGCGATAGTAAGTTCCTTTCACGGAGAACTTTCAAGGGATTTCTTGTGAATAGTTATCAGCCTGTTACGGCTATCCTCAACGGACAAGAGATAATAATTCATCCCACTGAAGGAAGTTTCATTTTTGTTGCCGACTATCAGCATTTCACAATTCCTCAGGATGTTGTCGTGGTTGGAGTGGAGAACGCAGAAAATTTCCGATATATCGCATTGCAGAAATATCTCTTTGCGCGATATGGGAGCGTGCTTTTCGTATCCCGTTATCCTCAAAACCAAAACAAAGATCTCATCAAATGGCTACAATCCATACCTAATCAATACGTCCATTTTGGAGATTTGGACTTGGCGGGCATCGCCATTTATGAGCATGAGTATTATCGCCACTTGGGTACTCAATCCTCTTTCTTTATCCCAGATGATTATGATCAAAGGATTTCGAACGGGAATACAGATAGATATAATGATCAGTTGCCCCAATACGGTAAAATGAAGGTTGAGGACAAAAGAGTACAGCCTATATTAGACTGCATCCACCTGTATCACAAAGGATATGACCAAGAGGGGTATATTAATACTCAAGTTTCGGATTTAGATTTCAAGCCGTTTGAGCATACTCTCTAAGTGCAGCCAATCTCTTGTCATTCTCAATAATTTGGATGGTTAGTTCATCGGAGTCAGCACCAATGAGTTCAGAAACGACGGCTACCACCTCTATTATGATTGCCCATATCTTTTCAACCACCGTCAGTTCGTGTACTCCGAGATACATGTCACCGAACAGTCCTCCTATGGTGTCATAGTCGAGTGTTCTTTTTATTGAGGCGAGTATGTTGTAACGTATCATGACCAATGAAACATGTGCAATATGGGCAGAAAAGTCGCGGGATGAACAATCAGCAAGTCCAAGCAGACGCTTGCTGTCCGAGAAGAACACTTCTATGCTCCAACGCATGGAGTATATCTCGTAGGCACGCATAAAACGGAGGCTCAGATCTGTTGTAAGAAGTACTTTCCACGCTTCCTTTTTGCCTCTCTTGCAAAAGAATAATTTTACGGAACGTTTTCCAAGCACAACTTCAATTTCGGAATAATGGCAATGGTAGCGCCTGCTGTATTTCACTTCCTTCTTAGCCTTAAGTTTGGTGATTATGGCCTTGGCAGACAATTCTCCCCAATTAGTAGTCATATACTTGGTGTTGCCCATCTTTGCCATGCCGAGAAGATGGAATTTCTTGTGGCGGCGATAAACGAAATCAACCAGTTCGGTACATGTGAACCAGCTGTCAACCAGCAAGTAATCGAAAGGTATCTTGTTGCGTATCGCATTCTTTACCATATCCAACAGCTTGACACCCTTGCTCATGAAATACTCTTCCTTGCGTTTGGCAATATGACACTTCTCATCACGTTTGCGCTCATAACGCCCATTCCTCTGTTCAGAGGTAAGCCCTTGCTCCTTACCATCAACCTTGCCCTTCTCGCCGTGAAGCGAGAAGTCGAGCATGAACTGCGTGCGGCCATCACTCCAGCACAACATTAGAGCCTTGTAGCCGAGGATGCATTTCTGGTGTACATGCGAGAATATCTTGCCTATGGATTCCATATGCATGCCCGTCTTTGGAAGATCCGTGTCATCGGCTATCAGTACGGTTGGAAGCAGACTCTTCTTATGGTCCTGGCGCACGGTCACTTTCGTCAGCAGCCAATTGGTTATGCGGTACACGACATTCCGCCAGTTGACATTGTCTTGTGACAGATATGAATAGAGAACATCCTTCTTACCGCCAAACATACGACACAGCGCCGAACCATCATAATGGGAGAATCCTTTGATTGCAAAGAATGGAAGCAGTAACAATATTTGGAACACTTGAAGGTTCGTCAACTGGCAGTTCTCACGTTTCAAGCCACCAAGGCTGCGGGTGTCCAAATTTAAGCCTTCAAGCAGGCGCGTAAATGTATCCATAACTATACTGCGACGTTTTTCTGAGAAAAAGTTGCGGATTTCTGAGGGAATATTTGTAATTTTGCTCATGGCTTTGAGTTTTGAGTAATGTTTTTTTGTCACATCTAATTTACTCATTTTCCGTGATATACGGAAATACTCAAAGCCTTTTTTATGAACTTTTTTATGAACTCATTCTAAATCCGAAACTTGAGTTTCTTATAAACATTATCCCATAGGTACAATATTAAATCATTTTCTTCCGTATTTTTCTTTTCTTTCAGTTTATCGATATTCTTCTGATAATTTTTTCCTTCTTCCTCTATTTGGTTGAGTTGCTCATTTTTTTCCTTTATATTTTTCTCTTGTTCTACAGTTGCTTCACCTAGGGTAAAGATTCCAGGCATTTTTTCAACAAAGTTCCGATTTTGAAAATCTTTGTTGTATGTCAAAACATCAAGCGGAATATCATCAGTCCAATCAATAAAACACTCAGGATATTTACCCTCAGTATCACTCAACACTTTGCTAATAGTACTTTTTCCAGTACCATTAGCACCATAGATAATATTTACCTTTTGCAGGTTCTCAATCATTACCTCTTTTTTAAACGAGGCTTCATTCATGATTTTTATAGACTTAATCATATTACAACATTCCTTTTACTTCCTACCTCTTTAAGAAATTCAATCAATTTATAAATGCCTGTTGAAGGATTCTGGAACTCACGTAGTTTCTTGGCTCTTGCAACAGCAACATCAGTGTTGTCGTTCAAAAAAGACTTTTGTGTGTCGGTAAAAGCCGATTTAGAATAATTCTTCCACACGGGAGCGCTTTTCTTCAACTCTTTGATAAGGGCATCTGTATCAATGGAAGCCTTTTGGTCTTTGGCATGGAGCAATAACCATATCTCAAAGCAAGGGTTACTCAGCAGCATTTCTGCCTTGCATTTGTGAAGTTTCTCATTGATGACTTGCACATCCATGTCGTACATGAGGAATGTGTGCACCTTATCCCATTGTGAGATTTTGAGTTCCTTTGTACGCTTCTCAACCAACGATGGCGTGATCTTTGTGCCTTCTATGTGCGAAATGATTCTGATGGGTGACTTATACCACGATTTCAGAAGGTTGATATAGCAGACCTCTGTCTCGCCCTCGCAAATGACAAGGGCGATCTTTCGCATTCGCAAAGATGGTGACGGTTCTCTTTTGCTTGCCATAATCAACCTTCCAATAATTGTTTGATACTTGATACCGATGAATCAACATAAGGTACTGCATCAAAGCGCCCTTGTATATATCCCTTTTCGGCATCCATATTCTCACGGAAATCCTTGAAGTCGTATAATGAATACACTTCCGTTGCGCCTTGCTCCGACTTGTTGACAAATACAATCTGGTCACGCCTCAGTCGTTTGACATCGATAAGGTTCGTATTATGGGAAGTGAACAATAACTGACTACTCTCTGAGGCATGAATTAAGTCAAGAATGAAATCAGCCAGACGGGTATGCAATCCCATGTCAAACTCGTCCATCATAATGCTCTTCTTGTTCTTTACCACATCCAAGAGTCGTATCAAAATCTGGAACAGTTTTCTTGTACCGTTAGATTCTTCCATGTCCATGTCGAACATGATATCCTTTTGGTTACGATGGAAGGTCTTAAAGCGAAGCACATCCACCAGCTTGTACGATAGTTCTGTTTGTCCAGGCACAACCACAGGAGCCGGCATTTGCTCTTTCCTTGCTTCAATATCTGTAATATCCGTATCACATATTTCAAGTGCTTTGAGTATTACTTTCTTGTAGGCATTGAAACTATCCAATACCATTATGTCGTTCACATTTACGAGCCCAAGAAGGAATTGGTTCATGAAATAGCGATAAAGCTTTTGGGCAATCTCTCTGTTCATTGAACTGGCTCGGCTCAGGAACAGATTCTTTTCACTGGTATTGATTACCACATCTGAAGGCTTGACCATCACGCCTGTACCAAAGCTATACTTTCCATCAGCATTGCGAACAAATATCTTTGCTCGTCTACCAACGGGATAATGGTACAGACTCTCACTTATGATGCGTTCACGAGTCAGCTCAAAAGCGTATTCATACTCCACATCCTCACAGACAAAATCAATAAGGAATTTGCTGGGCTTTTTCTGCCAACCATCAAATTTGAAAGGTTCAAAGTTGAATGTCACCCCTTCGTTATGAAGATGTGACTCCAAAATCATTCTACAGCAAAAAGTAATGGCTTTCAGAATATTCGATTTGCCAGAAGCGTTAGGCCCAAACAAGCCAATAGTTTTAAGTACGGGCACACCGTTCCACTCCATCACATTATGGCTTAACTCCCGTGCAAGAGCTGTATTGATGTTTCCTGCTCTGAAGTCGATTCTTATTCTATCTCTAATAGAAAAGAAGTTCTCAAATTCGATTTTTAATATCATTATACATTTGATTTTGTAGGATTGCTGCAAAATTAGCGATTAAAGTTGAATCAACAATGGCTTTGAGGCGATTATTCGCTTTATCACCTTCATTATTTAACATTTATCAACCGAAATATATAGTTTGATGTGGTAAAAATTACAAGAACCATACACTTGCTTCAGCAAACCTTTATGATGCTTAGAGAAAGCGAGTGCGTATTTCGCCTTGTTAATGGTCAAGCATTTGACTAAATAGTCAAATATTGACGATTTTATAAAAATATTTGAGCAAACAAGTTAATATTTCACCTAGTTTTGGTAACTTTGCAGCCAAAGACTACGAGCCCACAACAATCATATACTGTTGATAGCTCTCAGCGCTTGATAGCGAAAATGAAAATAAGACATTCAACGATTATTTGACAACAACTTCAAATGGCGAAACTTAATAGGATTAGAGTCGTTCTTGCAGAACGCGATTTGAACAATAAATGGCTGGCTGATAAATTGGGCAAAGACCAGGCGACAGTATCAAAATGGATCACCAATACCACCCAACCAAACCTTGAAACGATGATGCAAATTGCAAAAGTCCTCGAAACACAGGTAGATGATTTGTTGCGATTTGATGAGTTGCCAGAGATTGATACAAAAGTAGAGTAACTATTGACTTTTTTAGCATTCAAATGACTTCAAAAGAAATATGAAGCTAAACAATAATACTGCGATACAGAGTATGAAGGATATAGATTCTCTGTCCACTCTCGACAACGAGCAGATGTTTGCTGAGGTTGCGGGGATGATTCGGCAGACACGGCAGAATGTCATCCGCATTGCCAATACAGCTCACATCGAACTCTACTAGAAGGTCGTGAATATCTTTCACGAAAAATAGCTGATGCAGAATGGAGGGTGTCCGTCAATTTCACCGACAAATAGATGCTCCTCCAACAGAAGATGAGGGAAATAGAAGATGAAATAGATCAGTTGGATAGTAACACCTAATTGACATATCTAAAGCAAAGACCGCAACAATAATGAATAAATTCACCATACAGCAACTCCAGCAGATGCGCGAATCAGAAGACCGCGTTGAGTTCAAGGCGGGCGAAGGAGGCAACGTTTCCTACGATGGTCGAGGCAAGACCAATCCGAAAGATCGTCGCCGCTGCATCCTTGGCTACGTCATCGCCCTTTGCAACGAAGGAGGCGGTCGGCTCGTCATAGGTATGCACGACAACTATCCGCATCGTGTTACTGGTACGCGTCAGGCACAAGATGCCATCGGACAGCTGGAGTCGGACATCTACCGTGACACAACCATTCGCCCTGAGATTTATGAGCTCTATGATGAAGAGAACCGTCGTGTACTTGTGATTGAGGTTCCATCACGTCCTATCGGCAAGGTCTTCAAATTCGAGGATGTTCCTTTGATGCGTGTAGGCGAAGAACTAAAGCCAATGTCCGATGCCATGTATCTCAAGATACTCCAGGAGTCAGAGCCAGACTTCTCAGAGAAGATCTGCGAAGGACTCTCGCTTGAAGACCTTGACGAAGAAGCCATCCGTGTGATGAAGAAAAAGTATGCTGACAGATGGGAGAAACCGGAATTCAACAACATTCCAACCAATCAGGTACTGAAGGATTTCATGCTGATGGATAATGATGGCCATCTCAACTATGCTGCTTTAATCCTATTGGCAAAATCTGAAGTCATCTATCGTTATTTGCCATGTGACAATGTAGTTGTTGAGTATCGCCTCTATCACCACATGATAGAATACACGGCAAGAGCCGAGTTCCGTGAACCACTATTCTTGCTTGTCGATCATGTATGGGATTACATCAACCAACCCGCAAGTAACCCACTGCAGCATTATCGCGATAAGTTTGCACGATATGCGTTGCCTGCATTCAACGAAGATGTTGTGCGAGAAGCAGTCCTCAATGCCATTTGTCATAGAGTAATGTTCATACAAAGCGATATTGTCATCAAGCAATATCCAGATATGCTTGTCATTACCAATGCTGGAGGTTTCCCTGTGGGTGTAGATACAGACAACATCTTGTCTGTTAACAGTATGCCAAGAAGCAGACGTATCAGTGAAGTCCTTCAGAAGACTGGTCTTGTAGAGAAAAGTGGACAAGGCGTTGACCGTATGTTTGCTATCAGCATCTCAGAAGGAAAGCCTATTCCCGATTACTCTCTGACCGATGAGTGGCAGGTATGCCTTCGCCTGCATGGCACAATCCAAGACCCCGCCCTCCTGCTTTTGATACACGACATTCAGCGCAACCGTGCCACAACAGAGCAACTTAACGCTTTCGATCTCCTTGCCCTCTATCGAGTATCAAGAGGCGAAAGCATCCGCAATGTCGATAGTGTCACTCTCAAAAAGCTGCTTTCACAAGAACTCCTGATAGAGACTTCGGATGGCATCAAACTAACACCTCTCTACGATGAAATGAAACTACGTGCAGGTGTAACTGACAAAATAGAAGACAAGAATGTCCCAGTAAATGATACGGTAAATGTCCAAGTAAATGATGCGATAAAAATATCTCAACTTACTGAAAGACAAAGAAATATATACGAGATTATAAAAAGTTGTACGAGAAATGATACGAGAAATGATACGATAAATGATACGATAAATGATACGATAAATGATACGATAAATGATACGATAAACGCACAAACATTATCTGACGCTTTGGGAGCGAGTGTCATAACTATCAAACGTGATCTCTATGTTCTACGTGATTTGAATCTCATCAAATACACAGGGAGCAATAAGACTGGTCATTGGGAAGTAATCAATTGATAAATAATACAACAATAGCAACAATGGAAGTACAAATAAAAGATAACAAGATATATGCTCCTCTTAAAGATAAGTGGCTAGTCGTAAAGCCAGAAGAGGAAGTGCGCCAAAGGTATATATGCCGATTGGTGGATAGTTATGGCTATGACATTAATCAGATGGATCAGGAACTGAAAGTCACGAACTCTCACCGAGGTCAAGGCTCTGCGCGTGCCGATATTGTTATATGGAAGTCGGCTCAAGAAAAAAACGATAACAAAAGTGCTTTCATTATTGTAGAATGTAAAGCAGAAAGTGTCACCATTCGAAAAGAAGATTACTATCAAGGATATAATTATGCAGCATGGGCTGGTGCAGATTTCTTTGTTACCACCAACCTCAAGGAGACTCGTATTTTCAAAGTTGTAAAAGGAGAACTCCCCAAGAAGCTTGAAGAGATTGTTGATATTCCAACAGCCGAGATGGCAAACAATGATAAGAAAGTAAAGGAGCTGCTCAATCAGACAAAGGCTTTTACTCGTGACGAGTTCTCACGACTTCTCTACAAGTGCCATAATATCATTCGGAATAACGACAAACTATCTCCAGAAGCAGCTTTTGATGAGATAAGCAAAATCTTGTTCATAAAAATTCGCTATGAACGTGATAATACTGGCACTCAGATTTTCTCGAAAGATGCTTTTCTTAAAGCGAAAGCAAGTTATAATTCCTACAAATCAAAAGATGCTCCAGAGTTTTATCAATTCTTGTTTGAGAAGACCAAGGAGGATTTTTCGAAAGACAATTTGTTTGAGCCAAACGAGACTATCCGTATTCGTGAAACCAGTTTTGAAAAGATTGTAGAGGAATTGCAGATATACAATCTGTCAACAACTTCAGACGATGTAAAGGGTATTGCTTTTGAGAAATTCCTTGGGCGTACATTCCGTGGAGAACTCGGTCAGTTCTTTACTCCTCGTACTATTGTCGAATTCATGGTAGCTGCCCTTGATCCACAAGAGGGAGAGTATGTTTGTGACCCTTGCTGTGGAAGTGGCGGATTCTTGATTCGTGCGTTTGAATATGTTCGAGAACAAATAGAGAGCGAACTTGAAGAGCGCAAAGAAGAAATTAAGGCGCAACTCATACCGGACAATTATGACGACTTAAAGGCGAAAGATCAGGAGACCATTGATGCTAAGGTATCTGATGCTTTTGCGAAAATGAACTATGAAGTTGATATTAGTAACGAAAAAGGTCGTCTTCGCAGCCTTTCATTCAACTGCATCTATGGGACAGATGCTAATCCGCGAATGGCGCGTACAGCAAAGATGAATATGATTATGCATGGTGACGGTCATGGTGGCGTACACCATCATGATGGTCTCTTGAATGTCAATGGCATTTGGGACGGACGTTTCGATGTAATCCTGACCAATCCGCCTTTCGGTTCTCGTGTTGACAAGGACATTAAGATAACAGAGGCTGACAAGTTTACGGACGAAACAAAAATAAATGCTTACATCAAACGCTATGGTAATGAGTATCTTAATGCTCTAAAGCAAGTAAACGATCATATAGGTGAATCGCTTTTGGATCAGTTTGGTGTTGGTAAACTTAGCGGTCTTACAGAAGTTCTCTTCATTGACCGTTGTATCAATCTGCTTAAACCTGGTGGACGTTTGGGCATTGTTCTGCCAGAAGGTGTGTTGAACAATACCAACCTTCAGAATGTGCGTGAATACTTCGAAGGTAGAGCCAAGATTCTCCTCATTGTGTCAATTCCGCAAGAGGTATTCATGGCTGCAGGTGCGACTGTAAAGCCAAGCCTTATGTTCTTCAAACGTTTCACTGAGGATGAACAGAAACAGTATGATGACATTAAGGAAAAGGCATATTCGGAAGTGCGTGACAAGTATGCTTTCGAACTGCATGTGATAGAAGAAGAACTTGCAAAGAAAGGTAAAAATGCCAAACCTGCAGCCGAGAAGAAAATACTCCGTGCAAGGAAAAAGGAAATAGAAGCTGCTATAGAGTCAGAAGCGAAAACGCTAATTAAGCAACGTTTTGACTATGTTATTCCAATTGCAGACATTAAGCGTGCTGGCATCAACTCTATTGGTATTAAGATTGAGAATGACCTCGAACCTCTTCTTGAAGAGTTTACCAAGTATCGCAAAAAGAACGACCTATGGCACAAACCTCATGTTGTAAAATCATACCAATACAATGATGATGGCAATATGACACGTTCAACAGAAGTAGATGGCGTCATGGTCAGGGAAGACGAAGTATTCTATAACGCAAAGAGAAATCGATATGGCTACGATAACATATAAATTCCTCCATTTTGCAAATCTAAAGGACATTCCGAATTGGAGTGTCCAATATGCAGATGAGGAAGACCTTGGCTTCACAAAGAAATATCCAATGGCAAAGATTGGGTCGTTTCTTGTGAAGAGTCGCGATATTATCGAAGTACAGGACGATGTAGAATATAAACAGGTAACACTCAAAATCAACAACGGAGGTGTTGTGCCTCGAAATAATGGTGCAACACTCATAGGTTCTAAGATAGGAACAAAGCGCCAGCATGTAATCCACGCGGGACAATTTATCATGTCTAAGATCGATGCTCGAAATGGTGCATACGGTATAGTTCCTGCAGAACTTGAAGGTGCTATTGTAACTAACGATTTCCCTGTTTTTGACGTTGACACGAAGAAGATAATTCCTCAATTCCTCGTTCTTGTTTCCACAACTGACAAGTTCGTAGAGTTTGCCCGCAAATACAGCAGCGGTACTACTAACCGCAAGCGCATTGATATTGATGCTTTTCTCAATCAACAGATACCTTTGCCAAGCATAGAGGAACAGGAAAAGATGGTGGAGATATATAATGCTTTAGTTGATAAAGCACATATTTGTGAACAAGAAGTTAAAGAAAAAGAAAAAGAACTTTTGCATCATTGGTTAGAAACATTAGGAATAGATATCTCATTGAACGAAAAGGTAGCTTCGGATAGTCTTTCATTTACGAACCTTTCATCTTTATATCAATGGGGGGTGGATTTTATTGTAAAGCAAAAAAGACAAAAGGGATTTAGTCGATATTATAAATGTTGCAGAATCATGGATTTGTGTAAAATTGGTAGTGGAGGAACTCCATCTCGAGGGCACAGAGAATATTATAATGGCAATATTCCATGGGTAAAAACTGGAGAATTAGATAATAACATTCTTTCTGATACGGAAGAAAAAATTACTCCTGAGGCAATGTCTAATAGCAGTGCCAAATTATATCCAAAAGGCTGTATAATAATTGCTATGTATGGAGCCACAATTGGTAAAACTGCTAAATTAGGGATAGAGGCAACTACAAATCAAGCATGTGCAGTCTTACATGACTTTGATGATGCCTTAATAAATGTGGATTATTTGTGGTATTATCTTCAAACCCAAACAAATAAATTCAAAGAACTTGCATATGGTGGAGCACAACCTAATATTAACGCAGGCATTGTTTCTGAATATCTCGTACCTTTGCCCACACTTGACATTCAAGAATCAATAGTCAAACATACTCAACAGATTAAGGCTGAAATTATCAAATTATCTAGCAATGCGATAAAAGAACGTTGTGAGGCCATCAATCTCATACAGAAATTATTATTTAAAACATTATGATGTATTTAAAAAGGCTTACAATTCATAATTATAAGAATATCAACGGAACGTATTCTTTTGAAAATAGTAAAGGGTATGTTGCCCTTATCGGTCTTAATGGCTCAGGTAAAAGTAATTTGCTTGAGGCTATCAGTATAATCTTTGATGGTCTTATTAATAACGGTGGCACAGGTATTCCTTTTGATTATGAGATAGAATATGGCATAAATGGCCACATATACACAAGAAAGAAAAGACAAGCAATGAAGGATGGTATTATATGTAAGGCAGAGGATCTTGAATATCCATCATCATTGATCGCATGCTATAGTGGTGAAGATTTAAGATTGTGGCATATTGCGTATGAAAAATACCATATGGGATATTTCAATGAAGCAGTCAAGCAAACATATTCCTCTCCGACTTTCCTCTATATAAACAAATATTGTTGGGAAATTGCCTTAATCTCTCTTTTATGCTCAAACAATGATAAGGTTAAGGATTTCTTGAAGTATACGTTAAAAATTGATAGTCCTTCAGATGTTGAACTTGATTTATCCTATGATGACGCAAAGAAAGCTGGCTTCCAAGCACATGCTGCTTTGAATTGGTTTGACAGAATTGTACAAGATGGTAATCAAAGTATCAATCTAAACATCATTGCTACAACTGATATTTATATAGCTGGTAAACAAGTTCCTGAAGGACACAAGGCCAAATATGTGTTCAATTTTCTATACTTACTTTCGCAGCCTAAGAAAAATGAAAAAAATAAGATTGATAAGCTAATAGATGGCATAAAAATATCAGTCAATATTGGAGATAACAAGATTGATTTTGATGACCTTAGTGAAGGTGAAAAGAAACTTATCCTCATTGAATGTATTACAAGAGTACTCGGTGACGAAAATTCTCTCGTCCTCCTTGACGAACCTGATGCTCATACTCACATCGCAATGAAGAAAGACCTCCTCGAACTTATTTCAGAGTTTGAGGGACAGATAATCATGACAACTCACTCTCCAATGTTTGTCAAGATGATTCAAGACAACGAAAAGAATAATCTTTTTTATATTGAAAATGGTAAGATTACTGAGTCTAGGAATAATCTTATAAAGAAACTATCCAATGACGCATTAACAGTCTTGGATGGAACCTTATATTCCAAGTCTAATTCATACCTTTTAGTTGAAGGTAAAAGTGATGTGAACTGCATTAAAGCCGCAATCAATAAATTTCCTGAGTTTGAGAAATTACAAGATGTTTCTATAATATCATTCAATGGCGCGTCAGAAGCTAAGGTGTTTTTTGAACAAGCTTTTAAGGATTCTATTGATTGTGTAAAGCATTTGGCTTTTTTGTTTGATTACGATCAAGATGGTCTAAAAGAATGGAGAAACCTCGAAGATATTATTAATGAATATCCAAATAAATGCACACGTATATTCTATCAGAGAAATTATGATGAAGAATTAAAACCTACTAGTATCGACAATAAGGATTCCCTTCTTTTAGAAGACTTAGTTCATCCGTCTGCATATCAGCAAGAATTAGATAGAATTCATTCGATAACGTCATTTCATCAACTACATGCTGGAGGAAAAATTTCAGAAAAGCCTATAAAAGATCGAATCGAAGGACACTGCCGAGAGTTTTCTCAGGAACAACTTCGGGACTTTACTCCATTATTACATAAGCTATTGGAGGTATTTGAACTAAACTAATATACTATGACTAATAACCGTGCTTGGCTTGCCTTTGCCAACCGAAAAAGGTGCAGACATGCTGATGCTATCCATGCCCTTGGATTCATCAGTTGGAGAATGGGAAGA
>ENA-ORRO01001068-ORRO01001068.1-human-gut-metagenome-genome-assembly--contig:-NODE-1068-length-20566-cov-3.364780_pt1 | contig 20566 bp, 19 predicted proteins | sample MGYA00242176_ERZ509136 | MGnify/ENA primary metagenome ERZ509136 (study PRJEB26280, sample SAMEA2338644) | human gut metagenome | biome: human gut; feature: human-associated habitat; material: faeces...
GATGAATTCTGGGAAGATTATATTGCTGACAAGTTTGGATTAAATGTGTGATATGGTCTATTTAATGTATAAATAATTATGGTTCAATGTATGTTGTAAGTGGAAGGAGCAATGTTAGTGAAAAAGATTCTAAAAAAACCAATTCAAATCATTCCTGTCGGTATTATGGCTTTAGCTTGTGCCACCACAGGATTAATACCAAGTTATGTAAATTATGCGAATGCAGATGAAATTCCAACTACTGTTGGCTATGAAATCGAGAAAATTTCCAAAGATGGAACTAATCAGTTAAAAGATAAACAGTATCCAGATTTTTCAAATGCAGATGCGTATATCAATTCTCATTATGGACAGAAACAATTATTCGGACAATGCACATGGTTTGCATCTGGACGATTTACAGAGATATATGGCTATCAGCCTGATTTCACTGGTGACGGATATATGTGTGTGGATCAACTTCTTGCAAAACACAGTGATAAATTCTATCGTTCTAATACACCTGTTGTAGGTGCTATTGGTTCAAGTGATTTTTGGCACAATCACGTATGGATTGTTGTTGGCGTAGATGAGGACGGCAGCGGCCTTACAATTCAGGAAGGTAACATTGACCAGATTACTAATGACTGGACAACAGGATGCTTAGACTGGCGTGAAAAGCATTATACCTTCGAAGAACTTCATGCAAATTTCGGAGATTACGAGTTTGCAAATCCGAATGAAACTCCTGTAGAGGCTTTTGACAGAACTTTAAAGGAGCAGGAAGAAGAATCCAAGAAAACTTCTGTAAAAACAGCCGTAGATGCTTTGACAGGTGATGTGGATTCTGTTAAGAAATTAGCTGGAAGCACAAATACGAATGCAACTACAGAAACTGACACAAAGAAATCGGAGGTTAATTTAGGAGCAGCTTCTTTGATTATGAAACAAAACCCTGTAGACGACGCTAAAGATATCAAAGATATCGACACAGCTTCAAATGAACATTCAGCACAGGATATTTCAAACAATCTAATTAAAGCAATGCAGAACAGCAAAAAACATTCAAAGTAACAATATAAGTCATTCCTAGAGGATGACTTTTTCTTTTGTTCTTGTGCTGTCTTAAAATGGTTAACTGTAATTAGATAAGGAGGATTTTTATGCGAATCAAGAAAAAATACGTGGAAGATTATTCTTCTTTCAATCTTGTATGTCCTTCCCTATTGCATACAAAGAAAAAACTGAAAGAATACAATAATATGCTTCTAAAACATTCAAAGAAATATTTAGCCGTTACAGCTTCTCTAATGATGACCGTGTCCTCAATTGGAGCTATGCCCGTATTTGCGGCAGATGATTATGGAGATGATACAAGCGAAGGGGCTACAGCTTCTGTAGAAGCTACAACAGCTGGTGATACAAGTCTTATAAGTGAAAAACCTGAAGCTGTACAATGTACTTCTGATCAGCTTTCATATACAGACGAATCAGCATTGACTGAGGGACAAGGAACTTTAATTTGTTCTCAATCGAATGGAGTTTATGCACTTGTTTCTGGAAATGAGAATCCAACAAGCTATCACTGGGTTGCTTGGTATAAAAACAAGTCAGATGATGAGCCAGATGTTGCGGAATCGGATGGAAACTATAAAGGTTTTGCTCAAAGCAAAGTTGACGCATGGTCTCAATATTCTGATGAAATCAAGGAATTAAACGGAGATTCTTTCCCAGAAAGTCGTGATTATACGTATCCAACTGACACTGAAAAAGGTCAAATCGACTTCTGGGCAGATACTTCTGGGTATTATACCGTTTTAGGAGATCCTAAATATGATAATCTAGAGGTTACAGCTTATGAAAATGTTTCCTATGCTAAAGAGGAAGTAACCGTAAATGACACGATTCTTTCCAAGGCTGGATCTGATTCGCCTTTTACTACGGATAGTAATGGGAATTTGATGGTGGACGGAAATAGCCCTGCTGTTGATAAGGATTTGACTGATATTGATTGCAGTGTTTATTCAGATATGGCTGGTGCCGATTTATTATTGAATGATGATGCGAATGTATGTAAACAAGATCCAAAATCAACAACTGACAGTAACAGAAATCCGAAATTAAATGAAAAATGGAGTGCCTACATGAATTGTAAAACTTCAGACTGTAAGTATCAGGCACGTCGACAGGAAATTACTGGTGATGATGGTGTTACTCGTCGTATCACGCAAATGCATGACACTAAAGGATATACGTCTGTAAAGGTTGAAAAGTTAAAAAACGGTAAATGGGTAGTAGACAAAGCAGCCTTACAGGATATTGCAAACAGTGGCAATGGTGCATATCACTATGACAAAAATCAAAATAAAGTATTCTTTGGTGGGGTCTTGACCGCTTGGGGTGATTTTGAAGTAGGTAGCAATTCAGCAAAATACAATGGTACAAACTGGTTCACTCAAAACTTTAATTCTGTAAACAAGTTAGCAAATGAAACATGGAATTATGGGAAACCAAATGCGAAACTTGAGGGTACTATTAGCAACGGAGCTACAAAGCAAGATTGTATAAATGCTTATGGAGAAGGTGCTAAATTAAAAAACGGTGTCTGCGTATTTAAGCCTGGTACTAAAAAAGATAGCTCAAATTCCAAAACTACTAATAGTAAGACAAGCAAAAGCAACAACAATAAAACAAGTAAAAACGATAGTAAAAAAACAAATTATCCTCCTCATTTCTTAGATGGGGTTCGAGGCAACAATGAAGGGTTTAATGAAATTATTGGAGAACCCGTTTCTGATACAACTCAAGAATATACAGTTGACGATGCAGGAAACAATGTGTTAAGAGAAACAACGACAACTGTTTCTTATTACAACACAGATGTAACGATTGCTAAAGCTACTATAGAAGGTTCAGTATATGCTACAGAACTTGCTCAAACGCCTTTACTTTCATTAGAGAAAGGCTCTGGCTCTGATTTTACAATGTCAATCGTTCAGGATGAAGATTCTTTCTGGAAAAATACAAAGCCTTCATATTGGGGTAATGACGGTAAAATTGCTATAAAAAACGATTCATCAACTTCATGGCATTTTGCAACATTGCAGGATAGTGCAGATGATTTTGAGGAAAACTTTGTAAGCTTATATGCACAGCTTCCACATACAGATAAAGTGCTTCCATTTGCTCATCCTTATAATAATGTACAATACATTGATAAGCTAACGAATCAAGATTACCCTGATGGAATTGAAGAAACTTGTTTCTCAATCAGTACAGGAAATGGAAAAACTCGTCAAGTTTGTGCAAAACCACAGACTCCATTAATGAAAGTTCATCTAGATATAGATGGAGATTCTCCACAAATAGATGTAGATGATGAAGTAGAAAAGAAAGTTACATTAAGTAAAGACAAAGATGGCAAAGATTCATCAAAAGATAATGATTCTTCAACATCTAATAACGATTCTAATTCATCAGGCGATAACAATAAAACAGATACATCTCTTCCAAAAGTTGATGATTGTGCTCAGACTCCTTGGAATCATGGTGTTTGTGATGATTAGTTAGTCAACTACCCCGACTTGGATTCTAACGAATCCTGAAGTCGGAGCTTGTAGAAATACGAGCTCGGTTGATAAGCCTCAGTTTGGCTAACTGCTAAACTACGTTATTCAGGAATATACAGGTACCAGTGGATGCTTCACAAGTCCACTGCTCTACGGTACGGCATTAAACATTGCTGAGGGTAGGCAAAGTGTGTCGTACGCAAAACCCTGAACAACATTGGCGAAGTGAACAACCCGCAAAAGCGGAGAATCTGCCGCAAGGCAGAAGGTGTAGACCTGTCCGAAAGGACGAAACTCAGAAAAAGGAGGCTACAGTATGATGACTGCAGTGTTGAGTTCTATGGGTGTCAGACTGATGCCGACCACGTGCTTTAGAGCACGAAAACTTATTAAGAGTGGAAAGGCTGTGATTCACAGCCACAATCCATTCACAATCAGACTGACTCAACGTGAAAATGGTGGCACACAGCCGATTGAGTACTGCTGCGATACAGGATATCAGCATATTGGGATATCCATTAAATCAGCAAAGCATGAATATGTCGGTGTGCAGATTGACACACTCAAGAATGAAAAGAAGCATCATCAGGATGCAATAACATACAGAAGAACACGAAGAAACAGAAAAACAAGATACAGAGCAGCAAGGTTCGATAACCGAAAGGCTACAAAGTCTAAGGGATGGCTTGCACCATCCATCCGGCATAAGAAAGATATCCATCTTGCACAGGTGCAGAAATATGCAAAGGTATTTCCCATTACGAGCATCGTATTTGAAATGGGTGAATTTGACACACAGAAGCTAAAAGCAATTGAAGAAGGCAGACCTGCACCTGTAGGCATTGAATACCAGCAGGGAGAGCAGTACGGATTTGATGATGTACGAAATGCCGTCTTCACACGTGATGGCTATAGATGTGTCTGCTGTGGAAGAGGTATCGAGAATGGTGCCATCCTGCATGCTCACCATTTGAAATACCGTTCACTTGGTGGAACGAACAGGATGGGGAATCTTGTCACCGTATGCGACAGATGCCATACGCCTGTAAATCATCAGAAGGGGGGACTACTCTGGAAACTGATGGATAAGTACAAAGTGAAAAATTTCAAAGGTGCAACGTTTATGACTGCTGTTAGATGGCAAATGTATGACGAGCTGAAGTCAATGTTTCCTGATACTGAAATCCATCTGACATATGGATCACGCACCAAGGAGGCAAGACGCCTGCTTAGTGTAAGGAAGTCTCATATCAACGACGCATACTGTATGGGAGACTTCCATCCAAAGCACCGTTCAAAGCGTTGGCTGTATATAAAGAAGCGTAGAAACAATCGTGTACTTGCAAAGTTCTACGATGCAAAATATATTGACAGTAGAGATGGTAAAAAGAAGTCTGGACAGGAACTGTTCTCTGGAAGAACAAAGAGAAATAGAGAACTGAATGCTGAAAACCAGCATAGATACAGACAATTGAAGGTATCCAAGGGTAGAGTATCTATCAGAAGACAGCACTATTCGATTCAGCCAGGTGATACAGTCATCTATGAAGGTAAAAAACACATTACCAAAGGTGTTCAGAACCTTGGTACGTATCTAAAAATTGGTGAAAAAGTGGTACCTGTCAAAAAGATTCATATTTATCGCTATGTGGGCGGATACATCAGACAAATGATGTAAAAAAAATGGCGATTCATCCCCTGCTTACGCTTCGCTTAGAAGCAGGGGTTTTCTCGCTAAATTTAGATAAACAAACATTAGCCACCAAACAGGTGGCTTTTATTTTGACGGATTTGGTGATTTGTTAAACCAATAGTTTAATGGTATTATTAAATCAGAGGTGAGAGATATGAAAGCTTTAAAGATGATTTTATTAACAGCAATTATCGCTGTTCCATTATATATTGCTATAGCAGACCCTTTTTTTGGAATGTTTCAACCAGTAAATAAGGTAGCACAAGAAGATGATTATGACGATAAAGACTATGATTATGACCCCGATGACGTAATTGAAGATCAGGAAGTTCATGTTGATGGTTTTCCTGTGATTTATATTGAAGGGAATAATGAAATCAGCAGAGAACACTGGGAAGGCTTTTTAGCAGATTTGCAAAATAAGTGTAATATTCCTTGGCTAACAAAAAATGTATCTTCTATTCATTTTTGTTCGGATGATGTTTTTGAAAATATTTATGAAAAGTCATTTTCAAATGCAGGATTTTGTCATTACGAAGATAATTCTGTATATATTCGAGAAAGTGGTAGTGCTGGATATGATGAAACAATTCTTCACGAATTTGGTCATGCTTACGATAACACTTATGGCATTACCACCGGCAATTATAATATTTCTGTATTGACATCTAATCAAAAAAAAGTCTGCAAACATTCGTATAAAATGTCAGATGTAGATTCTGAATATTGTTCATCAACAATTCAAGAAACTTTTGCCCAACTTATCCAATTCTACATAACTTCCCGTAATGCTGGGCTTGTTCCTGAAGAAGTATTCAACTGGATTGATACGTTGCCTAGATAACATTCAAAACAGCAAACAAAAAAGTGTCTCAAAAGTGGGCACTTTTTATGCATATATCATTTCATCGAATCAATAACGTAACAAATTCCCTGTCATGTCCATATGGTCTGATTTGGATACCTGTTGTTTTGATATGTACACCATCTTCCATAGAGTATTCCTGTCCGTAACAGATAAATGTCAAGAAATTTTCAACTAAAGCCAAATCAATTCCATTCTTCGTATCCGCATACTGAACCATGTCTAAACAATTATAGAGATTACATTGTTTAATGACTGGTTCTTTTTCTTTGTTTGCTTCGTCAAAATTCTTGAAAATAGCAGCACACTCAAAGTCCTGATAATATCTCAAGCGATTAAGGATTTTGTCGATTTCATGATTATGAACAACTTGTTCTGTGTCGTTACAGTCGATAATAGACTTTTTATTTAATAGTTTCATATAACTAACATATCACAAACTCAAAATAATTTAAACCATACCCTTAAAATTTCTTGTCATTTCCTTCCTGGTTCACTGTATGCAGATAAATCAGGGAGGTTTTTTTATGAATAATGACCAGTTATCTTTATTCGATATAAATAAAAAAGACGTAGAAATCACAAAGCCAATTCGACTTATTGAGTTGTTTGCCGGATACGGTTCTCAAGCTATGGCAATGAAAAGATTGGGAATAAACTTTGAATCATACAGAATGATTGAATTCGATAAATACGCTGTCAAAAGCTATAATGCTGTACACAATACGAATTATGATACGACGGATATCCGAGATATTCATGGAAGTGATTTAGGAATCGTTGATACGGATTTATATGAATATTTTATGACGTATTCGTTCCCATGTACTGATATTTCACTTGCTGGGAAACAGCTTGGAATGAGTAAAGATTCGAATACAAGAAGCAGTCTTTTATGGGAAGTGGAAAGAATCTTGACAGAGTTAAAAGAATCTGATTCACCTCTTCCTCAGATTTTATTTATGGAAAATGTTCCAGCCGTACATAACAAAAAGAATCTGCCAGACTTTCAAAAGTGGATTCAATTTCTGGAACAGCTTGGATATCACAGCTTCTATCATGATTTGAATGCAAAGGATTATGGAGTCCCTCAAAGCCGTAATCGTTGTTTCATGTTTTCTTTTTTGGATGATATGAGGTATGAATTTCCTGCTCCGTTTTCTTTGGAAAATCCTTTGTCTGCTCTTTTAGAAAAAGAAGTGGATGAAAAATACTATATCAAAACAGAAAAGGCAGAAAAGCTCATCAAAGATTTGATTGCCAAGAATATTCTTTCAGGCCCTAATAAAGCAAGCAAGTCTTTCAATGATAATGATTCAATAAAGCAAAAAGGAGAAACATCTGTTATTGATTCCAAAATCAAACAGATAGGGAATCTTGTAGAGCGTGAAAACTACGCAAATCCACAAGTAGGCAGAGTATACTCGTCTGATGGGATTTCACCAACTTTAAGTACCATGCAAGGTGGTGACAGACAACCAAAAGTAATCGTAAAATCTAACATTTGCATTGATGACACACAAGGATTTGAAGCAGAGCCTCGAATTTATGACAACGTAGTGCCTTCTTTAAGAAGTCAAAGGAGCGGTTTAAAGACGATTGTCGCCACGCATAGAGGATATATAGAAGCAGAAGCCAAAATGGTAGAGCAGCAACTAGAACATCAGACAGATGAAGCAAGCAACACTTTGACAGCTGTTCAAAAAGATAATCTTGTTCTCGAAAACACAGTTATCAATGATAGAGGGTTTAAAGATAAAGAACCTCAAATTAGTCATGGGTACACTCCTACACTACGCGCTGAAGCACATGGAAATCTTCCAAAAGTTGTAGAAAGAGTCGGTCAGATTTCAAATGAAGGCAGTCAATGTGGGACTGTGTTCAGTGATCGAGGGATTGCTCCTACAATTGTAGCAGGCTCTCATGGGTATGCAAATCAACATGTTTATACCGCATATCGTATCCGAAAGCTGACACCACTCGAATGTTTCCGTCTTATGGGGGTAAGTGATGAAGACGCATTTAAAATGATGGAAATCAATTCCAATACTCAATGCTACAAGCAGGCAGGGAATTCTATTGTGGTCGATGTTATGGTAGAAATGTTTAAAAAGTTAAATATTCACAATAACTAGCAAGCCGGAAAGCTTGCTTTTCTTTTTGGTTCACTGTTTATGCAAAAGGAGTGATAATTTGAAAAAAGATGTTGTAGAATTATTTTGTGGAGTCGGAGGTTTTCGAGTAGGTCTTAACGAAATTAATTCATTTGATAATAATGGAAAAGCTATTGAGCATGGTAACTGGAATTTTGTATGGGCAAATCAATACGAACCTAGTACTAAAAAGCAAGATGCATTTGATTGCTATACAACAAGATTTGGCGAAAATTCATGTTCAAATGAAGATATTGCAAAGGTTGATAAGAGCTTAATTCCTGACCATACGTTACTTACAGGTGGGTTTCCTTGTCTAACTGGTGACGCCTTAATTTGGACCAAAAAAGGAGAAAAAGAACTCATCAAAGTAAAAGTGGGTGATTTTGTTTTATCTCATGATGGACGATACCACCGAGTTTTGAATTTCTTTGAGCAAGGCGTAAAAATGACTTATAAAATTCGAGTCAAAGGATATCGACCTGTTATTGCAACAGCTAATCATAAATTCTTAGTACGTGAAAAATATGTTACTAAAGATGCCAAATGTATTTCAACTCATTTTTCAGAACCAAAATGGATGCAAGTTGATGAAATGAAAGGGAAGAATGTTTATTTTGCAGGTATGTTCCCTCATTTGATTGGGACAGAGTACTTTTCAAGATCGTTTGACTGGAAGCCTTTAGAAAGTATTACAGAGTATAAAGAATTACCTGTATACGATATTGAAGTACAGAATACGCATTCGTTTGTTGTAAATGGAAGATATATTTCTCATAACTGTCAGGATTATTCCGTAGCACATTCTCTTTCCAAGTCAAAAGGAATTGAAGGAAAAAAAGGTGTTTTATTCTGGCAGATTACGGATATTTTAAAAGAGAAACAGCCACCATTTGGCTTGTTTGAAAATGTAGATCGTCTTTTAAAATCGCCAGCGAAACAGCGTGGTAGAGACTTTGGAATCATGTTAAGAACGTTTTATGACCTTGGATACAACGCTGAATGGTATATCGTTAATGCAGCAGATTACGGAGCTCCTCAAAGAAGACGACGTGTTTTTATATTCATTTGGAAGAAAGATACTAAATACAATCAGCAATTTATTCTGGATAAAACTAAAGATTCTGGGCTTTTAAAAGAAGCTTTTCCGTTTGTTGCTGAGAATGTCAACTTTGAAGAAATTGACCTAACAGCATTTGAAGATGTTGTAGATATATCCGATAACGGTAAATTCAACTTCCAGTCATATGGTCTTATAATTAACGGTAAAGTAACAACCTACACTCCTGTTCCGTTAAAAGAAACTGGAAAAACACTCGGCGATATCCAAGAAAAAGGCAAAGATTTAAGCAAATATATTCTGGATGAAAAACGTCTTGAACAATTCAAATACCTTCGTGGAAACAAGAAAATTCCAAGAACAAGACCTGATGGAACTGAATATTTTTACAAAGAAGGGGCTATGTCTCCCTATGATTCTTTAAACCTTCCATCAAGAACAATGCTTACAAGTGAAGGTTCTACTTCAAGATGTACTCATATTCTGCCTGATAATAAAACAGGTGAACTGCGAATTTTAACACCAATTGAGGCGGAGCGTCTTCAAGGTTTTCCTGATAACTGGACAAATACTGGAATGACTGAAAGAAAAAGGTATTTTATGATGGGAAATGCACTTGTGACAAGTATGATCACTAGAATTGGAAAAGTATTAGATAAAGTAATTAGTGAAGAAGATGCAAAATAACCATCTTCTTTTTGTTTTGGTTAACTGTATAGTAGATAACCTATTAAGGAGGTGTTTGTTTTGAAAACGATACACATTGCAAATGAATATTATGTTTGTATTACAACCACAAACTTTATCGCAGCTAAACTATCAGCAACTTCTAAAAATCTTCTATTCAAAAAGCCAACTTATCATGCAACATTTGAATCAGCTTTAGAAAACATTTTAAAACGTATGGAAAAAGACGCCTTAACAAATCCTGAAAATGATGTAAACGAGCTGTGTGATGCTATTGAACAAATTAAAAAAATAAGACAAGAATCTTCTTTATTGGTTCAAAATGCCACAGACACTCACAATTCATTATATATTTCGGAAGCCCAAATCGAAGATAATGGTGATGAAAACGATGACGATGAAATCAAAGGACAAATCGAAACAGATTCTCAGGAAGGTGTCGAGTAATGTCGGATAAAGCTCTAACCTTGTTATCTAAATATAATCAGAACAAGGTTCAAACAAAGGCTCTTGCGGATGCGTTAAACAAGAATCGAGATGAGATTCTAGAAGTTCTTGGAATCAATCCAAAGCATATTCTTTCTGACGAGGAATATGAAGAATATAAACAGATTAAGAATTGTATGGATAATATCTTTGCAATTCGAAACAAGACGTTTCGTGCAGTACCTGAACTGTATGATAAGCCTGATACAAGTACTAGAGATGTATTTGAAGAAGGTATTAATGATGGTCTTGTTTTCCTAGAAGATGAAGAAGAAACGGAGGGAAAATAATAATGCATGCTTTAAAAAAACTCTTAACATGTCTATTAATCGTTCCTGTCCTGATGCTTTCAGGATGTGCAAAGGAAGGTGTTTTAGACAATTTAAAAGTCAGCGAACCTAAAACATTAGTTTATACTGTTTCAGGTGAACAGATAGATTCTTATACTATGATGATGAATGTAAACCGATTCTTAGGAAAACATTCTTATCAGTTCGAAATGAAAGGTGATACTACAAAGCCTGAAAAAATGATTTGGACATGGACATTAGATGGAAATATCATTCGTAAAGCACTTGAAATTCATCAGCCTGATACAGTAACAGAAGAAGCTATTCAGGAATGTTTTGATGATTATTATGCAGAAATGTGTCAGATGTATGCTCTGTATTCATTTGGTGATACAGCTCAAAGTTCAAAGACTCCAGACTGGCTGACTGTTACAAAGACTAAAACGAAAGACAAAAACATTGCCTATTTAATGGTTCAGGTTGACTTTGATAAGCTGGATACATCTAAGAAAAACATTCAATATTCACAGGTTTCTGACTTTGTATGGCCTCGTTTGTATGACAAGAAGTCAAAGAATTACAAGATTACAAAGCAGACATTGAATAAAGCAGTTAATACCGTAGAAAGTGGAGCTTATTTAGAAACAGCCATGCCTGTTCTTCAGACTGATTTCGAAGTATCAAAAGATTATGTAAAAGACTCGAAACTTCCTAGTAAGACAATTGACAGTCATGTTAATCCGAAAGTTAAAAAATCCAAGAAAGGAAATAAATAATGATCACTCCTATCCCTTATTATGATTTGATTTGTTTCGAAATGTATGGAAAGAAATCGGATGCTTTTAACGGTATTGTAACGATTGAACAGGTTGCAAGTACGTGGAAACTTTCTTATCAGGAATGTCTTGATAAGATTAAAACAGAGAACAAGCTCTATAATGGAAATTATTTAAAGCTTATTAAAGGTTATGCAAAACCAACGCAAAGAAATCCAAAACAAGACGTAGAAGAAGTAACTGGTTTGAAAAAGATTCCAATGGTTGCTTCACAATCCGTTAAAGTAAGTGCTAAAAATGTTCGGAGAATCAATGGAAAATTTGTTATTGTAGACTGAAATATGCAGGTGCAAAAATCGCATCTGCTTTTCTTTTGGTTCAATGTAAGTACATATTTGAAAGGAGATTTATATGTTTATTTTGATTTTATTGGTTTTAATTATTATTCTTCTTGTTCGGAACATTGTCATTGTTCCTCAAGGATATGCGGTTGTTACAGAATTTTTAGGTAGCTACAGAGCAACTTGGCAACCTGGACTTCATATAAAAATTCCATTTGTCGAAAGAATTGCTCGACAAGTGAACATGAAAGAAGTGGTTTACGATTCGCCTCCAATTCAGGCGATTACTAAAGATAATGTCATGTTGATGGTTGATTCTGTAGTGTTTTATAAAATTAGAGAAGGTGGAGAAAATGCGAAGAAATTCACATACGGCGTTACAAATCCAGACGAAGCAATTCAATTGTTAGCAGCTACAAATCTTCGTAATGTCATCGGTGAAATGGCTTTAGATGAAGTTCTTTCATCAAAAGATAGAATCAATTCTTATATGCAGATTTCATTAGATAAAGCGACAGATGACTGGGGGATCGAAATTCGTCGAGTTGAATTAAAAACTCTGACTCCATCTGTAGAAATCCAAGAAGCAATGGAACAACAGAAGAAAGCTTCTATCAAAAAGGACGCTGAAATTCTCGAAGCAGAAGGTCATAAGCAGGCTGACATCTTAAAGTCTGAGGGGCATAAAGCATCCACTATTCTTAACGCTGAAGCAGAAAAACAAAAGAAGATTTTGGAAGCTGAAGCTGAAGAACAAAGTCGAATCCATAGAGCTAGAGGTGAAGCGGAAGCTATCCGTATGGTTAAAGAAGCTGAAGCAGAAGGTATCAAATCTTTGAAGCAGGCTGAGCCGACTCAAGAAGTGCTGGCACTTAAAAAGTATGATACATTAGCAAAAGTTGCGGATGGTCAGGCTACAAAAATTCTTATTCCAACAGATTTAGCAGATCTCTCAAAAGATGTAATCGTTAAAGGTGAGTTGTTTAAATCAGGGATGAACGAAGCTCCTATAAGTGCTGCATACAGCAGAAATACTGCTTCAAAAAGTACTTCGACATTGTCTGGCACATCAAACTACAAGACTTCTGCAAGAACATCAAATAATGCAATACATTCAGAATGCGAAGCAAATCGGTCTTACAGCTCCAAAATTCATTCGTGTCCAAACGACGAAATTCACAACAAATCCGTGGCAGAACCTAAATAATTATTCAACCCATTTCTGAGAGCTTCTCAGAACTTCTGAGCAAAACGCAAAAAAAAGGACGTAATCAATTTGACTACATCCTCTTTTTTTTTATGCAACTCGAGTGATTCCTCTCATTGAAGGTTTGATAACTATACTACCAAATTCGGAGAAAATGGGACAATCTGTGTTATACACATATGCCTCACAAAGATATGTTTCATCAGTTCGTTTTTCTAACTCGCTTGGCCACATATCTGTTTCATTCGATACGTATAATAAAGAAACATAAGGGCCGATAATTTGTATATGATATATAACAAGGTCTTCATATTCCTCGTAAAATTCCTTAATAATATCATTAACAGTATCGTCAGGAATCTTGGTTATGGCATCAAGTACATTGTTCGAATAATACGAAACTAATACTTGACCCTTTTGAAAATCAGAAACGATTTTAGGGTCCATTCGTAGTTCTTTCATTCTACGAACAGCTTCTTTCTGGAGTGTTTTCTCGACGTCTTTATTCATCTTAAAAGCCCTCCTTAATCATTCCGTATTTTGCAAGAACATCTCTGACAGAACCCATAGGGTCCATTAATCTGCCTTGCCATGTTCCGAATTTCAATACACAATATGCATACATATTAAGTGTATCTAAATCAGAATTTGAAAGGTTTTTTACACCTTTCAATTTGAACATACTGCACTCATCCCACGTAGAACGAAGTTTTTCGATGTCTTTGATTAGTTTTTCAGGAGTCATAATTACACCTCCTGACTGTAACCACATCGTGTGCAGTTTGTTGAGAATTCATATCCAGAATCCTCATAAAAACGTCTATGCGTTTCTAAATCTCCACCACATTCAGGGCAAAGACCTCTTGCCTTAAGCTCTTTTTCAATTCTTGAAATTAAGAGTCCAAGACTTAACAACACTTCTTTTTTAGAAGCATTTTTAGGCATAAATGATTCTTCATCTAATGCCTTTAATGTTGCTGCATCTCCTACAATGCAGGCTAAGGATACGGCTTCATCAAACAATGGGTAATCCCCACTATTTGAATTAGCAAGGTAATCTTTTACCTCGTTATAATCTGCTTCTATGGCAGATTTTTTTGATTGCTGAACATCTTTATAGATGCGTTCAGCAGCATCTTTTAATTCCACTAAAGTCGATAACATTTTTTCTTCCTCCTTCGTTAAATGTGACTTTTTTCGTTAAGCATTGCTTAACCGTTTTTGATAGCAGATTTCTATCTGCAGTAAGAAATTCATTCACATCATTGAATCCGTGCAGATTCATCCTTCTTGATGTGAGCCCCATCTTTTTAAGAGTTTCTTCAAGACCTCTGGCACATTTTTCACCGGCTTTGTCGTTATCAAAACAGATAACAATCGTCTTTTTAAACTCAGCATTTGTCGCTATAAAACGAGTAAATCGTTTCCATTGTCCAACCCCAGGCAGTGCTACAACAAGTGCAGATGAATCAACTTCTTTAATACTTAACGCATCCACGACACCTTCTGTAATGAATAGAAATTCACCATCAGAATTAATATCTTTACGATTCCAAATAGGGATAGATTTAGGTGTTATTTGAAACGTAACTTCTTTTTGACGTAAGTTTTTCGCCCAGTTACTTCTCAATAGTACCCTGTCAACAAGTCCTTCTTCGTTATAAAAAGGAATCACTATATCTCGTGTTTGATACAGGTAATTCTTCTCTAAAATTGAAGCAGGAATTGTCGATTTCATCTGTTCCATAAAAGTCTGCCAGCCTTTTGGCCAGCTACTTTTACACAGATAAGCAACCCTGTACTCTTTTAGAATCTGCTCTGAAATCCCTCGCCACGGAGCAAACTTTTCATAGTCTTTTAAACATCCATACGGCGTTAAATTTGTCAGAGCTGTAATGCGTTGTTGTGCATCTAACGTTGGATAAAGTTTTTCTGTATCGGCTTCATCCAATGTTGTGTTCATGGTTAAAGATTTTTCATCCCAGAACACGTTTTGATAAGTTGTCGTTTTACCACAGTTATTCAATCTGTGGCAGTGTACTTTTACTGTATGTGTACCGCCATCCTTGACAGCATTCAGAATATCTTTGTAGATATATCCTTCATGTCTGCCACATTCTGGACAGATTACAGAAAAGTATGTCCCTTTGTCTTTTGCACAAAGGTTTGACAACAAATCTGAAAGCATAACTTTCTCCATATATTTTTCCTTTCTAGCTCATTTAAAAACAAACAAGCAACTTATCAGCACACATACAGTGAGCCAGTTTTTTCGAGAAATGAACTCAAAATTGCGTAAAAAAAAGAGCAGAGAAACTGCATTACAAGGTTAATTCCTTGTGTACAGCAACTCGTACTCCTTGTTTTTTTAATTCGTAAGAACAGCTTTCAAGGTCGACTTCCCACGGAACTTTCTCAAGTGTTTCCACTTTCTCTCCTTTAAAATTCATAACATAGAACAGTGAATTTCCAGGATATTTTCGACTTTCATTCAGGATAGTTTTCTTTTCCTCAGACGTATTATACTGAACAAATAGAGACTGTTTCTTTAATGTCACAAAGTCAATATCATTTACATAGATTTGGTATCCGACCTCTCCTGCTTCTTCTTTTTTCTTGTCAACAACAAGCTTTCCGATAATCTTGACCGGCGTTGTATCTTCAAGCTTTGTAAATACATCTTTCAATACTCGATAGCATTTTGGGAATACAATTGCAGGAACTGAGCCGTATTCATCATCCAGTGTGAATGTTGCCATGACGTTGTTTTGTTTTGTTGTAAATGGTCTTAAGTTCAAAACACATCCTAAAATAGACACATTTTCACCAACCATATCATCATTGATTTTTGATGTATCAAATACGATTCCTGTCTGCTTTCGAACGGCAGAAACTGGATGATCACTAAGACAAACCTGCAAGCAGTTCTTTTCTTCTTTTAGTCTCTGAATCTTTGAAAGTGTTTCATTTCCAACTGGAAATTCAATATCGGAAACAAGAATTGAACATGTGTCAGGATTTTCTTTTTCCCATTCTGAATATTTCTTTTTAGCCATCAGAGAAGGTTCTAAATTATTTACCATGCCAAGCCTTGTATTCCCTGTATAATCAAAAGCTCCTGCATAAATCAAAGCTGTAAGCTGTCGTTTATTGATGTTTTCCATTGAAATATTTTTGATTACTGATTGGAAAGTTGATTTATCTGGAACATTTAAAACAGCTTTTGCAGAATCTTCTCGGATAGATGTAATAGCAGGTAAAGACATACGCAAGGCATAACGATACGTTCCATTTTCACATGGTTCAAGAGAAAATGTTGTGTATGATTTTCTTAAATCAGGTGCTAGAATTGGAAGTTTCATTTCTAGAACTTCATGGATACAACTTAGAAGTTTTACGGAATCTGTGCTGGCAATTGTACAGTTTGCTGCCATGAAATGTTCTGGATAATGACATTTTAACCAAGCACACCAGTAAGCTACTAAAGCATATGCGTCACTATGGCTTTTATTGAATCCGTAGTTAGCAAATTTTTCAATTGTAGCATAGATTTCACGTGCTGTTTTCTCATCTGCTGTGCCTAATTTTTTACATCCAGCAATGAAATTTTCACGTCCTTCATCAATATAATGTTTGATTTTTTTACCAATTCCACGTCTTAAAATATCGGCTTCACCAAGAGTAAAACCAGCCATTGCCTGTACGATTTGCATAACCTGTTCCTGATAGAAAAGGATTCCTTTGGTTTCTTCTGCAATCGTTTCATATTCTTTAGTTGGGTATTTCACGTTTTCAGGATAATTTCTTCTATCAATGAAATCGTCAATAAACTGCATTGGTCCAGGACGATATGCGGCGTTTGCAGCACATAAATCAGCAAGACATGTTGGCTTCATACGAATCAAAAGTTTTTTCATTCCTGGAGATTCAAACTGGAATACCTTGCCTGTGTTTCCGTTCTGAAAAATCTCCTTATAAACCTTTTCATCATCTACTGGAATATCATTGAAATTGATAGAAATCCCCTCTGTTTTTCGAATCAGTTTTCTCGTTTCCATCAAGATATCAAGCGTTTGAAGCCCAAGAAAATCCATTTTCAACATTCCTATATCTTCTGCAGCTCTCTTTTCAAATTGTGATACCATAACGCCTTCAACTTCCATTAAAGGCATATAATTCATCAAACTTTTGCGTCCTATAATAACTCCAGCAGCGTGCTTTCCTGTTGTAGAAGGCAGACCTTCAAGAACTTTTCCAGCTTCAAAAAGCTTTGCTACTGTTTCATTTGATGCAATTTCATGCTTAAAGAATTCGTATTTTTCAAGTTGTGAAAGAAGCTCGACTTTCTTTTCAACTTCTTCTAAAACTCCATCTTTATTTAATTCCTCAACACATTCTGTATCAGGAACTTCCTTGGTCATTCTATCTGTTTCTTCATAGGACATGCCAAGAGATTTTCCGAGTGATTTAATGATAGATTTAACGCCTAATGTTTGGAATGTGGCAATCTGACAGACCTTTTCATATCCGTATTTTGCTTGCACATATTCTACGACATCATAACGATATTTGTTAGGGAAATCGACATCAATATCCATTTACACCCTGCTTTTCAGCATATTTTCATTAGGGATTAGACTATATCTTTATTACTTTTTTCAGTAATATCTAAGCACTTCATTCGGCAACTCATCTTCCGATTTACAATTAGTCGTTACACTTTAACATTTAAATTCTATTTCAATTGTATATATGCGTTTTTACATTTATGATATTTTCGTATAGAAGATATACTTAAGCCATAGTTTTTATTAGCATATTTTGCAGCGTCTAAACAGCTAGAAAACTCTCCTACATTTACGCCATCTACATATAATATACAATGTTTGAAATATCTTTTGGGTGACATTGTTTCATAGCTTTTCTCTAAATTGTATTTTCTAGTACACCATTCTAGATTGTTTACATTATTGTTTCTAGGGTTATTATCTATATGATTTACTTCTGGTAATTGGTTTGGATTTGGAACAAATGTTTCTGCCACCAATCTATGGACAAGTTTTCTATATTGAACATTATCCTTTATAATGCGAATCATATAATAATTGCCCTTTGAATCTATCCACGGCTTTATTTGTTTTAATACATGTTTGTTAGAGCTGTATACATTTCCTTTTTCATCAATAAAATAGTTTGGAAAATCTTTAATTTGTTTCATTTTGTCACCTATTCAAAATGTTCTTAGCACGGTATTACCTGCTATCCACTTTATATGGACCGTAGGCTCTCTTAGTCAGTGGCTTCGTCTTTTATTAATCCTTTATCTACCTGTAGGTCTTGAAAGGAAGTCTTATTCAACTGATACCGTTAGCCTTATGCACAAAGCACAAGACACCTTTGAGTCATCAAGTTCACTTAGAATGCCCAATATTGTTTAGGCATTGATACTCTTTCTACATTCAAAAATCGTTCAAATAACAATCCATCTTTGATTGGATCTAGGTTTGTAATTTTTAAGCAATAACATAATAAACTACCTGCAGCAGAGCCTCGTCCTGGTCCTACCAGAATCTCATAATTCTTTTTCCATACTTTTTCTGGAAGTGCATTTAAGTCTGGATAATGGTCTTCTGGAAAATATTTTCTCGGATGTTTGTATACTTCTGGGTCTTTCGCCCATTGGATAAAATCGGCTGTAATCGTGTGATAATCCATGAATCCCATCTTCTTAATAACATCGAATTCATATTCAAATCGCTTTCGATATACATCCAAATCAATGTCAGTACGTCCATCAAATCTTTCATGAAAACCCTCTTCGCATAGCTTTCTAAAATAAGATTCTTCCGTATATCCTTCTGGAATTGGAAATTCTGGAAGAGCTTCTTCTTTTGGAATTGTTGCCTTACATTCGTCAGCAATTTGAACTGTATTCGATAAAATATCTGGATATTTTCCAAGCCAAGGAGTAAACAGTTCTGTCATTTCCTCTGCCGATTTCAAATACCATTCATCATTTGAGCTTACCATTGCTGATGTAATAGCAACGCTGTTATCATAATAAGGATATTTCTTTGACTCAGGAATCATTTTCAAAGCAAGTGAGCGATGATATGAATATTCTTTTTTTAGATAATATACGTCATTCGTTGCGACTGGTTTGATGTTTAGTCTTGTCATGATGTTGTATAAATCCTGTGAATTAAGAAGGTCAATTTCCTCTTGAAGCTTGTGATTCTGGAATTCAAGATATACGTTTTCACATCCATATATATCCGTCAATTCTTTTAATACATTGATTGATTCCTGCCAGTTTCCAGTATTTCTGTATAAGGTAAAAGGCAATCCACAAGTTCCACCAGTTAAACAAATAAGGTCTTTTTTATATTTGTGTAAATCACTCAATTTTAGACATGCGAATTCTTTTTCTGCACTGAAATTTGTATTTGCCAGAGTGCTTAAAGCAACAAGGTTTCGATATCCTTCTCTTGTTTTTGCAAGCAATTCAATATTTCCATAAACACTTCCATAAGAGATATTGAAGGTGCATCCAATAATAGAATGTACCTTCGGGTTCATATTTTTCGCCTGTGTCTGATAGTGCCAAGCATTGTACATAACATTGATATCCGTCACAGCAATTGCGGGCATTTCATGTTCACTGCAGAATTTAAGCAAATCTTTTGTCTTTAAAATTGAGTTTAAAAGAGAATATTCACTCTTAACATTCAAGTGAATAAAAGGTTGTGCAACTGTCATAAAATCCTCCTTTCAATCCGCTTTAATTAAGATTATTGCCAGTCAGGAGTTGTGTCTAAATAATATGTAGCTTCCCCATCCGCCATATGAAGTGCAAATGCCAATGGATACATTTCAAATGATTTTCCGACATTGCTTGCATTTTCTGTTCCTGAAAAACCCATATGGTAGCGAATTGCAAAGGCTTCTTCACGACTTAATTTCATGTATTCTGAAATCATAAATACAGACTTTTCACCATGTCCAAAAGGTAAAGAATCATCAAATTCATAGTATGGAACCTGAATCCATGTTCCGTTTACTTTCTTGTTTCGTACAGATGTTTTATACACATTCACCTTGCAGATATCATGCAATAAAGCTACCAAAGCAATTGTTTCATCTGTTGGATCACATCCAGTCATTTCTCTAAAATCATCATTCAAAATTGCCTTTAATCGGTCGTATACATGAAGACTATGTTCTAATAATCCTCCGACATAACTTCCGTGAAATCTTGTAGATGCTGGTGCTTTGAAGAAATCGCTGAATTCTGAATCAAGAAAATTCAATAAATCTTCAGCTCCATCTCTTGTAATCAATGTCTTGTAGATGTCTAAAAATCGTTCTTTATTTTCATCATTTGTCATAGTTTTTTTCTCCTTTTCATATACTTTTATCATCTATATTATACCATATCACTACTTTAAATCCGGCTTACA
>ENA-ORRO01001069-ORRO01001069.1-human-gut-metagenome-genome-assembly--contig:-NODE-1069-length-20563-cov-48.923688_pt1 | contig 20563 bp, 15 predicted proteins | sample MGYA00242176_ERZ509136 | MGnify/ENA primary metagenome ERZ509136 (study PRJEB26280, sample SAMEA2338644) | human gut metagenome | biome: human gut; feature: human-associated habitat; material: faeces...
GCGAAGCCGCCACCACAACCTTGAACCTTGAACCTTGAACCTTGAACCTTGAACCTTGAACCAAGGATGAGTGGCTAGGGATTAGGGACGCAAAGTGACTGGTGATTTGAATGCTACTTTGGGGCATCGCCATTATTTATACACCGCGGCGCTTTTGATTTTTATGCGCCGCTCCAGCATTTCGCATTTCGCATTTCTAATTTCTCATTTAAGAAAGGAGTCCTCCCATGGATCAGAAACGTATCATCGATGAATTCAAAGAACTGGTTTCTATCGAGGTCCACTCGCGTGATGAAAGGGCGATCGCTGATGTACTGAAGGAGAAGCTCACTGCGCTCGGCCTCACCGTGACGGAAGACAAGGCAGGCGAGGTGCTCGGCGGCAATACGGGCAATCTCTATGCACAGCTTCCCGGAAGCACGGACGGTGAACCGGTCCTTTTCTCCGCGCATATGGACCGTGTGGGAAATCACGGGCATATCGTTCCTCTCGTGAAGGAGGAGGAAGGGAAGATCGTTTCGGACGGGACATCGATCCTGGCAGGCGATGATATCGGCGGCGTCGCGGCGATTCTTGCGATGCTTCGCGAAGTGAAGGAGAAGCAGATCCCGCATGGCCCCATCGAAGTGGCCTTCTCTGTCTGTGAGGAAACGGGCGTCGAAGGCTCGCGCCAGTATGATTTTTCCCAGTTCCGCTCGAAGAGCGCTTTCGTATATGATGCCTCCGGCAAGGCGGGGACCATCGTCCTTGCCGCTCCGAGCAAGGGGCGTGTCACGATCCGTGTGCATGGTGTGACGGCGCATGCGGGCAATGAACCGGAAAAGGGATTGAATGCGCTGAAGGTGGCAGCAGATCTCATCATGCAGCTTCCCGATGGCCGCCTTTCGCCGGTATCGACGGCGAATTTCTCCATCATCGAGGCGGGGAGTGCGACCAATGTCGTTTGCGATCTCGTGACGATCACCGGCGAGCAGAGAAGCCGCGATGCGAAGGAGTATCAGCAGATCTCTGCCGATATTCAGGCGGCGGCAGACAGGATCTCCGAGAAATACCATACGAAAATCGAGGTCGAGCTGCATACGCTTTACCATGCCTTCAAGCTCGAAGAGACCGCGCGCCCCTGCGTGCTGGCCAAAGAGGCGGCAGAGGCAGTCGGGGCAGTACCCTTCTTCAAGGAAGGGGGCGGCGGCATGGATGCGAACCATTTCAATGAACACGGCATCGCCGCTGTCGGGATCGGTACAGGGAATTTCAAATGTCACACCAGTGAGGAATATCAGGTGATCGATGACCTCGTCAAATGCGCCAAGCAGGCGGTGGAGATCGTGAAGCTCGCAGCGGGTAAAAATTAGGAATGGTGGTGGCGGTTTCGCCAAGATCCTTCGGCTCAGTCCCCCCGCGTTCTGAATACGATTTCTCAACAAACGACATTTTACTCCGCTCAGGATGACGAAAAGGGGGATGCCTGCCCTCATTTTTTCCTCCGGAAGGGAGTAGTCGGACGCTAATGATTGCCAATAATAAAAGCGTAAGTGATTATCGGATGCGATTTCACTTACGCTTTTGCTTTTTAGTGACTGGTGACTGGTATTTCCTATTTCCTAATCCCTAGTCACTAGCAACTATTTATCCAAAGATCACGAAGTTCGCGGCGACGATGAGGATGCAGGAGACAGCCATCGGGATGGCTGTGCGTTTCACAAGGTCAAAGGGGCTGATGCCGGCCATGCCGGAGGCCACGATAATGACACCGGTGATCGGAGAGATGGCGCGCGCAGAGCTCGCGATGAGGTGCATCGGGAGGACCATGAAGGAGGCTGCGACACCTGTCTTGGCAGCGATCGCCGGGACGAGATTGGCAAAGGCAAAGAAGGGAGCATTGCCGCTGCCCATGAGGATGGCGCAGACTGCGATGATGGCAATCATGACAAGCGTCAGACCGGATGCGCCGAAGCCGGTGGTCTGGGCGCCCTGGATCATGGCATCGATGGAGCCTGTGGAAGTGAGGCCTTTCGCGAAGAATTCGCCGGCGATGACGATGGTGATGACATTGGCGAGCTGCTTGCCCATGCCGTCGAAGAAGATCTGGATCTCAGAGAAGGTCTCCTTCAGGTCTCTTGTACGGAAGAACTGGGCGATCATGCCGAGGGCGGTCCCCATGAGCATCGCCATGATGATGTTCATCTTGATGCCGGGGAGGCAGAGCGGCGAGAAGATGAGGATGAGAGCGAGAGGAATGATCGGAAGAAGGGCATAGATCTTCGGCGGATGGGAAAGCGCTGCTTTCTTTTCATCCTCGGTCTCGATATTGACAGAGACTTCCGCCGGATCCAGAGCGCGCACGATGTGCCCGTCGCGCTTATCCATGATCTTCTGCGTGAGGTAGTGGGCGATGGCGACACAGGGGATGACGGCGCAGGCGATCGGGATCTGGAAGGTGTGCCAGTAGATGACGGGATCGAAGCCTGCGATCTCAGCGGCAAAGATGGTGCCGGTATCTGACGGGCTCCAGTCAAGGCAGAGCGTGGTCGCGATGGCTGCGGTCGCAGAGATGCGGGAGACGCCGAGTGCGACAAGGATCGGGAACATGGTCACCATGAGCAGCATGGCGAGGCCGGAGGCGCTATTGATGGCCAGCCCAAGGAACATGCCGAGTACCCAGCAGGCGCTCATGACGATGTAGGGCGATTTCAGCAGCATCAGCGGACGGATGGTGAGGGCAACCAGCGCATTGCTCGCGCCGATCTTATCCATGTAACGTGCAAAGCCGCCGACAGCCATGATGTTGAGGCCGAGGCCGGAGAGTCGGTTTGCAAAAAGAGTGCGGATGAGTTCAAAAATATCGAAGCTCCACATGCCGGTGCTCTTTCCGGCGGGAAGGATCGTGCCCCAGCTCATGATCATCGAGCCTGCGAGAAGAAGACCGCCTGCTACGAAAAGGACGGTCTGCGGCTTGTACTTCTTCAAAATGAGCCAAGCCGCCCATACGACAATGAGTGCAGTAAATAGCAGGTTCATAAAAGTCTCCTTTCATATCATACACATTATAGAATACATGTCTATATATCTATTTTATTATATATCGACCAAATGCGCTATTATAAAAATGATTTATTAAAGGGTAAGAAAAGGAGCGGTGAAGAAATGAATCCTCGTTTTTTCACGGCCCCTTTTTACTTTGCTTTCATTTGGTTCAGGGTTCAGGGTTCTCGTGGCGGCTTCGCCGCCTTTTTTTAGAAGATGGTATTCTCGTATCGCAGCCTTCCCCTCTAGGGGAAGGTGCCCCGAAGGGGCGGAGGTTGGCTGCGTGAAGCGGTATTTTCACATGCGAGGATGCCAACCCCGCCTCGCTTCGCTCGCCCCCCTTCCAGAGGAAGGGGCGAGAATGATTCTTAATCGGTCATTGCTTCATACATACTTGCGGAGAAATCGCCACCACACCCCTGAACCCTGAACCCTGAACCCTTTATCTATGCTATAATAATATGAATATGTTCGAATCGAAAGGAGGCGCGCTATGGGACCCAAAGACGTGCTGAAGGAGTATTTTGGCTACGACACATTCCGCACGGTACAGGAGGATGTGATCTCTGCCATCCTTTCCGGGAAGGATGTGATGGCCATCATGCCGACAGGCGCGGGGAAGTCGATCTGCTTCCAGATCCCAGCGATGCTGCTCCCGAAGGGGACGGTCATCATTTCTCCTCTGATCTCCCTCATGAAGGATCAGGTGGAGGCGCTGACGGAGCAGGGGATCCCCGCCTCCTATGTGAACAGCACGGTCCCCTACGAGGAGTCGATCGAGCGGCTGCGTGACATGTATCGCGGACGGATCAAGCTGCTCTACATGGCGCCGGAGAAGCTCGAGCCGTCGTATTTCACGCATTGTCTCTCCATGGTGCCGCTCTCGATGATCGTGGTCGATGAGGCGCACTGTGTGTCGCAGTGGGGGCATGATTTCCGTCCCTCGTATCGGAAGATCAAAAGCTTCATCGACAGCCTGCCGCAGCGTCCCATCGTGACGGCCTTCACCGCGACGGCGACGCCGCTCGTCGAGCAGGATATGAAGGAAAGCCTGGGGCTTTCCGGGGCGGCTGTTTTCCGCACTGGGCTTGACCGGCCGAATCTCTCCTTCCGCGTGATGCAGGGCAAGGATCGCGAGTATTTCATCCTGCGCTATGTGAAGTCGCACCGGAAGGAGAGCGGCATCATCTACTGCGCGACCCGAAAAGCGGTGGATGAGATGTATGACAGGCTCTCTCAGGCGGGGATCACGGCAGGGCGCTACCATGCGGGCATGACGGACGAGGAACGCAGGCAGGCGCAGGATGATTTCTCCTATGACAGGACGACAGTCATGGTGGCGACGAATGCGTTCGGCATGGGGATCGACAAGAGCAATGTGCGCTATGTCATCCATTATCAGATGCCCAAGAGTCTTGAGTCATACTATCAGGAGGCAGGGCGCGCGGGACGCGATGGAGCGAAGGCGGAGTGCATCCTGCTCTACAGCGGGAAGGATGTACATATCCAGACATACTTCATCGAGAATGGCAATCAGAGCGAGGAGCAGAAGCGGATGGATTACCAGCGCCTGAATGCGATGATCGACTATTGCCAGACGTCTTCGTGTCTTAGAAATTATGTCCTCGCCTACTTTGGGGAAAGGGTGAAGGAGCCCTGCGGGCACTGCAGCAACTGCGAGAACCGGACGGCCAAGGTCAGGATCACGGATGCGGCAGTCCTCATTTTCCGTACCGTCCTATCCCTCCGCGAGCGATACGGAGCGAGCATCATCGCCGCTGTCCTGAAAGGAAAGAAAACCAAGGAGCTTATCGAGAAGGATCTCCTCACGGTGCCGACCTTCGGCAAGCTCTCTTTTGAGAAGCTGGGCCATATCAAGAGCGCGCTGAACGGCTTCGTCGCGGATGGCTACCTCTTTCGTGACGGACAGCCCTATCCCGTACTCAAGCTGACGGACAAAGCGAAAGAAGTCCTTGCGGGGAAGGCAGAGGTCTACGGCCTTGCCTTCGGCGCAGAGGATGCGATGAAAGACGCCGCGGTCGAGCGGGATCTCGATCCCCGCCGCGAAAGCCGGGACGGCCTTTTCGAAGCCCTGCGCGAGCTTCGGCGGACATTGGCGGCCGAAGAGCATGTGCCGCCCTTTGTCATCTTCTCGGATGCGACACTGGAAGCGATGGCACGCGAGCGCCCTGAGTCCATGGAAGCCATGGGCGCGGTGCATGGCGTCGGCGCGTTCAAATTGCAGAAATACGGCGAGCGTTTTCTGGAGATCATCCGGACCGGCGCAGAAGAGCCTGTCATCGAAGAAAAGGATCCCGATGCCCAGCTCCTGCAGCAGCTTTTCTCTGTCCGCAATGCGATCGCAGCCCGGGAAGGACTGGCTCGGAATCGCATCTTCACGGATGAGCAGCTGCAGGAAATGGCCTTCTGGCGTCCCAAGACGAAGCTGGAGCTGAAACGCATCCGCGGTATCGGCCCGAAAAAGGTCGATCGCTACGGAGAAACGATCGTGAAATGCATCTGGGGAGACAGGATTTAGGGTTCAAGGTTCAGGGTTAGCCCCTCGGGCGTGCCGTCCTTTGATTCCGTTTGAAAGCTTCGCTTGAATGAGAAATGGTGGTACGGCGCATAAGAATGTAGAAGCGCCGCAGAATTTTGATAGCGCTTCGCGCGTTTCGTCATTTCGAGCGAAGTCGAGAAATCTTTCTTGCACGCCGCTGCTCATGACCATTGACGCAAGCAGTTTGCAGGAGAGACCGACCCCACGTTTGTAGGATACAGGTTTTCGGTTTTTCCTTTTCGAATATTCACGCAAATACCGCAAACGACAACGATCCCTCTACTTCGGCTATCATGACGATACGGGAAAACGCCAGTACCAATCCTAATCCCTAACTACTAATCCCTAGCTACTAGTCACCAGTCACTATTTACAAACAACACAACAAGTAAAGGAGTCACTACCATGAGTCTTGCTGATCAGGAATATCTCAGCATCGTGAAAAACATATTGGACAAAGGCGCACTCGGCGAGAACCGCACGGGTATGCCTGCCTACAAACTGCCGCATCAGATCATGCAGTTTGATCTGGAAAAGGAATTTCCCATCCTCACCACGAAATTCGTCGCCTTCAAGACAGCCGTGAAAGAGATCCTCTGGATCTGGCAGAAGCAGTCGAATGATGTGCGCGAGCTGCAGAAGTGGAACTGCCATGTGTGGGATGAGTGGATGCGCGAGGACGGCACCATCGGGAAAGCCTACGGCTATCAGCTCGGCAAGTACCATCAGGTCGATACCCTCCTTGACATGCTGAAAAAAGACCCGGAGAGCCGCCGCATGGTGGTCGATCTCTGGAATGTGAAGGACCTTCCGGACATGGCGCTCTATCCCTGCGCCTTCCTCACCATGTGGGATGTTTCGAATGACGGCCGCCTGAACTGCATGCTCGTCCAGCGCAGCGGAGATATGGGGCTCGGCGTGCCTTTCAACATGACCCAGTACGCGGCGCTCATCTGTATGATCGCGCAGGTGAGCGGTCTTCGGCCGGGGCTCTTCACGCATGTCATCAATAACGCGCACATTTACGAAAACCATGTGGAACAGCTGAAGCTCCAGCTCTCCCGCCTGCCGGAGGCTTACGCAGCGCCGAAGCTCGTCTTGAATCCGGATGTGAAGGATTTCTATGACTTTAAGCCCGAAGACATCCAGCTGGAAAATTACCGTCACCATGACAAGATCGCGATGGAGGTGTCCGTATGAGCCTTTCTATCATTGTTGCCCGTGCCAGAAACGGTGTCATCGGCAAGGATAACCGTCTCATCTGGCACCTTTCCGATGACCTGAAGCGGTTCAAGACTCTTACCATGGGTCATCCCATCGTCATGGGGCGAAAGACCTTCGAGAGCCTGCCCAAGGTCCTGCCCGGCCGTGTCCATTATGTGCTGACAGGAAATCCGGACTACAAAGCGCCGGAGGGCGTCCTTCTCTTCCACGATGTCAAGAAGCTGCTTGCGGCGCTGCCCGCAGGAGAGAGCTTCGTGATCGGCGGCGAGCATATGTACCGCGAGCTCCTGCCCTATGCAGATACGCTGTACATCACAGAGATCGAGGAAGATTTCGAGGGCGATGCGTACTTCCCATGCTTCGATCCTTTTCGCTGGAAGCTGGAAGAGAGCATAGAGGGGGAGGGAAAGCTCCCGCATCGCTTCTGTACATATCGCAAGGTGACTGGTAGCTAGTGACTAGTGACTGGTGACTAGGAATTAGGTTTCCCTTGTTCCGCCTGCCAATCTCCGGCGCTTTGCATCCTTTCTTTCCGGCAGAAGGAGAGCGTCCCAATAACAAACAACCATCAACGAAAGCGTCATGCAAGAGCATGACGCTTTTTGTATGCCTAAATTTAAGACTAAGTGCATATGATTTTTGCCATCAGCCTAACCTATATTAGACAATATAGTAAATAATCATATTGCTCATCTAATAAAAATATTTCGGGCTATTGACTAATTTTGAAATGGGGAACTATAATATTGGCGAAAGTGAAGAAATGAAGAGTTGCATTTCAGAAAAGAGGATGCCTATGATGCCTCTGGTATTTGCCAAGGCAGGAGACACCGTGACGATCACGCGGATCTCCGGGAAAGATGAGATCCGCCAGCATCTGGCAGATCTGGGATTCGTCGTCGAGGCGAAGGTACTCATTATCAGCCAGATGGGAGGCAACTTGATCGTACAGGTGAAAGGCAGCCGTGTCGCGCTCGATCGCTCTATGGCAGGGCGGATATTCTTTTAACGGGGAGCCTTTCTCACCATCCGCCGGTCACACCGGATCACTTATCCCTTATCAAAACGAAAGGACGAATAGAATGACACTCAAAGAAGTGGCTGTCGGAAGCACAGCCAACGTCAAGAAAATCACCGGCGCAGGCCCGCTGCGTCGACGCATCATGGATATGGGCATCACGAAGGGCGTCGATGTCTATGTCCGCAAGGTCGCTCCTCTGGGAGATCCCATCGAGCTCACCGTCCGCGGCTATGAGCTCTCCATCCGTAAGGATGAAGCCGAAGCGATCGAAGTAGAATAAAAATGAGAAATTAGGAATGGTGGTGCGGCGCATAAAAAATTGAAGCGCCGCGGAGTTTTGATAGCGCTTCGCGCCTTTGTCATTTCGAGCGTAGTCGAGAAATCTCTATGGTACAACGCTCATTGCCTGATGTGAGACAGAACCAATACATCGTTTTACCTCGGCACATACACACTGATTCCCGCAGGGCAGTAGAGATCCCTCGGCTGCGCTCGGGATGACGATGCCGGAGATTTCAAGTCACCAGTCACTCCTAATCCCTAGCTACTCACCCCTGCTTTCAAACTTCAGGGTTCAAGGTGAGTGCTGACGCATTTCCAAAAACTCGCGGCGCTTTCTAAATTTCCGCGCTGCCACCATAACCCCGAACCCTGAAACCACTAACCAGAACCAATCCCACCCAAATATAGAAGAAGGAGAATTACAAAGATATGTCTATACGAATCGCCCTGGCGGGCAACCCGAACTGCGGGAAGACGACATTATTCAATGAACTGACCGGCAGCTCCCAGTATGTAGGGAACTGGCCCGGTGTCACAGTCGAAAAGAAGGACGGCATCCTCAAAGGACACAAGAATGTCATCATCCAGGATCTGCCGGGGATCTATTCCCTTTCTCCATACACGCTCGAAGAAAAAGTCGCCAGAAACTATCTGGTGAACGAACAGCCGGACGTCATCCTGAATATCATTGATGGCACGAATCTGGAACGCAACCTGTACCTTACGACACAGCTCGTGGAGATCGGTCTGCCGATGATCGTGGCCATCAATATGATGGACCTTGTCAAAAAGAATGGCGACATCATTGATTTCGACAAACTCTCCTCCGAGCTGGGCTGCCCGGTCGTAGAGATCTCTGCGCTGCAGGGGAAGGGATGCCGGGAAGCGGCTGAAAAGGCGATGGAACTTGCCATGAATAAGAAACCGCTTCGTCTGCCGTCTGTATTCACCGGCAGCGTCGAGCATGCCATCGCGCATATCGAAGAATCGATTTCCGATAAAGTCGAAGACCAGTTCGTCCGCTGGTACGCCATCAAAGTATTCGAAAGAGACCAGGATGCGACGGGAACTTTGCAGCTGGATCCGAAGATGATGTCTCATCTGGAAGGCCATATCAAGGACTGCGAAGACGAGCTCGATGATGATGCCGAGTCCATCATCATCAACCAGCGCTATGGCTACATTTCCAAGATCATAGACAGTGTCATGAAGAAAAAGAAACAGGGCGTCTCCATGACGACCTCGGATAAGATCGACCATATCGTCACGAACCGCATCCTTGCGCTTCCGATCTTCTTCCTCATCATGACGCTTGTCTATTTCATCTCTGTCACCACCGTCGGCGGCTGGGCGACAGACTGGGTGAATGATACCTTCTTCGGGGAGATCGTGAATGACGCAGCGACTGGCTTCATGGAGTCCATCGAAGCGCCGGACTGGATGTCTAGCCTCGTCGTAGACGGCATCATCGGCGGTGTCGGTACCGTTCTCGGCTTTGTGCCGCAGATCCTCCTCATTTTCTTCTTCCTCTCCCTTCTGGAAGACTCCGGCTACATGGCGCGTGTTGCCTTCATCATGGACCGCATTTTCCGCAAATTCGGTCTCTCCGGCAAGTCCTTCATCCCAATCCTTGTCGGCAGCGGCTGCGGTGTACCGGCTGTCATGGCGACCCGCACCATCGAAGACGTGCGTGACCGCCGCATGACCATCATGCTCTGCACCTTCATCCCATGCTCGGCAAAGGCGGTCATCATTTCCATGATCACCTCCGTATTCTTCCCGGACTCCATCCTGATGGCGCCGGCCATGTACTTCCTCGGTATCGCGGTCATCATCCTCGCAGGCATCGCTCTCAAAAAGACAGGTGCTTTTGCGGGTGATCCGGCTCCTTTCGTCATGGAGCTTCCGGCTTACCACTTCCCGTCCATGAAGGGTGTCCTCATCCATATGTGGGAAAGAGCACGCGGTTTCATCATCAAAGCCGGCACCATCATCTTTGCAGCCTGCGTCATCATCTGGTTCTTCTCCGCATTCAATGCAGGTCTTGAAATGGTAGAAGACATCGAAGACTCCATGATGGCTGCCTTCGGTCATGCGATCTCCTGGATCTTTGTTCCACTCGGTCTCGGTGACTGGAAGGGCGCTGTCGCTGTTATTTCCGCAGAAATGGCCAAGGAAAATGCAATGAGTACCCTGGCTGTTCTGAATGGTGTCGCTGCAGAAGCAGAGGACGAAGAAATCATGGCCGGCATTGCGACTATGTTCACTCCGATTGCTGCCTTCTCCTACATGCTCCTGAACCTCTTTGACCCGCCATGCGTCGTCGCTATGGCTACCATCGCCAGAGAAATGGGCGACCGCAAATGGGCGGCTATCGCTATCGGCTTCCAGCTCGTGCTCGGCTATGGCATGGCTTTCGTAGCTTACAATCTGGGCAGCTGGCTCTTCTACGGAGCTGCCTTCGGTCTCTCTCAGGGCATCGCCATCGTCCTCTGCCTCCTTGCTCTCTACTTCATCTGTCGTCCGGCTCCGAAGGAGAAAGAAAGCTCCGAAGCCGCTGCTGCGAAAGCGTAAGGGTGACTGGCAGCTGGTGACTAGTGACTAGTGACTGGCACCACCATTTCGCATATCTCATTTCTCATTCCATCGAGGCTTTCAAACGTAATCAAGGGGCGGGCCGCCCCAGGGTCTAACCCTGAATCCATCCAGACCAGATTACGAAAATAAATAAGTAAACACGAATTAAATCCGACAACGATTTAATTCGTGTTTCCACAAAAGGAGACTTCCTATGAATCCCGCTGTCTATGCTGTGGTGGCGGTGATCGCCATCCTCTTCGTTCTTGCCTGCCGTCACATTTACCATGCCACCATCGGCGGCGGTGGATGCTGCGGCGGGGGCGGAGACTGCCCCGCTTGCCGCGAAAGGAAAATGAAACTTCACGGCGGACTGAAGAAATAAGAAAAAGGAATCGCGAAAGCGGTTCCTTTTTTTATGGTTAGTGGTTAGTGACTGGTGGCTGGTGATTGGGGACTAGTAGCTAGGGATGAGTGGCTAGGGATTAGGATCCTTAAGTAACTAGTGATTGGTGAGTCTCTCACAGCGTCATTTCGAGCGCAAGCGAGATGACCTGCTACCGCATTAGCCCGTTCTCTTGCATACCGCCGGTGCCCTATCCGCCCCTTCGGGGCACCTTCCCCTCGAGGGGAAGGCTGGCGATACGAGCATAGCAGCATCTCAAAAGATCTTTGGGCATCGCCCCATATATATTCGCGGCGAAGCCGCCACCACAACCCTGAACCCTGAACCCCGAACCCTAAACCCATGGAACCTGCAGAATTTCTTTCGCCCTGTATCCATGGTCGAGGCGAACCGGCAGCTTTTATTTCTGTATGATGAATTTATCATAATGAATGCACGTCTATGCTAAATACTCATCCATACATGCGCTCATGTTCTCAAAGCGTGAGAAACGTGATATAGTAGAGCTATGGATTTTCATGTGCATTTAAGAATGCACAAGGTACCAATTTCCTTTTGGAGGCAAAAATGGCAAGCTACAATCCTTATGAAAACATGCTTCATATCCTCGACAAGGCAGCAAAGGTGCTTGGCTACGGGGAGAGCGACTACGCATTTGTCCGCTATCCGGAGCGCGAGCTCACCGTGAGCATCCCGATACAGATGGATGACGGGCATGTCGAAGTCTTCTCCGGCTACCGCGTACAGCACTCCACCGCACGAGGCGCAGCAAAGGGCGGCATCCGTTTCCATCCCGCATCTGATGAAAACGAAGTCAAAGCCCTTGCCGCGTGGATGACCATCAAGAATGCCATCGGCAATATCCCGTATGGCGGCGCAAAGGGCGGGATCAAGGTCGATCCGCACAAGCTCTCCACACGCGAGCTCGCCCGTCTGACACGCGGCTATATCAGAAAGATCTATCCCATCATCGGACCGGATCAGGACGTACCGGCACCGGATGTGAATACGAATGGCCAGATCATGGCGTGGATCGCCGATGAATACACAGCACTCTCCGGCAAGTGGGAGCCCGGTGTCGTCACCGGAAAGCCTCTTTCCGTAGGCGGCTCTCTCGGCAGAAATGAAGCGACGGGCCGCGGCCTGCTCTTCACGCTGGAAACATGGTGCGAAAAGAATCATAAGGACATGAAGGATCTCACCATGGTCGTACAGGGCTTCGGCAATGTCGGCTCTGTCGGCTCTCTCCTCATGCACAGGAAGGGCGTCAAGATCACCACCATCGGCGATATCAATGGTACGTGGCACAAGGACAGCGGCCTTGACATCGAAGCGATGTACACCTATGCGAACAGCCATGGCCGCTCGCTCAAAGGCTATACGGAGGAAGGGGCGGTCATGATCCCCGACTGCGAACTTTTCGCGCAGGACGTCGATGTCATCTTCGTCGCTGCGATGGAGAACCAGTTGAATGAAAAGACCATGGGCAAGGTGAAAGCCCGTCTCATCCTGGAAGGGGCGAATGGCCCGACCACGGAGGAAGCCGATGCCTACTTCGAAGAGAAGGGCATCGAGGTCCTCGCAGACGTCATGAGCAATGTCGGCGGCGTCGTGGGTTCCTATTTCGAATGGGTACAGAACCGCACCGGCTACTACTGGACGGAAGAAGAGTACAATGAGCGTCTTGCCAAAAAGATGCGCGAGGCCTATGAGGATGTGTACGCATTGAAGGAGAAATACCATGTGACCTATCGTCTCGCCTCCTACATGCTCGCGCTCTCCCGCGTCGTAGAAGCGGAGAAGACGAGAGGATTCTTAGGATAAGGGAATCTGCTTCGACGGATTTCTCGTGGCATTAGCGCTTTCCAGCTCCTAATCCCTAGCCACTAATCCCTAATCCCTAGCTACTAGTCACTAGTCACTAGTCACTAGTCCCCATCAATCAAAAACCGCCAGCCGAAAGGCTGGCGGTTTTATGATGCAGAGATTAGTTGAAGAGCTCGTCAGGAAGGACCTTGTTCTTTCCTTCTTCGATGGTGAAGACGGAAGCAAGGAGCTTCTTGGAGTATGGATCCTTCGCTTCTCTGAGGTCATGGATCTTTTCTACGACCTTGCCATGCTGCATGATGACGATGTTGTCGCAGAAGCTGTTTGCGAGAGCAAGGTCATGGCAGATGAACATGTAGGCCACGTGGGTCTCTTTCTGCAGACGAGCAAGCAGATCGAGGACGGTCTTCTGGACGGATACGTCAAGAGCAGAGGTGGCTTCGTCGCAGACGATGATCTCCGGCTCAAGAACCAGAGCACGTGCGATAGCGATACGCTGGCGCTGGCCGCCGGACATGTTGTTCGGATAGCGATCGGCGAAATCTTCGGGAAGGTCGACCAGACGGAGCATTTCCTTCGCCTTGGCTTCGACATCCTTCTTATCGATCATGCCGAAGTTTTCGAGCGGTTCGCAGATGATCTCCTTGACGCGCTGCTTCGGATTGAAAGCGGTGGAGGGGTCCTGAAAGACCATCTGGATGGATTTGCGGTGCTGACGGAGGGCTTCGCCTTTGAGATCGGTGATGTCTTTGCCGTGAAAAATGATTTTCCCGCTGGTCATGGAGTAAAGACGGGTCAGCATCTTGGCAAGGGTGGACTTGCCGGAGCCAGATTCCCCGACGATACCGACGGTCTCCCCTTTGTGGATGGTGACATTGACATTTTCGGCTGCATGGAGCTTCTTGCCGTCACCGAGGTCGAAGACCTTGCAGATGTCGACCATCTGGAGGATTTCTTCTCCGTAGTTTTTCATGCGTCTTTGCCTCCCATCTTCGGAACCGCCGCAAGGAGCATACGGGTGTATTCTTCCTTCGGGTGATAAATGACATCTTCTGTTTTGCCGTATTCGACGACGCGGCCTTTCTTCATGACCATGATATAGTCCGCCATGTAGCAGGATACGCCCATGTTGTGGGTGACGATGATGATAGCGGTATTCATCTTGTCACGGACATTCATCATTTCTTTGACGATGATGGCCTGGTTTGTGACGTCCAAAGCGGAGGTCGGTTCATCGGCCAAGAGGAGCTTAGGCTTCATGGCCATCGCCATAGCGATGCCGACGCGCTGGCGCATACCGCCGGAAAGCTCGTAGGGATAGCATTTCAGGATGTGCTCCGGGTTCGGAAGGCGCACCATTTCGATCATGGAAATCATCAGGTCATGGGCTTCCTTGTCGTCCTTGATGCCATGGACGGCGAGGAATTCGCGGAATTCGGTGCCAATGGTGCGGATCGGATTCATCATAGCGCCGCTGTCCTGGAAAATCATGGAGACGTCTGTGCCACAGAGTGCGCGATGCATTTCAGGTGTCTGCTTCTGGGTATCTTCGCCTTCAAGAATGACCTGACCTTCCGCTATATGACCGCCGCCGGGCAGGACGTGCTGGATAGCACGGATGACGGTGGTTTTCCCTGAGCCGGATTCGCCGACGATGGCAAGGATCTCGCCCTTATCCAGGTTGAATGTGACGCCCTGAACGATGGGGGGCTTGTCGCCGTAGGCAATTCCCAGGTTTTTGACTTCTAATAGCATGAAAGTCTCCTTGTAAAAATAGTAAGCAGTAAGCAGTAGGCAGCAAACCGCAAATGGCTGGCCGCCTACTGCTTAGAGCAAACTGCTGGCTAAACAAATTATTTTGCCGGAGTGATGTCCTTGGTGATCCAGTAGTAGTCGCACGGTTTGATGTCCGCATGTTCTACGGTTTTGTTGGAGACCATATTGGTCTGCGGATAGCCGAAGACGAGGGTCGCAGCGTCATCCTGGATGATCTTCTCCATCTTGATGATGATGTCTCTACGCTTAGCCGGATCGAATTCGGAAGCCAGCTGATCGGAGAGTGCATCGTATTCCGGGTTGGAGTAGCCGGCGGCGTTCTCGGGGTTGCTGCCGTTCACATTGGTCTTCCAGTACATGTTGAGGAAGACTTCCGGATCCCCTGCCGGTTCAGTGAGGATGTTGGAGATCAGGAGATCATATTCGCCGCGGGTGCCGATGCCGTAAAGAACGTTGTAGTCCACATTCTTCATGTTCACCTTGATACCTACTTTCTTGGCATCAGACTGGGTGGCTTCCGCAAAGAGAGGCAGTTCCGCACGGCCGCTGTAATAGACGAAATCCAGTTCCAGGTTCTTGCCGTCCTTATCCACATAGCCGTCGCCGTCGGTATCCTTCCAGCCTGCTTCTGCCAGCAGTTTCTTCGCATTTTCCACATTATAGTTGTCCGGATATTCGGCTTTCAGTTTGTCGAAGTCAAAATCCAGAGACGGCGGAAGGACGGGACCGCCGGGGATAAAGGTGTCTTTCAGGAGGACCTTGCAGTAGGTTTCGCGGTCCAGGGACTGGAGCAGTGCCTGACGGACTTTCTTGTCAGCGAGAGGCTTTCCGTTGGAAATGTTCAGGCGGGCCAGACAGTCGCGGAGGGAGGCAATGCTGCTGATGGTGAATTTCTTCTTATCCTGGAAGAGCTGCATATCGCCGGCGGCAATGTTGACAGCCACATCGATTTCACCCTTTTGGAGAGACATAGCACGGGTATTCGGGTCGTCGATGGTGTTGACGACGGTGTGCTTGAATGGAACAGCTGCGTAATAGTTCGGGTTTGCATCGAGTTCGGTCTTTGCTTTGGAGAAGGTCTTGACCATGTATGGACCGGTGCAGACCGGACCCTGTTTTGCAAAGTCTACTTTGCCGTCGGAATCGGCATCAACGATGATGAAGAGGGGATCCCCCAGTATGCCCGGCAGGGTAGCCATCGGTTTTTTCGTATAAATGGTTACATTCTGGCCGTCAGCGGTGATGTGGTCGAGTTCGAACATCGCTTTCGCACGCGGTGATTTTGCGAAGGTACGTTCAATGGATTTCTTGACAGCTTCGCCGGTCACCGGTGTGCCGTTGGAGAATTTAATGTCTTTGATCTTGAAGGTCCAGGACATCTTGTCGTCAGAGACTTTCCAGCTTTCAGCGATCCATGGTTCTGCATTCATCTTGTCATCGAAGTGAACGAGACATTCACCGATGCCGTAACGCATGACCTGCCAGCCGAAGTAGTTGTCGGTCGGTTCGAGGCTGTCTGCGAAGTTCGTAACGCCGACAGTCAGGGTGTCCTTCGGACCTTTGGAGGCATTGCCGGAGTCACCGCCGCAGCCGGAAAGACCAAAAGCCATGAGAGCAGCTGCTGCAAAGAGGGCACCTTTTTTGTAAATAGATTTCATCGAGTACGCTTCCTTTCGGTTAAATGATATAAAAAATAATGGGAATAAACATGAGTTAGTGACAAGTGTCTTGTGGCTAGGGATTAGGGATTGGTGACTAGTCACTAGTCACTTAAATACCACTTTCGGGCATCGCCTCATATGTATTCGCGGCGATGCCGCCACCCTGAACCCTGAACCCTGAACCTTATCCTTCATTTCTCGGGTCAAGGACATCGCGGAGGGAGTCGCCCCAAAGGTTGAAGACGACGACGGTGATGAAGATGGAGAGACCCGGGAAGAACATCAGCCATGGAGCTGTCTGGAGTTGCTGACGGCCTTCATTCAGCATGAGGCCCCATTCCGGAGCCGGCGGCTGGCTGCCGAAGCCGAGGAAGGAGAGTCCGGCAAGCTCCATCATCATGGCGCCGATATCAGCAGCCGCGGTGATGACCATGAGCGGGAGAATGTTTGGAAGGATGTGGACCCAGAGGATATGCGCTGCGGAACCGCCGGATACGACAGCCGCATCGACGAATTCACGACGCTTGATCTTGAGAACCATGGAACGGGAGAGGCGGGCATACTTGGTCCATGTGACCGCAGTCAGTGCGATCATCGCATTGATGAGCGAGCCGCCCATGATACCGGCGATGGCGATCGCAAGGATGACGCCCGGGAAGGAGATCATCATATCAGCGATACGCATGATGACGATATCGACGATGCCGCCGAAGTATCCGGAAATGATGCCCATCGTGGTGCCTACGACGAAGATGCAGGCTACGAGGGCGATGACGGAGGACAGGGAGTAGCTCGCGCCGTAGAGGATACGGGAGAGCACGTCACGTCCGAGCTTGTCTGTGCCGAAGAGATGCGCCGCAGACGGTGCCTGGTTCGCATCCTTCATGACAGCGGTGAGCGGGTCATGAGGAGCGATGACAGGAGCAAGGAGTGTGATCGCCAGAAGAAGGACGACCAGAAGAGAGGTGAAGCGGAAGGCTTTATTTTCTTTGAAGCCTTTGACTAAGCTTTCCATATCAGTGACCTCCCTTTCTGAGTCTTGGATCGAGACGGTTGTAGGACAGGTCGACGATGAGGTTGATCATCATGTACATGAAAGCGATCCAGAGAACGATGGCCTGTACGGTTTGGAAGTCACGGTAGGTGATGGCCTGTACGACCATGTAGCCCAGACCCGGCCAGGAAAATACGATTTCTACGACAGCGGCGCCGCCCAGGAGAGAGCCGAAGGCCAGACCGAAGAGGGTGACCAGCGGGAGGAGGGCATTCGGCAGGACTTCACGCCAGAGGATGTGGCTTTCCGAGAGGCCGCGGGCACGTGCGCCCATGACGTAGTCCTGATGCAGTTCTTCGAGCACCGTGGCACGTACCTGACGGGTGTATTTCGATGCCATGACGATGCCCAGGGTGCACATCGGCAGGATCAGATTTTCGAGGGAAATCGAACCACCGACGATCGGGAAGAGGGAAAGCTTCAGTGCGAAGATCCAAAGGAGCATGAGGCCCATCCAGAAGTTCGGGACGGAGACACCGGCAAAGGTGCAGCCGCGGACGAGGTAGTCAAACCAGGTATTCTGCTTGACAGCGGTATAAATGCCGAGCGGAATGGAGAAGACAAGCATGAAGAGGGAGGAGGCCAGCGCCAGAATGACGGATGCAGGGAGGGCTTCCATGACTGCATCAATGACCGGCTTCTTCATCATGAAGGAGAAACCAAAATTACCCTGTACGACTCTGCCGAGCCAGTCCAGGTACTGCAGAAGGAACGGCTTATCCAGACCCAGTTCATGGCGGAGTGCGTCGATCTCTACCTGACTAACAATAATATCTTCATTACCGGCGATCATCTGCCTGACGGGGTCACCCGGAGAGAGCATGATCAGACAGAAGGTAATGAAGCTGATGCCGATCAAGACGAGAACCATCTCGCCAAATCGCATCCCAAGCTGCTTCATTGACAAACTCATCATCTCCAATTTCTTGATAATATAAAATGGTATAAAGACTGGGATTTTATCATCTGTATCTTTCCCCTGCCGATGTGACGGGAGAGCCTTTTTCGCTGTCTGGCACAGCGGCGAGGAGAGAGCTCTTCGCCGGCTCTTACAAACCCGTCACTTTCGATGACTCTTGAAAAAAAGCATCAAAAAACAAGGTCGGGAAGGGGACCTTGTTGGCTTAATGATAACAGATGAAGAGTGGTTTCCCAGGTTACTCTTTAAAAAAGAATAAGGCAGAAGCGGCAGAACATGAGGTCGTATTCTTATTATTTAGTAGTTCCTTACAACTTCTTACAAATTATATCATATAAATTATAACAAGTAAACAAATAATTAGCGCAAATATTTATAGATGACAAAAAATATTGAATGAAATATGTGAAGATACCTATAGGGGGTATGGGGATACGGAGAATCTGCGAATTTTCCGATAAAATTAGGCATTATGACATATAAATAATATCATACCGTACAATTTGTATTGCGCAATTAGCAAATGAAATACGGAAAAGGCAGGTATCTCATGCATATGATGCATAGAGGATGATGAAGATCTGGAGGGCGGTTTTCATTAAAAAATAAGAAACTGGCAAATGGCATTGGCAAGGCATGTCCCGTGCGCGCCTCTTGAGCGGAGGGAGAAGATGTTTTTGGGGGTGACGCTTCCCATTGACAATCTCTCGTATCCATGCTAGGCTAGATATACAATATAGATGAGCCGCGGAACTGACGGAAATAGGTGGAATGAACCACGTGGACTGCGGGCCTCATGAAAAAAAGCCGACCGTCTGGGCAGGGAAATCTGCTCAGGCGGTTTTCGTTTCCCTGCGATGCCTGCTAAATGGCATCGCAGGAACGGGAGCGTGCAGATTTCCCTTCATTTCAAAAATGGAGGGATTTTTTGATGAAAAGAAATCGCTGGCTCACGGCTCTGGCGGCCGTGGGGATCCACATGTCTATCGGAAGTGTGTATGCATGGAGCGTCCTGACGCGCCCTGTGATGGAGACGATGGGACTCTCGCTCTCTTTGGCCACCTGGGCCTTCTCGATCGCGATCCTGTTTCTGGGGCTTTCGGCAGGCTTCTTAGGCCCTCTGGTCGAGCGGCTGGGGCCGTCCCGGAGCGGGATGGTCTCTGCCGTCTTTTTCAGTACGGGTCTCCTTGGGACAGCGGCGGCGGTTCACTGTCAGTCCGCTTTCCTTCTCTATCTCTTCTACGGAGCCATCGGGGGCATTGGTCTTGGCACGGGCTATATCACGCCTGTCTCTACGCTTGTGAAATGGTTTCCCCGGCATCGCGGCTTTGCGACGGGGCTGGCTATCATGGGGTTCGGCTTCGCAGCGCTCATCGCAGGCCCGGCCATGCGCTATCTTGTCGATCGCTTCGGGCTCACGGAGAATTTCCTCATCCTCGCCGCTTGCTATGCGCTGGTCATGATCCTTTCCGCCTCCTACATCCGGCCGCCGAGGAAGGGCGAGATCCCGATGCTTTTGGAAGAGGTGCTTGAGGAAGAGATCCGAAAGGATGGGGAAAAGACAGCTCAGGCCAAAGGTCTCACGCGCAAAGAGGCCATGCACACATGGAAGTGGTATGTGCTGTGGTGGATCTTCTTCACGAATATCACCTGCGGCATCGGCCTTCTTGCCGTGGCTTCGCCCATGGCGCAGGAGATCATCGGCATGAGCGCGGCCGAGGCAGCCTCCCTTGTCGGTATCATCGGTATCGTGAATGGCGCCGGCCGTATCCTTTGGGCATCCGTCTCCGACTGGATCGGCCGCGGCGTGACCTACATGATCTTCTTTGCGTTCGAGGTCTTCGCTTTTTATGCACTTGCCCATGTCAGTGATGCGCTTTTCTTCGAGATACTGGTACTCGCCGTGATCTCCTGCTACGGCGGCGGCTTCTCCTGCATGCCTGCCTTCCTATCCGATCTCTTCGGCGTGAAGCAGCTCGCCTCCATTCACGGCTCCATCCTGACCGCTTGGGGCATGGCAGGCGTCGCCGGTCCGCTTCTCCTTTCTTTCATGAAGGAAACGACGGGGGGCTATGCAGCGACGCTCCATCTCTTTTCTGCCATGCTCGCTGTGGCTTTTGCCTTATCCTGGGTCCTTGCGTGGAAGGGACGGAAATAAAAAAGACCCGCACTGATGATGATATGATCCCCCTAAAGCAGACAAGGTAAATAACCAAACTGCTTTAGGGGGAT